>Ga0207650_10002567_pt1 | contig 12580 bp, 9 predicted proteins | sample KBSS63metaG_FD_184325 | JGI IMG/M metagenome (GOLD analysis project Ga0207650, IMG submission 184325) | Switchgrass rhizosphere microbial communities from Kellogg Biological Station, Michigan, USA - KBS S6-3 metaG (SPAdes) (version 2) | ecosystem: Host-associated > Plants > Roots > Rhizosphere >...
CAATCTGTGACTGCACATCGTCGATGTTTTGAATCTTATCGATGCGAGCGAGTTCGGGAACGAGCGGCTTCATGCCTTCGGCTTCGCGCTTGGCTTCATCTAAACAACTGGCGTAAAAGTCGCCAATCTTTTGTTCGTTGCTTCCCTTCGGAGCTTTGGTGTTCTTCGCCGCCTCTTCCAAAATGTCGTGCAGAGTTTTGCGATTATTTTCGGCAAGCACATTAAACGCGCCCCACGAAGAATAGGCGGCGGGTATTTCGGTGTTCTTCAACCAGGTGCCGTTTGCATACTGATAAAAGTCGGTGCAGGCCGCAGTGTTCTTGTCCATGTTCGCCGGGTCGTAACCGCGACCCGTTTGACCGAAAACTGCCGTGAGACTGATCGCCAGCAGGAGGGCAAAGGCCACCAGAGATTTTTGCGAGTTCTTCATAAGATTCTCCAGGAGTTCGTTTGATTACGCTGCAACGATTCGTGTGATTTAGTGGTTCGCTTTTTCTGAATGGACGGCGAGACCAACCACGAATTAACACCAAAGCCGCGAACCTACACGAAATCGATGCGTTTCGTTACTACGTCATGAGCACTAATTAGTTTCGGTAATTGACGCGCAAAGTTTACCGCGGTCGCGATTATTTTTTGTATTGATCTGCAGAGTGCAGAGTCTCGTTTGATTTCCACTTTTTTGGAAACCTTGGACACTCTTTTGATGGCGTACTTTCTTTCTTCGTGCTAAAAGACTCACGCAATCATCTGTCCCATCTGGAGGCAACCAACCACATGTTCAAGCCAACTTCATCGGCGGAACTGATCCGCCGCCTCTTCGTTCTTTCTCTGCTGTTGCTGTTCGCGAACGTGGCGACGCACGCACAAACCGCAGGACCAACTCGCCTGCTGCGTACGCCAACCGTCAGCGCTTCGCAAATTGCTTTCGCTTATGCAAACAACATCTGGTCGGTGCCGCGCAGCGGCGGCAGCGCGCGTCGCCTCACAAGTTTTCAGGGACAAACTCTGAACCCGCATTTTTCACCAGACGGAAAATGGATCGCGTTTAGCGCCGAGTATGCCGGCAACCTCGACGTGTATGTCGTGCCCGCGGAAGGAGGCGAACCGCGCCGGCTCACCTGGCACCCGGGCGCCGATCTGGTCCAGGGTTGGACCGCTGACGGAAAATCGGTGCTGTTTACTTCGGCGCGCGCAAGCTGGGCCCCAGTCGGTGCGCCGCGCTTTTGGACTGTGCCCGCAACCGGCGGCATCGAAGCGTCGTTTCCCCTCCCGCGCGCGTATCAGGGAAAAATTTCCGCCGACGGTTCGCGCGTCGCTTATCGCATGAACAATTCCTGGGACGAAGAACGCCGCAATTATCGCGGCGGTCAGAATCGTCCGATCTGGATCGTCGATCTCAAAACCTACGATCTGGTGTCGCCGCCATGGACGGATTCGAAAGACGTCGATCCCGTTTGGATCGATTCGGCCGTGTACTTCATTTCCGATCGCGACGGCGTGGCGAATGTTTGGGAGTATGAAACTAACACCAAAAAATTATCGCAGGTAACGAAGTTCACGGATTTCGACGTCAAGGCTCTCGACGCCGGTTCCGGCACGCTCGTTTTTGAACAAGCAGGTTACGTGCATGAACTCGACCCAAACGGCGGCAAGGACCACGTGGTCGACATCACAGTTGCAGGCGATTTTCCCTGGATGATGCCAAACTGGAAAGACGTCACCAGTCGCATGACCAACCTCGCCCTTTCGCCCACGGGCAAACGAGTCGTCGTCGAAGCGCGCGGTGAAGTGTTCACGATCCCGGCGGAGAAAGGCGACACGCGCAACCTGACAAACTCCAGCGCTTCGGCTGAGCGCGATCCGGCGTGGTCACCGGACGGCAAATACATTTCTTACTTCAGCGACAAATCCGGCGAGTACCGGCTCTACATCGAAGCGCAGGATGGGCTGACGCCGCCGCGCGAGATTGTGCTGCAGCATCCGGCTCACTATTACACGCCGTCGTGGTCGCCCGATTCGAAGAAGATTGTCTTCAGCGACACCAACCTGAAAGTTTGGGTGCTCGACGTGGCGAGCGGCGCGGCGAAAGTTGTCGGGAACGATCCCTGGATGGTCCCTAGTCGCACGCTCGATCCGGTTTGGAGTCCTGACTCGAAATGGATCGCCTACGCCAGCCGTTTGCGCTCGCTGTATCACGCGATATTTGTGAGCAACGTCGAAACCGGCGCGACTAAACAGATCACTGACGGATTGGCCGACGCGGTTTCGCCGGCCTGGGACGCGAGCGGCAAGTATTTGTGGTTTCTCGCCTCGACGGATTTCGGCTTGCGCTCGCAATGGCTGGACATGACCTCTTACGATCATGACGAAAACTTTGGGCTCTATCTCGCGGTTTTGAAAAAGACTGAGGCGAGTCCACTCTTGCCGGAGAGCGACGAAGACAAAGGCCTCGGCGGCCCCCCGCCAACGTCGCCGGCTTCGCCAAGTCCGACGCCGACAGGCAATCGTCCGGCCGATGCCACCGATTCAACTTCTGACAGCGCGCCGCAAGATCAACCAACGCCGTCGCCATCTTCCCGCCGTCCCCGTCCTGCAGCGGTAGTTCAGATCGATTTTGACGGATTGCAGCAGCGCATTGTGTCGGTGCCTGGCATTCCGGAGCGGCAGTATTCCGACCTGCGCTCGGGTCCGGACGGCATGGTCTTCTTCACCGAGTCCAGCTCGCCGCGGGGACAGGAAGGCGCCGCTGGTCCAAGAGGAGACGAGCTCTGGCGCTATCGCTTGAGCGATCGCAAAGCGGTCTCGTTTGTAAACGGAGTAGCCGCCTACGACATAAGCGCCGACGGCCACAAGCTCGTTTATCGCACGCCGGCTCCGGGAGGCTTTGGCGCGCCGCCAGCTGGACCACCGCCGGCGCCGTCGCTGTTTCTGGTTGACGCCGACAAGAACCCGCCGACCGCCGGGCAGGGCCGGCTGAACGTGCGGCTGCGAATGTATCTCGATCCGCGTCAGGAATTTCAGCAAATTTTCAACGAAGGCTGGCGCAATGAGCGGGACTATCTTTACGTCACCAACATGCACGGCAGCGACTGGCCCAAGATGAAGGAGATGTATGGCGCGCTCCTGCCTTACGTAAATCATCGCGCCGATCTCAACTACCTGCTCGACATGATGGGTGCCGAGATTGCCATCGGCCACTCGTACGTGCGCGGCGGCGACATGCCGGAAGTGCCGGCGGTGCAGGGCGGACTGCTCGGCGCCGACTTCGCGATCGAAAACGGACGATATCGCGTGACCAGAATCTATGACAACGAAAGTTGGAATCCGGACTTGCGCGCGCCGCTCGCCGCGCCAGGCGCGAACGTTGCCGTCGGCGATTACATACTTGCAATCAACGGCGTGGAGCTGAAAGCGCCGGACAATATTTTCCGGCTGCTGGATGGGACCGCGAATCGACAGACTTCATTAACGGTAAACAGTACGCCGTCGATGAGCGGCGCGCGCAGCGTGACGGTCGTACCGGTCGCCGGCGAACAGGGCTTGCGCACGCGTGCGTGGGTTGAGTCAAACCGGCGTCTGGTTGAAAAACTTTCCGACGGTCAGCTTGCCTACGTTTACCTTCCCAACACCGGACAGCCGGGCTACACGAGTTTCAATCGCTATTACTTTTCGCAGCAGGACAAGAAAGGCGTGGTGGTTGACGAACGTTACAACGGCGGCGGCTCGGCGGCGGATTACATCATCGATGTTTTGGGTCGCGATTTTGACGGTTACTTCAATAACGTCGCCGGCGATCGTTATCCTTTCACCAGCCCGTCGGCGGGTATCTGGGGTCCAAAGGTAATGATCATTAACGAGATGGCCGGCTCGGGCGGCGATCTGATGCCTTACATGTTCAAGCGCCGCAAGCTTGGGCCGCTCGTGGGCAAAAGAACCTGGGGCGGGCTGGTCCATACGGCCGACACGCCGCCGTTTATCGATGGCGGCACGATGATCGCGCCGCGCGGCGGCTTCTTCACGCGGGACGGCAAGTGGGCCGTGGAGAACGAAGGCGTCGGGCCGGATATCGATGTGGAGAACTGGCCGAAAGATGTGATAGCCGGGCGCGATCCGCAACTCGAGCGCGCGGTTACTGAAGGGCTGCGACTCTTGAAGGAGCGACCGGTGGATCGCGCCGCGAAGGAACCGCCGCCGCCGACCTGGGGACAACGCCCGAAGTAGGCTTACAAGGCGACCGAACACCGCAACCTAGCCTGCGGAGCAGGCGGTAGCGTAAAGCCTGGGGTGGAGCGTAGCGGAACCCCAGGGACGGTCGGTTAAAGAATAAAGCCCACGAAGTGGGCGGCAGTCTTCTCGCTACACTGCCGCCCACTTCGTGGGCTCAGGTTCGATTGGCTGTTTACCTGGGGTTCCACTACGCTCCACCCCAGGCTTTACGCTACCGCCTGCTCCGCAGGCTAAAATTCAAATAGAGTAATTCTTTGGAAGCTATGTGGAAATATATCGCTGCTGGTTTCTTTGTCCTGATCGGCGCTTTGGAAATTCTCCTGGCGCTCAACAGCCGCGTGCGCGAAGAGATCATGAAGAATTCGCCCATGCGATCGACTCGCATCTCGCCGGTGTTGTTTCTCCTGGCGGGCATCTCAGCCTTCGCCTTCGCAATCGCAATTCTCTTCTACAACCGCTGGCTATGAGCTTCCGAGGCGCGGCAAAAACTAGCCGCGGATTTACGCGGAGAAACGCGGATCAGATTAAATCGTCAACAGATTGAAAAATGTTCTTCTCAGATCCGCGCCTATCCGCGTAAATCCGCGGCCAAATCTTCACTTCTTCTTCAGCTTGCGAAATTTCCTCAACACCAGATCTCTTCTGAGCGGACTGAGGTGACGGATGAACAATATGCCGTCGCAGTGATCGGTCTCGTGTAAAAAGCAACGCGCGGCCAGTCCGGCCGCTTCTCGCTCAAAGATTTTTCCTTTGACGTCCTGCGCTCGCAGCACCACACGTTCCGCGCGTTTCAGGTCAGCATGTACTTTGCCGACCGACAAACAACCTTCTTCGCCGTTTTGCTCCCCGGTGGCGGAAAGAATTTCCGGATTCGCCGCCACCAGCTTGATGCCGTCGCAGTCCATCACGAACAGACGCAGACCCAACCCGATCTGTTGGGCCGCCAGACCCACGCCGCGATCGTCGTACATAGTTTCAAACATGTCCTGTGTCAGCGATTGCAGTTCCGCATCGAAGTTGGTAACAGGATCGCCCGGTGTCAGCAAAACTGCGGCGGGATATTGGACTATCGGTCTCAGCGGCATATGTTGGTTCGTAGTTTAACGTTTCGCTTGTGGCGACCAAAATCGTGAGTGAGCGTTATATGAACTGGTTTGAAAACTCTGTGCACAGAAGATAAGAGCATGCCAATCTCGTGACGAACCTCACGCAGCGTGTTTTAAGTGTCACAAGAGTGCGGTGGATAGCCAACTAACAGCTCGCGTGTCCTATAATCGTCAAACTATGGAATTCAAGGATCCTCGAGCGACCTCCGCACTGCCACAGCTCGATACCATCAGCGACGCGCTACCGAACGAGAGCGAAACTCCTCGGCCTGAACGCGACTCCGCGAATAAATTCTTGATTTTGGTAGTGGACGACTCTGCCGATAACGTGGCCATGCTGAGCCTGGATCTGCAACAGGAAGGTTATCGAGTGGTGACCGCGACTGACGGTGAAGAAGCGATCAGCGTCGCCTCTTGCACCTTGCCCAACTTGATTCTGATGGACATTAGTATGCCGCGGCTCGATGGACTGGGCGCCACGCGGCGGATCCGCGAGAAAGAAGCGCTGCGGCATGTTCCGGTGATTGCCGTAACGGCACACGGGACTGAAGGGTTTCAACGCGCGGCTTACGACGTCGGCGTTTCCGGTTACCTGACCAAGCCAATAGACTTTGGCCGCATGCATCACCTGGTCGCACGACTGCTCGCGCCCGGCGCATCAGGAAACCTCACGGGGCTTGCGTAAAGAGCGAACAGCCAACCTGCTATATCGATTCCGTTTTCCAGCTAACGACCAGGCCGCGTACGGTTCGCTGTTTGCTGTCTGCTGTTCGCTGTTTGCTGTTTGCTATCAATCAATTTTCGGTGGACCGATTTGCGCCGCCTTAACTTCGTCAGCTTGGGCTAGTTTGATTTGTTTCAAGTGACGGTAAGCCTTGGCGCGCTGCATGTAACTCCAGTAGTAGGTAGGATCGAGTTGGATCGACTTGGTTAGATCGATGATAGCTTTCGCGTCCTGCCCAATCTCCAAATAACTATTTCCGCGCATGTAATAACTTTCGCCGTCAGGCTTCAGCTCGATCATCTTGCTGTAATCGGCGATTGCTAACGAGTCTTTGCGTTGCAGCAGATAAAGCACCGCGCGAGTTCGATAGGCATCGAAAAAGCGCGGGTTGAGTTCAATCGCTTTGTTGTAATCGCGCAGCGCGGCCGCTTGATCGTTCGCCAAGTCCTTATTCAAACCGCGCTCGTAATAAGCCGCGGCGTAATCCGGCTTCAACTCAATAGCCTTGTCGAGATCGGCGTTGCCCTTATCGCGATCCAATTGCAGCTTGCCGCGAAAACAGTAAGCCTCGGCTGATGACGGATCGAGTTTGACCGCCGCATCGAAAGCCTGGCTGGCGGCGTAATACTGTTTCTGTTCCAACAATTCCTTGCCGCGCTTGATGAATTCCGCTGCAGTTGTCTGCGCTTGCGCCACGCCGCAGAGCCACCCGAAAGTTACGAGGCAGATAAGAATTGTTTTGGAAAGGATGAAAGTTAGGCGGTCGGATGAATTACGCTTCAAGCGGGGAATAACTCCTGTTCGTGTTTAGGCAAAATTCGAAATATCGAGGTAGTGGCGGCATGAAAACCTCTATGCGGCCTTTGTGACCTCTGTGTCTCTGTGGTGGATGTTTGTCCCAGCGAATTCACCACAGAGACACAAAGAGCACAAAGAAGGCTCAGAGGAAAACTGAAATTGCGAAACTACCCGTCAGACTATCTTGTTGAGCGCGCGACTAAGCCTCAACCAATTCAGGTTGTCGCAGGAACTCAAACGGCTCGACGATCTTGCCGGCGATCGCGGAGGCAGCGACCACGTAAGGCGACGCGAGGTACAACTTCCCTGGGCCGCTGCGGCCGGGAAAGTTGCGGTTCTGCGCGCTGACCGTGACCGTCTCAGCAGACGGAGACGCGCCCGGGCCGGCGTTGATACAGGCGCCGCATGAAGGGTCGATCAACTCCGCGCCCGCGCGTTCGAAAATTTCGAGATAACCTTTGGAGCGCGCGTACTGCTTGATCTTCTGCGAACCAAACTGCAGATAGAGATGAACGCCCGGCGCGACTCGCTTGCCCTGCGCCAGCGCGTTCCGCAACACCTCGGCGTACATATCCATGTCCGCCATCTTGCCGCCCGTGCAGGAGCCGCCGTAGGCAGCGTCGATTCGCACTTCTTCTTCGAGTGAGTCGATGGGAATGCCGTTGCGCGGATCGCCTGGCAGGGCCACCATCGGTCGAATCTCGTCAAGATCAATTTCAAACACTGCGGCGTACTCGGCGTCCTGATCGCTGTAAGTAAATCCCTTCCGCACTTCCTCCGCATCCAGCCCGCGCATCTTTACAATGTACTCAAGCGTTTTCTCGTCAGGTTCGATGATGCCGGTCGTCCCGCCCGCTTCAACCGACATATTCGTTAACGTAGCCCGTTCATCCATCGCCCAATTCTTGAGATCGTCGCCCGCAAACTCCAAAACTTTGCCGATGCCCTTGCTGGTCTTCATGTAGTCGCTCGCCAGGATCACCAGCATCACATCTTTCGCCGCCACATCGGCGCGCTTGCGTCCTTTCAAAACATAACGAACCGTCTCGGGAACCTTGATGCGAATGTCTTTGGTGAACCACGCGTTTGCCATGTCAGTCGAGCCGACGCCAAACGCAAAACAGCCGAGCACGCCAGCCATGCAGGTGTGCGAGTCAGTGCCGATAACAATTTGACCGGGCAGCGCGAGGTCTTCGACGACCGCGTTATGGCAAATCGCTTCCGAGCCGCCCTCCGGATTTTCACCGTAAAGTCGAATGCCTTGCCTGGCAGTGAAGTCAGCCTGCGTAGTCGCCAGGCCATCCGCTTTTTCCAGTAGACCAAGCTCACGATGCTTGGGCGACATCACCTTGTTCAGAAACGTCAGATGATCGCGAAACGCAAACACTGATTCCGGCTCCGTCACGCGCGCCTCAGCGCCGAGCGACTGCTTGAAGAGCGACTCAGCCATCGGCGTCACATACTCGTGAGAAAAGCGCACATCAACTACCGCAAATAACGCGTCACCTGGTTTCACGGAGTCAACGCCGACTTGTCCGGCTTTGACGAAGGCGTGGCGCGCGATAATTTTTTCGACGATCGTCATCGGCCGCTGCGGCTGTGAAGTACCAACAGCCTGCGCAATTACGTTTTGAAACGTTTGGCTGTCAGCCTCAGCGCGGCTTACCTCGCCCACCTCGACCAGTTGCCGGGTTAGTGACTGAGTTGCGACGGGTGGCGGAGATACTTCTCCACCAAGACGGGCTTTGTTGTAATTGAATAGGCCACCATACTGCACGATTGATTGGGAGATCGGATCAAGGCCTTTGGTAAACTCGTCGAGCGCAATCTCCTCGCCCCGCCGAATACGCTCAATCAAACCAAAGTCAGTCGAGGTTAAGAGACCGATGTTTTGTGAGTTTTGGCCGTAAATTTTTTCGATGCTTTTGGCAATGACCAGCTGGATGCCCGCCGCCTTCTCGGCGTATGGCGCCGTTTCGCGAGAAGAGCCACAGCCTTTCGACAAGCCGGAAACGACCACAGCAAAGCCGCCATTTTTAACTTCGTCTTTCTTCACTGCGGCTTCGCGCATGCCGACGTAAACATATTGGCCCAGTGTTTCGTCGTAGTAGAAACAAACCCAGCCGGGCGTGATCTCGTCAGTCGAGATGTTGCTCATCAAGGACAGGTCGTCGGCGAGCAGGCGATCGGAAAGTTCTGTTTCCAGCCGGCTGCGTTCATCGCCTTCAGCTTCCAGTTGCCGCCGGATAAGAGAAGTGTCTTCGGTAAGAAAAAGTATGCGGCCGTCAAAACGCACGCGCTGCGGGCGTGCTGAACCATTGTCGAAACTCATCAATATTCCTCGTTACGAATGCGTTGTTCTGTACGCGTCATTATAACCTTGCGCGCGCAAAAGCTTCGAGTGAGCTGAACTAGCCGCGGATGAACGCGGATACGCGCGGATCTGAACAGGAAAAAACCAGGCCTCAAACAGGTTAGTATTCAGTTCCCATTGATCTTCTGATCGGCGTTGCATCCGCGTAATTCCCCACCAATATTCCTGTGTCACTCTTGACGCAGCGTCCTCAAAGAGCTAAATAGAACGCCCATGCGAACGACGATCGATGAAGCGCCAGCTGACGCGCCAATGACAGCGCCGGAAATATTCGAACGGCTCGACCGCGCGCGAAAGTTTATCGATCTTTGTTACGACCTCCCGCTCGATCTGGAACAGATTTCCCGTCACGCCTGTTTTTCTCGCTTTCATTTTCTGCGTTTGTTCCGGCAGGCATTTAATAAGACTCCGCACCAATACCTGATCGAGCGGCGCATCGAACGAGCCAAAGAACTCCTGAGCGCGGACCAACTGCGCGTCACGGACGTTTGCTTCGAAGTGGGCTTCCAAAGCCTGGGATCGTTCAGCGCCTTGTTTCACAAGTCGGTGGGCCATGCGCCGATCACGTTTCGCGAGCACAGCCGGCAGACACAGGCGGCGAAGCGCCAGGTGCCCGGATGTTTCCTCGTGATGTACGGCCTCGAGCCGCTTTAAACCAGTCCAACGTCCCATGTCCAAAGTCCGTTAGGCTATCTTGACTTTGGGCGTTGGACTTTGGACAAACAGGCTTTAGCAATTTTCGATAAGCACCTTTTCCGAAGATCCCCTATCCTCATCAAAATCTTCCGCAGGAGAACTCAAATGATTCGCAAGATGTCGCACGCGACCATATTCGTTAACAATCAGGAGGAGGCGCTGAATTTCTATCGCGACAAGCTCGGTTTCAAGTTGCACACGGATGCGATGGTTGGCGCAGACTTTCGCTGGCTGACTGTCACGGCTCCCGACCAACCCGACTTTGAGCTGATCCTGATGGAACCAAAAGCGGGAATGTTGATGGACGAACCAACCGCAGCGCAGTTGCGAGAAATCATGAACAAGGGCGTGCTCGGCGCCGGCGCTTTTCATACCGACGACTGCCGGGGGACTTACGAAGAATTGAAATCAAAAGGTGTGCAGTTTGTGTCCGAGCCCGCCGAACGGCCATACGGAATCGAAGCCGTCTTCAAAGACAACTCCGGAAACTGGTTCAGCCTCACCGAGCCAAGCGACAAGTAAGGGCGAAGGGGAAAGAGGGTAAAAGGTGAAGCGTGCCAATTCCACTTGCTTCCGTTTCCCTCTTACCCTCTTACCCTTTTAACCCTTTACCCCTTTCCGCTTTGCCCTCTACCCTGTAATATGAGCGCGCTTCATTTCCGACCTCGCGGGCGTTGTTTTCCAATCCAACTACGAAGGAGATTTAACGTTCATGCTGAACAGAAATCGCGTACTGGGAATTGTCATCCTGCTCGTTTCTATCGCCGCGCTAGCCTACGCGGATCAACCTTTCATGCGAGCCGCGCGTGTTGATTTACAACAGGCCAGAGCTCAACTTCAGGCCGCTGTCGCCAACAAGGGCGGGCATCGCGTGAAGGCCATCGAGCACGTCAACCGGGCCATCGAGTATGTCAACGCCGGCATCGCCTATGATCGCCGTCACAATCATGCGGTAATCGCTGCACCTGATCAGCCACACATGCAGGCGGCGCTCGATAATCTAAAAGCTGCCAAAGAAAACCTCGAGCGCGCTACGTCTGATAAGGGCGGCTATCGTCGGAAAGCTATCGATGAAATCAACGACGCGATCAGCGAGACCAAGAAAGGCATCGATGCCGTTGAGTAGCTGACGAGCACTTCACGGGTGAAGACAGAACGACATTTTCCATTTCTCATTTGAAATTTTTCATTTGTCATCGTTTTCCGTTCTTCGTTTAGCTAGGGCACTTGTGCCCCGCAGTGGCGGGCGGACAAGTCCGCTTTCTAAACGGATCGTTGCATTTCGGACAAGTCCGCTTCTACACAAGGCGACCGGGGATGACAAATGAAGAATTTGAAATGAGAAATGGAAAATTGCTTTTCTTAAATCGCTTGACCAAAGGCTCCCTCACAAATGTCGAAATATCTGAAATGGACTGACCGCACTTTCCAATTCACCTTTCCGGTTGAAGTTTTTCCGGAGATGATTGAACGTCTCCGCGGCACTCCGGCGCGACTCGAAGATCGGGTGAAGTCCATTTCACCTGAGATTCTGACCAAACGTGATGGCGAGCGCTGGTCGGTTCAGGAAAACGCCGGACATCTGCTCGACCTGGAGGCGCTTGTCAGCGGCAGGCTTGATGAATACCTGGCCGGCGCCACGACGTTGCATCCGGCGGACATGTCAAACCGCAAGACCTACGAAGCGGACCACAATCAACTGCCGATGCAAACGATCCTCTCCGCCTTTCGCAGCCGGCGAAGCGAGCTGGTTGATCGTCTCGACGCTCTCACTTTGGAACAGTTCGCCGGAGTTGCTCATCACCCAAGACTGAACGTGCCGATGCGTTTGGTAGACATGCTGTACTTTCAGGCCGAGCATGATGACTTTCACCTGGCGCGGATCAGTGAGTTGATCAGGTTGTTCGTTTGAAATTGTAGGGCCGCACCCATGTGTGCGCCCGCTGCTGTGGGGGAGCATTCATGTGTGCGCCCGCGAGGGGAACAAGAGGGGCGGACACACAGGTCCGCCCCTACAATGTCTGGAGCAGACTCATGCGCAAATTAACCTATTTAATACTGCTCTTTTGTATAACGGCTGCGGAACTGGCGGCACAACAGCCGCTCGATGCCTTGATCGATCGCGATCTCGCTTCGCTGGTGTCCACCTACAAAACCCTCCACGCGGCGCCCGAGCTTTCGCATCACGAAGAGAAGACGGCCGCCTTCTTTGCGACGCAGTTGCGCGCATTGGGCTTCACAGTCACCGAGCGCGTCGGCAAATACGAGCAAGCTTCGTTAACGAGCTACGGCGTCGTGGCGGTATTGAAAAACGGCGCCGGCCCAACTGTACTATTGCGCACCGAGCTCGACGCCCTACCAGTCGCCGAAAAAACCGGACTGCCTTATGCGAGCACAGTGAAAATGTTGAACGATGCGGGCCAGGAAGTCAGCGTCATGCATGCCTGCGGTCACGACATCCACATCACCAACATGCTCGGCACCGCAAAACTGTTGTCGGAACTGAAAGCCCAATGGCATGGGACGGTCGTAATAATCGGCCAACCTGCTGAAGAGGTAGTCGACGGCGCGCGCGCCGTTATGCGCGATGGCCTTTATGAAAGATTTCCGAAGCCGGACTACGTGATTGCGCTTCACGACAGCGCCGATCTC
>Ga0207650_10002571_pt1 | contig 12566 bp, 6 predicted proteins | sample KBSS63metaG_FD_184325 | JGI IMG/M metagenome (GOLD analysis project Ga0207650, IMG submission 184325) | Switchgrass rhizosphere microbial communities from Kellogg Biological Station, Michigan, USA - KBS S6-3 metaG (SPAdes) (version 2) | ecosystem: Host-associated > Plants > Roots > Rhizosphere >...
CGACGTGCGGCACACGTCGAAATACGCCGCCACGTTGCGCGACGCAGGGTTGACGGATGCGCGCTGCGTGCAAGGCGTGTTCTCGTATCTGCTGACGCTGATCACGTTCGGCTTGGTGCGATGGGGCTACGTGATCGGCAGCAGGCGCGTCGCTTGAACGCATTTGGTCCGCCATCGTATCAAGTCACTCCGCGCGAAGGGCGATCACCGGAGCCACGCTCGATGCCTGACCGGGCTGCTACGTAAGAGGCCAACCCGGCGATCAGCATCAGAAGAGTCATGCTGGCGCCGAGAACCAGCGGATCACGCTCGGACCGAAGTCCAGGAGCTCCAGGCGGCCGCCGGGTTTGAGCACGTGTTGGATCTCGCGGAGCGTCGGTTCCCGGTCGTCCTCATCGAGGTGCTGAAACATCATCGACGAGAACACGCATCGAACACGCCGTCGGAATACCCGAGCGCGTCGGAGAAACCGCGATCGAATCGCACCGACACACTCGCGTGTTCAGTCGCGCCCGCGCCAGCGCCTTTGGATCGCGATCGAGCGCAACCACGTCGACCGCAGGGTAAATATCGAGTACACGGAAGTGCGGTTGGAGCGCTGCCTGATCGACGAGCGCTCGCCGCGGAGCATCGAAGCCGAACAGCTTCGAACGGATCGTAGAGCGGCAGGAACACGTCGCGTCCGGACGCGGGTAGATATGTCGTTCGATATCTCAGGCTCCTGCCTCCACCAGTCTGCCCGCGCTGACCGCAGGCGACGTCTCTTCCACGGTAACGGGCGCGTGCCGGCGCGCGATCAGCATGTAAATCGAGGGGACGACGAAGAGCGTGAAGAAAGTCCCGACGATCATGCCGCTGACCAGCATGATGCCGATGCTGTTGCGCGCGCCGGCGCCAGGACCGCTCGCGAACACCAGCGGCGTGTGGCCCACCACGGTTGCCGCCGTCGTCATCAGGATGGGCCGCAGCCGCGTACTTGAAGCGTCGATCACGGCCCGCAGCTTGTCCACCCCGGTCTCCTGCAGGTGATTCGCGAACTGTACGATCAGGATCCCGTTCTTCGCGACGAGACCGACCAGCGTGATCAGGCCGACCTGACTGTAGATGTTCAGCGTCGTCAAACCGAGGAACGAGAAGAGCAGCGCGCCCGCGAGGGCGAGTGGCACCGAGCCCGCGAGAATGATGAACGGATCGCGAAAGCTCTCGAACTGGGCCGCCAGCACGAGATAGATCAGCACCCCCGAGAGCAGGAATACCCCAAGGAACTTGCTGCCCTCGGTGCGCAGCTGGCGCGACTCGCCGGCGTAATCGATGGTGAAGCCCTGCGGCAGGATCTTCCGCGCCTCGTCCTCGAGGAATCCGAGCGCCTGATCGAGCGGCACCGGCGGCGGGATCACGCCCTGGATTCGTACGGCGTTCAGCTGCTGAAACTTCTTGAGTTCGCGCGGCCCGGTGCTGGTGCGAAGCGTGGCAAACGTCGAGAGCGGGACCAGCTTGTTCTCCGAACCCGACACGTACATGCCGGAGAGTTGATCCGGTGTGAGACGCTCCACCCGTTTGATCTGCGGAATGACCTTGTAGCTGCGCCCCTGGATGCTGAACCTGTTGACGTAGTCCCCTCCGAGGAGGACGGACAGGTCGCGTCCGGCCTGGCTCAGATCAACACCCTGCGATCGCAGCTTGTCGCGATCGAAGACCACTTCCGCCTGCGGCTGATCGAATTTCAGATCCGCATCCGCGAACATGAACATCCCGCTGGCAAATGCCTTCTGCACGAGTTGACCGGCGAGATCGCGCAGCTGCTCCGGTTCGGCCGCCGACGCGATCACCAGATCGACGGGAAAGTCGCCACCGCCTGGCAGCGACGGCGGGGTGAGCGGAATGACCCGGACTCCGGGAATCTGCGACAGCGGCCCCATGGATTCCATGAGCAGCTGCTGCGCGGTCTTGCTGCGTTCGCTCCACGGCTTCGTCACCATCCCGCCGAATCCCCCGGTGGGAAACGTGATCTGGAAAATGCTCGCGGCCTCCGGGAACGCGTGATAAACGTCGTAGACCTGCTTGGTGAAGAGGTTCGTCTGATCGACCGTCGAGTTCGCGGCGGCTTGAATGACGCCGAAGACCACACCCTGATCCTCCGGCGGCGCAAGCTCGCGCTGCGAGAACATGTAGAACGGCACGGTCAACACCGCGACGATCGCCCACAGCACCAGCACGACGGGCCGGTAGCGAAGCGTTCCAGCCAGGACACGGGTGTAGCCGGCGCGAACACGGTCGAAGCGGCGATTGATCCAGCCGGCGAATCCGCGTTCGCTGCCGCCCTCGCGCAGCAGCTTGGATCCCATCATCGGGGAGAGCGTCAGCGCCACGACGCCCGAGACGATGACGGCGGACGCGAGCGTAAACGCGAACTCGCGGAACAGCGCGCCGGTCAACCCGCCTTGAACGCCGATTGGCGCGTAGACCGCCGCCAGGGTGATGGTCATGGCGATGATCGGACCGACCAGCTCACGCGCGGCATCGATGGCCGCCTGCACCGGGCGTTTCCCGCCATGCAGGTGCCGCTCTACGTTCTCCACCATGACGATCGCATCGTCCACGACCAGGCCAACCGAGAGGACGATGGCGAGGAGCGTGAGGAGATTGATCGTGAAGCCGGCGACGAGCATCAGGAACGCGGCGCCGACGAGCGAAATCGGAATCGCCACGACCGGAATGATGAGCGCGCGCACCGATCCCAGGAACAGGAAGATGACGACAATCACGATGAGCAGTGTTTCGGTCAGCGTCGTGAGGACCTCGTCGATCGCGTCCTGGATGTATTCGGTCGAGTCGTAGGGGATTCCAACCTTGATGCCGGCGGGAAGCTGCGCCTGGATCGCGGGAATCTCGGCGCGCACCTTCCGGATCACGTCGAGCGAGTTGGCCGTCGGAAGCACCCAGATGCCCATGAACGTCGCCGTCTCGCCATTGAATCGCACATCCTGCTCGTAGTTCTCCGCGCCGAGAACGACGTCGGCGACTTCGCCGAGGCGGACGACGACGCCGTTCTCCTCTTTGACGACGAGCTGGCGGAACTCTTCGGGCGTGCGCAGGTCGGTGTTGGCGACGAGGTTGACCGAGACCATCGAGCCCTTCGTCTTGCCGAGGGCCGACAGGTAGTTGTTGCGTGCGAGCGCGTCGTGCAGCGCGGACGGCGAGATGTTGTGCGCCGCCATGGCCTCCGGCTTGAGCCAGATCCGCATGGCGAACGTGCGGTCGCCCAAGATATCGGCCCGTTGCACGCCGCTGACGGCGCTCAGCTTCGGCTGCACCACGCGCGTCAGGTAGTCGGTGATCTGGTTCTGATCGAGGTTGGTCGACGAAAACCCGAGATACATCGCCGCGAACTGGTTGTCCGCGGTTTCCATCTCGATCACCGGCGCCTCGGCCTCGGGCGGCAGCTGATTGCGCACTTGCGCCACCTTGGCCTGCACCTGCGTCAGCGCGGCGTTGGTGTCGTAGTTCAGCGTCAGGTGAACGCTGATCGTGCTGAGCCCCTGCGCGCTGGACGACTCCATGTAGTCGATGCCGTCGGCGCTGGCGATGACGCGCTCGAGCGGCGTGGTGATGAACCCGCGCACCAGGTCCGCGTTGGCCCCCACATACACGGTGCTGACCTTGACGACGGCGATATCGCTGCGCGGGTATTGCCGCACGCTCAACGCGCGGATCGACTGTAAACCCGCGATCACGATCACGAGGCTGATGACGATCGCGAGAACGGGGCGCTTGATGAAGAGATCCGTGGCCTTCATTTAACTGTCCTCAGGCTTCGGCGCGGGGTTGTTGGCCGGCTGCACCTTGTTGTTGACCCGGACGGGAGCGCCGTTGCGAAGCTTGAATACGCCGGACGTCACGATTTCCTCACCCGGGTTGATCCCCGACACCACGGCGATCTGATCGCCGCGCGCCGCGCCCAGCTTGACCACTTGCTGCCGCACGCCGCGATAGGTCCGCCCGCTCGGGTCTTTCAGGTCGGTTACGACGAACACCGAATCGCCGTACGGCGCGTAATTGATCGCCGAAGCCGGCAGCGCGACCACGGTTTCGGTTGCGCCCTGACTGAGCCGGGCTTGCACGAACATGCCGGGCCGGAGCGTGCCCCCAGGATTTTCGAGCGTGGCCTGGACCTGCACGTTGCGCGTGGTCTCGTCGACAATGGAATTCACGGCGCTCACGCGCCCGGTGAATTCGCGCCCTCCCGGTTCGCCCGCGAGGACGCGCACGATGGAGCCTCGCCGCGCGGCTGCCGCCTGCTGTTGCGGGATGCCGAAGTTCACGTAGATCGGGTTCAGCGACTGCAGCGGCACGATGGCGTCGCCGGCGTTCAAGTACTGGCCGAGATTCGCCTGGCGAATGCCGAGGACCCCGGTGAACGGTGCGCGGATGGTCTTACGCGCGATCGTCGCGCGGATCTCGCGCGCCCGCGCCTCGGCCTGCTTGTCCCCGGCCGCGGCGGTGTCGAACTCCGCGCGGGATACCGCGTCCTGTTCCACCAGCCCCTTCATCCGCTCGTAGTTGAGCCGCGCGAGCTCGAGCTGGGCCTCGGCGGCGGCGAGCTGTGCCTGCTCCTGGCGCGTGTCGAGCTGCACGAGGATGTCTCCGGCCTCGACTGTCCGCCCCGACTCGAACGCAATCCGATCGACGACGCCCGGCAGATCGGCGCTGACCGTCACTCCCTGCACCGCCGCCACCGTTCCGATCGCGGCCATGGTGACCGGCCATGTCTCCCGCGCAGCGACGATCGTCGTCACCGCGTCAGGCGGCGGCTGCATGGCCGCGAACTGCTGCGCCATCGCCTGGAACTGCTTGAACTTCACGAAACCGAGAACACTGACGAACACCGCTATCACCGTCAGCATGAGAATCATTCGTTTCGCCATCTGTGCCTCTGCTCCCTCTCTTCGAATCGCGGTTCGCGGTTCGCGGTTCGCGAATTGCCGAACCGACGAACCGCGATAACTCCAACCGCCAGCCGAATCGCGAGTCGCGAGTCGCGAATCGCGTCTCTATTCACGTCTACGTCCACCCGCCGCCAAGCGCCCGATAGAGCTGAACGATCGACGCGAGCTCCTGCTGGCGAAGCCGCGCGAGATCCAGCTCGCCCTGAAAGAGATTCCGCTGCGCATCCAGCACCGGCAGGTAGCTGTCCAGCCCGCCCTGGTAGCGCTGCGTCGACAGCCGCACCGACTCGCGCAGCGCCTCCACGAGCCGCTCCTGCTGCGTGCGCTCTTCGCTCGTCTTCGTATGCGCCACAAGCGAGTCGGCGACGTCACGCAACGCGGTATAGATCGTCCGCTGATAGTTCACGACCATCTCGCGCTGCACCGCTTCGGTGAACCGGACATTCGCGCGCGTCCGGCCGGCGTTGAAGATCGGCGCGGCGGCGCCCACGCTCGCGCTGGCCAGGCGCGCCGGCCCCGTCAGCAGGTCCGACAGCGCGCGGCTCTGCACGCCAAAGAAGCCGGTGAGGCTGATGCGCGGAAAGTATTCGGCCTTCGCCGCGCCGATCTCGGCATTCGCGGCGATGAGCTGCTGTTCCGCCGCGCGAATGTCGGGACGACGTTCGAGCAGCGCGGAGGGCAGGCCCGCCGGGACCGACGGCGGCACTTCGATCGCGTCCAGTGGACGCCCGCGCCGGATGTCTCCCGGCATCTGCCCGAGCAACAGGCTGAGCGCGTTCTCCGTCTCGGCAATCTCACGCTCGCGGCTGGCAATCTGCACGGTTGCCGTGTAGAGCAGCTGCTCCGATTGACGCACGTCCACGCCGCTCGCCACGCCTCGTGTTCGCCGCGCGTCGGTGAGCTGCAGGCTCTCGGTGGCCACATCGCGAGTGCGCGTGGCAATCTCGAGCTCGAGGTCGAGCGCACGCAGCCGGAGATACGTGTCGCTGACGTCGGCGATCAGCGTCGTGATGACGCCGCGTTGCGCTTCTTCGGTCGCGAGATATTGTGCGCGCGCGGCTTCGCTCAAGCGGCGCAGCCGTCCCCAGACATCGAGCTCCCACCCGACGTTGAATCCCGCCTGCGCGTAGGCGACGCTGGTGTCAGCGGCGCGGGGCAGTGCGGTATTGGCCCCTACTTCTGACGATCGAATGCCGATCAATTCGACCGACCCGCCAACCTCCGGGTACTGGGCGGCGCGAGTGATGCCGTACAGCGCGCGGGCTTGCAGCACGCGCTCGGCCGCAATCCGCAGCTCGAAGTTCTGCTTCAGCGCCCTCCCCACGAGCCCCGTGAGCGCCTCGTCGTGGAACAGCTCGAACCATTTGAGATCGGCGAGCGACTGAGCGTCTGTCGTGCCGGCCGTGTAACGGAATTGTGACGGCGTCTGCACGACCGGCCGTTTGTAGTTCGGACCGAGCGTGCAGGATGCGAGCAACACGCCGCCGAGTAAGGTCATTGCGCCGCGCTGTAAAATCGACACGATCAATTCCTCCCGCCCCCGTCCACCGACTGCGCTATCTCGCGTACGAGCTCCGGCATCACGCATCCTGTGGTGATTAGTCGAATACGGGCCCGATACATCGACATCAACAGCTCCCGGCCGGCGGCGTCGACGTGGCACGCTTCCCGCAGATCCACACGGATCGGGACTACTCCTTTGGCTGCGCGCCAGCACGACTCGAGCTCCTGGACGCATTCACCAGCCAGGCAACCCTCGAGCTTCAGAACGAGTTCACCGTCTTCGATGAGAGATGTGATTCGGAACATGAGTCCCTGTCGTTGCGTCATGGTTAAGCGATGGGCGTGCCGGTCCAGTCCATGACCAGCCAGATGGTGCTAACGCGTGCAGCGACGCGAGTTAGGGTGATGATCAGAGGGACCTTGATGCCGGGTGCCAACGATCGCGACGCCAGCGGGCTGGCACAGCGCCAACCGGCTGGCACCCTTGGCCGCACGGGAGCGTCCAAGTCATGAAGCGAATGACAGGAGTGTTATGAGCGCGGGCAGTCCAGCGATTGATGACCTGGTCGCCACCCTTCAGCGCGAGCGTGATCAGCTCGATTTGCTTCTCGATGTCACCAACGCGGTCGTGACGGAGCTCGATACGCGCGAGCTTTTCCGCGCGGTCGCTCCGGCGCTGCGGCGCTGCTGCAGCGCGGACGTCGCGGCGCTCGCGATCTTCGATGCCGAGGCGGGAATCCTGCGGCATCACATCTGCGACGGCCCGACGGATTTCTGCCCGCCAGGGGAGATGCCCGCCACCATCGAGCGCTCGCTCGAGGGATCGGCGTCTGGCGTCGTGTTCACGACCGGGAAGCCGCGCATCTTCTCGCTGCGGGAGCTTGAAGCGCTTCCCGACAGCGCGCTTATTCGCGCACTGGGGATTCGATCGGCCTGCTCTGTGCCGCTGGCGACCGCGCACGGTATCCTCGGGACCCTCGATCTCGGCGCCTTTGCCGAGCATGCGTTCTCGGCGGATCAGTTCCCGCTGCTGACCCGGGTTGCCGGCCAAATCGCCATCGCGGTCCGCAACGCGATGTCCTATCAGCGCATCGAGGAGCTCAACGCGCAGCTCGCGCGCGAGAAGCTGTACCTGGAAGACGAGATTCGCAGCGACCATTTATTCGAGGAGATCATCGGGCGCAGCCGCGCGCTGCAGCGTGTGCTCCGCGAGATCGAGACCGTTGCGCCGACAGACTCGACCGTGCTGATTTCCGGGGAAACCGGTTCCGGCAAGGAGCTCGTCGCACGCGCGATTCATCAATTGAGCAGTCGGCGCGACAACGCATTCGTGAAGCTGAATTGCGCCGCCATCCCGACCGGGCTGCTGGAGAGCGAACTGTTCGGACACGAGAAGGGAGCCTTCACCGGAGCAATCGGCCAACGCATCGGCCGATTCGAGCTGGCCAATCGCGGCACCGTGTTCCTGGACGAAGTGGGGGAGATCCCGCTCGAGCTCCAGCCGAAGCTGCTGCGCGTTCTGCAGGAGCGTGAGTTCGAGCGGCTGGGCAGCACACGGACCCTGCGCACGGACGCGCGGCTAATCGCCGCGACCAATCGCGACCTTGCGGCGCTGGTGGCGGAGCAGAAGTTCCGGCAGGACCTGTTCTACCGGCTCGATGTGTTCCCGATTCACGTGCCGCCGTTGCGCGAGCGGCGCGAAGACATTCCGATGCTGGTGCGGCACTTCGCGCAGCAGTTCGCGCGGCGGATGAAGAAGGGGATCGACACGATTCCGACGGAAACGATGGAGGCGCTGACGCGCTACGACTGGCCGGGCAACATCCGCGAGCTGCAGAACCTGATCGAACGTGCGGTGATCCTGTCGACCGGCCCGACCCTCAACGTCCCGGTGGCCGCGATTGCGCACGCGGACTTGTCCGCCGAAGCGCGAAGCGCGAAGGCGGAGACGCTCGAGCACGCCGATCGCCGTCATATCATCCGCGCGCTCGAACGCAGCAACTGGGTGATCGCGGGACCCGGCGGAGCCGCCGTCCGCCTCGGCATGAAGCGATCCACGCTCCAGTTCCGCATGCGGAAGCTCGGGATCGTCCGGCCGGTGCCGCAGCAGTAAGCGGCCACCAACTTCTCGCTCCTGCCCCTCGTCTAAGCCTTTCGTGGGTAACCTAATCGGCGAACTCCGCTACGCACTCCGGCAGTTCTGGGTCGCGCGCATCTTCACGGCCACCGCCATCCTGACGCTCGCGCTCGGCATCGGCGGCACGACCGCCATATTCACCCTGATGCACTCGATCATGCTGCGATCGCTGCCGGTCGGCGACCCCGACCGTTTGTATCGCGTCGGCGACGGCAATTCCTGCTGCGTGCAGGGAGGGCCGCAGGATCGGTGGGGCATGTTCTCGTTTCCGCTGTTCGAGCGGTTGCAGGCCGAGCTGCCCGAATTCGAAGAGCTCACCGCCTTCCAGGCGGGCAGCGGCCGCATGAGCGTTCGACGTCAGGATGTCGAGAGCGCGGCGAGGCCGATCCGATCCGAGTTCGTCACCGGCAATTACTTTTCAACGCTCGGTGTCGGCGCCTTCGGCGGCCGTGTCTTCTCGGCCGCCGACGACATCGCCGCAGCGCCGCCCGTGGTGGTGATGAGCTACCGCGCCTGGCAGGGCACCTACGGCGGCGATCGCTCGATCATCGGCGGCACCCTGGTGATCGACGGCAGCCCGTTCACCGTGGTCGGGATCACACCGCCTGGATTTTTCGGCGAAACGCTGAGGGGCGATCCGCCGGATCTGTGGATTCCACTGCAACAGGAGCCGGTGATCAACGGCGCTCGATCGATTCTGCGGCAACCCGTGTCGGCGTGGCTGCGCGTGATCGGCCGCTTGCGTCCCGGCGCGACGGTCGATGGCACCGGCCCGAGGCTGACCGCGATGCTGCGCAGCTGGATCCAGCACGACTCCGGCTATCCGGCGAACTGGATGCCCGACATCATGCAGACGCTGGCGGCGCAGGTGATCGAGGTGGTGCCGGCCGGCGCCGGCGTCGGCACCATGAAAGAGAATTACGGCCGCAGCCTGCAGATTCTGCTCGGCGTGTGCGGGCTCGTCCTGCTCATCGCGTGCGCCAACGTCGCGAATCTGCTGCTCGCCCGCGCCGTGTCGCGCCGCGGCCAGACCGCCGTCAGGCTCGCGCTCGGCGCCTCGCGCCGCAAGATCGTGACGCAGGCGCTCGTCGAAAGCGTCCTGCTCGCCGTCGGCGGCGGGATCGCCGGGCTGTTCGTCGCGGTCGGCGCCGCACGCCTGCTGCTGGCGCTCGCATTTGCGGGGACGACCTTCGTGCCCGTGGATACGCGCCCGGCGCCGCTGGTGCTCCTGTTCGCCTTCGGCCTCGCGCTCCTGACCGGGATTGTCTTTGGCGCCGCGCCAGCGTGGTTTGCCACCCGCACGGATCCGATCGACGCGCTTCGCGGCGCCGGCCGCGGCATCCGCGATCATTCGTCAGTGACCCGTAACGTGCTCCTCGTCGTGCAGGCGACGTTGTCGGTCGTCCTCGTCGCCGGATCGACGATGCTGGCGCGCAGCCTTGCCAACCTCGAACAGCAGAACTTCGGTTATGAAACGCAGGGTCGCGTCCTGGTGCAGTTGAACCGTTTGCCGGCGACCTACACCAAGGAGAGGCTCGCGGCGCTCTACCGCGACATCGAGGAGCGGCTCAACCGGCTCCCCGGTGTCGGCGGATCCGGGATCGCGCTCTACAACCCGCTGACCGACAACTGGGGGGAGCTCGTGCTCGTTGCCGGGCATCCCGCGCCGAAGCCGGGCGAACAGGCCGGCGCGTCATGGGATCGGGTCAGCGCGAACTATCTCCAGAACCTCGGGGTGACGCTCGTCCGTGGACGTCATTTCATGGCGTCCGACAACGAGACCGCCGCGCACGTCGCCGTCGTCAACGAGGCCTTCGTCCGGCGCTTCTTCAAGACGGAGGAGGATCCGCTCGATCAGCACTTCGGCCTCGATCTGCCCGAGAACGCGAACACGTATCGCATCGTGGGGATCGTGCGGGATGCGAAGTTCGCCGGGTTCGCGCTCGACCGGCCGGCACGGCCGATGTTCTACGTGCCGCTCGCGCAGACGGTCGACTACGCGAACCCGCTGATGGCCCGGCTCGAGCTCCAGTCGCACTTTGCCGGCGGCCTGCTGCTAGTTACGAATACGCCGCCCGGCGCACTCGAGCCGGTCGTGAAGCGGACACTCGCGGATGCCGATCCAAATTTGACGGTGACCAGCGTCAGGACGCTGCAGCAGCAGGTGGATCGATCGTTCGATCAGCAGCGCGCGGTGGCGAGCCTCGCCGGGCTTTTCGGAATCGTCGCGTTGCTGCTCGCCGCGATCGGGCTCTACGGCGTCACCGCCTACACCGTGGCGCAGCGCACGAACGAGATCGGCCTGCGGATGGCGCTCGGCGCCGGCCGTCGGAAAGTGCTCGAGATGGTGCTGCACGGCGCTTTCCGCCGCGTTGCAATCGGGCTGGCGCTGGGCCTGCCGCTCGCCGTCGGCGCGGGCCGCCTGCTCTCGGCGCAGTTGTACGGCGTCAGGTTCTGGGATCCGCTCGCCCTCGCCCTCGCCGCCGTCTCGCTCGCCGCCTGTGCTTTCTGCGCCGCCATCATCCCGGCCATGCGGGCGGCGTCGATCTCACCGATGAACGCGCTGCGGGCGGAATAGCTGGCGCCGCGGCTCGCGACCCGCGAGAGCTGCAACCTCGCCCGGCGCGACCAACGCGGCACGCCGCTGCGCCGTCTAAGTCGGGTATGCGCGTGACACACTGGCTCGAGACGTTTCGCCACGACACCACCTACGCGTTTCGCCAGCTGAAGAACTCGCCGGCCTTCACGCTGGTCGCGACGTTGACGCTGGCGCTGGGGATTGGCGCCAACAGCGCGATTTTCGCGCTCGTCGACGCAACGCTCCTCCGGCCGCTTCCTTATAAAGACCCCGAGCGGCTCATCGCCCTCTGGGAAAACAGTGCCACCACGGCGCGGGGCTACGTGTCGCCGCTGAACATGCTCGACTGGAACGCGCGCAGCCGCACGTTCGAGAAAATCGCCGGGTTCACCCCGGTCGTCGGTGGGATGGTGATGACGGGGGCCGACGGCACCGCCGAAACCGTGTCGCGGCAATGGGTTACCGCAGGCATCTTCGACGTGCTCGGCGTGACGCCGGTCGCCGGGCGGACATTTACCGCCGACGATGAAGCTCGCCGCGCGAACATGGTCGTGCTGAGCGAGGCATTCTGGCGCGCGCGGTACAACGGCGATCCGGGCGTCATCGGCCGCGAGATCCGCCTCGACGGATCGCTGTGGACGGTCATCGGCATCATCCCGAAGAACTTCGAGCTGCTGGGCCAGACCAGCCTGTGGGCGATGCGGCCGCTCGTGAACCTGAATCCACGCGCGCGCGGCGCCTATGTGTTGCAGGTCGTCGGACGAATGAAGCCGGGGGTCTCGATCAGGGCCGCGCAGGCTGATCTTGCCGCCGTCGCCGAAGACCTTGCGCGGGAGTTCCCGCAGACGAACAAGGGACGCGGCGTCACGATGGAACGGCTGCACGATTCGCTCGTCGGCGCGGATCTGCGCTTCACATCGAAGATGTTCCTTGGCGTCGTCGCGTTCGTGCTCCTGATCTGCTGCGCCAACGTCGCGAACCTGCTGCTCACCCGCGCGACCGTCCGGCGGCGCGAGCTGGCGGTCAGGTCTGCGCTCGGGGCCGGCCGCGCCCGCATCATCCGGCAGCTGCTGACGGAAAGCGTCGTGCTGTCGATCGCGGGAAGCGCGCTGGGCGCTGCGCTCGGTGCGGCGATCCTCCGTGTCGCGCCGTCGCTGGTCCCGCCGGGCCTGCTGCCCGCGACCGTGGCGCTTTCATTCGACATGCGGGTCATCGGCTTCTGCGTCGGCGCCGCATTGCTGGTGGGCCTTTTGTTCGGCCTGCTTCCGGCGTGGAAAGCCGCCGACTTCGATTGCGCGGAAGCCATCGGCGCCGACGTCCGGACCATCGCCGGTGGAGGGGGAAGACTTCGCGGCCTGCTCGTCGCCGGCCAGGTGGCGACGGCGGTGGTGCTGCTGTTCGG
>Ga0207650_10002572_pt1 | contig 12563 bp, 12 predicted proteins | sample KBSS63metaG_FD_184325 | JGI IMG/M metagenome (GOLD analysis project Ga0207650, IMG submission 184325) | Switchgrass rhizosphere microbial communities from Kellogg Biological Station, Michigan, USA - KBS S6-3 metaG (SPAdes) (version 2) | ecosystem: Host-associated > Plants > Roots > Rhizosphere...
GTGCCAGAATCCTGCGGCGACGTCGGTACCGCCGCCGGCGGCGAAGCCGACCAACATCTTCACCGGGTGGTCGGGATACGCGGCGGGCTGCGCATGGCCGTCGATCGCGGCCAAGCCGGTCGCGAATGCAACGCCGACCAACATGCGCAATGCGCTCGTCAAGGCTCGTCCCTCAATCGCAACGCGATCTCAGCGCTTCGGCTTATCGTCGAGCGGAACGGCGTAGAGTTCGAGTCGGTGATCGATCAGCCGGTAGCCCAGGCGCCGCGCCACCTCGGCCTGCAACCGCTCGATATCTTCCGACTGGAACTCGATTACCTCGCCGGTGCGCAGATTGATGAGATGGTCGTGATGGCTGTCGGGCATCTGTTCGTAGCGAGCGCGACCGTTGCGGAAGTCATGACGCTCGATGATGCCGGCATCCTCGAACAGCTTCACCGTCCGGTAGACCGTGGAGATCGAGATGCGGTCGTCCACCGCCGCGCAACGTCGATAGAGTTCCTCGACGTCCGGGTGGTCGTCAGCGGCCGCCAGCACGCGCGCGATGACCCGACGCTGCTCGGTCATGCGCATGCCCTTGGCCGTGCATAAGGCTTCGATATCTTTAGGCTTCGGCGCGTTCACGACGCTTCTCCGTCCGACCGCAATATCATGGCAAAGAGGGGGAATCCATCGGTCCGGGGTCTCGGTCGTCACGATCGGCGGCAGCCCCGGAGCAGCTTGGCGACCTTTGACTACGGCTCTGTGATCACACCAGATCCCGACGAAGAATGAGCGCGGCCGCGCCCTGGCCAGCCGGATAATAGCCTTCCCGGCGTCCGACATTGCGGAAGCCTGCCCGCCGATAAAGCCGGCGCGCCGGTTGATTGCCTTCGTCCACTTCGAGAAAGACCGTGCGCGCGCCGAGGCCGGCGAGCCGGCGCAGATGCAGGTCGAGCAATTGTCGCGCCAGTCCCTTGCCGCGGCGAGAGCCGGCGACGGCGACCGAAAGGATCTCGGCTTCCTCGAGCACGCGCCGCGATATGATGAATCCCACGAGACTGCGTCCCGCCATGGCGCGATGCGCAACGATGTGCCGGTCCAGAAGCAGATGTTCGAACTCGCCATCGCTCCAGCCCCGGTGGAACGAGGCCGCGTGGAGCATTGCCATCGCGCGGGCGTCGCGTGGCGAAGCTTCCGACAGCGCGGGCTCGCCGCGGCTGAACAGACGGGTGACGATATCGATCATCGGCGAGGAAGGCGCGCCGCATCCTGCGGCTGCGCGTCGGGGGCGCGCAAGTAAAGCGGCTTCGGCGGCCCATAGCCTTCCGCCGCGGCGGCGCCCAGCCGCGCCACCCACTCGATATCCGGCGCGCTGCGCTGCTCCACCTGCAAGGGCGGTTCCGCTCCCCTGGGCCATGCGGCCGCTACCTGGCTTGCAGCCGAACCGATGATCCGCGCCGGCCCCGTGATCGCCGCCCGCGCGGCATCGCGCAGCGTGGCGACGCGAGGAGCGACCAGCGTGCGCCCTCCGATGCCGAAAATCTGCAGATAGACGTTGGCGTGGCGCGCGTCGATCGCTGCCACCACGTGCGTCGTGTCGTCTTCGGCGATCAGTGGGGTGGCGAAGGCCGCAAGCGTGGAGAGGCCGATCGCCGGCTTTCCAGCGGCAAGCGCGATGCCGCGTGCGGCTGCGATGCCCACCCGCAGTCCGGTAAAGCTCCCGGGGCCGGTGGTCACGGCGATACGGTCGAGATTGGCGAATTCGATCTCGGCGAGATCCATCACCCGCGCAATCAGCGGCATCACGGCCTCGGCGTGACCACGCGCCATCGCAATGCTCTCGCTGGCGGTGATCCCACCGCGATCGGTATCGAAGACGGCGGCCGAGCAGGCTTCGAGCGCCGTGTCGATGGCGAGGACGCGCATGGCTTAACCTTGGCCGCAATCATCCGGGTCAGCGGACGACGCCGTGAACACCGAAGTTCGGGTTTCCGCCGCTGTGGTTGTCGGCCTCACGTGGCCTTTGAATGAAGGGCGCGGTTCATGCCATCGGCCGGACTTCGACGATGTCAGGCAGATAATGGCGCAGCAGGTTCTGGATGCCGTGGCGGAGCGTTGCGGTCGATGACGGGCACCCCGAACAGGCGCCCTTCATGTCGAGATAGACAATGCCATCCTTGAAGCCGCGGAAGGTAATGTCGCCGCCGTCGTTGGCGACGGCCGGCCGCACCCGCGCTTCGATCAGCTCCTTGATGGTGGCGACCGTTTCGGAATCTTTCGCCTCGAAGAACTCCTCGCTGTCGGCTGAAGGCGACGTCTCCTGCCCGCTCACGATCGGGGCGCCGGACATGAAGTGCTCCATGATGGCGCCGAGGATCGCCGGCTTGAGCTGCTGCCACTCGCCGTCGCTCTTGGTCACGGCGATGAAGTCCGAGCCGAAAAACACCCCGGACACGCCGGCGACGTCGAACAGGCGCTCGGCCAGCGGCGACTGGGCGGCCGCGTCCTTGTCGCGCATATCGAGCGTGCCGCTCGCCAGCACGGCCCGTCCGGGCAGGAACTTGAGCGTGGCCGGATTGGGAGTGGGCTCGGTCTGGATGAACATGGCTGGCTCCTTCGGCGGCGCAGGACCAGAGATCCGCGCGCAGGATTGCGACGTACCGTCATTGTAATAGGTGGCGCGGCGCGTTGGAAGTTCAAGCGTCGGGTCGGTGGTGGCGCCCGCGGAACCCGCCGTCAGGACATCGCATCGAGGTCCTCGTCGCTCAAGTGCGCCGGCACGATGGCGACCGGAATGGGGAAATCGCCGGCGTTCTTGCAGACGCTGGACACCAGCGGTCCCGGGCCCTCCTTGCCGGTATCGGCGGCGAGCACCAGGATGGCGATATCCTCATCGTCCTCGATCAGATTGAGCACCTCCTGCGCCTTTTCGCCCTCGCGGATCACGCGCTGCGGCATGACGCCGGTGATGCTCGAGGAGCGGATGGCGTGGCGGTCGAGCACGGCGTTCGCTTCCTCGTGCGCCTCGGCGCGCATGATGTCGGCGACCCCGAGCCATTGCTGGTTGCGGTCGTGGGTCTCGATCACGCGCAGCATCAGCACGGTGGCGCCGATGCGCAACGCGCGCCGGCTGGCGAAATAGAGCGCGCGGTCGCACTCCGGCGAGTCGTCGATGACGACCATGAATTTCGGCGAATGACCCGCCTCGTAGCTGCGGCGCTTCTTGCTCATCGGCTCCCCCGGCCAATTTCAAGAATCCTGCCACGCCGCTCGGTAGCGGCACAAGTACGCCGGCATGGAGCGACGGTTGCAAGCGGTCGGATTGCGCTGCTCAGCGGCGGACGAAACCCACGATGTCCTTGACCGCTTTCATGGTCTCGGCGGCGGCGACCTGCGCGCGTGCCGCCCCGTCGGCAAGCACCGAATCGATATAAACGGGGTCGGCCACCAGCCGCTTCATCTCGGCATTGATCGGGCCGAGCTTGGCGACAGCGAGATCGACCAGTGCGGCCTTGAAGGTCGAGAATTGCGCGCCACCGAACTCCCTCAGCACTTCCGTCTTGCTGGTCTCGGCGAGCGCGGCATAGATGCCGACCAGATTGTCAGCCTCGGGGCGTGGATCCAGTCCCTTTTCTTCGCTCGGCAGGGCCTCCGGATCGGTCTTGGCTCTTCGAATCTTATGGGCGATCGCGTCGGCGTCGTCGGTCAGATTGATGCGTGATTGGTCGGAGGCGTCCGACTTCGACATCTTCTTCGAGCCGTCACGCAGCGACATCACGCGCGTCGCCGGCCCTTGAATCAGTGGTTCTGGCTGGGGAAAGAACGCGTCGCCGTAACCATGCGATTGGATCGATTTGGCGAAGTCGTTGTTGAACTTCTGCGCGATATCGCGCGAAAGCTCCAAATGCTGCTTCTGGTCCTCTCCGACCGGCACGTGGGTGGCGCGATAGACGAGGATGTCCGCCGCCATCAGGGTGGGATAGGCGTAGAGGCCGATCGATGCATTCTCACGGTCCTTGCCCGCCTTCTCCTTGAACTGGGTCATGCGGTTGAGCCAACCTAGGCGCGCCACGCAGTTGAACACCCAGGCAAGCTCGGCATGCTCGGCAACCTGGCTCTGGTTGAACACGATGTTTTTTTTCGGGTCGATGCCGCAGGCAAGAAACGCCGCCGTGACCTCGCGTGTCGCCTTCGGCAACTCGGCCGGATCCTGCCACACCGTGATCGCGTGCAGGTCGACCACGCAGTAGATGCAGTCGTATCTATCCTGCAAGGCGACGAATTTGACGAGCGCGCCGAGATAATTGCCGAGATGCAGATTGCCGGTCGGCTGCACGCCGGAAAATACCCGCTCCTTGAACGCCATGCCCGCGATCCTCGTCGGTTGCGCCGCCACATGGCATGACCCGCGGGCGACGCGCAAGAGGAGCGCTCACCCCCGCAGTCCGGGATGGCGCACGGCCGCGAGAAGGTCGCGCATGCGCGCGGCGCCAAGGGCCTCCAGGCTTGCCAGATAGACGATCAGGCCGGTCGCGACCAGGACGACGAGCACGACGAGGCGCGCCAGCGACCCGCTCGCCTCGAATATTGCGGCCACCAGGGCGAGCACGGCAAAGATCGACAGTCCCATGATGACGGCGGCCAGGACGATCCGTGGCAGCCGACGCGCCGCGTCGCGATCGAGACGCAGCCAACCGCGCCGCTGCAGGATCGTGCCGAGGATCATCGCGCCGACCCAGCCGGATATCGCGATCGCCGCCGCCACGCCGACGTGGCCGTAGCGGGGAAACAGTGCCAGCGATCCGATCACGGCGGATGCAAGCCCGGCCAGCGCCGCGAGCATCGGCGTGCGCGTGTCCTCGTGCGCGAACGACACCGCTCCGAATACTTTCTCGAGCGCGTGGCCCGGCAAGCCGGCGCAGATCGCCGCGAGCGCCGCGGCCACGGCTGTGGTGTCGCGCGGGCCGAAGGCGCCGCGCTCGAACAGCGCCGCGGCGATCGGCTCAGCCAGCACGGCGAAGGCGACCGCGGACGGAAGCGTCAAGCCGATCGCAAGTTCGAACCCGCGCGATTGCGCCGCGGCGATTGCCGCACCGTCTCCGGTGCGCACGCTGGCGGCAATTGCCGACACCAACACCGCGGCCATGGCGATCGAGACGACGCCGAGCGGCAGCTCGTAGAGACGGTTGGCATAGTAGAGCCACGACACCGCGGCCTGCGAGGACGACGCGACCATGGCGCCGGCGATCAGCTTCAATTGCGGGATACCGGCAGCGAGAAGGCCGGGAACCGCGAGCACGAAAAAGCGCCGCGCGTTTGCCGACAAGGCCAAGCGCTCGCGCAGCCGGTCATGGCGTTGAGGCGCCTTCTGCGGCGACCCGGCTGCCGGTGCGCCGGAATCGGTGCCGGATCGCCGCGTGCGCAAGAAGCCGGCGCCGGTGACCATCAGCTGCACGGTCCCGGCCAGCACGACGGCCCACGAAAGCACGTCGCCCACGACCGACGGGCGCGTCACGCCAAAGCCGGCGATCGCCGCCAGCGCGAGCAGAAGGACGACGTTGAATGCGACGGCGCCGAGGCCGGTCGCAACGACGCGACCCTGCGCATTGAGCGCCGCGGCCAGGACCGCGACCACTCCGGCGAGCGCCACATAGGGCGCGACGATCCGAAGATACTCGGTTGCCAATGCATGGCGCTCCCCGTCGAAACCGGGTGCGAGCAGGTCGATGAGCTCCGGTGCGAACCACAAGGCGCCCGCCGCCAGCACGCTGACCACGAGCAGCATGGCGGTGAGCACCTGCAGGAAGAAGCGATGGGCGCCGTTCTCGCCATCGATCTGCTTCGTCCGCAGCCACAGCGGCACGAAGGCCGCGTTGAGGGCGCCTTCCGCAAGCAACCGGCGGAAGAAATTGGCGATCTGCAGGACCGCAAAGAACGCGTCGGAAAAGACGCCGGCGCCGAGCAGCGCTGCGACACCCACGTCGCGGGCAAATCCGAGCAGCCGCGACGCCAGCGTCGCTCCGCCCACGGTGGTGACATCGCGCGCGAGCGACATGAAACCTGGCCTCCGCATCTATTGTAGTGGCGCGCCGGTGCCGGCGTCATCTCGGTAAGGTCCAGCGGGTTCAGCGCGCCGCGCCGGTTGCAGGGTGCGATTGCCTCGAAGGATTCGACCGCTATAGTGCGCGCGCCTCAAGGGTGGGAGTTTTTTTGATGGCCGCAACGCGATTCGACGTCCTCGGCATCGGCAACGCGATCGTCGATGTCATTGCACGCACCGAGGATGATTTCCTCGCCAAGCAGAAAATGCGCAAGGGCGCGATGCAGCTGATCGACGAGGGTCAGGCGATTGGGCTCTATGATGCCATGGGGCCGGCGGTGGAAGTGTCCGGCGGCTCGGCGGCCAACACCATCGTGGGCGTGGCGAGCCTCGGCGGCCAAGCCGCCTTCATCGGCAAGATCAAGGACGACGACCTCGGCCGCGTATTCGCGCACGACATCCGCGCGGCGGGCGTCGCCTTTGCAACTCCGCCCGCCTCGGCCGGCCCCTCGACCGCGCGCTGCTATGTGCTGGTCACACCGGACGGCGAGCGCACGATGAATACCTATCTCGGCGCCGCGCAGGACCTGCATCCGAACGACATCGATGCCGACGCCGTCGCCGCCGCCCAGATCATCTATCTCGAGGGCTATCTGTGGGATCCGCCGCACGCGAAGGAAGCCTTCCTCAAGGCGGCGAAGATCGCGCACGGCGCCGAGCGCGACGTCGCGTTGACGCTGTCGGATGCGTTTTGTGTCGACCGGTACCGCGCGGAATTTCTCGACCTCATCCGCACCGGCACCGTCGACATCGTGTTCGCCAACGAGCGCGAGCTGCATAGTCTTTACGAGACGGCAGACTTCGACACTGCGGTGAACGCGCTGCGCAACGACGCGCGGCTCGCGGTGATCACCCGCAGCGAAAAGGGATGCCTGGTCGTGACCCGCGAGGAAACCGACGCGGTTCCGGCAAGCCCGATCGAGCGGCTGGTCGACGCCACCGGTGCGGGGGATCTGTTCGCCGCGGGGTTTCTGGTCGGACTGTCGCGCGGCATGGAATATCGCAGGGCTGCGGGGCTCGGAGCGCTGGTGGCGGCCGAGGTGATCCAGCATCTCGGCGCGCGGCCCGAAACCTCGCTGAAGGCCTTGGCGAGCGATAATGGTTTCGATCTTTGACGGCGCGAATGTCCATGCCGGCTGACCGGGAAACGGTCTGGGGCGAAGGCGCCGGCCACGATCACGCGGGCTCTTGACCGCCGGCTCCGGGGCTGATGCGGCCATCGACTTGTCCACAGTGATTCACAGGAATCCCTTTTCGTCATTAGGCTGTCTCGGAACCGTCGCGCTGCCCTGGCATTGGAAACACGCTGCAAGTTCCCGCCAGGAGGATTGCCATGGGCTCGCGCGTCGATCGTCTTCCCAGTCGGTTCCCGGTTGGAACTCGCTACATCATCGAGGGCCGCGGCGGCGGCGAGGGGCGCCTTCGCATCCATTTGCGATATCTCGAATTTCCCGACGGCCGCCAGGTGGAACTACCGGCCGATGTGGCGGACCGAACGCGTTCGCGTCGCGCCCGCTCGGCACGACGCGCATCGCCGCGAAAATAATTTCGCCCGCAGGAACCGCCCGCGCGTTGGCGGCGTTGAATGTTTAACGCCGGGTGGCGTGCCCCCCAGCCCCCAACCCCTCACCCATCCGGCGAAAGACCCTGGCCCTTCGGGCGCCGGGGTCTTCTTTTATTTGCAGCGTGAGACGACAAGACATCCGCGGACCCGCCGGCGGCGCCGGGACTTCAGGATCTCGTCACGCCCGCGCGCGGTGCTGCGTTATGTTCTCCTTGTGCCCGTTCCAAGTTCCAGCGCACGCGCGGAGGCGCGCCCGATAACGAAATCGTGATCTCGGCTAAAGACGCCGAACCACCAGATCGTCGCGGTGCACCATCTCGCTCCTCCCGGCAAATCCGAGGATTGAGGAGATGTCCGCCGACGAGCGGCCTCTGATCTTGGCAGCGTCCTCGGCGTCATAGGCGACCAGACCCCGGCCGATCTCGGTGCCGTCGGGCCCGCGAATGACCACCGCATCGCCGCGGGCGAAAATGCCATCGACGCGAACGACGCCCGCGGGGAGCAGGCTTTTGCCGCTGTGCAACGCGGCCACCGCGCCGGCATCGATGGTCAGAATGCCCTTGGGCTCGAGCGAGCCGGCGATCCATTTCTTGCGCGCGGTCACCGGATTGGCCGGTGTGAGAAACCAGGTGCAGCGTGCGCCTTGGGCGATCGCGGCGAGCGGATGCGGGATGCGACCGGACGCGATCACCATGTGCGTGCCGCCATTGGTCGCGATTTTGCCGGCCTCGACCTTGGTCTGCATGCCGCCGCGCGAAAGCTCCGAGCCGGCGGCGCCCGCCATGGCTTCGATCGCGGGCGTAATGTGCTCCACCAGGGGGATCAGCTTGGCAGCCGGATTGCCGGCAGGCGGGGCGTCATAGAGTCCGTCGATGTCGGACAGCAGCACCAGCAGATCCGCGCTGGCCATGGTGGCGACGCGCGCCGCCAGCCGGTCGTTGTCGCCGTAGCGGATCTCGTTGGTCGCGACCGTGTCGTTCTCGTTGATGACGGGCACCGAGCGCCACTCCAGCAGCTTGTCGATGGTGGAGCGCGCGTTGAGGTAACGCCGGCGCTCTTCGGTGTCCTGCAGGGTAACCAGCACCTGGCCGGCGGTGATGCGGTGGCGGCCGAGCACCTCCGACCAGGTGCGCGCGAGCGCGATCTGCCCGACGGCGGCCGCGGCCTGGCTATCCTCGAGCTTGAGCGGTCCCGGCGGCAGCTTGAGCACGGCGCGGCCGAGCGCGATCGCGCCTGACGAGACAACCAGCACGTCGCGCTGGTTGCGATGCAGGCCGGCGATGTCCTCGGCCAGCGCCAAAAGCCAATCGTCGTGCAGCCGTCCGCCGTCGCTGTCGACCAGCAGCGACGAGCCGACCTTCACCACGATACGGCGGAAGTCGGTGAGAGCGGGGGCTTTGCGGGACATGTTGCGGGCTGCGGCAGACCAGCGACACGCGACAACTATTGCCGCGCCAGCGCGTTGTTTAGCATGTGCTTTCGGGTGCACGCCAAGGGCGTAACGGATGAGCAGGGTGTGGATCGGTACCTCGGGCTGGACTTACGACGGCTGGCGCGGCCCGTTCTACCCCCCAAAGCTGGCGAAAAAGAAATGGCTGTGCTGGTACGCCAGCCAGTTTCCCACCACCGAGATCAACGGCTCGTTCTATCGCACGCCGTCGCTGGAGGCGGTGGCGGCGTGGCGCGATCAGACGCCGAAGGATTTCCTGTTCGCCTGGAAGGCGTCGAAGTTCATCACCCACTGGAAGCGGCTGAGCGAGAACTGCGCGAATTCGATCGAGCTGATGGAAACGCGGCTCAAGGTGCTTTCCCCGAAGGTCGGCGCGGTCCTGTTCCAGCTGCCCCCACAGTTTACCAAGAACCGTGAGCGCCTGGCGTCGTTCCTCGGCATGCTGCCGCGCTGCTACCCCTATGCCTTCGAGTTTCGCCACCACAGCTGGTACGACGACGACATCTACGATCTTCTGCGCGCGCACGATGTCTCGCTTTGCCTTTCCGATCATCACGACGCGCCGTCGCCCTGGGAGGTGACCGCGCGCCACGTCTATGTGCGCGGACACGGACCCGACGGCCGCTACAAGGACCACTATCCGGACAAGACGTTGCAAGCCTGGGCGCGCCACATCGTCAAATGGCGGCGGCAGCGCCGCACGGTGTTCGTCTATTTCGACAACGACCAGAAGAGTGCCGCGCCGGCGGACGCCCGCAGGCTGATCGAGATGTTGCAGCGCGCGCGACGCTGAGCGGCGGCGCTCTTTGCCGCTTGTGCGCCCGGCCCCGCTCGCTACTCGGTCATTACTCGTGCGGCTGCCAGGCCGCGGCCGGCGCGCTTGGCTGTTCGGCATGCCTGCCCTGATCGATCACCTGCAGCAGCGCGCGCAACACCCCGGGCACGCCGGCCCCGGTCACCGCCGAAATGATGAGCGGCGTCTTCTTGGCCGCGCGCTTGAGCCGGGTGGTCTGTTGCTTCAATTGCTCCGGCGTCAGTGCGTCGGCTTTGTTGAGCGCCACGATTTCCGGCTTCTCGCCAAGTCCCTCGCCATAGGCTTCGAGTTCCGCGCGCACGGTCTGGTAGGCTTTGCCCGCGTGCTCGCTGGTGCCGTCGACGAGGTGCAGCAGCACACGGCAGCGCTCGACGTGCCCGAGAAAGCGGTCGCCGAGCCCGACGCCCTCATGCGCGCCCTCGATCAGGCCGGGAATGTCGGCGAGCACGAATTCGCGGCCGTCGCTGTCGACCACGCCGAGCTGCGGATGCAGCGTGGTGAACGGGTAATCGGCGATCTTCGGCCTGGCCGCGCTCACCGCCGCCAGAAACGTCGATTTCCCGGCATTGGGCAAACCGACGATTCCGGCATCGGCGATCAGCTTGAGCCGCAGCCGGATGGTGAGCTCCTCTCCGGGCTGGCCGGGATTGGCGTGGCGCGGCGCGCGGTTGGTCGAGCTCTTGAACCGCGCGTTGCCGAAGCCGCCATTGCCGCCGCGCGCGAGTACGACGCGCTGGCCCACCGCGGTGAGGTCGGCGAGCAAGGTCTCGCCATCCTCCTCGTAGACCTGCGTGCCGGCCGGCACCTTGAGCACGATGTCGTCGCCGCTGGCGCCGTGGCGGTCCTTGCCCATGCCGCCGCGGCCGTTCTTGGCCTTGAAATGCTGCTGATAGCGGTAGTCGATGAGCGTATTGAGCCCGTCGACCGCCTGCACGATGACATCGCCGCCGCGGCCGCCATCGCCGCCGTTCGGCCCCCCGAACTCGATGAATTTCTCCCGCCGGAACGACACGCAGCCGTTCCCCCCGTCGCCGGAGCGGATATAAACCTTGGCCTCGTCGAGGAATTTCATGGCACCACATATGCGGTGCGCGACGGCAAAAGGCGAGGCCCCGCGCGAAACAGACTGCCCGCGCGCCTCGCATCCATCTCTATCAATCGCCACAGATAGCTAAAGCACTCGCCGGGAGGGGCCAGGGCGGGCCATGCCTCACTGATGCGGCCCAGTAGGCCGCTCCCGACGCTGCCGTTCGCGAAGTCTGCCGCTACGCCGAGGCCCGAACAATGCCGCGGCGGTCATGGCGGCCTGGGTAACCCGGGGGCATTGCACCTCCGTCTTCGGTCTGGTCGTGCGCGTCGCCCGTAACGGGACGAGCGCTCACGCATCAAAAATCTTAGGATCATGGGCGGTGCTGTCAATGGGCGGTCGGTCGCAGCCGCTCACATCCTGTGTCAGTCGTTTCCACTTCATCAACGGTCTCATCCGATACCGTTACGTTGGCGCCGCGCCCGTCGCTCGCGGGCGCCCAGTGCGCGCATTCATGGAATCCACCCGGCGCCGCGCCTTGATGCCGGACCATCTGGGAGATACACGGTCGCGGCAGGGGCTTCGGGTGGACAATCCTGCTCCGGGAGGGGGTGGCCAGCGTGTGGTCGGTCTTCAAATTCGCAGCGCGTGCCGCCATCTGGCGGCCTACGCCGAATCCGCCATGCGTTGGGTTATCCACCCTCGTCGGCTGGACGCTCGTGCTGGCCCTCGTTCGCGGCGCCATCCAGCTCCTGGATGCGCTTCCGTTGCCGGTCTTCAACCCCTATGGGCTCAACGCCCTGATCGCATGGCTCGTCATTGCGGTCGCCATTGCCGCCTTTTTCGTGCGCCCGGCCGCGCGCGCGACCTTTCTCTCCGCCATGGTCGCGCTCTCGGTGCTGACCGAGGTCGTGCTGTCGACGATCAGGCTCGGTTTGGCGCTCATCCTGCCGCCATCCCCGATCGGGATCTTGACCGCAGTCTTTCCTGCGCTCGAGGCCCATTGGCTGGGCGATTGGCTCGAGGTGGCGCTCTCGGTCTCGTTCTTCCTGGCGCCGCTGGTGTCGTGGATCGGCGGCATGTTCGCGATCATTCGCAGCGTGGAGCCCGGCACGCGCTTGCTCTTGCTGGCGAGGGTCATGGCGCTGTGGGCCGCACTGTTCATTGCCAAGGGCCTCGTCCCCCACACGCCGGTGTTCGCGGGCCCGAGCTTCGATGCGCGCAACGCCAACTGGTGGGAGTATGTCCGGGCGGCGCAGGCGGCGCGGCGCGAGCGCAATGCCGACCCCGATATCGCGTCGGCGCGCCTGCACGGCTTGCAGCCTGCATTGTTGCAGACGGCTTTCGCGCGCTTGGCTCCGCAGAGCAAAGGCGTGACGGACATCTACGCCATCGGGCTCGGCGGCTGGGCGGAGCAGGACGTTTTCGTCAAGGAAGTCGACGGCGCGTTGGGCGTGCTCGAGCGCTCGCTGCCGATCAATGGACGCGCGCTGCGATTGCTCAACAATGTCGAAACGGCCGAGACGACCCCGTTAGCGAGTCGCAGGAATTTCGCTGCGGCAGTGCAAGCGGTCGGGCAGGTCATGAACAAGAGCGAAGACGTGCTTGTCCTGTTCATGACCTCGC
>Ga0207650_10002576_pt1 | contig 12551 bp, 11 predicted proteins | sample KBSS63metaG_FD_184325 | JGI IMG/M metagenome (GOLD analysis project Ga0207650, IMG submission 184325) | Switchgrass rhizosphere microbial communities from Kellogg Biological Station, Michigan, USA - KBS S6-3 metaG (SPAdes) (version 2) | ecosystem: Host-associated > Plants > Roots > Rhizosphere...
GCTTTCAACCAAAGCCTCCACCATTTGTTGCTGTTCCTCGGGATCGTAAACGCACGGGCGCAGGTTGAGATCGTTGAGTTTGCAGATTTTGCGCAATGTGTCGCGCGATATGCCGACCGCATAGCCACTATGTGGGCCGCAATAGGAGCGCCACTGGGAAAGGGAATCCTCGACTTCGGACAGTGAAAATACACAAACGAACATATCTTCGACGACCGACAATCCTTCTTTCATGGCGTCCAATGCCGGTATGCGCGATTTGTTTTTGGGGCGTATTAGCGCGATATGTCGGAGTACAAGGTCCAGGGCATGCTGATATTCGCTCGTGTCATTCAGAAATCGGGTATGGGTTGCCCAGATTGTCCGCGATTCAATGATGCCCAGCAGCCCGGCTTGCGTCGTGTAGTGGTACAACACCTCCGGTGGAATTTGCGAAGTCACTATGGCTGTCGAAGTGTTGTTTGGTTTCGTCAAATTGCGAATCGCGCATGATTGCCGCCGCACTTAGCGGCCCGTTATTATAAATATTTGAATCGTAACGAGTTCGGCTCATGTCGCCAGTTCACGCCTTGGTTCCGTAGGTACAACATCGATAATCGCGTAAGTCTATTCTGACACTAGACCGAGGTCGGCTCGTTTGAAGTGCGTCGAGGTGCGTTTCGCTCGAACGGTATGTGCAAAGTCTACGCAGGGCGATTTTTGCTTCACGAGCGTGTCATTGGCGCGAGCTATGACCCGCCGAAAACAGCTCGGCTTAGCGCGCCTCAATGGATTGTGACCGGTGTTAGCCATCAGGCTTCAGGTTAGCCCGCAAAAGCGATAAAGGCGCGGAATTATTGGCGGAGAAATATAGGTACTCTCCTACAAAAAAATAGGAATTTTCCCGCAAGAGCGTGGGACATCTTGGTAGCACTATTTGACTGCGCCCAAAGTTTGGAGGCGCGCGAGTCAGGACGATCTTAAATCTCTATGCAAACTTCCGAACAAAACGATTTTTTGGTGTGCGCTGAACAACGCCGGAAGGTCGACCTATAAAGCGAAACAGAGATACGCATGAGCAAAGCATATTCGACGCGTCATCAACTTTTTTAAAGGAGCTATCACGATGAAATGCCTTTCTTCCATGGTTCGCTTACTGGTACTGGCCCTCTCACTGTCTGCCGGTCACGCGTTGGCGAATATCACGTACACGTTTTTAGGCGCGACCTTCAACGATGGCGGAACACTCAATGGTACGTTCACCACTAACGACCCAAGGACCTCGCTACTCGATTACAACATCACGACGTCAGCGGGGGCTGGTGGTCTCGGCTTCAATTACACTACTGTGAATTCCGTCAGCACTGCGGGTTCGCTGCCCTTTATCATTGTGCTAGACGCACCGAGCTTAGCGAACCCGACTAATATCCTTGAAGTGACATTTTCCGGTGGCCTGCTGCCAGCTGGCGCGCCGATCACGATTGGCCAATTCGATAGCTTTGAGCAGCACACCATCGCCACCACGACCACCGCACGACAAATCAACGCGGGGTCCGTTGTCGCGGGGGTGGCTGGTGTGCCTGAACCTGAAACCTACGCGATGCTGCTCGCCGGTCTTGGCCTGCTCGGTTTTATCGCGCGTCGCAGGAAAGCAGCGTAATCCGAACGATCAGACGCCGCTGCCGCTTCGGCGGTGTCAGCAAGTCGCTCAAGCATTTATTCCGCTACAGCATCATGTGCAGACCCCGCTTCGGCGGGGTTTTTTTTGATGACTCACCAATCGTTGTGCGTCGCGTAAGGTCGACGTAAGCATAGCTGGCCTATTCTGAGAGCATAAACGGGGAGGCGCCGTTGCCCGGAATATCCTGGATTCAGTGCAGTCAGATCCTGGCCGAACTATCGGGCGAGGAACGGCAGGCCATTAAGCGGGTCGCCGCCGGCAAGTTGCGTTCGGTTCCTGCGCCGCTAATGAACAAATTGAGATCGCAGCGCCTGGTCCAGTTCGATGGTCGAACGTGGGTGCTGACGGATGAGGGGCGCGTGATTTCGTTCTGGTGTTAGCCGTTTTCGATTGCGGACGCGCGTGTCGACGGTTCGGTCTGGGCAAAGCGGCTGGACTGACGCGGAGCTAATCGCGCTTAACGACGACCATCGCACCCGATACGAAGAAGCGATCCCCATCCGCGTGTTGCGTCAGCTTATTGGTCAAGCCGCAAGATACGCAATGCGCAACCCATTGGCCGCTGCGCAGTTGCTCAGGCTTCGCTTTGAGTTCCTGGCTGCATCCGTAACATTCCATGAGTGCTGCCAATGCCCCGGCGGCAGGTTTCGAATCGGATAATTTTTCGGGGCGGTTAATTTCCATCGCAATATGCTGCGCCGCACGTATCGAACAATGCCATAGGAGACTTTCCTGTACACACGTAAGGCTGACACCGACTTATTATCCTGCCTCTGGCAATTTGTATATCAAGTTGGGATGCATTGTCGGAGCGGATGCCGTGCTCGTGATGTTGTTCACGGTAATGTTTACATTCCCCCTGGGCCGCTGTCCCCGCATGAGCAAAGTCACGCTCATAAAAAAAGCCACCCGCGGGTGGCTTTTTCCAATGAATCGAAGATCCCCGGCCTGCTCAGTCCAGTCGACGTCAAGACGACCGTGGCTATACGGCAGTCCGCCCGCGAACCATGTGATAGATGACGAGAAGTACGATGGCGCCTATCAGCGACCCCAGAAAGCCCGCGGGCTCACCGGCGTGATACAAGCCCAGAGCCTGGCCGCCGTATGTGGCGAGCAAAGAACCTGCAATACCAATCAACGCCGTGATGAAAAATCCCGCCGGATCACGTCCCGGAGTTATTACCTTGGCCAGCAATCCCACTATGAAACCGATCAATATCGTCCAGATTATGCTCATCGCGGCGACCTCCATTGAGTTTAGACGGTGCCAACTGTACGCAAAGCCGTCCGAGCTTGTATGTAGTCGAGCGCTGTTTGTCGGGTGGGATAATTCCCACGCGAGCCTCAAAGAGCTACAAGGCTACGGTCAAGCCGGATGTCGGAAAACCTGAGAAAACTGGCAATGGGTCGCTACGAGCGCCGCGACTATTTGCTGCAGCGTAGTCTTGATCGCAGCATCGCCTAGGCCGTATTGCTCAAGATCCATGGTGGAGAAGGGCACTTCGCGCGTGTCGATGCCGTCGAATGCATAGCGCAAATATTGCGTTTCGCCCGCAACCAGGCGATCGGCCTGGTTCCAGACGGGCCCGGCAACGAAGTACAGCCGGGCCTCGCGGGCGGCTTGGATGAAATATTCGATCAGATCGCTTGCGCCCAGTAATGCCGGTGATGACAAGGTGCAGTGCTCCTGATGGATCCCAACCTGGCATCTATTTTAGCGATCACGGTTTTGATTTCAAGAGAGCAGGCCAAAAATTTCAGCGCAAAATTTACAATGCGCTTGAATAGTTGCTTTGCCTCACGCCGCAAACCGTGACCGTCCTACATCCGATCGCTGAGGCTGACCGATACACCCGCCACGCGTTGCCGCCGACAATGCGCATGTCATGTGTCCTGGGACAGGAGCATCGTATGGATACCATGGTTAATGCGTGCAAAGCGTGGGGAGCGTGGAGAAACGTGCGCAAGGATCTGCTGCCGCGGACGCTCGAAGATCTCGATATCGTTTTCAATCTGTGTGCGCGGCGGGCCAGCGATCGCACGCTGACGGTCAATCAGCTCATTGCCAACTGCCTCGGATCGCGCAATACGGTGCTAAGGCGCCTGCGTGCGCTGATCGATGCCGGCTTCGTGTCGATCAGGGCATCCGTCGCCGACCGGCGCCTGCGCGAGCTGGCGTTGACAAAAAAAGGGGAGCGGTTCGTGCGCAAAGGCACCTCCAGCTTGCGCACTCTGGCTGCTGCCGTGCGCGCACGCCGGTAAAAGCGCGAACGCAAAGAGTTTGTTGGAGCGGCACGCGTCTATCGGAACTGCCGCATTCTAGCGCGCAACATTCGCGCGCAAAACACCGGCGCGCGACAAACCGCACGCTGTTGGCATTGCGGTTTCGTTTATAATTCCAGCCGGTCAGAACCAGCGGCCGGACTGCAATTCCAACGATCTCAGCGGGTCTTGATGCGCCGTTTTACCTTACGCACGAACCAGGTTCTGCTCGTCATCGGCACCGCGTTGCCGTTGATCGTCCTCGCCGTGTGGCTGTCAACGACGCTGATCGATTACAACCAGAAAACCTCGGCCGCCGGCGCTATCAACCGGGTGCGTGCATTCATGAGCGCCGTCGATGCAGAGCTAAGAGGCGGGATCGCGCTGCTGCAGGCGCTCGCGGTGTCCGAGCGCCTGGGATCCGACGACCTGCGCGGCTTTCATCGCGAGGCCACGCGTTTTCTGAAGTTTCAGCCGCGCATCGACAGCATCAGGGTTGCGTTGCCGGACGGCCAGATTGTGATGAACACTTCCGTGCCGTTCGGCCAGCGCCTCCCCGGCACATACGACCGTAAAACGTTCGACAAAGTACTTGCAACGCAAGCACCCGTGACGGGCGATCTCGTGCTCAACCCTTCCGGTACTTACACGATCAATATCCGCGTGCCAGTGTTGCGCAATGACAAGATTGTGTACGTCTTGAGCGCCAGCATCAATCCGGAGACGTTCGCGCGACTGATCGATCAGCAGCAGCTTCAGCAGGGTTGGGTGAGCGGACTGGTCGACAGCGAGGGCCGGTTTGTCGCGCGCAAACCTTCGCGCCCGCCCGGCGACCTTGCCTCTAAAGGTTTCATGACCGCGGTGGCAGAGGCGGACGAAGGTTGGTACAGAGGCCGCACGGTCGAGGGCCTGGACACGTTTACCGCCCATCTCAAGTCCGACTTCAGCCGCTGGAGTGTGGGATTGGGAATTCCGGCCGGGGAGGCGTACGCTGCGGCGTCCAAAGCTGGCTGGCTCATGGCCATCGGCTTCATTGCGTCGCTCGGACTCGCGTTCGCCTTCGCATACTGGATGGGGCGGCGGATTTCGTCGCCGATCAGTTCGCTCGCCACCGCCGCGCGTTCTCTGGGCGAGGCAAGCGCCCCGCCGTTGCCGACCGACAGCGATATCACCGAAGTCGCCGACCTGGCAAGCACGTTGAAAGAAGCGGCGCTCGCCGTGCGCGAGCGCCATCAGCTCCTCGAGCGCGAGAAAGCATCGCTGCAGGCGACCGACCGCGCGAAAGACGAGTTTCTTGCGATGTTGAGCCATGAATTGCGCAACCCGCTCGCGGTCTTGACGACTTCCGTGCACATTTTGCGCATCGCGAAACCCGGCGACGAGCTCACGATCAAGGCGCAAGCGGTGATCGAGCGGCAGTTAAAGCAGATGACGCGATTGATCGAGGACCTGCTGGACGTCAGCCGCGTAACCATGGGCAAGGCGTCGCTGCGACGGGAGGTGTTCGATCTCGCGGATCTCGTCACGCGGGTGATCGCGGCCTGGCGTCCCGCCGCGCACGGCGACGGCCGCAAGGTTGCGCTCACAGCGCACCAGGTCTGGATTAACGCCGATCGCTCGCGCATCGAGCAGGTGTTGATCAACCTCCTCGACAACGCGCAGAAATTTTCCCCGCAGGATAAGCAGATCAGGGTCAGCGTGGCACGCGTGAACGACGAGGCGGTGCTGACTGTGGCCGACGAGGGCGAAGGTATCGATCCCGGGATGCTCGAGCGCGTGTTCGGTCTCTTCGTACAGGGTCCGCAAGGCCCGGATCGCGCGCGCGGCGGCATGGGTGTGGGTCTGGCGCTGGTCAAGCGCCTGACCGAACTGCACGACGGGACAGTGCGCGCATCGAGTGGCGGGCCCGGCACGGGTGCTGCATTCACGGTCAGCTTCGCCGCCGTCGCCAGGCCGGTGGATGAACCCGCGGCGTTGAAGGGCCCGCGCAATTCAAATGCCAAGCGGATACTCGTCATCGAAGACAATCCCGACGGGCGCGAAATGCTGCGTGCATCGCTCGCCCTCGATGGCCACGAGGTGCATATCGCGGCGGACGGGATGACCGGCATTAACCTGTACGCGAGTTGCGATCCGGACATCGTTCTCATCGATATCGGGCTACCGGATATCGACGGCTACGAAGTTGCGCAAAGAATGCGGGCGGATAAAAAACGGCGCCACGTGGCGCTCATCGCCATGACCGGCTACGGCCAGTTGCAGGACGAACGCCTGGCAGCCGACGCTGGTTTCGATTTGCATTTGATCAAGCCGGTAACGGCGGAGCAATTAAGGCAGGCTTTGGAAGTGCTCGAAGGCGTTAGTTAAGCAGAGCGCATTGCTCGTCGCATCGCCGGATGAGGAGGAATGAATGGGCACAGGAATCCACCGCAACACGGCGCTTTCCGCGGCGCTTCTGTTGCTCGGCTCGACCGCGGCAGTCGCGCAGACGGCAGCACCCGGGGCCGCGCGTTCGTATCCGGTCAAGCCGATCCGGTTGATTCTTCCATTTCCGGCCGGCGCGTCGAGCGACATCGTGGGGCGCCTGCTCGCGCAGAAAGTTTCCATGCCGCTCGGCGAGCAGGTGGTGGCCGACAACCGGGCGGGGGCCGGTGGCAATCTGGGCCTGGGGATAGCGGCGAAGGCCGCGCCCGACGGCTATACGATCGTGCTCGCCACCGCGAGTATTGCGGTCAGTCCGGCGCTCTATGCGAACCTCGGCTACGATCCCGTCAACGATCTCACGCCGGTGGCGCGGCTGACTTCGATCCCGAACATCCTGGTCGTACACCCGTCGGTGCCCGCTAAAACGCTGCGGCAGTTCATCAATCTCGCGCGCGCGCGTCCGGGCAAACTTAATTTCGGTTCCGGCGGCGCGGGCACGACCAATCACCTTGCCAACGAATTGCTCAAGCACCTGGAAAAGATCGATATCGTGCACGTGCCTTATAAAGGCGTCACGGTCGCGATGTCCGCGATGATCGGCGGCGAAGTGGACGAAGTGGTCATGCCGGTGACGGCGGCGATCCCGCAGATCCGTGCCGGCAAGGTGCGCGCGCTGGCCGTGCTGTCCGAGCAGCGCATTCCGACTCTGCCCGAAGTGCCCACAGGCACCGAAGCCGGCGTGCCGGGCTTTACGATGTCCGTGTGGTACGGCATGTTCGCGCCCGCGGGGACGCCGCGCGATATCGTGTCGCGCTTGAGCCGTGAGCTGGTGAAAGTGCTCGAGGCGCCCGACGTGCGCGACCAACTCGCCGCCCAGGGCGTCGATCCGTGGCCCGGCACGCCCGAGCAGTTGGGCGAACTGTTGCGCGCCGACATGGAGCGCTACGCCGTGATCGTGCGCAGCGCGGGACTGCCGCGGCAGTAATGCACACTCGGGCACGGCTCCGCCGTAAGCATAGCGACAGAGTTGTGAAAATATGTAACTTTGCTTGGCGCTGAAACGGACGCGCGTATCGTCGGCCTTGTGGCGATGGCTTCGCCTTCGCTGATTGAACAAGGACTCCGACATGATTACCAAAAGCGGATTGGCGATTTTCGCCGCGTGCATTGCAACGGCAGGTTTTGCACCGGCGGCCGAGGCGGGTTTGTTCTCGGCGACGGGCGAGGTGATCGCGGTCGCGGCAGACGACGTTTATGTGGGCGAAGCCGAGGGCCACCTCGACGGCTCCGGCACCGTGGTCCTGCGCTCGCAAAAAAATCCGGCGCTCAAATGCGTGGGCGATTTTACATCAAACGCGGAAAAGGGCGGCTCCGGACAACTGCAATGCAGCGACAACACGACCGGCAGATTTTATTTCAAGCGCCTGTCCGTGTACAAAGGCTACGGCGTGGCCAGCTTCAGCTGGGGCGACATGAACTTCGCCTACGGCTTCAAGCCCGAAGAAGCCGCGCCTTACCTGCGGCTGCCGCAAAACAAGAAGCTCGCGCGCAACGGCACGGAAATCGCGCTGGTCGATCGCTAGCTCGACCTTTCGTTCAGGCCATCGCGGGCCGGTGCAATAACGGCGTCTCGCGGGTAAACACGCGCCGCCCGCGCTTATAGCCCATCAACGGTGCCGCGACCGTTGCGATAACCTCGTCCGGTGTTTTTGCATTCCACACGACGAGGTCGGCCGGATTGCCGACGGCAATGCCGTAGTCTTGCCTGCCCAGGATGCGCGCCGGCCGCGCGGAGATCATCGCAAAGCATTCGGCGAGGTCCTGCGCGGTGCCGCGCTGCACGACGTTAGCGTACAGGTTCGCGATGCGCACCAGCGAGCAATCGCCATACGGCGTGAACGGATTCAATACATTGTTGGTCGAGATTGCGCAGTTCGCGCCCTGTGCGATCAGGGCATTCGCATCGGCGATGCCGCGGATCACGCTATGCTCGAGATGGCGCCCGCTGGTGAAGAGATCCGTCGTGGGCAGCACCGCGACCGCCACGCCGGATTTCGCGAGCCGTTGTCCCAGCGCTTCGAGTTCCTTGGTCGGCAGGCATGAGTATTTATTGCCGTGCCCGATCGCCACGCGCCCGCCCCAGCCCATCTCGTCCGCGAGATCGCAGACCTGGTGAATATCCATATCGTGCGTCGTGTAGCCGCCGTCGAGATGGATGTCGACGTCGACGTCGAATTCCTTGCCGAGCGCGAAAATGCGCCGGATCTGCGCCGGCCCGTCGGTGTCGTAGCGCGGGGCGCCGCCGACTGCATGCGCGCCGCGCTTCAACGCCTCGCGCACGATAGCCTCCGCGCCCGGCACATTGGTCCAGCCTTCCTGCAGAAATACGCACAATTGCAGATCCATGCCCCACGCGTAATCTTTCGCGAGGCGCTCGATTGCATCGAAGCCGCGCAGGCCGACGTTGGGATCCACTTCGATGTGGGTGCGCATGTGGCCGATCCCGTTCAACAAACACTGCTCGAGCGTCGCGCGCGCGCGTGCGTAAACATCCTCGACGGTGAACGTGTGCTTTACCGCGGCGGTGCGTGCCATGTAATCGGTTGCGCGGCGGTCCGCGAGCGGCGCGACACGGTCCAGAATGCGCGATTTGTCCAGATGGAAATGACACTCCACCAGCGCCGGCGACACGAATTGCCCGCCTGCGTTCGCGCTCTCGCCATCGGCCGCGATGTGCGGGGCGATGGCGGCGATGCGTCCATCGGCGACCGCGATATCGACGGTTGAACCATCGCTGTTGGCGAGCCGCGCATTGCGTAGAACGAGATCGAAAGCCACTTTCAGACTCCTTGGCATGGTTTGAACGGAAGTTTACTTCAGCCGCACTGTTTCAGCGCCGTGCCGTCCGTTTGGGGGCGTGTATGGCGCGGGCGCAGGCATTCGGCTATGGTAGCGGGCGTAGTTCCAAAACGGTTTGAATCGGGGAGCGGGAATGAGCAAATGGTTCGCACCAGCAGTCATCATGGGCTTCGCGTTCGCCGCGGCTGGCGCCATGGCGCAAACTTATCCGACTAAGACGGTTCGCATCATTGTCCCCTTTCCGCCGGTCGGTGCGGCGGATCTGCTCTCGCGCACACTCGCGCAGAAGCTCACCGAGGCGTGGGGCCAAACGGTGATCGTGGACAATCGCCCCGGCGTCGGCGGCAATTTCGGTGTCGAGATGGCCGCCAAGTCCGCGCCCGACGGCTACACGACAGTGATGGCCGCTGTGACGACCAACGCCATCGGCATGGCCACTTACACGAAGCTCGGCTACGATCTCGAGCGCGATCTGGCGCCCGTCGTGCTCGCCGGCAACGTGCCGCATGTTCTCGTCATTCATCCGTCGTTGCCGGCACGCAATGTGAAAGAGGTCGTCGCGCTCGCCAAGGCTCGTCCCGGCGAGCTCGCGTTTGCATCGCAGGGGCAGGGCACGCTGTCGCATCTCGAGCAGGAGATGTTGAAGCAGATGGGCGGCTTTACCGCGCTGCACGTGCCTTATAAAGGCAGCGCGCCGGGACTCTCCGATCTGATTCCCGGCAACGTGCAGTTGTTCTTCGACAGCATCCCGTCCTCGCTGCCGCACGTGAAGAGCGGACGGCTGCGCGCGATCGGCGTCGCATCGAGCAAGCGCTCGCCCGTGCTGCCGGAGGTGCCCGCCATCAACGAATCGCTCAAGGGATTCGAGGCCGACAGCTGGTTCGGCATCATGGTGCCCGCCGGCACGCCGCGCGAGATCATCGTGAAATTCAACGCCGAGGCGCAGAAAGCGCTCGCGACGCAGGACGTCAAGGACCGGCTGCTCTCGCAAGGCGGCGTCGCCGGCGGCGGCCCGCCGGAGGCGCTGGCTGAGCGCGTCAAGGCCGACATCGCGAAGTGGGGCAAGGTCGTGCGCACGGCGGGCGTGAAGATCGAATAAAGATTCGAAGCCAAATTCGCCGAGGAACATCACGTGGTCGACATCAAGGCATTTCCCTATCTGTGCTTCGTCAGGTTCGACCTCACGAGCAAGGAGTTCGATCGCCAGTTCAATATCCACTACGACGCGCATATCCAGGAACTCGCGGACAAGCCGGGTTATTCCACGGCGTGGCGCACGCAAGAGCAGCGCGGCAGTGACAATGACGGCGTGATGGAACAGGAATACCAGCAGATCTATTCCATCAACGATCCGGCGCTCTTCAAGTCGTTCCCGCAAAATCCGCCGCCGCCCGTGACCGAAAACGAGCCCTGGCGCCGCGATATCGGAAATTGGGGCAGGGTGTTTTACCGCGTGCTGTCGCTGGTCGAGAAAGATGACCGCGCCGGCCGCTGCTGGGCGCGGTGCGAATTCAATGCGGCGGCCGAAAATAAATTTCAGTCTGCAGTCGCGCAGCACTTGAAGCACGTGATGGAACTGCCCGGCATCCACCGCGCGTGGCAATTGCAGCACGCCCCTCATCGCGCCCAGATCGGTCCCGATCCCGCCGGCAATTACATGAATCTGTACGAAGCCGATGCCCCCGAGAATCTGTTCGACCCGAGCTTGGGCGAAGACCGCCGGCCGTTGCAGGCCGGACAAGAATTTGCCGGCCGGCATTTTGCACGGTTGTTGCTGAAGGCGGAGCCGCGGCGCTGAGAGCGCGGCGTTCATTACAGAAAAAGGATCGGCATGACACCATCGAGCATTCGAATGCGGCATGGCGCGCGGCGCGCGGCAACATTTGCCGTCCTCGCATTGGCAATCGTTCCGAATGCGCGCGCTTACGCTGCCGATGCGACTGCATCGCGATTAAGCAAATCCGACGACTATCCGCACAAATCCATCCGCGTCATCGATCCGTTTCCCGCTGCTGGCGCCGGCGACATCATTGCGCGCACGGTCGGCCAGAAATTCGCCGAACGCAACGGGCAGGCGTTTGTGGTCGACAATCGGCCCGGTGCCGGCGGCAACGTCGCCGCGGAACTGGCGGCCAAAGCGACGCCCGACGGCTATACGCTGTTCGACGTTATCGTGTATTCGCTGGCGCCGAGCGTAAGCCTTTACAAATCGGGCGTTGATCCGATGAAGGACTTTGCGTACATCACGTTGCTGGCCGGCGGATCCTTCGTCATCGTCGCTTATCCAGCGTTCCCCGCGAAAACCATTCCCGAACTGGTAGCGCTCGCCAAATCACAGCCGGGAAAAATCGGTTATGGCTCGTCGGGCGTGGGCGGCCCTGTGCATATTGCCGGTGAACTCTTCAAAAGCCGCGCGGGCATCAATCTGCTACACGTGCCGTATAAAGGCGCCGCGCCGATCATGACGGCGGTCGCGAGCGGCGAAGTGCAAATCGGCCTTCCCAGCGTTGCCGGCGCACTGCCGCTGATCAAGGCCGGACGCGTCGTTTCAATCGCGGTTCTGGGCGCGCAGCGCACCAGGACGCTGCCGAATGTTCCTACCATCGCCGAGTCCGGTTACCCGGGTTACGATTTCACGCCGTGGTACGGGATAGCGGCGCCGGCGGGCACGCCCAACGCCATCGTGCGCGGGTTGAACGTCGAGCTCGGGAAAATTGTTCAGCTGCCGGAGGTGCAGGCGGCGCTCGCGGCCCAGGGACTGGACGCAACCGCGAGCACGCCCGAGCGGCTGCGCGACATCGTGCGCGAAGCGATTGCGACGTGCGCGAAAATTATCAAGGACGTCGGCATCAAAATCGAGTAGTGTTTCGGGTCGGCAGGCCAACCGATTCGCTGAGAGCACGTTCGCCATTAACAAGGAGGAGATCACCATGAAACGACATATTGCAGGCGCGGCGGGATTGTTGATTGTCGCGTTGACTGTTTTCGGTTGCGGGCATCTGCCGACTGCAGGCTGGGTCACGCTGATCGACGGCGACAAAGGCATGGAAAACTGGAACGTCACGGGCGGCGCCAACTGGAGGGCCGCGGATGGCTCAATCCAGGCGGACAAGAGCACTACCCAGGGTGCCAGTATCCTGGTCTCGAAGAAATCCTTTAAGGACCTGGAACTCTATGCGGAATTCTGGGCGTCCGACGACACCAACAGCGGCATCTACATACGCGCCATGAATCCTGCTGCCATCAGTACCGCGTCAGGCGCCTATGAAGCGCAGATCTGGGACAAGAACCCGAACCCGGCGTACAGCACGGGCAGCCTCGTTAACGTCGCCGTGGTGAACCCGAT
>Ga0207650_10002580_pt1 | contig 12536 bp, 11 predicted proteins | sample KBSS63metaG_FD_184325 | JGI IMG/M metagenome (GOLD analysis project Ga0207650, IMG submission 184325) | Switchgrass rhizosphere microbial communities from Kellogg Biological Station, Michigan, USA - KBS S6-3 metaG (SPAdes) (version 2) | ecosystem: Host-associated > Plants > Roots > Rhizosphere...
GCAGCGCGTCTGCAGCGCGGCGCGCGGCCGCCTCGCCGAGCGCGGCGGCTCGATCGTCAACCTGGCCTCGATGCTGAGCTTCTTCGGCGGCGGCCTGGTGCCGGCCTATTCGGCAAGCAAGGGCGGTGTCGCCCAGCTGACGAAGTCGCTCGCGATCGCGTACGCGGCCGACGGGATTCGCGTCAACGCGATCGCGCCGGGCTGGATCGCGACGGCACTGACCGCCGCGCTTCGCTCCGACCCGACGCGCGACCAGGCGATCCGCGCGCGCACGCCGCTCGGCCGCTGGGGCGAGCCCGGCGACGTCGCCGGCGCCGCGCTCTTCCTCGCCTCGCCCGCCGCCGCCTTCGTCACCGGCGTCGTCCTGCCGGTCGACGGCGGCTACCTGATCTCGTGACGACGGCGAGGCGACCATGATCGAACAGCTGCCCGGAATCCAGCCCGAAATCGCGATCGCGGCGCTCCCCGACGACGAGCGCGTCTGGGTGCCACAGGCCGACGCGGTCTGGTTCCGGCCGCTCCTGCTCAACACGGTGACGGGCAGCTGGTGCAACCTGCTGCGGGTGAGGAAGAGCGGCGTGCTGTCGCGCCACATCCATCCGTCGGTGGTCGTCGGCTACGTCATCAAGGGCGCGTGGCGCTACCTCGAGCACGACTGGGTCGCGCGCGCAGGCGCCTTCGTCTACGAGCCGCCGGGCGAGATCCACACCCTCGTCGTCGAGCCGGGGCACGACGAGATGATCACCTTCTTCAACATCAGCGGCGCGATGGTCTACGTCGACGCGAACGGCAACAGCACCGGCTACGAGGACGTGCACACCAAGATCGCGATGTGCCGCCGGCACTACGAAGCGTGCGGCCTCGGCGCCGGCTACGTCGACCAGTTCATCCGCTGAGCGAACCGAGCATCTTCCAATAGCAACCAGGAGACATCGATGACCCGCCTTCCCCGCCTCCTCGCCGCATCGCTGCTGTGCCTCGCCGCGACAGGGCAGCTCGCCCAGGCCGCCGACTACCCGACGCGGCCGGTCAAGTGGGTCGTGCCGTACCCGCCGGCGGGGACGACCGACGTGCTGGCGCGGATCATCGCGCAATGGCTGACCGAGAAGCTGGGCCAACCGTTCGTGATCGAGAACAAGCCGGGCGCGGGCAACAACCTCGGCACCGAGGCCGTCGTCAACGCACCGCCGGACGGCTACACGATGCTCCTCGTCAACCCCGCCCACGGCATCAACGCGACGCTCTACAAGAACCTCAACTTCAATGTCATCCGCGACATCGCTCCCGTCGCGGGCATCGTGCGAACGCCCAACGTGATGGAAGTGACACCCTCGTTCCCGGCCAAGACGGTCGCCGAGTTCATCGCCTACTGCAAGGCCAACCCGGGCAAGATCAACATGGCGTCGTCGGGCAGCGGCACCTCGGTCCACCTCTCGGGCGAGCTGTTCAAGTCGATGACCGGCTGCCAGATGCTGCACGTGCCGTACAAAGGCGCCGGGCCGGCGTTGACCGACCTGATGGGCGGCCAGGTCGACGTCATCTTCGACAACCTGCCATCGTCGGTCGGCCACATCAAGGGCGGCAAGATCCGCGCCCTGGGCGTCACCTCGGAAGGACGCGAGCCCTCGATGCCGCAGCTGCCGACGATCGCCGAGACGGTGCCCGGCTACGAGGCGACGGCGTGGTTCGGCATCGGCATGCCGAAGGGAACGCCGAAGGACATCATCGACAAGGTCAACGCCGAGGTGAACCGCGCGCTGGCCGATCCGAAGATGCGCGAGCGCCTCGCCGAGCTCGGCGGCAAGCCGATCGCCGGCACGCCGGAAGACTTCGGCAAGGTCATTGCCGCCGAAACCGCGAAGTGGGAGAAGGTGGTCATCTCCTCGGGCGCGAAGGTCGAGTGAGCGCGCACCGCGCCGTCGCCCAGGCGAGCGCGCGGCGATGAAGGCCAGTCTCGACGACGCGATCGCGTTCGCGCAAGCGCACGAAGTCGCCTGGCCGCGCGATCCGGCGGCGCCGTTGCGGCCGGGCGAGACGCCCTGGGGCGTCCACCACGACGATCCGCCGCCGTACAACCGCCTGCGCGGGCCGGTGCACTCGCGCGGGCCGCAGTCCGGATTCCTGCTTCGCCACGGCACGGCGGTCGCCGCGTGGGGCGACTTCGATCGGGCCGACCTCACGTTCAGCGTCGCCAAGACCTACCTCGCGCTGCTTGCCGGCGTCGCGCAGCTCCAGGGCCTGTTGCCCGACGAGGACGAGCGCGTCTCGGCACGCCTGCCCGGGATCGGCTTCGACGACAGCGAGCACAACAGTGCCGTGACGTGGACGCACCTGCTGACGCAGACGAGCGAATGGGAGGGCACGAACTTCGGACTTCCCGACACCGTCGACCGCTGGCGCAAGGTCGCGCAGGACCCGAATCCGCCCGAGGGACCGAAGGGCGGCGCGCGGCCCCTGCGCGCGCCGGGCAGCTACTGGGAATACAACGACGTTCGCATCAACCAGCTCGCGCTTGCGCTGCTGCACCTGTTTCGCCGGCCGCTGCCCGAGGTCTTCGTCGAGCACGTGCTCGCACCGCTCGGCGGCGGCGCCGGCTTCGCGTGGCGAGGCTACGACGATGCCTGGATCGAGCTGCCCGGCGTCGGCCGCGCCCCCACGGTTCCGGGCGGATCGCACTGGGGAGCCGGCGTCTCGATCAGCGCGCGCGACCAGGCGCGCATCGGCCAGCTGCTTCTCGACGGCGGCGTCGCCGGCGGCCGTCAGCTGATCGCGGGCGAGTGGATCGCGCGCATGTTCGCGCCCTGCGCCGTCGCCCCGTTCTACGGGCGGCTCCTCTGGTTGAACCGCGATGGCCGCGCGTTCCCGGGAATGTCGACGCGCGCCGCGTTCATGGTCGGCGCGGGCGGCCACTACGTCGGCATGGACCCCGAGCTCGACGCCGTGATCGTGCTGCGCTGGCTCGATCCGGTTCACGCCGGTGCCACCTTGCAGCGCATCGCCGGTGCGCTGTCGAGCGCCTGACCCCGGATCGAGCAGGCTCGCCTATTTCGCCTGGTCGCGGGCGATATCCATGATCATCCGCGTGCCCAGATAGAGCCGCGGCACGATGGTCTCGAGCTGGACGTATTCGGCATCGTTCGAGTGGGCGCCGAAGCCGCTGAGCCCGAAGCCCTCGATCACCGCGCCGCGCGCCTTCAGGGCGGCGAACGCGGCGTCGGTGCCGCCGCCGGTCGCGACGTCGGCGACCTTCATCGGCATGCCGATCTCTTCGTAGATCGTGCGCGCATGGGCGGCGAGCTGGCGCGACGCCGGGGTCGCTTCGAGCGGCGGCCGGCGCACCTCGAACTTGAGCTGGACCTTGCTGTCGGGCAGGAGCTTCTTCTTGATGCGCTCCTGCAAGGCGCTCTGCAGCTGGTCGAAATCGGAGACGCGCAGCGCGCGTGCGTCGGCTTGCGCCGACGCCGACGCCGGGATGACGTTGCGGTTCGTGCCGGCCTGCGAGACCGTCCAGTTGAGCTTCAGCCCCTTGTCGTCCTGCGACAGGTCGCGCATCTGCAGGATCTGATGCGAGATCTCGTAGAGCGCGTTGATGCCGCGCTCGGGCGCGGCGCCGGCGTGCGACGACTTGCCCTCCACCGTCAGATAGGCCGAGCCGATGCCGCTCGTCGCCAGGCGAATGCCGCCGTCGCTCCCGCCGCCCTCGAACGAGAGCACAGCGTCCTGGTCGGCGGCGACGCGCGTGATCGTGCTGCGCGAGCCGGGCGAGCTGATCTCCTCGTCGCCGTTGACGAGCACCGTCAGCGTGGCGTAGTCCTTGAAGCCCAGCTTGTTGAGCATGGCGACGATGTGCAGGATCAGCGCGACGCCTTGCTTGTCGTCGGCGATGCCGAGCCCGTAGGCGCGGTTGCCGTCGACACGGAACGGCTGGTCCTTCAGCATGCCGCGCAGGTAGACGGTGTCCATGTGCGCGATCAGCAGCACCTTCTTCTTGCCCGTGCCTTGCCATTCGGCCTGCACCATGGCGCCGGTCTTGGCCGGCGTGTCGTCCATCTTGAAGACGTCGGACGGCGGCACGACCGTGACCTTGCCGCCGAGCTGGCGCAGCCGGTCGGCGATCAGGGCGGCGATCTTCTCGAGGCCTTCGACGTCCTTGCTGCCCGACTCGATCGAGACGAGGTCGCGCAGCGTGTCGAGCAGCGCCTGCTGCTCCTGGCGGGCCAGCTCGTGCACGGCGGGAACCAGCGGCGCCGCCGGCGCCGGCAACGCGAGCAGGAAGGCAGCGGCCGAGGCGGCGAGGGCGAGCTGGCGACGGACGGTGCGACGAAATGGCATTGGCATGGTGGCAATTCGGGTCGGTGAGAGCGAGTCGCGGCAACCGGCATGCCGCGTCGACGCTTGAATGGTAGGCGGATCGCATGCCCCGCGAGGCGTCAGCCGGCCGCTGCGCTCGCCTTCATGCAGCGCTCGAGCAGGCGCGGCGAATTCGCGTGCTCGGTCCAGGCCGCGAAGCCGGCCGTCGGACCGCGCCAGCGCAGCGCCTCGGCGCGCTCGAACAGCGGCGCGTCGGTCCTGAGCGTCGCCAGCTGCTTGAAGAGGAGGGCCTGCGGCAGGCGATCGCCGAGGACGGCGGGCGGAAACGCCTCGATCGCGCCGTGGCGGTTCAGCAGCCGCGCCGCACCGACCGCGCCGATCCCTTCGATCCCCGGATAGCCGTCGGCGGCGTCGCCGACGAGCGCCAGGTAGTCGGGGATCAGGGCCGGCTCGACGCCGAACTTGGCGCGCACGCCGGCGGCGTCGCGGATCGCCTTGCCACGCCGGTCGACCTGGACGACGCGGTCGTCGCGAACGCACTGCGCGAGGTCCTTGTCGGGTGTCCAGATGCAGACCTTCTCGACCGCAGCATCGGCGTCGGCAAGATGCGCCGCCGACGCGAGCGCGTCGTCGGCCTCGAGCTCGACCATCGGCCAGACGACGACACCCATCGCTGCGAGCGCGTCCTCGAGCGGATGGAACTGCGCGAACAGCGCCGGCTCGATCCCGACCGAGGTCTTGTATCCGGGCCAGAGATCGTTGCGGAACGACTCGATGACGTGGTCGGTGGCGACGCCGACGTGCGTCTCGCCCTGCTCCACGATCTCGAGCACCGACTGCAGCACGCCGACGACCGCTCCCAGCGGCCGGTCGGTGCCCTTGGTGAAGCGGCGCAGCCCATAGAAGTGACGGAACAGCTCGTAGGTTCCGTCGACGAGGTGGACGATCACTCGGGCTCGATGCCGGCGCTCTTGATCACGCGCCCCCACTTCTGCGCTTCGGCGGCTTGGAACTGGGCCAGCTCGTCCGAGCTCGCCGTCGTCCAGGCGTCGGTGCCGGTGCTCTCGAAGAACGCCTTCGCGGTCGCGCTCTTCGTTCCGGCGGCGAGCAGCTCGCGCAGGCGATCGACGACTGCCGCCGGCGTCTTCGCCGGCACGTAGGCGGCGAACCAGTAGCCCATGTCGTAGCCCTTGACGCCCGCCTCGGCGATCGTCGGCACGTCGGGCAGGAGCGCGATCCGCTTGGTGCCCGAGACGCCGAGCGCGCGCAGCTTGCCGCCCTTGATCTGCGGCAGGCCGGTCGCGGTGTCGGTGATCATCATGTCGATCTGGCCGCCGAGCAGGTCGGTGAGCGCGTTCGGGTTGCTCTTGTACGGCACGTGCAGGATATCGGTGCCGCTGAGCTGCTTGAACAGCTCGCCCGCGACCCGGCTCGACGAGCTGCCGCTGCCGAAGCTGAGCTTGCCCGGCTCCTTCTTCGCCTTGGCGAGGATGTCGGCGACGCTCTTGTAGGGCGAATCAGCGCGAACGACGAGCACCTGGCCGCCCTTGCCGAGGCCGGTGACGGGAACGAAATCCTTGACCGGGTCGTACGGCAGCTTCTTGTAGAGATGCTCGTTGGCTGCATGCGTCGTGTTGGTCGTGATCAGCACCGTGTAGCCGTCGGCGGGCGCGCGGGCCGCCGCCTGCGCCGCCATCATGCCGCTCGCGCCCGCCTTGTTGTCGACGACCACCGCCTGCTTGGTGTCGGCGCTGATCGACGCGCCGAGCGCGCGCGCCAGCTGGTCGGTCGCGCTGCCGGCCGCGAACGGCACGACGAAGGTGATCGGATGATCGGGATACTTGCCCTGCGCGAATGCGCCCGTTGTGGCGAAGGTCGCGAGCAGCGCGGCGACCACGGCGCGTCGGCCGGCGTGGAAATGGGTCATGCGTGTCTCCATGGTTCTGGTTGGAAGGAATCGGGCTCGTCGGCGCCGGCGAGGTGCTCGCGCAACGCGTCGGGGACGGTGATCGGGAGATCGAGCAGCAGGAAGGCGAGCGCCTTGCCGTGGCTGTCGAGGTTCAGCGCGTCGTTGACGCCGCCATCGAGGACATCGTCGAGGACGAAGTTCATCGCCTGCAGGTTCGGCAGCAAGTAACGCGTGACGCGACTGGGCCGGCGATGCGCGAACTTCGCCGCGACGCGCGACTCGGTCACCTGCTCGACGAGCAAGGGCCAGAGGGCTGGATGCCATGCGATCACGCTGATGTTGGAACGGTTGCCCTTGTCGCCCGTGCGGCCGTGGGCGGCGCGGTAGAGCGGCACGGTGCGCGCGCTCATGCGGCATCCATCATCACGAATCGCGCCGGCACGTCGCCACGCGGAACGAAGCACGATCGCGTCGAGAGACGCTGGCGCAGCCCGGTGCGAACGCCGCCGCCGCCCGCCGGGCCGCAGGTGTAGAGGGCGGTCACCTCGCGCGGCAATCGCTCGGCCCGGGCCTTGTCATCGTCGAGGGCGGCGACGCGCAGTCGCACGTCGCGAGCCTCGCCGTGCGACTGCGCCAACAGGTACGCGCCGGCGTCGTCGCCGAGGACGCTCGCGACGCCAATCAAGTCGACGCGCAGCCTGGCGAGCGTGCCGAGGCGCTCGCGCAGCACCTGCGCGGCGAGACGGGCGCGCGACTCGGCGCGCGGCCCGGCGTACGAGATCTCGCCCTCGGCGAGCCAGCCTTGCTCGCTGAAGACGTTGACCTTTAAGGTCGCCGGGCGAGGATGGCCGCGGACGCCTTCGAGCCGGACGCGATTGGGACCGAGCTCTACGACGCGCGCTTGGCTCAGATCGGCGACCACGTCGGGCGTCAGGTAAGCCGCGGGGTCGTGCACTTCGTAGAGGACTTGCTCGGTCACGGTGTGCACGTCGATCCGCCCGCCGGTGCCCGGCGGCTTGGTGATCGTGCAGTGGCCGTCGGCGTCGATCTCGGCGATCGGATAGCCGACATGGGCGAGATCGGGGATGTCCTTGTAGCCCGGGTCGGCGTAGTAGCCGCCGGTGACCTGCGCGCCGCATTCGAGCAGGTGGCCGGCCATGGTCGCGCGCGCGAGCCGGTCCCAGTCGTCGCGGCGCCAGCCGAAGTGGGCGAGCGCGGGACCGACGGTGAGCGACGGGTCGGCGACGCGGCCGGTGACGACGATGTCGGCGCCGGCGAGCAGCGCGTCGGCGATCGCATCGGCGCCGAGGTAGGCGTTCGCGCAGACCATCGTCTCCATGACGGCATCGATGTCGGCGCCGGCGCCGACCGCAGCGCGAAGCAGCGGTCGCTGCGCGGCCGCGCCGAGGTCATCGCCCTCGACGACGGCGATCCGCGGCGCCTTCACGCCGAGCTCGGCGGCGAGGGCGGCGATGCGTCGCGCCGCGCCGCGCGGGTTGGCGGCGCCGAAGTTGCTGACGATGCGGATGCCGTGATCGAGACAGCGCGCCAGCACCGGCCGCAGCAGGTCATCGAGGAGCGGCTCGTAGCCTGCGTCGGGATCGAGCCTGCGCGCCAGCTGGGCCAGCGCGAGCGTGCGTTCGGCGAGCGTCTCGAAAATTAGGAACGACGGGCCGCCGGCGGCGACGAGCGCATCGACCACCGGCGCCGCCACGTCGGTGCGGTCGCCCGAGAAGCCGGCGGCGCAGCCGATCCGCAGAGGAGCGAGGGGCATGAGCGATCTCGTCGTGGCGGGGCCGTCAGTGTCCCTCAAGGCAGGATCGGATTGGCCACCGCGGCCGCGATGGCGCGGTCGGCATCGCGTTGCAACAGGAAGCGAGCGGCGACCAGCTGGTTCGCCGCGGCCGTCACCGCGGCGACGTAGCCGGCCTGCGTGCCGTACAGCGACTCCAGCGACGGCCGCGCATCGCCAGCCACGAGGCGTGCAGCCTCGGTCTTGTGGAACGGGATGTAGGCGCCCGTCAGGCTGACGTTCTCGCCGAACAGCGGATTGCCCACCGGATTGAACTCGATGCTCGTGCCGATGGGTGCCCTGACGGCGACGCTGCGGATTCCCGAGGGCGTGAGGCCGGTCGTCGGGTCGACCTGCGGCACCAGGATCGCGTAGTCGCGGCCGGTGTAGTACGGCGGCAGCAACGAGGCGATGCCGGACTCGTCCTGCGGCACGTACTCCGGGCCGTAGTCGAGGACCGAGAAGCCGTTGTAGCGGGCGAGGTACTGGAAGTCGGGGATCGGCGTCTGCACGCCGGCCACGGCCCACGAAGTTCCTTTCATCGCAGGGAAGACCACCTGGCTCGGCCGGACCAGCGTGCCGTCGGCGAGCTTCGGCACCTGGCTCGCGGGCGGCGCGATGTTCCGCACGACCCAGTCCTCGAGGTCGATGAAGAGCGCGCGGAACGTGTCGACATGCTGGGTCACGGTGCCGAGCGGGTAGACGCCGGCCGAGGGTGCGTAGGTGATGCTCGCCGTGCCGCCGTTGCCGCCGTGCTGCGTGCTGGAGTAGTAGTAGATCCGCGCGTTGTCCGGCTGGACCAGGTCCGTGAAGCCGTAGGCGTCGGTCAGCACCGGCGAGCCCTGCAGCTGCCAGAACTCCGTGCCCGAGAGGCCGAGGAAGAACTTCGGGCAGGTGTTCGATGCGGTGCAGCGCTTCATGACGCCGCCGGTGCGACCCGCGACATCGTCCCGGTAGTCGGCGGCGAGCCCGCGCGGCGCCGTCTGGCCGAAGGCCGTGTGGTCGGTGCGGATCGCCCCGCCGCCGCCCGGCACGGCGAAACGCGTGTTGATGTTGGTCTGGCGCGCGGCGACGTGGGCATAGAGGCCCTCAAACACCTTGCTGCCGTCGAGCGCCTCGTTGAACCCGAGGTGCAGGAACGTCTTCATGGCGTTGCCCGACTGGGACGTGCCCTGGCCGATGGCGTGGGTGATGCGACCGGCGAGCGGGTTCGCCGTGCCCTTGGCATCGGCGCTCGCCTTGCGGAAGAAGCCGATCGTGTCGCGCAAGGCCGCCAAGCCGACGCCCATCACCTTCGGGTCCTTTGCGACGTAGATCACCTCGTACAGGTAGTTCGGGTCGAAGCCGCCCTTGACGCAGACCTTGGTGCCATCGGGCGTGCCGGGAAACGGGTTCGAGGTCGTGTTGCAGTCTGCGAACTTCCAGTCCGACGCCGGGACCGTGATGCGCGGATCCGTTTCGCGGATGCGCCTGGTCAGGCTGTAGCCCGGCAACGTGTTGTCGAGGCTGACCGGCGCGTAAGGGATCATGGTCCCGTTGAACACGCCGCCCGGCAGTGTCTGCACCGGGGTCGCGGTCGCCGGGATCAACTCCACCCGGTAGGCTCCGGTGATCGAGGTGCCGTCGGCGTTCTTCGCGACCGGAACGGTCAACGTCAGGCGGGCCGGACTCGACTTGGGCACGTCGCCTTGCCATGCAGAGTAGAGGAGCGAGTAGCCACGCTCGAAGAACTCGGCATCGGACGGCGTCGTCGCCGGATTGACCAGCGTCAGGATGTTGCCCCGGTTCGGCGCGTCATAGCGCAGCACGCCGTTGGCCTTTGTCATGTCCTTCGGCTTGAGAAGGACGAACTCGGCGCTGTACTCGACCAGGCCGCGGCTGTTGACCGGCGCGAGCGCGAGGTCCTGGATGATGGCGTTGTGCGTGTCCTTCGGATCGACCTCGCCGGCCAGGCTGCCGGTGATGCGCTCGTAGGTGCCGACCGTTCCGTAGCTTCCCGGCAGGTCGGCCCTCTCCGTGATCGTGAGCGTGAGTTGAGGCGTCACGGCGACGGCCGGGGCCGGATCGTCGTCGCCGCCACCGCAGGCGGCAAGCGCGAACAGCAAGGCAGTCGAAAGAAGCCGTGTCCTGACGATGCGCGGACGGGTCACGCTGGGGAAGGCAGCCGCGTTCGAGGTCGCGTTCATGGGTTGTCTCCTGGGTCACTTCGATCCGGCCTTGCTGGCCGTGGAGACGCGACTCTAGGAACGGCGGAGTGATCTGTAAAATCGAATGTATGGATCACTTGATCTGAAAATCAGATGCCTGCGTCGCTGCGCCAGTTGCGCGCTTTCGTGCTCCTCGCAAACGAGCGCAACTTCACCCGCGCGGCGTCGACCTTGAACCTGTCGCAACCGGCCTTCAGCGCGCTGATCGGTGGCCTCGAGACGGCCGTCGGCGTTCGACTCTTCGATCGCAGCAAGCGCCACGTGGCGCTGAGCACCGAGGGAGCCGACTTCGAGCCGACGGCGCGCCGCCTCGTCGGTGACTTCGACGCGGCGATCGCTGCGGTTCACGACCACGCCTCGCTGAAGCGCGGCCGCGTCTCGGTGGCCTTGTTGCCGTCGCTGGCAGCCAACTGGCTCCCGGATGTCCTGGCACGCTATCGCGCCTCGCATCCGGCCATCTCGATCCAGGTCGCCGACGTGCTCTCGGAGCCCTGCATCGAATGTGTCCTGACCGGGCAAGCCGACTTCGCCCTGGCCGCCGTGCGCGCCGAAACCCCCGAGTTGCAGGCGCAGCTGTTCTGTGCCGACGACTTCCATCTCGTCTGCCGTGCCGACCACCCGCTGGCGCAGGGCGACGCCAGGCTGCGCGCGCGTGACCTGGCCGAGTGGCCTTTCATCCACCTGTCGCGAACGAGCAGCGTGCGCCAGTACCTCGAGGCGGCGCTTCATCCGCAGGCCATGAAAACGGTCATGGAGGTTGATCAGCTGGCGACAGTCATGGGGATGGTGCGCGCCGGCCTCGGCATCAGCCTCGTGCCGGCCTTGACGCTGTTCCATTTCGCCCAGCCGGAGATCGTCATCCGCCCGGTCCGCCTGCCCGGTCTGACGCGGCACATCTACCTAGTGCGGCGGCGCGACCGCACCCTCTCGGTCGCGGCACAGGCGTTGCACGACCTCGCCCTCGCGCACCGGCCGGCGCCGGCGCCCGTGCCGAAGGCGCACCCGGGTGCAGCGCAGCGCGGACGCCGCGCGCGGGCGTAAGCTCGATGTCGTTCCGTGCCCAGGAGACCCCGATGTCCGTCCGCCCCCTGATCTCGCCACGCATCGTCGAAGCGAACGTCGTTGCCGAGGCGCGCATTCACCTCGCCGCCGCGCACCGACTCGCCGTCCTGCACGAGCTCGAGGAAGGCATCGACAACCACTTCACGATGACGGTGCCGGGCCGCGGCGGGCAGTACTTCATCCTGCCGTTCGGGCTGCACTGGTCGGAAGCGCGCGCCAGCGACCTGATCGTGTTCGACGAGGCCGGCCAGGTGCTCGAGGGCGAAGGAACGCTCGAGCTGTCGGCGCAGTGCATCCATGCGCCGATCCACCGCATCACCGGGGCGCGCGTCGTCCTGCACACCCATCAGACGTGGGCGACCGCGCTCAACATGCTGGCCGACAACCGGCTGCTCCCGGCGAGCCAGACGTCGGCGTTCTTCCACGGCCAGATCGCCTACGACGACGACTACACCGGCCTCGCCGCGACACTGGCGGAAGGCGAGCGCCTGGCCGCATTGATGGGACCCCAACCGATCGTCTTCATGAAGAACCACGGTGTCCTCGTCACCGGCGACACGGTCGCGCAGGCGTACCGGCGCCTGTATCGGATCGAGCGGGTCTGCCGCAACCAGATCCTCGCGTTGAGCAGCGGCCGGCTGCTGCAGGTGCTCAGCGACGAGATCGCCGCGCGTGTCCAGGCGCCGAACCCCGAGGATCGGCATCCGCGCGGCGAACGCGAGCGCCTGTTCTTCGAGGCAATGATGCGCGTGCTGGATCGCGAGATGCCGGGCTATCGCGACTGACCCTGCCCATCGCCCGCGCCCCGCACCGATTCGCAGTTCCCACGTTCGCAAAGGAGTCGCTGATGCATCCGATCCTGCGTTTGCAACGAATGGCGCTGGCCTGGTTCGCCGCGGCGCTGGCCGTCCTCGCTGCCGGCTGCGGCTCGATGACGCCCGCCTCAGGCGGCGTGCAACGACTCTATGTCCTCTACTGCGGCGAAGCGCAGATCCCGGACGTCTCGCCGTGGTCGCCGGGCTTCAACGTCGGCCAGGCCGCTGTGTTCAGCGACAACTGCTACCTCATCCGCCACGGCAACGACTGGATGCTGTGGGACTCGGGCTACGCCGACTCGCTCGTGGACAAGCCCGAGGGCATCGTCGGCCCGCGCTCGACCGCATTGCGCAAGCGGACGCTGGTCTCGCAGCTCGCCGAGATCGGCGTGACACCCGACCAGGTCACTCGGCTCGCGTTCTCGCACAGCCACGGCGAC
>Ga0207650_10002581_pt1 | contig 12533 bp, 8 predicted proteins | sample KBSS63metaG_FD_184325 | JGI IMG/M metagenome (GOLD analysis project Ga0207650, IMG submission 184325) | Switchgrass rhizosphere microbial communities from Kellogg Biological Station, Michigan, USA - KBS S6-3 metaG (SPAdes) (version 2) | ecosystem: Host-associated > Plants > Roots > Rhizosphere >...
GGCTGCCAAATCGGGCTACGATGAGAAAGCGATTGCCGATTTTTATAAGGGCAAAACCGTTCGCATCATTGTCGGGTTTTCCGCCGGCGGCGGCTACGATGCATACTCTCGTCTGATCGGCCGCCACCTTAACAAGCACATTCCCGGCAATCCAAATGTCCTGGTCGACAATATGGCTGGCGCCGGCAGCATCCTCGCCGCGAACCATATCAATAACGTCGCCCCCAAAGACGGCACCATCATCGGCAATATCAGCGGTCAGATTATTCTGGAACAACTTTTCGCCAATCCGGCCGTTCAGTACGACATGACCAAATTTCGCACTCTCGGAGTGCCGATCGGAGAAACGTATTTATTGGTAGTGACGCGCAAACCGGGAGTGACAAGGTATGAAGAAGTGCTTGGCCCCAAGGGCAAACAGATTGTGATGGGAGGCATCCCCGGCTCCACCGTCGAGCAAGCCCCGATCATTATGCGGGACGCCTTGGGCGCCAATATCAAAGTGGTCAGCGGCTACAAGGGCACTTCCGATATCCGTCTCGCCATCGATAGCGGCGAAGTGGACGGCCTGTTCAATAGCTGGACGTCGCTCAAGATTACCTCGTACGACAAAATCAAAAGCGGCGAATGGCTCGTTCTCGCCCAGATGGGTGAAGAGCCCATTGCTGATCTACCTAATAGCAAAAATATTCCAACCATCCCCATGGTCGCCAAAACCGAGGAGCAGCGGCAACTGCTGCGCTTCGGCATCGCCGCTCCGAACCAGTTCGGCAAAATCTATGTACTGCCTCCGGGGGCGCCGCAGGACCGCGTTTCGGCACTGGAAGCGGCGTTCACGAAAACTTTCGCGGACAAAGAGTTTCTCGCCGAGGCCGAGAAAGGCCGGCTCGAGATCGACCCCGTCAGCGCGCAACAGGCGCACGGGCTCATTACTGAGATGATGAGTATGTCGCCGGCGGTGAAAGCGCAGCTGCAGAAGATGCTCCGCTCGTCGAAATGAGGTGCAGAGTTCTATTGCGCACTGATGGTGTTCTGATTCTGTTTTTTGATCTTTTGGCGAGCTGCGATGATCAAGCGTTCGCCGGCGACGACGCGGAGAAGATCTCTAAGCGGACGGGGCCCATCCGGCGGTGATAGGAAATATTTGGTCGCTGCTAGTCCGTGTGCAGCGTGTGTCCTACTAAATTCACGGGTGCGGGTTTCTTCAATCAGCCCCTGCAGTTTTGAACATGTTTTTGAGTGAAGCGATTCCTTTAGCAAAAAGCCCGTCCGATTGATCGGAGATCGTTTCGTAGATAACATTTTCGGATTCCGGTTGCTCCATATCGAATGGAAATCCATCAGGGAGCATCGATGTCAAAGATTCATATTCTGCCGGGTCAACATCCAAACACGGGTGACGGCGAAGCCGGCTTGAGCCGCTCCCTGCTAAGCGCTCCAGATAATCAACCAGGCCTTTACTGGCGGTAAGCTCACCGAGGCTCGCGGAATCCGTTGTACCCGTGTGTTCGGCTAAAAGATCGACTCGGACACGCCGGATGGATTCGATCATGGCATGTTCCTCGGGCGCGGCCTCCCAGGCGATGTTTACCTCGGTGTCGAGTCCCATGCTCCGATTGTTCAAGTTCGCCGAACCCACGCTCAAGAAGCGATCGTCGACTAGGAAGAGCTTCGAGTGAATATAGGTAGGCACCTCCTGACCATCCGCACCTGAACAGGCCGGATAGTAAACTCCTACCTTGTGGCCCGTTTCCGAGGCGAGCTCCTCTAAAAGAGCAATCAATTTGGCCTGCATCAAACCGATTGAGATCTTCTCGAAAAACGCATTCGCATCCTTGGCTAAAATCATCACAACCTCAAGCGGGGGGCGACCCGAATCCGCCATTCGCCTCGACAGTGCTCGAAAGAGAGCGTTCGAGCTAAAGTATTGATTCTCGAGGTAAATCAGGGTTTCGGCGTTTTCGATGGCGGAGACAAAAAGCCGGCGAATTTCTTGGTGAGAACTCTGTCTGCCGTCCTCTGTTTTTGCTTGTGTCCGGCTGATTCCGACATGGGACGACAGAATCGGCAAGCTTCCTGGAAAATCAATCCGCTGTTTTTCTCTTGTCTCGGGTAGATCGAGGTCCTTACAGCAGGCAAGCTTCCAGCGATGTTTAAATAGCTCCACCACTTTTTCGGCGACGGCTCCGACATGATAGGACTGCACGTCATGGAACGGCGTGTAAGGACTCTGATCCGCATTGACCCTTTGAGGATTATCAGCGCAATGATCGCGATCATCCCAACGACTCGAGCACAGGTCCAAGCCGCCCAAGAATGCAATCGTGCCGTCTATCACGGCGAATTTTTGATGGTGGCTGGCTCCCAAACAATGGCAATCATCAAAGCAGAACGTGAGCCGGTCGTTGGTGGTCCAGTTGAAATACCATTTCTGAAACCATTCGCGATCGATGCCGTAGACGGCATTGAAATTCCAGGCGAGAATGTAAATCTGCAGGTTTTCATTCTTCTCGCAAAGCCCGTTCAAGAACGAGAGCAAGCACACCTCATCGCCGTCTGCGGCATCCTTCCCACGCAGTAACATAACGTCGCTGTCGAATTGCCAGCCGGAAATCAAAATGTAGCGTTTCGCAGCGCGCGCGGCCTGATAAAAGGCCCGATAGTAGTTGCGACCGTCGATCAGCAGGCCAGTTTGCTCTGCGGAAGCGACATCCCAGCAGTTTGTTCCTCTATTTATAATTGATGCCATCGTGACCTCCGCTCATTGCACCTTTCATAGCGTAGCCCAAAATCCGAGTCGCTGCGATGCCATGAGGTGCTAGTTAGAGATCCTGCAACCAGACAATGTCATAGTACGACTAGCCATTTTATTAGCACTCTCATTGGCGTTCTTTGCCGGCATTCGCTGACAAGCGCGCCGAACGCAGGCGGCGGGCAGCCATGGCTAGAGCACGCGATACGAGATCGACTGCGTAGGAAGTATGTAAATCTATAGACTGGCTCGTTCGTAGATGACGTATCGATCAGTTATAACAAACGCCGGCGGCTCCGTTGCAAGTTTGCTAGCGTGTTCGACGTAAGGCAGCGACCCATTGCGGTTGGGTGACGCTCCACATGCCATTACGTGGCCCATCGTCTTCGATCCGCAGGTCCACCGCTTCGGGGTCGTGACGCAGTAGTGCAGCCGCGGCCTCGAACTTTTCCAAGCCTTCGACACTGGCGAGAAGTGCAATCGAGGAGAGCGCAATCAGGTCGGCAAGATTGTGTCCGTAGAGTCGGCTCGGCTGGCGCCGCACGTCGATTTCCACAGGAGTTCCCGCGGCACGAAGCACTTCCGCCATCGCGCCACCGCCTTCCGCGGGTAGTCCCAGCAACCGGCGGCGCTCTGTGATCACGGCGAGATGCCGCGCGTTGTCGCCCGTCTCGCCGCCGCCTTCGATAAAACTTTTCAGCGCGAGACCCGTGTAGCCGACGGTCTCGTCGGTCACGACGATGAACAGCACACCGCCGGGTTTCACGAATCGCACCATCCGCGTAACGCTGCCCGCAAGGTCATTGACGAAATAGATCATGTGCAGCGCGAGCCCGAGGTCGATGCTGCCATCCGCCGGTAGCTTCTCTCCCGAGCGCTCCGCCGCGACGTCGATTTCATCGAATTCTGCGGCCAGCGCCACACCGGACCGCAAATGCGGTTTTGTTTTTAGAAAAGCACGATAATTTGCGAGATATTCTGGATTGGGTTCCTCGAGCGAGATGCGGGTGCCCTCGCGCACCGAATCCGCGACCAGCGCAAACGTTTGACCGTCGCCCGCTCCGAAGTCGAAGATGTGACCGTCCTTCAGCACCGAAGTTTGTATGACCTGACGGAGCTCCGGCACAAACATGTCGCGCTGGTCGGTGCCCATCATCAGCACGCGACCAAGCGGGTCCGGCTTGAGTAGCCGGGCAAAGGCATTGCGGTACTGGCGATGCGGGTCGAGCCCCTCAAACTCGTTGCGCACGAGTTCGAGCGCGTCGTCAAATTGAGGCGCGAGATTCTCTGCTTTTTTCTGGGTGATCTGAATCGGCATGAGACTGTTAGCTACCTTCCCGTCCTATTACAATTGCTTCGGAGTTTCCGAAGTAATCGCTGCCCGCGAGGCCTGCATCCACCCTGTTTTGTGCACCGTCGTGATGATCTCCAACGTTCTGTCACACCCGTTGCTTAGACTTTGTCTTTATCTTCAAGCGCGCCGAACGCAGGCGCTGGGCGGCGATGGCGTGTGATGCTTTCAAACGCCGACGCGATCTCGAAGAGCGTTGCTTCATCGAACGGACGCGCGAGGAATTCCAGAGCAACCGGCAACTCGACTGCTTTCGCCCCTTCTAAACGGCAGCCGTTCGGATCGCTCTCGTCCGGCACGCGATCGTACACTTCTCGAGTGAATCCGGCGGGCACCACGATCGCCGGAAAGCCGGTCAGCGGGCTGAGACTGACCGCGAAGCTCGATCCCGAGCCTCGGTAAGTATCAAGATCGGATTGCAGCACCGGCTCGCCGGGCACGAGTTTCGGATCGGACATCACCGTCCCGGCTTTTAAAATTCTCGGCTCCGTGTAGGCCTCCACGCTCTTCGCCAGGCGATTGGTCAAGATCGTATGCGGTGGAATTGTCGTGTAAGCATAAACCAGCGCCTCGAGATTATTTTCCGCCATCACCTGGAGAATAATCCGCCGCAACGTCTCCATCCGCAGCAGATGATCGGTCTCCGTCTGAGAGTCCAGAGTCGTCACCTCGGGGCTGAAGGCTCTCTTGAGATTATCCAGGTTGCCGGAAAACATCGGCATGGCGAGCATGTCTTTCAGATCTTTGAACTTGGCATCGCCGCGCTCGCGGAGGTAACGATTGATGGCGTAATGCGCTTCGCTGCCGCGCGCTTGGGCCGTGAGCATGCGCAGATTCATGCCGCGGGCGCCGGAAGGAACCAGACGATGATCCAACGCCATCGATACGATGCGATCGATCGGCGTCTCGGACTCGGGAAACGCCGCGGGAAAATTTCGCTTCAGCCAACCGGGCTCGAGATAAGGAACCAGATCCGCGATCGTTTTGTCGACATCGACCGGATCGACGATTGTCGCGCCGGCCTTTTTCATCGCGGCGAGCGCCTCGTTGGCGACGCGGATGTGATCACGATCGGCGCGGCTCGCCTCGATCATCAGATCGCGCAGCACGCCGAGCCTTCTTCCGCGCAGCGATTTACCGCCGGCATGCCGCGCATATGAAACCTTCGGCCGCCTTGCGCACGCGCCAGTAACCGAATCTTTGGGATCGTTGCCGGCGAGAACTTCGAGCAGAATTGCCGCGTCTTCTACCGTCCGGCAGAGCGGGCCGCCCCGATCCCTGGTAAATGACAGCGGCACGATGCCGTCGCGGCTCACCAAGCCTTGAGTCGCCACCAGGCCGACTAGGCTGCAGCACGAAGACGGAAAACGCACCGAGCCGGAGGTGTCCGTACCCAGGGCGCACATGGCGAGATTAGCAGCCACCGCGGCCGCCGATCCGCCGCTCGATCCGCCCGGTATCCTGGTCGTATCGTAAGGGTTGCAGGTCTGGCCGCCGAAGGCGCTCCGCGCGATCCCTGCGGGCGCGTATTCGTCCATGTTGGTTTTGCCGAGCAGGATCGCTCCGGCCGCGCGCAGCCTCGCCACCATCGTCGCGTCGTCGGGCGGGCGATCGTCATTGTACTCCGCCGCCGCTGCCGCCGTCGTGCGCATATCGTGGGTATCGTAGTTGTCCTTGATCGCGATCGGGATGCCGTGGAGCGGGCCGACAAACTTCCCGGTGCGGGCGAAGTAGCGGTCGAGCTCGCGCGCCCGATCGAGCGCGTCGGGATATTTTGCATCGTCGCGCCCGCTGTGAGTCCGTTTGAGTTTTTCCGAAAAACCGAGCGCGATGCGCTTGGCTTCTTTCAAGTTCAGAGTGATGAAAGCATTGAGCTGCCCGGCGTTCGGAATCGGCGCGATGTCTCCCAACTGAAGTCCCGTAGCGCTGTCGATCTCGCCGCGCACGCAGACCCCGTTGTAGGCCTTGATGCGCGCGAGATAAAGATTCACGAGCTCGGTTGCGGTGAGCTTCTTCGCGCGAAACGCCCGATGCGCTCCGGCAATCGTGGCTTCCTCCACCCGGAAGACGTTTTTCTTTATGGCTTTTTTTCCGGCAACTTTTAACTTTCGCTTGGAACGCATGTTCATGTTCACTCCTCTAGTCGGGCTCCGTTCAACCGCGTCGCGCAGTCTGCCCTGAGCTGAGCCGAAGGGTTCAAATGGTTCAAGTGTTTCAAGCCCTGGATCGGGTCCAGCATCCGTTCTCGTGCACCGCAAGCGCCGGAACGCATCTGGTTTTCATTTCGTTAGATTTGCGCCTCCGGGAAAAACATTTTGCAGTCCGACTAACTGCTTCGTTGCTGCCTTAAGACATTGCGGTCCAGTTCGATCGCACTCAGTACGTTGGGTGGTTACGTGGGCAGCAAACAAGGAATCATCTGTCGGCTATGGCGGCGATAGATGCGGAAGTCCGAGTCGGTGGTAAGAATGATCGGGTCTGCAATTGTTTCGCTCATGCGCACAAGGCACGCATCGGCTAGGCTTATCGGTACGTTGGCATACTTCTGCAAGAGTTTGATGACGGAGTCTACATCATTGTCGAGGTCGAAAGCCACCATTACAGCGCGGCGACGGAGCAGGGAGCCGAGTACCGGCACGCCGCGCTCGCCGAGAAGATGAAATGCTTCGGACAGGACAGCTTCGCAGGTTCTCCAAGGTGGACCTTGGTTGGATACCTGCGCAACTGCCCATTGGTGGTGAGAATCGCGGCGGCTAAGTAATGCAACCAGAAATCCCGCGTCAACGAGCACGTTTTTTGCCATACCCGCCGGCTTTCAAATACCGCTTCTTGTGTGCGCTCAGGTCCGCCGGCAGATCGTCGATCGAACCGATGAGATCCGAGACTGTGTTGAATGCGGCAGATTCGCGCCGTGCGGGCCGAGCGGCGCGTTGCAGGCGCTCTCGGACAACATCGGACTTCGAACATTTCCGCCCACGTGATTCCGCCTCAATCTCGGAGACTAGAGGTTCTGGAAGTCGTACCGTCAACGTCTTCATACGAGAAGTGTATTACATCACTGGCGGACACGCAAGACAAACAATACCGTCATGTCGAGGTTTGCCAGTGACATTGCGTCAACTGCATGGGAACACCGAGCGCCACCGACCGGCCGTTCTCAGTGAGAGGTCCGACTCAAAACATCCCAACTTGCGCGATCTCGGTTTGTCACGTTCAGTTAATGTCTGCCGATGAAGTCCAGCACATAGTGGTTGAAGTCTTCCGGCTGCTCCCAGTTGATCGAGTGTGAAGCTTCGGGCAGGACGATGAACTCGGCGTGGGCAATACAGGCGAGCTGGCGGCGCATGACCCAGGGCGGGCACTGCAGGTCTTGATCGCCGGGCATCAACAAAGTCGGCACGCGAATCGTTTTGAGCTTTTCGAAAGTGATGGTGGTTCTTTGTGGCTGCGCCGGCGCGCCTTTGTGTTGCGAGTTGTTGTGAATCTCCAGCCAGCGCTTCAAACCTTCGGGATTTGTCGCCATGTAGCCCATGCTGACTTCGCGAAACTCCGGCGGCCAGCTCCTGAACCCCGGAAGCGCGGTGTGCTCGCGCAGCTTGCTCAATTCTTCATCCACGATCGCACCGCCGCTCGCGGCAACCACTAAACTGCGCAGCCGCTCAGGATGCCAGAGAACGTAATCGTACGCGGCGAATCCCCCGCCGGCCACACCGACGAGATGGAAGCGGTCGAGCTTCAGGTGTTCGACCAATGCGTGAAGGTCTTCCGCAATCGTGCCGGGTTGAGGACCCGTCTGCGGATTCGCTCTGCTTCGGCCCCAGCCGCGCCGATCGAAAGCGATGGCGCGATAGCCTGCTCCGACAAAACCCAAAATATTGTATTGCCAGCCATCGGCATTTCCCGTATTCGCGTGAAGCAATACAAGCGGCACACCGCTACCGCCGCTGTCGACGTACCAAAGGCGAACGCCGGGCAAGTCCGCATATCCTTCAAATGTTGAGCTAGAAGGCTGTGAAGTAGAGTCCATGACTACTCCATATGGCGTTTCGCTTGACTGTGTGCGACTCCGTCATTCCCGCACGCTTTTAGCGCGAATCCCAGGCGAATTCGGACTGGACCTCGACTAATACATTCGGGGGTGACACGGTATTTGTATGCCGTTTTAGTTCGCCCCCCGGGTGTTTTCGAAGGAACCGCATACTTCACCTTAGAACGCGCCCTCTTTTTCCAATTTCCGTACGATGCGATCGTCGATCAGATCTTCGGCCTTGAGCGCGCGAAACTTCTCGTTCGTCAATACGAGCACGCGAATGCTGTTGCGGATTCCCTCCACCGTCGGATAGATCCGTTTGGTGTAAAGCTTGCGCATAAACTCGTAGCCTTCGATCGCATCTTCGGTCTTCGCCAAACGCAGCCATTGCACCAGGCTTTTCACGACGGCGCTTTTGTTTTCCGGATTCTGAATAAACGTAATCCCATCGAGCAAAGCGCGCAGCACGTTTTCGACGACTTCGGGGTGTTGCGCGACGAAACTCTTGCGCGTGTAAAGTCCCGAATCCAAAAAAGGAATGTTGAGATCGGCGAGATCGGCCAAAATGGGATAGCCCTCGCGTTGCAAATTGGTCGCGAAAGTATAACCCAATACCGAACCGCCGATGATTCCCGATGCGATCGACTGCGCGCGTACGCCGGTATTGCCGATGATCCGAAAGGTAATGTTGTCGCGCTTGGGATCGAGGCCCCAGTGATCGAACGCCAGCATCGTAAACATCCAGTTGCCACCGCCGAGGCTGGCGACGCCGATCTGTTTTCCTTTGAGATCGTTCGGCGACTTGATATCTTTCGTCACCGCAAATGCGCCGATCAGTTTATTGATAAAGCCCGCGACGAAGACTCCGTCCAATCCATTCAGCACAGCGCCGAGGCTCGTCCCCGACGTCGTGCCATAGTAGAAATGCGATTCTCCCGCGGTGAGAGCGGAAAAAGCGATCGGCGCGTTCGGCATCAGCACCAGTTCCACGTCCAATTTATACTTGCGGAAGAAGCCTTGATTCTGCGAGACGATCAGCAGCCCTTCTCGCTCGCTGAAACTTGCCGGAGTGATGACGATCTTTGCCGGTGGCGCGCCGGCGCCAAACACCCGAGCTTCCGCGCCGAAAAAGAGCAACAGACAAATTCCCAGAATGATCGGCATGCCGAGCTTGACCTCACTGTGAGAAGCGTGACCGGATACTAGAAGGAAGCTCCCATACCGTCAAGCAAGAAATCTCGGCATGCGGCTGCACACCAACCTTTGTTGCATTCGGCGCTAGCGCATTGTAATTGGCTCACCTATGACACCGCTGCGGCGCTCGTTGTTGGCAAAAAAATCCGGTGAGCTTTTATTGAGAGCCGCCGGCGGCGCTTACGCGCTCCGGCCGATTCTCGGGCCGCTCCAACTCACCAGCCTTGGGATTGGCGCAATCATCGGCGCCGGCATTTTTGTCATCATCGGCGTCGTCGCCAAAGATAAAGCCGGCGCCGCGACAATGCTCTCATTTGTTGTCGCCGGGACGGCCTGCGGTTTTGCCGCGCTATGCTACGCCGAGTTCGCTTCCATGGTCCCGATCGCCGGATCCGCCTACACCTACGCGTATGCCACGTTGGGCGAGCTTTTCGCATGGATCATCGGCTGGGATTTGCTGCTCGAATACGGCGTCGGGGCGGCGAGTGTCGCCCATGGCTGGTCGCACTACTTCGTTGACTTTCTCGGCCTGCTACGAATTGTTTTGCCGCCGGCGTTCATCAATGCTCCCTTTGATTTCGATCCCGGGAGCGGCCGTTTCGTTGCGACCGGCGCGATTATCGATTTGCCCGCGCTGTTGATATCGGCAGCGCTCACGATCATTCTCGTGATCGGTATCAAGCGCAGCGCCAACTTTAATTTTTTCATGGTCGTGATCAAGCTGGCGGTGGTGCTCCTGATCATTGCCGTCGGAGTTTTCTATATCGACCCCGCCAATTGGCACCCCTTCGCGCCGTACGGCTATGCCGGCGTCAGTCTTTTCGGCAAGACCCTGATCGGACAACATGGAGCGGGTGGCGAGCCCCTGGGAATGATGGCGGGCGCCGCCGTCGTATTTTATGCGTACATCGGCTTTGACTCGGTCTCCACCCACGCCGAAGAAGCGCGCAATCCAAGCCGCGATGTGCCGATCGGAATCATCGGTTCACTCCTGTTGTGCACCGTTTTATACATTGCGGTCGCGGCGGTTCTGACCGGCATGGTTCCGTACCAGCAAATCGATATTGACGCGCCGCTCGCCAAGGCTTTCAGCCGAACCGGGCTGCCCTGGGCCCATGCATTGGTTTCGCTCGGCGCGCTCACCGGCATCACCTCGGTGTTGATGGTGCTGATGCTGAGTCAGCCGCGCATCATGCTGGCGATGGCGCGTGACGGTCTTTTGCCCAACGTTTTTTTCGGCGCTGTGCATCCCCGATTCCGCACGCCGTGGAAATCGACGATTTTGACCGGCACCGTCGTTGGACTGATGGGCGCCTTACTGCCGCTCCGCATGCTCGCCGAGCTCGTGAACATCGGGACGCTCCTCGCATTCGTCATCGTCTGCGCGGCGGTATTGATCATGCGCCGGACGAATCCGGAAATGCCGCGTCCTTTTCGTTGCCCGCTCGTTCCCCTCGTGCCGCTGCTCGGCATCGCATTTTGCTTGTTGTTGATGTTTTCTTTGCCGGTGGAAAACTGGCTGAGATTAATCGTCTGGCTGCTGATCGGCTTCGCGATTTATTTCAGCTACGGAAGACGGCATAGCGTTCTCGGGCGCACCCTCGGATAGGTCTTTGCCCGGTTCATTTTGTCAAAGCGGCTTTCGCCCGATTTCCCTGAGCAGCTTGTCCCACTTTTCGGCAGCCTGGTCATACTGTTCCGTCGAGAGTCCGGCCTCGGGGTACCACAACTTGAAGCTCACCGGCTTGAACGGGCTCCCGTAGTCGAGGTCGCCGAGAATTTTTGCCGCTTCGGGACTCAGAAGAAAATCGGCCAGCAGAGCGGCCGCGTGTGGATGCGGCGCCCCATTCACCAGCGCCACCGCGCCTGCATTGGCGGGAACGATTTCCATCGCCGCCCAATCGATCGGAGCGCCTTTGGCCTTCGCTTCGAGCGCGTGATCGCGGAAGATCGTCGGCGACAACGCCACTTCTCCTGAGATCACGAGATCGGCCATCGCGCGTCCGGAAATCGCATGCAACGTGATCTCTTGCGCTTTCAACTTTCGGATGAACTCCTCGCCTTTCACTTTGAGAATGCCGCCGATCGTGCGCGTGCCGGTTTCGTTCGAAACAAAGCCGATCTTTCCTTTGAGCTGAGGCTTGAGCAGATCGGCATAATTTTTCGGCACCAGGGCGGCGGGGATGAGATTGGTATTGTAGCCGACGCCCATGTAAGTTTCGCGGTCAATGGCCCAATAGACGAGCCCGCGCGCAGCACTTTCCTTCGTGGCCGGCGGATACTTGGCGAGATGGGGCGAGGTGAAAGCGATCAAAAGCTTGTTCTCGCGGAAAAAGCGCAAGGTCGGCAGCGTCGTTTCGATGGTATCGGCGATGATCTGCTTCGCCTGAGCCTCGGCGCTGATTTTGGTCATGATGTCCGAGCTGGTGCCGCGATAGGGTTCGATTTTGACGCCGGGATATTTCGATTCGAAGCCTTTGGCCAGCTCTTTGTAAGAGCTTCCAGCAAGCGAGGTGTACCAAACTACTTTGCCCTCGGCTTTGGCTCCAGCCAAGAGCCGCTGCTCCCGATCCGCCCCAGCGTAAGCCGCGAAATCCGGAGCTGAAGCCGCTCTACCCTGCGTCCATGCGCCGCTGATACCGTTTAAGAGAAGACAAATTATCGCAACGACTACGATTCGTTTCGCCAGGCGCTTCACGAGTGCTCCTTTCAAAGGCTACGCGCGTCCTTACTGCGGCTCGGAGTAGAGCTCCTTGGCCCGATTCTCGGAGACGTAACCCAGATCGATATCGCGTTTGATCGCCTTGAGATCACGTTCCTCCGGTTTGCCGTATCCACCACCGCCTGCCGTAAGAAAAGTCACCGTCTCTCCGGGATGAACCGATAAATGGCTGAACTTTCCGGGCAGCCTCTCTGCCTTGCCGTCGCGTTGAATAATCGTCTCGTTCACGGCACCCTCAGCGCCGCCGAGCAAACCCCAGGGCGGGCATTTGATTCGATCGGTGTTGCGGCTCAGAAAAAAACTCTCGAGCGGTTTGACTTTTACTTCGACGCCGATGCCGCCGCGAAATTTTCCCGCACCACCGCTGTCCGTGCGTAAAGCATGACACTCGTAAAGCAGCGGATAATAGAGCTCCTGTAATTCGATCGGCGTATTTTTCACATCCCCCTGGCACATGGAGACAGCGGCAGAAACACCGTCCTCG
>Ga0207650_10002590_pt1 | contig 12512 bp, 9 predicted proteins | sample KBSS63metaG_FD_184325 | JGI IMG/M metagenome (GOLD analysis project Ga0207650, IMG submission 184325) | Switchgrass rhizosphere microbial communities from Kellogg Biological Station, Michigan, USA - KBS S6-3 metaG (SPAdes) (version 2) | ecosystem: Host-associated > Plants > Roots > Rhizosphere >...
GCGGTGGCGGTGAAAACCACGCACAAATATCACCCGACGGGAAATGGGTCGTCTATACCCTTTTCGCCGGCAAGCCTACGCTTTGGCGTGTCTCGGTAGGAGGGGGAGCTCCGTCGCCGATATCTGAAAAGACGCTTTCAACGCCGGCCGTGTCCCGCGACGGCAAGATGATCGCGGCGGTTTACCGGGAAGATCAGCCGAATTCGCCTTCGAAAATAGCCCTCATTCCATTTGAAGGAGGCGAGATCACAAAGGTATTTAACGTCCAACAATCCGATTGGGGAAATGTTCGTTGGACACATGACGGTACCGCACTCTCTTATTTCGTTACAGCCGGAGGTATCTCTAATATCTGGAGTCAAAACATCGCCGGTGGAGCGCCGAAGCGGTTGACCGATTTTAAGGCGGATCAAATATTCTGGTTCGATTGGTCCGGCGACGGCAAACAGATAGTTTCCGCTCGCGGTGCGGAAACCAATGACGTGGTTTTGGTGAGCAATTTCAGGTAAGCAAACCTAGACGTTCAGGCGATCTCAATTCAGTGAAGTAATTGCGGCACGAATTTCCTCGTTGCTCGGCCGCTGCTTGTAGTCCTGAGAGATCCTGGCCCACGCGACACGACCCGCCTTGTCGATCACATAAACGGTCGCGTAAGGGATCCCGTCAAATTTCTGCTCGGTGTATGCAGGGTCGCGCAGCCCGTATGCGTCGATAACGCGGTGGCCCGGGTCGGATAGCAGCGGATAAGAGATCGCCCCATGTCCATCCGCGGCGATTCTTTCGGCAAACCCTCTGCTCTCGTCCGGGGTATCTACGCTGACGGCGTAAAGGCGTACAGCTTCGTCCTTTTGTAAGAGCGAGCGGAGCTCGGCAACCTGCCGAGTACAATACGTTCACCAGTGGCCCCGGTAGAAAACAAGAACGGTCGGCGCCATCCCGCGGTTCGAAGATAAGGTGACCTTTTGATGATTGTGATCCTCAAGCGTAAAGTCGGGCGCCATCTCACCGACTTGAACCGGCGAAGTGCGAGGCGCTAACTCGTCCCTAGGAGCCTCTCGAACAGATCCGCACGACAGCCCCATAATGAGAATTGCGATCGCTCCAAAAATTTTCAGTCTCATATTGCTCCCCCTGCACAATTGTTACGGAATCGTGTTGCCTCGTATACGAATGGCATTATTATAGCGAAAAACCAGCGTAAGACCTGCGATATTGCGATTCTAGTAAATTTCTTCACGCACTTGCGCTTGGGCCGCATCGCCGAGACAAGTACGCAGATGATTAGTGGTTCCGTTCTGATTTAACCGCGAAAGAAACGAAATACACGAATTCCGGCTGATGCCAGCGACGACGTACATTCGGCAAAAAACTATTTACAAAGTGTGCCGTATATGATACACTCTTGCATGGCTAGATCGGCGAACTGGATGTGGGCAGTTGTCGGTATTCAGTGATCAGTTGTCAGTATCGGAGTTTATCTGTATTTATCTGTAGTTCAATCCGATTCGCGTTTTTGTAAGTTTCGCGGGGCAAGAGTCAGAAACTTTCGAATTTCGAATAACGATTCGCTCGGTTGTCGTTGTGTTCGCTGTTTCCCGCTGGTGCCGTCGTTCTCATTGGGTGGCCCACCGCGTTGGCGCGGCGCAAGAATCGAGGTTTTATGACATTTTTGTACACGATTTGGTTGAATTCGCTAAAAACGCGATGTTTGCGCCACCTTGCGCCACCTTGCGCCACCCTGTCCACCGCGCCAGGTGGCGCAAAGTTCGAGATTCGGGGTGTGGCTAGTTGCTCTTTGGAAATGCGCCTTTCTGCAAGAACGAAACGAACTCTACCTCGTTTCGGGTGAGGCCTTCGAACGTGGCGGTGATCTGATCTGCGGGCGTGATTATCGCGTAAAGCGGAAGCGCGACCGTGCCGAATCTCTGTTCCTGCATTTTCTGAAAGCCTTCGTAAGGTTCGCCTTCGCCATCAGTGAAAAGCCGAACGCGGACAAACTTTTCAAGTTCGCCGCGCACAGCCGGCTTCGGGAACATATTCGTTTCCATCCAGCGGCAATTGGTGCACGTGTATCCGGTAAAGTCGACCAATAGGTTCTTGTTCTCGGCCTTGGCCTGCGTAAGCGCGGCCTGATAATCATTTACTATCCATGAAAGTTCGCCGCTCGTTGACGATGATGAAGTGGTACCGGAAGCAGCTTCTTTCGCCGGCGGCAGGAACGATTCGATCTCGCCCAGACGCGTCCCGAACAAACCGGTAAGCAAATAAAATGCCAACGTGCCGAATAAGAAAGCATTGAAAACCCGCACCATGCCGATACTGCGGTCGTCCGAGTCGTGTGCGAAGCGAAAGACGCCGAGGAGATAAAGGAATATCAATATCGACAGAGCGATCCAGCCGGCGATTACGACCTCGCGTGTGAAAATGCCCCAACCCCAAACCAGATCGACGTTTGAAAGGAACTTCAGAGCCGCTCCGATCTCAAGAAAGCCCATCACGACCTTTACTGAATTCATCCAGCTTCCGGAACGCGGCAGCGATTTCAGCAGATTGGGCGCGATCGCGAGGACGAAAAAGGGAAGTGCGAAGACGCTGGAAAACGCGATCATCCCGATTATTGGATACAGCAGTTTGCCGCCGGCCGCCGCTACTAAAATCGTCCCGACCAGCGGTGCGGTGCATGTGAACGACGTCAGCGAAAACGTAAGCCCCATCAGCAGTAGGCCGATGACCTTTCCGGATTCCTTGGAACGCGTAAAGCGGTCGAGTTTGGTCAGAACGCTCGACGGCACACCGATGTTGTACGCACCCAAAAGACTGAACGCGAATGCAAGAAATATCCCCGTGATCAACAAGTTGATGTACGGGTTCGACGCGAAACGATTTAATCCTGCCGCCCCGAAGATCAACGAAAGCGCGATCCCGAGACCCGTGAACGTAAGAATTATCCCAAGCGCGTAGATGAACGCATCTCGAACCGAACCCGCCCGCGAATCGGATCCGTGCTTCGTGAAATACGAAACCGTGATCGGGATCATCGGGAAAACGCAGGGAGTTAGTAGCGATAAGGCCCCGAACGTGATAGCGAGCCAAATAAATCCCCAGATCGGCTGGTCGTTAATATTGCTTTCCGCAGTTCGGACAACTGTAGACGAATTCGAATTTGTTGCGATCGAATTCGTATTTGAACCGATGTTCGTATCGACATTGCTCACGTTGGCGTTCGCATTTGCAACAATATTTGCGTTGACGTTTGCATTCGCGTCTGGTGTAGGCGACGACGTTGGTGACGGCGTGGGACTCGGCGTTGCCGAGGGTGTCGTCGTTGCAACGGCAGCGGTGATCGCTAATGCAGCGGATGTTCTCAATGTCTTCGGCGGCATGCAAACCGTGTCATTGCAAACCTGATATCGGACATTGATATTCAGCGCGGATTCGCCCACGGGCGCGTCTGCATTAACCGTAAACGGGACATTGAAAGTTGCACTGCCTGAATAAGATTCTGTATTGATTCCGAAATTCGGATCGAGTTTTACGGCCGGCTTTGTTCCTGAAATACGGCCTAGCGCGAACGCCCCGCCGTCTAGGGTGATACGTGTAGGGATCGGCCCGCCCGCGCCTTGCGTGATCGAATACATATGCCAGCCGGCACCAATGCTCGCGGTTATTTTTGCAACGCCCTTACCGCCGGCAGGCACGGTCGCGGGCGTAACGGTCATCGAAAGCGAAACCGGCCCCTGAGCAACGGCGGTGAGCGAACACACCGCGGCGATGCAGAAAACGATGAGTGTAAATTTAATGTTGGATCTCAAAGGTCGAATATGTTGTCGCGAGGGCAAAACGCGGCCCTTCTAATAATGTTATATGCCTGCCGCGCAACAAGCAATGCAATTGGTATACGTAAATGCCAACATTAACGGCGTTTCGTAAGCTCGGTTGCAAAGGCATTTAGTCCGAACTGGAATTATTGTATAGGCGGTTTGTTGGGATGACGGAATTTAACCCATCTCAGGCCGATGGAAAGAGAGAATTTGAATCAAATAAAAAGGGCGTCTGCAGTTACGATCAAGACAGGGCCGCGCAGACGCCCAAACTCGCTAATTACCACTCATCATCGAGGCGCTCTCGCCAGTATTCGCGCCGTCTCTCATACATCTCAGCTTCCTGGTCCATCTCGTCGTCCTCGTCCTTGCTGGCCTTTTTCGATTCCTTATCCTTTTTAGAATCCTTAGTTCCCTTGCTGTCTTTGGCATCAGCTTTGTCAGCGTCATCTCCGAAGTCCTCGTCACCGTACTCATCCTCATACTCCATCCGACGCTCGACGCGTTTTTCCCAATACTCGCGTCGCCTGTCGTAATAGTCTTGTCGCGCCGCGAGACCGAGGCCGATGGCAGTTTTGACGTCATCATCCCGTTTGACGATCGTGTCTCTGACACTTTCGGCACTATTTCCGTTCCACTGAGTCTGCTGTTCGTCGATGACCCTTATTGCGGAATCTCTCACGTGGGCCACGATGGGAATCGCTATCGCCGCTATGCCGATTATCACAACCAGGCGCCACGCTCTAAATTGTTTCTTTATGAATTTCATGTGCGCCTCCTCTATTTGATCGGCCTAATCGATTTGAAGAACGCGTCGATATTCGCCTTTTCGGCCTTCATTCCGTCCGTGTCCGCCATGCATACCGCGATACCAACCTTGCCGGAGCCGGTTTCAAAGAGGACGACCTGTGCATTGAAGAACTGAGCCTTTCCGTCCTGTATTTTCATTGTTCCGGTGTGCTCCGAAAACTTGGCTTTCATTCCGTTGACCTGGCCCGGGGTCCCCGGTTTCGTTTCCTTCGCGTCAGTGATCAGAGTTCTGGCCGTCGTCTGCACATATTTATATGCCTCGTCGACTGTCTTTACGTCCTTAACGACCCAAACACCGAACCAAACCAACCCGTTCGATGCGGTGCCGGAAATGCGTTTTGTCGCCGGATTCCTTGGATTTGGTTTTGACTTAAACTCCCAACCATCCGGCATATTTACAGTGAACAGCGGTGTATTGTTGAGCCTGTAAGCGACCGTTTGGCCCGTTGCAGGCAATACCACCAACAGTCCGAACACTAGAATAAATAGAAAACTGATCTTCATGGTTGTCCTCCTCGATTTCCTGTTTCGCGATCTTAATCTTTTGTTGAAGCGATGACAGCGCAGCATCAGGCAGTCGCTGGTAATTCCTCTTCTTCGTCCCGTTCCGGCGGCGGCTTGACGAGCCATACTTTCGACATCAGCCAACTCACGACGATCCCAACAACGCAACCAAAGATCACCTGACCGACCTTTCGCAGCCCGCTCTCGACTCCGGCAGCCTTTGCGCCTTGGGTGATACCCGTCGCAAGGACGATGGCGGCGGTTATCGGGGCCTGCCGCCACATCGTCTTGATGCGGATCAAGTAAGACGAGATCAGCACCGTTAAGGCTAGGGCGAAGGGAATCAGCCAATCGCTGCCATCGCCGACCAAGAGCATGCCGAATCCCACGACACAGCCAACCACGACATTTGCAAGCCGGCATCGGAACATTCGACGCGCCTCGATAGGCTCCGGGTCGGCGGCTGCCACCATCGAGGCGATCGCCCAAATAGGATTACCGACGCCAAGCGATCGCAACGTGAACCACACGATCGTCGTGGCGATAAAGGCGTTGATCGCGAACCTAATGCCGAGCAGGTGCTCGTACGAAAGGTCGAATCGATCCATTAGCCCTTCGGCCTTCTGTGTTAAGAACGCTCTCACTCGTGCGAGTTTGGCGGGTTGCCGAGTAACCGGTACATGACGCCCGTCTTTGTAGCTTTGAGGGCTATATAGTCCTTCGCCGCGTACTGCATTGCGATGAAGAACGCCTCGGCCCGCTGCATCGACTCCAAGGCCAACTCCCTACGGTCCTTAAATCGGATCTGGAATGCAAACTCGCCAATTAGCGGACGGTGCTCGCCGCGGGTACGCCAGATGCCGACATCAGTCTTGGCCTTGACGCCCTGGCCAAAATCGAGCATCCCGATATCCTGGAGGACCTCTTCGATGATCGTGTTGCTGACAAGCTCGAGCTGCTCGTTCGCTTCCTTGCGTAAACGGCCAAGTGCCGGGAAAACCTTGATCCAGTTGTCGAAATTGAGCATGTTCTCGCCGCCCATTCCCATTTGCGACCGCGGAAACTGCACGTTGTGCGAGAAAAGCAGGCGAATTCCGCCGAGTTTTTCCTTGAGCGGCAACACCTGGCACTTGAACTTTACACGGTGCTTGCCAAGAATCCTCGGCCGCACATCGGTCTCTGCAGCCGCCTGTATGTCCGGATGCCGGAACTTAAAGACCACCTCGGGGTCCCCGACCGGAAAGCCGTCCTCGTAGGGGATGCGCCGTCGCAAAATAAAGGCTTCGTTGTACAGACGGAAGTCCTTGGTGTCGACGAAGAGGACCTCTCGAATTTTCAACGGCACCTTCTTAAATCCCTTCGTGGTGAATTTCACGCCGGTCTCCTTCGCAGCTTTCTCAACTACATCTGCGAACGCGAAGAGGCTCTTGCGCGAGTCAAAATGATTCGGCTTGAGCATCATTTTGCATGCCAAGTACTCGACCTGATGGATGGGAAGGCCGTCATCATAGACGCCTGGTTTGACGCTTGGGACGCGCCCGGCCCAACTGACTTTCTCGGGGGCGTTCAGTGTCGGCGGCGGTACGAGTTTTGGCGCTTTTGTCTTCGACGTCGCGTTGGTTTTTGTCCGAAGTTCGGCCTTCAGGGGCGGCTTATTGTTACTGCGCCCTACTGTTGAGTTTGTCTTCATCGTTTTTTCCTCAGTTTTTGCTCAGAATTACCGCATCATGCTGCAAGTCTGTCCTATTCACTTCGGCTCGTAACCTGTATGTTTTTACAGGTTTTGCGAGTTAATTTTTCATCAGAACCCCGCGGGTGATCTTCGACCCAAATCAGCGGTTTCGAAACGCGTCGCCGGTCGCAGAACGAAAACGAATCGTGTCGTTTCGTAACAATTGCTAGCAAAGCCGTTTACATTGATCTAGAATTAGTTATTATCGCGGTTCGAGAGGACAAAGCCAGTTGAAGCCAACCGACATCTCAGATCCTGAATATTTCCACAAGGTAGTAGATTGCCAGTACGCATGTCCGGCCCACACGCCCGTGCCGGAATATATCCGCCTGATAGCGGAAGGCAAGTACACCGAGGCGTACATGATCAACTGGGATTCAAACGTGTTTCCCGGTATCTTGGGACGCACTTGTGACCGTCCCTGCGAACCGGCGTGTCGGCGCGGACGCATCGACGAAGAACCCGTCGCTATCTGCCGCTTGAAGCGCGTGGCCGCAGACAATCGCGGCGATGTAAAACCTTTGATGCCGCAGGCGCCGTTTACGCCGAACGGCAAAAGAGTCGCATTGATCGGAGCCGGTCCAGCATCGTTGACAGTCGCTCGCGATCTCGCTCCGCTTGGCTACGAGATTCATTTATTCGACGAGCAATTCAAAGGTGGCGGTTTCATGCTCAGCCAGATACCGGCGTTTCGTTTGCCTGAGACGGTGCTCGATGAAGAGGTCAATTATATTCTCGACCTCGGTATTCACACGCATTTCAAACATTACGTTGCATCGCTAAAGGAAGTACTCGAGCAGGATTATGACGCGGTCTTCGTCGGAACCGGCGCTCCACGAGGACGTGAGTTGAAGATTCCCGGACGCGAGGAGGGTGATGCGAACATTCACATTGGCATCAACTGGCTCGGCTCGGTCGCCTTCGAGCACACAAGCAAGATCGGTAAAACTGTGATCGTGCTCGGCGGCGGAAACACGGCGATGGACTGCTGCCGCACGGCCCGTCGACTCGGCGGTGAAGACGTAAAGGTCATCGTGCGATCGCCATACGAAACGATGAAAGCGTCGCCCTGGGAAAAGGAAGACGCGCAGCACGAAGACATCCCGATCATCGATAATCATGTTCCGAAATCTTTTGTCGTCGAAGACGGGCGACTGAAAGGCGTGATGTTTGAAAAGGTCGAGGCGAAATACGATGAAGCGGGCAAACGGTTGCTGGTTCCGACCGGCGAACCTGAAGTTTTTTATCCTGCAGACGACGTGCTTGTCGCGATCGGGCAGGAAAACGCGTTCCCCTGGATCGAGCGGAATATCGGGCTGGATTTCGACAAATGGGAAATGCCGGTAGTCGATAAGACGACATTCCAATCGACGCATCCAAAAGTTTTCTTTGGCGGCGATGCAGCATTCGGCCCAGAGAACGTGATCACCGCCGTCGCTCACGGACATCAAGCTGCGGTTTCGATCGACCTGCTTTGCCACAAAAAGAATCTGCTCACCGAGCGGCTAGATCCGATGGTGAATCTCGTCTCGCAAAAGATGGGCATCCACGAATGGGCCTACGACAGCGAGATCGATGAATACGACCGGCTCGTCGTGCCGCAGGCGCCGAAGACAAAGACGCTCGTCAACCGGAAACAAGAGGTCGAACTAGGTTTCGATCCGCTTGCCGGCTACGAAGAAGCGAAACGCTGCCTTAACTGCGACGTGCAGACGGTCTTTAATGCTCCCAAGTGCATCGAATGCGATGCATGCGTCGACATCTGTCCGACCGCCTGCATAACTTTTACAGCCAATGAGGAAGAACCGGAGCTGCGGCAGCATACAAAAGTGCCAGCGCTTAATCTCACTCAGGACCTTTACGTTTCCGAGACGCTGGTGCAGACAAAACGCATCATGGTCAAGGACGAGGACGTCTGCCTCCACTGTGGACTCTGTGCCGAACGCTGCCCCACCGCGGCCTGGGACATGCAGGCCTTTTGGTACAACGTAACCAAAGCAGGCGAGGTCAAGTTCGGTCCTACAATGATTGGAAACATTGTCCAGATCACGAGAAATGGAAATGGAGCAGCGACGTGACGAACGAGAGAGTTTTCGCGATGAGTTTTGCGAGCGTTTATCCGCACTATGTGAAGAAAGCGGAAACGAAAGGCCGCACGAAGAGAACTGGACCGGATCATTCACTGGCTGACTGGATACACGAAAGCCGGTCTCGCAAAACAGATCGAGAAGAAAACGAGCATGCGCGACTTTTACGAAAAAGCTCCGAAATTCAATCCAAATGCTTCATTGATAAAAGGCGTCGTTTGCGGGATCCGAGTAGAAGATATAGAAGATCCTCTTATGCAAAAGATACGGTACATGGACAAGCTGATCGACGAGCTGGCAAAAGGTAAAAAGATAGAAAAGATCGTGCGAAGTCCGGAATAGAGCGTCTTCCTAGAGCAACATGAGCCGCTGAAACGGTTTGTGAAAATTGAACCCCTAGTTAGGTCTGCCTTCAACCCTTTTCTTTTTTCGTCAGATACAACACATAACTTACGGCAGTTATCACTGCGAAATAGCTCATAGCCAGAACGTGGATGTTCACTTCGGGCTGGACCGCTTTGGTTTCGACGCCGGCTTTTAAGTAATTGAACATCGGGTACGTATAAGGAATGATCCAGCCGAACTTCCACGGCAAGCTTGCGAGCGACCCGACCCAGAATACGAAGCCGAGTCCTACCGGAACGAGGAAGTTTTTGAACCGAAGCGCGATCAGATACTGCAGCGCGACGATCGGGAGCATGTCGACGAAGTAGAGAACATTTTCGCGAAGGAACAGATCGTATGGCAGCGGCTGTTGCGGATATGGCGTGCCGCTGATCAATAGATAAGGCACCACTGCTGCTAGGTATATGCCGATGTTGAATAACACGAAGAATTGCAGCATCAGAACGAGAATGACCGCGAACTTTGTGAAGAAGATCGTTGTGTAAGAGAGCGGCAGAGTGTGAAGCTGCTTCCAGGTGTTGTTCTTGTATTCGATCTGGGCGATCAGGCTGGTCGAGAGTATGGCTCCGAGCGGCAGGAAGAAGATAGCCATCGATTCCCACGCGTTTTTCCAAAGCATATTCCAAAAAATCTCGGACGAATACAGTGCGGGCACCTTCGCGTGGTTAACCAGCCTGGCGATAATTATTATTAACGGCGTGAAGAAGCCTCCTATGATCACCATCCAAAACGCGAGACTGCGTTTCGTCTTGAGCCATTCGCTTTGGAAACTATGAATGAATGCTGTCATCAAGCTATGGTTTTGTTTGGTGGTTGTTCGTGTTATTCGTGTGTTTCGTGGTCCGTTTTTCGGGTTGCGGCCGACGAGCCGGATCGTTACTACGGAAAGGCGAACCACGAAATACACGAACAACCACCAAACAAAAGTCGTCAACCGATCATGTCCATGAAGATCCTTTCGAGATCGTTCTTAGCCACGCTCACCTCATAGACATCGATCCCTTTCATGACCAACTGCCGATTGATCTCGGCGATCGTCTCTTTCGGTAATGCCGGCAAAGTACAGCGGCCATTGTCTAAAACACCCTCAATACCCATTCCTAGAGCAGCCTCGCGCACTTTCATCGAGTCACTCGTCTCAAACATCACCGACAAAGCCTGCTGCTGCTTCTCTTTCAATTCGTCGAGCGTTCCCTGAAACATCATCCGGCCTTTGTTGATGATGCCTATGTGCGAGACGAGTTTGTCGATCTCGGACAGCAGATGGCTAGAGATGACGATCGTGATGCCACTATCCCGATTCAGGCGACGCAGCAGCTCGCGGATCTCGATGATCCCGTTCGGATCGAGCCCGTTCGTCGGCTCATCAAGGATCAAAAGTGTCGGCGAGTTCAGCAGCGCGATCGCAATACTCAAACGCTGCTTCATTCCCAAAGAGAATTCAACCGCTTTCTTCCCACCCGTATTCGCGAGTCGGACCAACTCGAGCACCTCTGCGATGCGTCTACGAGAACATTGATAAACCTTTTGCAGCACCCGCAGATTCTCTTCCGCGGTTAGATGCGAATAGATCGACGGGCTCTCGATCATCGAACCGATCTTGCCGAGAGCAGTCACTCGATTCTTTCCAAGGTCTTCGCCGAAAATCTCGATGGAACCGTGCTGTTTTTTCAATAGGCCGAGTACGAGCCGAAGCGTCGTCGTCTTGCCGGCACCGTTCGGCCCGAGGAAACCATATATACTTCCTTCTTCAACACGTAAACTAATGCCATTCAGAACAATTTCGTCGTTTGAAAAGGAATGGACAAGATCGTGCGTTTCGAGTAAAGCCATAAAAGTGCTAATGAACAGGCTGACTTACGACCCTTTGGCTGGTAATGTTTCCATAATTCCATTTCGGATGCCAACAAATTAATATATTGGTATGTGTGGGATTCTTTTCCGTTGACGTCAGGAATTGACATTATGGACCAAGTTTCAACCCCCAACAGTAAGCAAATCCGTGTCAAGGTTAACGACTTTGTGATTCGCTTTGCGAATGTGAACGGTACTGGTTCGGCGTCGGCAAATGCGCTGTTTACCAAAGCCGTCTTTCGCATGGGCGTACCGGTGACACCAAAAAATATCTTTCCATCGAACATCCAGGGACTTCCGACATGGTACGAGGTACGTGTTTCCGAAAAGGGCCATCTTGGCCGCCGCGAAGGTGTCGACCTGATGATCGCCGTCAATCCGCAGTCGATGAAAAAGGATTACACGGATGTGCGAGAAGGCGGTTATTTTCTTTACGATAGCTCCAAGCCTTTGCCGCCGTCGTATGAGCGGACGGACATAACGCACATCGGCATCCCGCTAATGAACCTTTGCAACGCAGAGTTTACTGATTCGCGGCAGCGGCAGCTTTTCAAGAACATCGTCTACGTCGGAGCGATCGTGGCTCTATTCAAGATAGATTTTACAGTCATCGAGCAGCTCATCCGCGAACAGTTCAAAGGAAAAGAGAAACTCATTGAGCCGAATATCAAAGCGCTCAAGATAGGTGAGGATTGGGTGCTGGAAAATCTTGGCTATGATTTTGATCTGCGAATCGAGCGCCGCGACCTGCTTGGCGACAAGATACTTTACAGCGGCAACTCGGCTTGCGGACTCGGAGCTATTTACGCGGGTGCCACGGTGGCAGCGTGGTACCCGATTACGCCTTCGACGTCGGTGGTCGATGCTTTTGCAAAATATGCGTCGAAGTATCGCGTTGACGCAGAAACGGGCAACAACAACTACGCGATCGTTCAGGCCGAAGACGAGCTCGCAGCGATCGGCATGGTGATGGGCGCTTCGTGGAACGGTGCTCGTGCCTTCACAGCCACAAGCGGCCCGGGCGTGTCCTTGATGAATGAATTCCTCGGGCTCGGCTACTTTGCTGAGGTGTCAACCGTTCTGATTGACGTGCAGCGCACCGGCCCCTCGACGGGGATGCCGACGCGAACTCAGCAATCAGACATTTTGCTCGCAGCATACGCGTCGCACGGCGACACAAAACATCCGCTGCTATTTCCTGCATCGCCGAAAGAATGCTTTGAGATGACCGCCCAGGCATTCGACCTGACCGAAAAGTTGCAGACTCCCGTGATCGTAATGACCGATCTTGATCTCGGT
>Ga0207650_10002591_pt1 | contig 12509 bp, 14 predicted proteins | sample KBSS63metaG_FD_184325 | JGI IMG/M metagenome (GOLD analysis project Ga0207650, IMG submission 184325) | Switchgrass rhizosphere microbial communities from Kellogg Biological Station, Michigan, USA - KBS S6-3 metaG (SPAdes) (version 2) | ecosystem: Host-associated > Plants > Roots > Rhizosphere...
GGACTCGGGCGATATCTATTTCACCGATGTTCGCTGCAAGTTGATGGACAGCGACAGCTGTCGCTGCACCAGCTATCCGAACCGCTGGGACTTCGTGCCCGACTGTGTCCAGCTGACGCTCGAAAATGTCTCGGAAATCCAGTGGCTTCCGCCGACCTGCGGCTACCGGCTGATCAACGAGAAGCGCGACCTCTACTGGTGGCACCCGCTGGTCTCGGGCGACCCCGAGACCGTCCACGCCGCCGGCATCTCGGCCCGGGGCCGCACCGTCAGCGAGGAGGAGGTGCCGGTCGACGACTACGAGGATCACGTGGTCGACTGGCCGCTCACCGTCGGCGACATGCCGAGGGACGGGGAGGGCGACGCGGAGGAAGACGAGCGGGAGAGGCTGGCAGAGTTAGGGAAATAATCCTTTGTTTGCAGGTATTCGTACGAATTTTTCCGATATAGGAAAATAGTCCTTGACTGCGTGACGGTGGTTTGGTAGTCTTTAGCTATAGTCGGAGAGGTGCGGGCAGGAAGACGCCAGCCTGATCTCCCCCTTGTGGGGGAGATGTCAGCGAAGCTGACAGAGGGGGGTATGCCGCCACGACTTCCGAGACTGCCGCATCACCCCCCTCTGCCCTGTCGGGCATCTCCCCCACAAGGGGGGAGATCGGCCGGGGCGGCATTGCCGGCCACACTGGCCACAGAGGGGCGAGCGTAATCCAAGACAATGACAGTCCGCTCGCTAAAAGCGGACTTTTTGTGGAGACGGGCGGCGCGCCCAGCCTGATCTCCCCCCTTGTGGGGGAGATGTCAGCGCAGCTGACAGAGGGGGGTATGCCGCCACGACTTCCGAGACTGCCGCTACCCCCCTCTGCCCTGTCGGGCATCTCCCCCACAAGGGGGGAGATCAGCTGGGGCGACATTGCGGGCTTCATTGGGCCCCACGCCTTCAGACACCATCCATCTCCCGCCCGCCGAAGCTTGAGGCTTGGCGCGCCGACCCGTGAGACAAGCCATGCAGGAATTCAACGGTTTTGACCCGACTTTGTTCGGCGAATGGCCCGGCGTGGCCGGCTATGACGGCAGCAGCGCGGCAAACCCCGATGGGGTCGGCTGGAGCGCCGAGGAATGCCGGCGGCAGGTGGCGGTGTTCGCACTGGAGACCAAGGCCGGCGACCCGGAAGAGGCGTTGCGCATCCTGCTCAACGACATGACGCGCGAAATGCGCGCCGAGTTCGATTATTTTCGCACCTTGCGCTCCGCCGCTGAGCTGGCCGGGCAGCCGGGCGAGGGAGGCGACGAGGCGGCGATCAAGCTGGCGCGGGCCGACATGAAGAGCGCCGTCGATGCCATGTCGCTGATCGTCCGCACTCTGGAAAAGATCGATTCCCTGCAGCGCCAGCTGGCGCGCGACCGCGAAGCGGAGGCGGAACGCCATGCCGATGGGCCCGGATATGTGGAAAACAAGCGCCGGCTGCTGGCGATCATCGAAATGCGCGCCGAGGACCGCGCCCGCGCCATCGTCGAAGAGCGCGACCGCGCGCGGATTGCCGAGGGTCTGGCAGCAGCTGGTCCACCGCTCGCAGGCGATTCTGCCACCGGACCTCCGCTCGGCCAACCCGCATGAGACCCGGCATCGCCTCGTCAGGCTGCAGTCGGCCACGACAAGGCTGGACAAGGATATTGCTGAGATCCGCCGAGCGAAGGTGAAACGCGCCCGTCAGTCGCTCACCCGACGCGGCGCTGTTTCCGCCGTTCGCGGCGTGGCCGAGACGCCCGAGGCGCCCGAGACGCCCGAGGCGCATGGAGCGCCTGGGAAAGTTTTCAAATATGTCTTCCGTCCGGGCCCGGCGTCAGCTGGCACGAACGGCATTTCCGGCGCCACGACCTTGCCAGTCGAGATTTCCAGCGCCGCAAATTCGGGAAGCGCCGGACCTTCGGCGAAGGATACTCCATCACCGACGCACAGGCAGAGGGAGGCCGCAATTTCGAGCGAAACCGAGGCGCAGCCGGCACAGTCTACCGAGCCCTTCGGGTTCGAGGCGCTCATAGAGGCGCTGGCGGCCGATCCCCTTGCCCTTCGCGACTGGGAGATTGCCGGGCGCGACCACCAGAAGCCGCCGCCCGGTGCCTGGCGCAGTTGGCTGCTGCTCGGCGGCCGCGGCTCCGGCAAGACGCGGGCCGGCGCCGAATGGGTGCATGGGCTGGCCAGCGCCGGCGAGCGGTCGCAGCTGCGCATCGCGCTGATCGCCGAAACGCTCGGCGATGCCCGTGAGGTGATGATCGATGGGGTTTCCGGCATCTGCCGCATCGCCCGGCTGCAGCGGCCGGAATTCGAGATTTCCCGCCGCCGGCTGGTCTGGCCGAACGGCGCGGTGGCGCAGATCTTCTCCTCGGAAGATCCCGAAAGCCTGCGCGGACCGCAGTTCCATTTTGCCTGGTGCGATGAGCTGGCCAAATGGAAGCATGGCCAGGAAACCTTCGACATGCTGCAGTTCGGCCTGCGCCTCGGCGCACACCCGCGCCAGCTGGTCACCACCACGCCCCGCCCGGTGCCGCTTCTGAAAGCCCTGCTTGCGGATGACGGCACGGCGGTGACGCGGCTGTCGACCTCGTCCAATAGCGGCAATCTCGCCCCAGGCTTCATCTCGGCGCTGGCCGCCCGCTACGGCGGCACGCGGCTGGGACGGCAGGAACTGGACGGCGAGCTGATCGAGGATCGGGAAGACGGATTGTGGAAGCGCGATGCCATCGCCGCCCTGGTCGTGAGACTGACCGGGCCGCTGCGACGGATCGTCGTTGCCGTCGATCCTCCGGCCTCGGCCGGGCCGAATGCCTGCTGCGGCATCGTCGTGGCGGGACTTGAGGCATCGGGACGCGCCATTGTGCTGGCCGACTGCTCGGTGGAAGGTGCGAGCCCGGCCGCCTGGGCGGGCGCGGTCGTCAAGGCCTATCGCCGCTTCGATGCGGACCGGATCGTCGCCGAGATCAACCAGGGCGGGGATATGGTGACGGCCATGCTGCGCAGCGTCGATGTCAACCTGCCGGTGACGACGGTGCGCGCGACGCGCGGCAAGTTCCTGCGGGCGGAACCGGTGGCAGCGCTCTATGAGCAGGGCCGCGTCAGCCATGCCGGCCGCTTCACGGCATTGGAGGATCAGATGTGTGATTTCGGGCCGGACGGCCTGTCGTCAGGCCGGTCGCCCGACCGGCTGGATGCGCTGGTCTGGGCGCTGACGGCGCTGATCCTGGAAGGCGTGGCAGAGCCGCGCGTGCGCGGCATCTGAAGTTGAAGCACGGCAGCGCTTGCCCGTCCCGGCCGGTCAGGCCTGGGCAGGAATGGCGACGGGCTTTGGTGCAGGCTCTTTGACCTGCATCTGCCGCCATTCGCTCTCATGACGGTCGAAGATGTGCTGTGGAACGGGTTTGGCGGCTTGCTCTGGCTTCGACATGGTAACCTCTTATGACATTGACTGGGTCGATAACGAATTTGTGACACCAAGGTTCCATAGCTCAAAGCATTTGTAAATCAGTGGGTTAACATCACTAAACGATTGAATTTAGTTTAAATCGATTGAAGTTGTGGAAGATGCGGAGGCCCATGCGAGGTCTCTTCGCCACAGACGATGTTAGACCGAGCTGCTTCTAAAGTTGTTGCAATCTAAAGATAAATATGAGATTATAAACACCTTGGGATTGTGCTGATAAATCATGGAATTTTGGGAGAAGTGAGTCTGGCGTCGCCTTGCGCCGGTAGATCAACCTGTTTGGCCAGAGTTAGGCGAGGCCGTGGAGAATGCGATGACGATAAACCGCGATTTCTTCTTCGACCACGTCCGCGAGAAGCTCTATCCGCACGGGCTGAACACATCGCAGGTCGAGGGCCACGAAGCCATTCTCGATGCCTGGGAGAAAAACCATGCAAAGAGCGACGACCGATGGCTCGCCTATATCCTGGCGACCGCCTATCACGAAACTGCGTTTACGATGCATGCGGTCCGCGAAACCTTGGCCAACAGTGACGAGCAGGCGGCGGCCAGGCTCGAGGCAGCCTGGGATGCGGGAAAGCTCACCTGGGTGAAGACCCAGTACTGGCGCAAGGATCCGGACGGAAAATACTGGTTCGGGCGTGGTCTGGTGCAACTCACCTTCAAGGCCAACTACAAGACGCTCGGCGATGCGATCAATGTCGACCTCGTCGGCGACCCGGATCGAGCCCTGGAGCTGGGCGTCGCCGTCAAGATCATCTTCCACGGCATGCTGAACGGCAGCTTCACCGGCCACAAGCTCGGTGACTATTTCAACACGACGAAGAGCGACTGGGTCAACGCCCGCCGCATCGTCAACGGACTCGATCGCGCCGATGCGATCGCCGGCTACGGCAAGGCCTATTACGCTGCGCTGAGTTATACGGTGGGTTGATCGGCGAGACGCGTCGGGAAGGAAGCCGATCTCAATCCGGCAGAAACTTTCGGACGATGTCGTGAGCAAGGCGCCGCGGCTTGCGCGTGGCGGCGTCGATGCAGCACCAGGAGCTGATGACCTCGGCCGAGATATCCTTGCCGCGCTTGAAGATCGTCTTGAACGATGCCCGCGAACCGCGGGTTTCCGTCGCCGTGACCAGCGCTTCGACATTGTCGTCGAGGAACAGCGGCGCCCGGTAGGTGATCTCGTGCTTCAGTGCCACCCAGAGGAGCTCGGTCCGGGCTTCCGTCGGCGCAATGTGCTTCCAGTAGTTGACGATGGTTTCCTGCACCCACTGCAGGTACACGGCGTTGTTGACATGCCCCATGTGGTCGATATCCCGAGGGGAGATCGTGATGTGATGTTCGAACGTCGGTATTGCGTGTGTGGACATGATCTACAGTTGGGTGCGGAATGCTTCCGATTCAATAGCGCGGAGCAGTGCCGTCAGATCCAGCGGGTCTGCTTGAAGCGGATGTAAAGCCCGCCACAGAGCACGACGATGACGCCGAGCACGACATAATAGCCATACTCGGTCTTCAGCTCGGGCATGTTTTCGAAATTCATGCCGTAGATGCCGGCAATCGCCGTCGGCACGGCAAGGATCGCCGCCCAGGCCGCCAGCTGTCGGGTGATGACGCCCTGGCGTTGTTGCTCAAGCAGATTGCTGGCCTCGAACACCGAGGTGATGACGTCGCGCAGCCCGGCGACCATCGACTCCACCCGGTGGACATGGTCGAGCACGTCGCGGAAATAGGGCTTGGCCTCATAGTCGAGGCAGGGCAGGTCGAGATGGACCAACTTGCCGCAGAGTTCCGACATCGGCCCGAGCACGCGCTGGAACAGGATGACCTGGCGGCGCAGCTGGAACAGGCGGGTGATCTGCGGTCGCTCCAGGAAGGAATCGAGCATGCGGCTTTCCATGCCGAGCACATGGTCCTCGATCGTCTGGACGACGGGCAGGTAGCCGTCGACGATGAAATCGATGATGGCGTGCAGCACGTAGTCGGTGCCGTGCGTCAGCAGCTGCGGCGCCTCCTCGAGCTGGCCGCGCAACTTGCTGTGGCCGCGATCCGATCCGTGCCGGACGGTGATGATGTGCCGCTTGCCGACGAAGATCGCCGTCTCGCCATACTCGATGTCGTCGCCGGTGAGATGCGCGGTCTTGACCAGCACGAACAGCTGCTCGCCATAGACATCGACTTTCGGCACCTGGCTGGTGTTGAGCGCATCCTCGACGGCCAGCCGGTGCAGGCCGAATTTGTCCTGCAGCGTCTGCATCTCGTCGACGGTCGGGTCGTGCAGGCCGATCCAGATGAACTCGTTTTCGCCCGCTGGTGGCGCGGCATCCGACAGAGCAATGCTCTCGGCGCGCACGCCGTCGCGATAGAGAAAGGAAGCAACCACACCCATGCAATGACCTCGTCTTAGGGCATGCACCAAACGCATCACCGCCCTCTTGAGCCGCTATTTAGGCGGACCGTTGCAGGATGTAAGAGCGGTAGAGAATTTTTCGGGATCGGGCGTCTGGAGAAGCTTGAGCACGTCCGGCCAAGCTGCGAGCCCGAGCCGCGCATCGGCTTCGTCCGATCCGCCATGGGCATGCAATGTAGATCGGGGCGTTTTCTCGCCGGGAAACAGGATGCGGTGCCCGGCGCCTTTGTCATAAAAGAGCGAGACAGACCTGTGGTAGTCTTTCCGCCGTTTGACAAGCGCCTCGGCGAAACGTGCACTTGGCCAAACTGCATCGTCTCCACCGGCGATGAGCAGAATGTCTGCTTCCGCCGTCTCGATTGGTATCTGAGCCTCGCTGCGACACGCATTGCCTAGGCAGTGCGTGAAGAGCTCGCAATAGGATACCAATCCGTCGCGCTGTACCGGTTGCCATCCCGGAACGAAAGGGACGAAGTCGAGCGGCCGACCAGCCAGAGACCATGATGATCGCTCGGGCCAGGCGACCCCGTCCTTGCCGGCGCCGATGTTACCCCAGACAACGGATGGACCATTGATGGCAACGACAGCGCTGACGCGGCTGTCGAGCCCCGCGACCAGCAATGCCGCCTCGGCACCCTTGGAGGTTCCCACAAAGACAACGCGGCGACAGCCGAGCGATAAAAGGTAGTCCGTCGCCGAAAAAAATGTCTCCAGCGGGATCTCGCAGATGCCTGCAGCCTGCCCGACGCCGCCGAACCATTGCAGGGCAAGCGCCTTCGTTCCTGCGTTTGCGAACAGTTTGGCCCGTTCAGTGTCCAGCCTACCGCTGGAGCCACTGAGCACGACGACGCCGGTCTCAGCGTCATCGGGTCCTTCGAACAATTCGCCGAGAACATTGCCGCGGAGCGTTTTCACTCTGGTGTCGATCACGGTTGCGACATCCCGATAGAACATTTGAAAGCGTAGGGTCCAAGCTATTTATTGCACAGGATGGACGTTCTGAAAACACGATGGGACGTAGCCAAGGCTGGCACGCGCCGGCCTCATCACAATGTGACCGCGTTGCGGCGCCGCAAGCCCCAAAACTGTCACGAAACTGTCAATCCGCAGGGCTAGCCTCGGCGCCAGTGAAGACATCGGAGATACCCATGACATTGAAATTCCTCTCTGCCCTGCTGGCAGCAAGCGTTGCCAGCCTCGGCACGCTTGGCGCTGCGCAGGCTGCCGACCAGCCGGACAATGTCATCCTGTTCGTGGCCGACGGGCTGCGCAGCCCGCTGGTCGACGACACGACGGCGCCGAACATGGCAGCGCTCGCCCGCAACGGCGTCTATCTGCGCAACAGCCATTCGCTGTTTCCGACCTTCACGACGGCCAACGCCTCGGCGCTGGCGACCGGCCACATGCTCGGCGACACCGGCGATTTTCCAACACCATCTATACCGGCTTCCAGGTTCCCGGCGCCGGCAAGAGCCTGACGCCGTTTCTCGAAAGCGATCCCGTTCTCGGCGATGTCGACGAACATTTCTCCGGCAACTACCTGAACGAGGCGACCATTTTGCAGCTGGCCCGCGACAAGGGTTTCAGCACCGCCTCGATCGGCAAGCTCGGCCCGGCGCTGATTTTCGACCACACCGAGCGGACCGGCGAAAAGACCGTGCTGATCGACGATGCGACCGGCAGCGATAAGGGTATTCCGCTGTCCGCCGAAATGCAGGAGCGCCTGAAGGCGGCCGGCCTGCCGCTGGCAGCCCCCGCCCGTGGCCCGAACGGCAAGGCCGGCGATTTCCAGACGCCCGGCACGAAGTCGTCGAACACCATCCAGCAGGACTATTTCGCCGCCGCCGCCACCCGCGCCGTGCTGCCTGAGCTGGCCGACAAGCACAAGCCTTTCGTCATGGTGTTCTGGTCGCGCGACCCCGATGGCACTCAGCATAACCAGGGCGACAGCCTCGGTAAGCTCGTGCCCGGCATCAACGGCCCGACCTCGCTTGCCGCCATCCGCAACGCCGACGACGACCTCGGCCGCCTGCGCGCCGCCCTGCAGGAGCAGGGCCTCGCCGACAGCACCGATATCATCGTCACCGCCGACCATGGCTTCTCGACCATCTCCAAGCAGAGCCAGACGAGCGAAGCCGCCAAGGCAAGCTATGCCGACGTGCCGGCAGGCTTGCTTCCGGTCGGCTTCCTGTCGCTCGATCTTGCCAAGGCGCTGAGCCTGCCGCTGATCGACCCCGACCAGGACTACAAGGCGATCGACGCCGGCCAGCACCCGAAGAGCGGCAACGGCCTGATCGGCGGCGACAAGGATCACCCCAAGGTGGTGGTTGCCGCCAACGGCGGCTCCGACCTGATCTACCTGCCCGACGGCGACAAGGCGATGGCGAAAAACGTGGTCGATGCGCTCCTGAAGCAGGACTATGTCAGCGGCATCTTCGTCGCGAAATCGCTGGGCGCCTTCCCGGGCACTCTGTCGCTCGACGACATCGCGCTCGAGGGCACGGCTGTCACGCCGATGCCGGCGATTGCCGTCAACTTCCGCTCCTTCTCCACCATCTGCGGCCAGCCGGAGCGCTGCGCTGCCGAGGTGTCTGATACCGGCCTGCAGCAGGGCCAGGGCATGCACGGCTCATTCAGCCGCGCCGACACCTGGAACTTCCAGGCGATGATCGGCCCGGACTTCAAGTCCGGCTTCGTCGACGCAGCCCCCACCAGCAACGCCGATGTCGGCAAGACTATCGCCCGCATCCTCGACTTGAAGACCGAAGACAAGGGCAAGCTCGTCGGCCGCGTCATCACCGAGGCGATGAAGGACGGCACCATGCCCGAGGTCACGACCAAGATGCTGGTGTCGGAGCCATCGGCTAACGGCCTGAAGACCGTCATCAACCTGCAGATGGTCGGCGACACCAGATACTACGACGCCGCCGGCTTCCCCGGCCGCACCGTCGGCCTCACCGCCTCGGACGGCGCATCGACGAATTGAGGCTGCCAGGGGCAATGTCGGGACGGCAGGGTTAGTGTCGAGGACGGCAGCCTGTGGGCTGTCGTCAGACTGCTGACAAACCCTAAAGAAGCTGTTTGACGAGAGCGATACCCCAATCTCCCTCATCCTCGCCCTCGTGGCGGGGATGAGGGGAGTTTCGCAACCGGATCAATTCCCAAGTCACCTGCGGAGTTGTCAGATATGCCTTTGTCAGCAGTCTGGCGGCAGCCGCTGGGCTGCCGTTTCGTTTTTGGGGAGATGAGTCACTCTCGTCTGTCGGGGGATGACAATCATTGATGGCGCTCGCTCCATATGCTATCTATGACATAGGATGCCGCGCGCCACGCTCTTGATCGATAACAAATTCTGGTTGGCATCTGGGGCCATCGTGCAGGTGCGCGTCTGGCGCTTGCCCACTTCAGATGAGGAGCGTCCGCACGGACTGAAGTACTCGCTGTTCTATGGCCAACACGGCGAGCGGATTGTCGCCTATGACAACGAAGCCGGTAAGGGCGATCATCGGCATTACCGGACAGTGGAAGAAGACTATATTTTTACGACCCTGGAGCAATTGATCCGCGACTTCGAGCGGGATGTAAGGCGGGAGGTTGAGGGTGAAGGACGTTAAGCTGCATATCTCGAACCTCGACCCGTTCTTCGCCGAAACCGCGAGCGCTGCACGCGCAATCGACAAGGGTGGCGCTGGCGAAGCGACAGGCAACCTGGCTTTCGAAAGCATGGAAAATCTCCTCACCGTGCTGACGGCCGGCCGCTGGCAGCTGCTGCGGACACTGCGTGGCAACGGCGCGACCTCGATCCGCCATCTGTCCCAACTCCTGAAGCGCGATTATCGCGGCGTCCATCGCGACGTGCATGCGCTGATGGTGGCCGGCCTTGTCGACCGCGATGCGGACGGTGCCATTTCCGTTCCTTGGGAAAAGATCACCGCCGAGATGGCTCTGGATCTCGCCGCGTAAGGCAGGCCTGCCGCATGGCACCTCGCCGCTGTTGAACGCCTGGCGCCCGCATGCTAACCGCTGCGGCAGACAAAGTGCCTGAGGAGTGTCGCGCGTGATCCGTCATATCGTCTTCTTCAACGTCGCCGACCGGGCCAATCTCGAGGCGGTCAGGGCCGGCCTGTCGATCCTCACCGAAATCCCCCACGCCCGGCTGCTGGAGATCGGCACCAACGTCAAGACCGACCAGCTCGGCACGGATGTCGACCTAGTGGTCTACGGCGAATTCGACGACGAGGCAGCGCTGGCAGCCTACAAGGCGCACCCGAATTACCAGATCTCGATAGAGAGGGTCCGGCCATTGCGCGAGATGCGGATTGCGGCGGATTATGAGAGCCGGACGGCGGTGCGGGAGGCGATCTAGGGGGCTCATGACTGTCGCTCCCGAAATGGAGCGTTGTCGTGAGAGAGCTTGGATCCTATGCTGCTTTGCCTGCCTGGACCCTGTCGAGGTCGGCGGGGCGCGGATCAACCCATTGTGCACTAGTGCAGTGCCAGCACGTCAGGAATTCAAATGAACAGCAAATCTAAACTTGGTCTCGCTGTCGCGTTGGCGCTGTTGCTTTCGGCTGCCGGCGCAGAGGCTAAGCCTGTTATGCTGAAACAATCAACGATTGATGGCGTCATGCATGCGATCATGGCGCAATGGAATTTGCCGCCTGATTTGGCGAAGGTTCGCGGGCTACGCGCCGAAGTTCGGGTCAACCTGGACATGCGCGGTAAACTCAGCGGCAAACCCGAGGCACATATAACCGGTGGTACTGCCGCTCAGCAGCAACGATTTGCGGATGTGGTCACTCGATCGATCGTCCGAGCCTCACCGTTTACAGGGCTACCAGTGGGAAAATATAAGGCTTGGAAAACACTCATCGTCAGGTTCGAAGCACAAGCGTTCTGAGGACACGTCACGTTTTCGGAACAACGTGATCAGATGTTCAAGCGTTGTGCCGATATCCTCCCAAGTAGGGTAGTTGTCAGCGCAACAGACGAGGCGTAACTCCCAGCAACTTCTGAATTTCCCTCTGCCTGTCCGGCATCTCCCCCACACAAGGGGAGATCGGCCGTGGCAGCATTTTGCCAGTCCCACAGGCTCACGGCGGCCAAATCGCACCCCCAAACCCAAAGGACACTCCCGGATGAAACTCCCCTTCACCCTGCCGTGGCGTTCCGCCGCGACGGGCCGCAGAGGCGTGCCCGAGCACAAGGCCACCGGTTCCCTCCTGCAGCTGACATCGGAGGGGCGGGCGCATTGGACGGGGCGGTCCTATCAGGCGCTGGCGCGCGAGGGGTTCATGAAGAACCCCGTCGCCCATCGCTCGGTGCGGCTGATTGCCGAGGCGGCAAGCTCCGTCTCCTGGCTGCTCTACGAGGGCGACCGGGAGATCGGTGCGCATCCCCTGCTGTCGCTGATGCGCCGGCCGAACAGCCGCATGGCCGGCCCCGATTTCTTCGAGGCGCTGCATGGGCATCTGCTTTTGTCCGGCAATGCCTATGCCGAGCCGCTCACGGTCGGAGACGAGTTGCGCGAACTGCATCTGCTGCGGCCGGACCGCATCGCCATCGTCGAGGGCCGCGACGGCTGGCCGGAGGCCTATGAATACCGCGTCGGCGGCCTCGTTCGCCGTTTCGCGGCCGAGAGCGACGGGTTGACGCTGCTGCACCTGAAGCTGTTCCATCCGCTCGACGATCACCTCGGCTTTCCGCCGCTTGCCGCCGCCCAGGTGGCGCTCGATCTGCACAATGCCTCCTCCACCTGGAACAAGGCGCTGCTCGACAATTCGGCCCGGCCGTCGGGCGCGCTGGTCTACCAGCCGAAGGAGGGCGGCAACCTGTCGCCCGATCAGTACGAGCGGCTCAAGCAGGAACTCGACGAAGGCTATTCCGGGCCGACCCGCGCCGGCCGACCGATGCTGCTCGAAGGCGGGCTGGACTGGAAATCGATGGGCCTGTCGCCGAAGGACATGGATTTCGTCGAGGCCCGCAATGGCGCTGCCCGCGACATCGCGCTCGCCTTCGGCGTGCCGCCGATGCTGCTCGGCATTCCCGGCGACAACACCTATGCCAACTACCAGGAGGCCAACCGCGCCTTCTACCGGCTGACCGTCCTGCCGCTGCTGACCCGCATCGCCTCGGCCCTGTCGCTGTGGTTCGCCACGGCCTATGGCGAGGGGCTGCGGCTGGAACCGGACCTCGACAAGATCGCCGGCCTTGCCGCCGAGCGCGGCGAGCTATGGTCGCGGGTCGGCCAGGCGGATTTCCTCACCGATGCCGAAAAGCGGCAGGCGGTGGGATATTGAGGGGAGGTCGAAAATTTGTTATACAGCGTATAACAAATCGAAGGAGTATCCGATGACCAAGTCCGTTCTCTCCGACCCGATCGCCCTGCGCATCCCCGAAGACATCCTGAAGGACATCGAGACCATCGCCAAGGCCTCCGAGCGCAGCCGCAGCTGGGTGATCGTGCGGGCGCTGAAATACTATCTGATGCAGGAGGGCAATGACATCCTGCAAATTCTTAAGGGCGAAGAGCAAATTCGCAATGGAGAGGTCATCGATGCCGAAGATCTGCTTGCCGAACTGATGTCTCCGGTCCAAGATGATGCCGCATGAGGACAATCATA
>Ga0207650_10002592_pt1 | contig 12508 bp, 9 predicted proteins | sample KBSS63metaG_FD_184325 | JGI IMG/M metagenome (GOLD analysis project Ga0207650, IMG submission 184325) | Switchgrass rhizosphere microbial communities from Kellogg Biological Station, Michigan, USA - KBS S6-3 metaG (SPAdes) (version 2) | ecosystem: Host-associated > Plants > Roots > Rhizosphere >...
GACGTTACCTTCGCTTCTTGAGTTTGCTGCGCGCCGGCGGCGGCAGGGCCCCGGCGGCCTTGAGCCGCATGCTCCAATATTCCCAGGTCCTGGCCGTCACGTTGGGCAAGAGATTGATGCCCCCGGCGAGCTTGATCTCACCACGATGCAACGGCTCCGGCGTCCCGAGCATGTGCGCGCGCAACTGATATTCGGCATTTTGGCACAGGAAGATCGAGCGCGACACCAGTTCCTTCAATCCGCCGCCGACCACTGTCGCGCCGTGACGCTTCATCAGCACCACCGAGTGTCCGCCGAGAGCGCGGGCGAGCGAACGGCCCTCTTCCTCTTTCACCACCAGGAGGTTGGTGTCGCCGAACTCGTCGTGTTGGTCCCAGAATGGTGTCTCCTCGCCGATGACCGCGCCCAGATGAGATACCGGCACGATCGGTTTTCCGGCGACGCAGAACGGCAAGACCGCTGCGGCATGATGGTGGCAGACCGCCATCACGTCGCTGCGCGCCTGATAGATGCAGCCGTGAATGACGCGCTCGGCGTAAAGCGGCATCCTGGCAGGTCTCACCGGCTCCGAATCGAGGGTGTATTCGAGAATGTCGGCTGGCTCGACCAGTTGCGGGGAGCGCGAGCGCGACAGCAGATAGCGGCCGGGATCGGCCGGATGACGTGCGCTGACATGTCCGAAGGCGTCGAGTACGCCCTCGTGGGCAAGGATGCGGTTCGCCAGCGCAAGTTCGGCGACGAGATCGGCAAGTCTCTCGGGCACGGTCGGTCCCCATCTTCATATGACGCGGCAGCTCTCGCTGCCCGACGCCCTTAGCAAATCCGTATGCGGCCGCCCGCGCAATTGCAAAATCGACCACGCGTCGCTGCGGTAGTATCGCAACATTGCCGGTGATATCTATGCGGTACAACGCAGCGGCTGCCAGGCCCCGCATGGACACGCTCGACCTAGACATCGGCATGCACGTGAACGGCGACGACGTGCAGGCGCGCGTCGCCGCCCGCAAGACGCTCGCCGATTTCCTGCGCGACGATCTTTGCCTGACCGGAACGCATGTCGGCTGCGAACACGGCGTCTGCGGTGCCTGCACGGTACGTCTCGACGGCGAGATCGTGCGCGGTTGCCTCATCTTTGCCGTGCAGTGCGACGGTTCGCGCGTTGAAACCATCGAGGGGTTGTCGGATTCCGGCGCCATCGCCGATCTTCAGACCGCGTTCCAGCGACGGAACGCGCTGCAATGCGGCTTCTGCACGCCCGGCATGCTGATCAGCGCGCAGGAGCTGCTGGCTGCCGGCGGCGTACCCAGTCGCGACACAATTCGCGAGCATCTCTCCGGCAATTACTGCCGCTGCACCGGATACCAGGCGATCGTCGACGCGATCGAGTCCGTCGCGGTGACGCGCACGGGAAAGGCCAGCCGACAATGAACGAACACACGAGGCCGCTGACGCTGTCGGAACGCGCCGACGAGCTTGAAGAACAGATGATGCATGCCCTGCATGAGCACATTGCCACCAAGTCGGTGCTATTCAAGATGGCCGACGGCAAGCTCGAGCTCGACAGCGGCCCGGCGCTGCTCGCCGCCAACCCCGGCAAGCATTTCCTCATGGGCGCCGATCCCCGACTGCCGGCGATGCCGGAAAAGCCGACGCTGATCGACTTCTTCAAGGCGCGCTTCGCCTCCACCAGCCACCTGCTGCAGAGCGCGACGCACGCGCTCAAGGGCGGCCACAGCGAGAAGGTGGTGCTCGCCTGCCTCCTCCATGACATCGGCGTCGCGAGCTTCATCCGCTGCGACCACGGCTATTGGGGCGCGCAGATGATCGAGCCCTATGTCGATGAAGAAGTGAGCTGGGCTGTGCGCATGCACCAGGCGCTGCGCTTCTTCCCCGATCCGTCGGTCGGCTACGAATATCCGGAGCTGTACATCAAGTTCTTCGGCGCCGACTACAAGCCCGAGCCCTATATCGTCGCCGAATACGAGCGTGCGCGGAACCACAAATGGTACATGACCGCACGGCTGATCACTCTCAATGACATCTATTCCTTCGACCCGGACGCCAAGGTCGAACTCGATCACTTCGTCGACATCATCGGCCGCAATTTCAAGCAGCCGAAGGAAGGTCTCGGTTTCGATCACTCGCCGGCGGCGCATATGTGGCGCACGCTGATGTGGCCGACGCGGTTTTTGTAAACGTCAGTCCGGGGCGCGGCCAAATGGCCGCGAGCCCGGAATCCATAGTCACAGGCCGGGGAAATATGGATTCCGGGCGCCTCGCTGCGCTCGGCCCCGGAATGACGGTCTGGGAACGCGATGAAAATCTCCCCCGATCAGCCTTCCGGCCTCAGCGCACTCGACCGCCCGAACTCCTATATCGGCCGCTCGGTGCCGCGGCCCAATCTGGCGCGGCTGACGCAGGGGCGCGGCCAGTATGTCAGCGACGTGGTGCTGCCGCGAATGGCGCATGTCGCCTATTTGCGCTCACCGCACGCACATGCGCGGATCAGAAACATCGACACGCAAGCGGCGCGGCATTCCTCGGGCGTGATCGCGGTCGTGACCGGCACTGAGCTTGCCAAGGTGATTACACCGTGGGTCGGCGTGCTCACGCACCTCAAGGGCATCAAATCGGCGCCGCAGCACGCGATCGCCGTCGAGCGTGCGTGCTGGCAGGGCGAAGCGGTATGCGCGGTGGTCGCTCGCACCCGGGCCGAAGCCGAGGACGCCTGCGCGCTGATCGACATCGACTACGAACCGCTCGCCGCCGTCACCGACGCGGAAACGGCGCTCGATCCGGCGACGCCGGTCATTCATCCCGAACTCGCCGACAATCTCACCTTCGAGCGCTCGCTCGTTGCCGGCGATCCCGACCAGGGTTTTGCCGAGGCGGACGCGATCGCCGAGGCGACATTCGTGTTCGGCCGCCACACCGGCGTCACCAACGAGCCGCGCGCCATCGTCGCCGACTGGAATCCCGGCGAGCAGCGCCTCACCGTCTATCAGGGCACGCAGGCGCCGCACATGATGCAGAACCTGTTCGCCAAACACCTCGGTCTCGAGGAGCACCAGGTTCGCGTCCTCACCAAGGACGTCGGCGGCTCCTTCGGCATCAAGGTGCACGTCTACGCCGACGAGATGGCAACCGCCGCGCTCGCCAAGCTGCTCAAGCGGCCAGTGAAATTCGTCGCCGATCGTCTGGAAAGCTTCGTCACCGACATCCATGCGCGCGATCACCGCGTCAAGGCGCGGGTCGGCGTGAAGAGCGACGGCACGATCACCGCATTCGAGATCGACGATCTGACCGGCATCGGCCCCTACTCGGTCTATCCGCGCACCAGCGGCATCGAGGCGAACCAGGTCGTCAACCTCGTCGGCGGCCCCTACGCTTGCCCGAACTACCGCGCCCGTGCCCGCGTCGTGTTTCAGAACAAGAACGTGATGTGCCAGTACCGCGCCGTCGGCCACCCGATCGCGACCGCGGTGACTGAGGGTCTCGTCGAACTGGCTGCGGCGAAGATCGGCATGGACCCGGTTGAGCTGCGGCGCCGCAACCTCATCGCCGACGACGGCTATCCGGCGACCGGCGCTGCGGGCCTCAAGTTCGAGAAGCTTTCGCATCACGCCGCGCTCGACAAGATTCTGGCGATGATGGACTACGCCGGACTGCGCGCCGAGCAGGCGCGGCTGCGCGAACGCGGCATATACCGCGGCATCGGCTTTGCTTCGTTCATCGAGGTGACCAATCCGTCGGCCGCGTTCTATGGCGTCGGCGGCGCCCGCATTTCCTCGCAGGATGGCGCGACCGCACGGCTCGACGCCACCGGCACCGTGTTCTGCCACACCGGCGTCACCGAGCAGGGCCAGGGCGCCGAGTCTGTCATCGCCCAATGCATGGCGACGGCGATCGGCCTGCCCATCGAGCGAGTGCGTGTCATCACCGGCGATACCGACAACGTGCCCTATGGCGGCGGCACCTGGGCGTCGCGCGCCGCCGGCATCGGCGGCGAGGCCGCGTGGCAGGCCGGCAAGGCGCTGCGCGCCAACGTGCTTGCGGCCGCCGCCTCGATTCTGCAGGCCGATCCGCAGGACCTCGATATCCGCGCCGGCATCGTGGTGGACGCCGACAGCGGCCGCGAACGCATGGCGCTCGAGGAGGTTGCGCGCATCGTCTATTTCCGTCCCGACACCCTGCCGCCGGGCTTCCAGGCCGAATTGCTGGTGACGCGCCACTATGTCCCGCGCGCGTGGCCGTTCGCCTTCACCAACGGCGTGCAAGCGTCGTATCTGGAGGTTGACACCACGACCGGCGTCGTGACGCTGCTCAAGCATTGGTGCGTGGAGGATTGCGGCACCGTGATCAACCCGCAGCTCGTCGACGAGCAGATCCGCGGCGGCATCGTGCAAGGGATCGGCGCCGCGTTGTTCGAGCATTGCCGCTATGATGAGAACGGACAGCTGCTCAACGGCAACATGATGGATTACCTCGTGCCGATGGCGCCCGGCATGCCAGATATCGAAGTCGGCCACGTGGTGACGCCGACTGCGGATTCAGAGCTCGGCGCCAAGGGCGCCGGCGAGGCGGGTACTGCCGGGGCGCCCGCCTCGGTCATGAATGCCGTCAACAACGCGCTGCGCCCGCTCGGCGCCGCGCCGATTGTGGAAATGCCGATCACGCCGGAGTGCGTGGTGCGCGCGCTCGGACTTAACGTCTGAAATGCTCCGGCCGGAGCAGGAGTGATGAGGACAACCATGGTCGACATCCGCTCGCTCGCATGCGCCCTCGCTGCGACGCTCGCGCTCGCCGGAGCAACACCGGCAAACGCCGCAAGTCCGCTGTTCCGGGTCGATCCGTTCTGGCCGAAGCCGCTGCCCAACAACTGGATCCTCGGACAGGTCGGCGGCTTGGCGGTCGACGACCGTGACAACATCTGGGTGTTCCAGCGGCCGCGCTCGCTCACCGACGACGAGAAAGGCGCGACGCTTGATCCGCCGCGCTCGAAGTGCTGCGTGCCGGCGCCCTCGGTGCTGGTGTTCAACCAGGCCGGCGACGTGGTGAAGTCGTGGGGCGGGCCGGGAGAGAATCTGGGCTACGACTGGCCGCTGCAGGAACACGGCATCCTGGTCGACAACAAGGGATTCGTCTGGCTCACCGGCAACGGCAAGGGCGACAATATGGTGCTGAAGTTCACCGTCGACGGCAAATTCCTCAAAGAGATCGGCAAGAGCGGGCCGCTGACAAGCAGCACCGACCTCACCCAATTCGGTCAGGCTGCCGCGCTCGATTACGATCCGCAGGCCAACGAGATCTACGTGGCTGACGGCTACGGCAATCATCGGGTCGCGGTCTTCGACGCCGAGACCGGCGAGATCAAGCGCATCTGGGGCGCCTACGGCAACGCACCGACCGACGAGAATCTGCCGACCTACAATCCCGATTCACAGCAATTCGCCAACCCCGTGCATTGCGTCGTCCTCGGCAAGGACGACCTCGTCTATGTCTGCGATCGCAACAACAACCGCGTCCAGGTCTTCCGCAAGGACGGGAGCTTCGTGCGGCAATTCGTGCTCGACCCCAAGACGCGCGGCTCAGGCTCGTCCTGGGGCATCGCCTTCTCGCCGCGCGACAGAAAGCAGAACTATTTCGTCGTGATCGACGGCACCAACAACGTGCTGGACATCGTCCGCCGCAGCGATGGCGCCATCGTCGGCACCAGCGGCCGGCCCGGGCGCGGCGCCGGCGAATTCCACTGGGTGCATGTCGGCAAGTTCGATTCGCGCGGCAACTTCTATACCGGCGAGGTCGACACCGGCAAACGGCTGCAGAAGTGGGTGCCGGTCGAGTGACGCGTAATATGTAGGGTGGTCAAAGCGGAGCGTGCCCACCGCAACCGGCGAGTTTCAGATGAAAGAAAGCGCGTGGGCACGGCGCTTCACGCCTTTGCCTACTCTACTTGCTATTCTGCCGGCAGCACCACGCCGCGGCATTCGCCGAAGCCGATGCGCGGATAGCCGGCCTTGCTGCAGAAGCCGCGGAAGATGATCTCGTCGCCATCCTCTATGAAGCCGCGTTTCTCGCCGCTCGGCAGTTCGATCGGCTCGCTGCCGCGCGCCGTGAGTTCGAGGAGGCTTCCCCAGCTCGATCTCTCCGGGCCCGAGACCGTGCCGGAGCCGATGAGATCGCCGATCTCGAGGTTGCAGCCGTTGCAAGCGTGGTGCGCGACCATCTGCGCCACGGTCCAATAGACCGTCGGAAATGAAGTCTGCGTGAGGCGGAGCGGGGCAGTTCCTGCTTCGCGCATCGCGGCACTGGCAAGATAGGCCTCGAGCGTGATGTCGAGGCCGCCACGGGCGCGATCCTCCGGGTCATCGAGATAGGGCAGCGGCGCCGGATCGCCGGTAGGCCGCGTAAAAGCCGGCACCCGGAACGGCGCCAGCGCCTCCTGCGTCACCACCCAGGGCGATACGGTGGTGGCGAAATTCTTGCCGAGGAACGGTCCGAGCGGCTGATATTCCCAGCCCTGGATATCGCGCGCCGACCAGTCGTTGAGCAGACAGAAACCGAAAATGTGCTCCGCCGCCTTGGCGATGGGGACGGTCTCGCCAAGCGTGCTTGGCGTGCCGATGTAGAAGCCGAGTTCGAGCTCGAAATCGAGATTACGGGAAGGGCCGTAGCTCGGCACCGCCTCGTTCGCGCGTTTGCGCTGGCCGCGCGGCCGCCGCACCGCGGCGCCGCTGGCGCGCACCGAGGAGGCGCGTCCGTGATACGCAACGGGCACGTATTTGTAGTTCGGCAGCAGCGGATTGTCGGGCCGGAAGGCGCGGCCGGTATTGGTGGCGTGAAAGACCGAAGCAAAGAAGTCGGTGAAGTCACCGATGCGCACCGGCAGCTCAAGTTCGGCCTGCGCCCTCGGGACGAGATGCGCCCGCAGGCTTGGTTCGCCATGCTCGGCGCTCAAGCCACGCGACAGCGCGAGCCGCAGCGCCGACCAGGCCGGCGGCCCGAGCGCCATCAGCGCATTGAGAGAGGATCCGGCGCAGGCGCGCGCGGCATCGGCGGCCTGGCCGGCGAACGAAGAGGCTGCCGCGGCGACGTCGAGGATCTGGTCGCCGATCGCCGCACCGACGCACGGAGTAGCGCCCGGCGCGGGCCGGAACACGCCGAACGGCAGGTTCTGGATTGGGAATTCGCAGTCCGCGACGTTCGCGCTCTCGACGAAGCTTCGCCGCGCCGGATCGTGGGTCTCGTTGAGCGTAACTGTCATTTGCGCAAGCTAGACAAAATCGTTTCCCTGCGCAGCAAGCCACGCGGCGCTGTCCCACTACGCGCCACCATGCACCTGCAGCTCGCGCCGACGCTGATTGTCGCTCATGCGCCGCTTGCCCTCGGCCTCGATGATGCGGGCGAGCTCGGGATGATGCGCGGTCAGGGTGCGGAAATCGGCGAGGTCGAGAATGAGCAAGGTCGAGGGCTGCGTCGTCGAGACGTTCGCGCTGCGCACCGTATTGCCGAGCAGCGCCATCTCGCCGAAGAACGCGCCGGTGCCGAGCCGGACCGGCGTCGGCTCGACGTCGACCTGCACCTCCCCTTCGGCAATGAAATACATGCAATCGCCGACCCGGCCGCGGCGGACCACTGCGGTCCGTTCCGGCATCTCCACGCGGCGCAGCATGTGGGTGACCTCGGTGATGGCGCTGGGGTCGAGTGTCTGGAAGAACGGCACCTTGCTGACGATGTCCCAGGTCTGGATGAAGTTGCTGCGCCGGCTCTCGGCGGCGAAGCCGTTGGCAAGGATACCGGTCCACAATCCGAAGGTCGCGATGCCGCAGACCATGACCAGCCCGCCGAGGAGGCGGCCGAGCGCGGTCTGCGGCACCTCGTCGCCGTATCCAGTCGTGGTCAAGGTCACCACCGCCCACCACAGCGAATGCGGTACAGTACCAAAAGCTTCCGGCTGGCCCTTGCGTTCGATCACATGCATCGCGACGGCGGCCAAAAACAGTACGATCAGAAATAGCACGGCCACACTCGCCAAGGGCTTGGCTTCGAGCACGAAGACGCGCCCCAGCCGAGCGAATTCCCGGGAGTCCTGCGCGAGCTTAAGGATCCAGAGTGCCGCAAACAGCCATGCCGTGGGCGCCGGTTCGCCGCAAAGCAACGCCACCGGAACTGGAACAACGCCGAGAACGTCGATGAAGCCCGAGGACGAGAACAGGTAGCTCGCGAGCTTCTCGGCGCGAAATGCCGCATGCGCGCGCTGCGCGGCTTCGATCAGAAAAAACGCAAAACAGCACCACAGAACCAGGCTGAGCCAGGCGCCCTCTGACTTGCGCAGTTCCGGCACCGTGAACACCATCAGCGCGCCCAGGCCGACGACCACGACGCCGAGATGCGCCACCCCGGAGCCGCCGAGACGGCGCACCGGCGCTGTAAAGCGCGTCACGTAGTGGGGCGTTTCTTTCGACATTCAGGGTGCCTCGCCGGCGCCTCAACGATCCGCGCCCGGCTTTGCCAGCAAATTACGCCGCCGGAGTTTGCATCGCCAGCCGAATTTGCAGCTGTTGCGCGCACCCTTAATGTATTTCGCACCTGGATGCCACTAGACTGACCCGCCGACCAGGCATTCCACTCTTTCCTCCGGGATCGCCATGAAGCAAAGGCTTATTTCGCGCGTGGAGCTGGCAAGCTATCTGGTCTCTCCTCCGCTTTTTGTGATGCTGGCGCTGATGACGCTGGAGGCGATGCTCGCCGCCGGGACCACCTGGCTCGTCATCAATGCCGGGCGCAAGGTCGCCAACGGCCAATTCCTGCTCAGCGATCTGATCTGGATATTGATCGCGCAGTCGGCTTCCTATGTTGCCGGTGTCATCAGCTGGGTGTTCGCCGAGCGCGCCGGCTACCGCGGCTTCGGCAAATTCATGCTGCGGTTCGCCCGTGAGAACCGCGGCAAAGTGAAGCTCTTCAACGACCGGCGGGCGCGCGAACAGGTCGAGCCGTTCCTGACCGGCGAAACGTTCCAGTGCTTCTTCAGCCTGATGTACGAACTCGAATTCGCGTTGAAGCTGTTCCTCGGCCTCGTATTCAACGCTCTCGTGCTCGGCGCGGAAATCGATCTGAGCCTGCCGGTCGCCTATGTTGGGGCGTTTGCCGCCCTCTTGTTCATGCAGTGGGCGCTGCAGAACCCGATCGCCCGCACCTATCTGGAAAACCAGCGCATGAACAACCGGGTGACCGCGCAGGGCTATACCGCGTGGGACAACATCTTCAGCGGCAACGGCTACAATCTGCGGCTCTGGCTCGCCGGCTTCAAGACGCGGCTGCGCGAGGCGCTCACGGCGCAAATCCGCGCCATCGTGGCGCGCGAGGGCATGAGCGCGATGAGCGGCATCGTCAGCCTCGCCATCGTGTTCGCTACCATGGTCGTGGTCGCGGTGCACAACGCCGGCAATACCGTCGTGCTGATCGCGCTGGCGACGACGCTGCCGCGGCAGATCGAGATGACCTACGAGCTGCATCTCCTCGCCTCCGGCTGGAATGATTTTATTGCCATCTGGACGCGCTTCGCTGGAGTCGCTGCCAACATGCTGCCGCAGCCCGACCAAAAATTCGACGACCGCATCAAATTCGACCGGCTGGTACTGCGCGAAGGTGAGCACGCCAACGTCGTCTCCTCGGTCAATGATGCGCTGCACATCGTGCAGGCGCAGCCGACCGGCCGCATCAACATCCGCGGCGGCAACGGCGCCGGCAAGTCGTCGCTGCTGGCGAGCCTAAAGACCGAAATGAGAAAACGCGCTTTCTACTGGCCGCCCTCGGACCGGCTTGCCTTCAAGTTCACCGGCGGCGTCGTACCGGTCGACGTTGAGGACAGCGACGACGGCGAAACCATCGTTGTCGCCGATACGATGGATAAGAAGCTTGGATTCTCGACCGGCGAGCGCCAGCTCAAATCGCTCGAGGAAATCGTCAATTCGACCGACGCGCAGGTCTATCTGCTCGACGAGTGGGACGCTAACCTCGATGCCACGAACAAGGACAAGGCAGATGCGCTGGTCGATGTGCTCGCCGCCCGCGCCCGCGTGGTCGAGATTTCGCACCGCGACGAGGGTTGACTGAAGCGATCACATCGCAACGACCGGCTGCGGCGCGAGCGCCGGCTCGCGCGCCGCAACGCCGGAAAAGACCGAGCCTTCCTTGAACCAGGATGCCGGCGCCGGCTGGCCCCATAAGGTCTGCCGCTGCGGGTCGGTCAGCGACCAACGGAGCGGCGCATGGTCGGGATCGACGGTCAGATAGTCCGAGGAGAACAGCTCCACGCGGTGGCCGTCGGGATCGCGGATGTAGAGGAAGAAGGCGTTGGAAATGCCGTGACGGCCGGGGCCGCGCTCGATGTTGGCGAGATAGCCGCTCGTCGCCATCACGTCGCAGATGTGAATGATGTCGAGCACGCCTGCCGTCCACAGCCCGACATGATGCAGCCGCGGACCGAGGCCGTTGGTGAAGGCGATGTCGTGCACGTTGCCCTTGCGATGCAGCCAAACGGCCCAGAGGTGCGCATCCGACCCGTCGGTCTCGGTATATTCGGTCAGGCGGAAGCCGAGCTTGGAATAGAAGTCGTAGCTTGCCTGCACGTCGGGCGTGAAGCAGTTGAGATGATCGATGCGCTGAATGCGCGCGCCCCGATGCGCCGCGTATTTCTGCAGCATGCACTCGGACCCGTCCATGCGGGCATAGAGGTCGAGCGGCATGCCGAAGACGTCGGCGGTGCGCAGGGTGCGGCGCTGGTGGGGCAACTCCGGGAAGGCGGTCGGCAGGTTGCGGCGGCCGAACCAGAACGCGGCGCGGTCGAGGTCCTCCTCGCTCGCGAGCTTGAAGCCGAGCGCCTGCGCCTCGCCCGCGCGCGCACGCCTGAGCACGATCGAATGGTGGTTGCGCTCTTCGACGCCGCGGAGGTAGAGCGCGTCCGCGGTCTCGTCGCTGACCAATAGCCCGAGGCAATCGACGTAGAATGCGCGCGAGCGCGCAAGGTCGCGGACGCCAAGTTCCACGTGGCTCGCGCGCACGATGTTGAACGGCGGATCGAAGACCGGATCGCGGATCGGCATGCTCGGTTGCCGTTGACGGTTGCGGTGCCGACTTCTAACACATCGCCCGGGAATCGGCAGCCCGCCGCCGTTCCGCGCGGGAGAGATGCGCGATGCGCTTTGCGAGCTTAAAATAGTGTTTGAGCTAGGTTGTTGTTTTTTCAGTAAGTAGCACTGAGAAAGAAGCGCGAACTAAAAATGAACGTCGGCACGTTTCTGTGCCATATCTGTGCCGGGAGAAGGTGGGGGCCGTGGTCGGCCTAGGGCGACAGCGAGCGCAAGCGGGTTACTGGAGCACGTTGCGCGCGAACGTGGGGAATAATCCCCTAGTTTCACGGGGCGACGCCCTTCCTCGCGTGCCGAGCGAAATCTTGCGCAGAACGCGACCCTATCGGGCGTCCGTACAGGTCATTCATTTATCCTTGTAGAATTTGGCTACGGGGGAAGGGGTTCAACATTCGCCATCCCGTTGAATTCGTGCGTCGGCGCATCCGCATGAAGGCTGGCCGAAACCTAGCTTGCTGCTGAAAGGATTCGGGTTTCGCCCGACCGGCATCCGCCCCAGCGGCTTCTTGTCGCTGACCCTGACCCTGGTGGTGCTCCCGCTGCGAAGCCTTCCTCAGAAGCCCCAAAAACGCGCAAAGGCGCAGTGGCAATCTCTGCCCTGCGCGTACGGCAGGCACCCCCTCCCCGCCTTAACCTTGGCGTTCTGACCGCACTGCTGTTTTTGCTTTCGAATTTGACCTTTCGCTGAGTGAACGTCGGTTGATCGATCCCGATACGCACTGCGGTTTGCCAGACGATTGCATGCTGGCCAGTTTGGCTCACAATTCTTCGCACGTGACAATTCATTATAATACTTACCGATGAATGAATATACAAGTATTGGGAATGATCATAGCAGTACATGTACCCTATATACTGTTGACAACTTCCCAAATTACTAGAGACTACTTCTAGCTAAACCTACCCCCAAACCAGCGCGAAAAGGACGCGAAGCTGATGAATGATGCGGTGTTACTCGAACAGTCTTTTGCCGATGCGGCAAAAGCGATCGAAAGTGCCCTCGATCTGCCGGCACAAACCCGGACGCGGTGGCTCTGCTCGCTACGCCAGATTGCCAAGGCATTAGACAAGCCGACGGAGGTCGTTCCAGCGCGCTGGACGGCGGCGCGCTTCCCCATCGATCGGCTGCATCATGCGGTCGTTGGCTTGAACGCCAAGACCCTCGCGAACCACAAAGCCAATGCACGGGCGGCTCTGCGCTGGTTCGGGAAGGAGGAAGATGTCCCGAGCCGAGGATTGCCGCTCAACGGGGAATGGCAGGTCCTGCGCCGCCGGCTGACGGATCGACGAACCCGCGCAACTCTCTCGTCCCCGATGCGCTACTTCTCCGCCCGCGACGTCGCCCCGGGGGCGGTCGA
>Ga0207650_10002593_pt1 | contig 12508 bp, 14 predicted proteins | sample KBSS63metaG_FD_184325 | JGI IMG/M metagenome (GOLD analysis project Ga0207650, IMG submission 184325) | Switchgrass rhizosphere microbial communities from Kellogg Biological Station, Michigan, USA - KBS S6-3 metaG (SPAdes) (version 2) | ecosystem: Host-associated > Plants > Roots > Rhizosphere...
AACCCGCCAAGCACAAAGAACAACGGAATATTCTCCAGATCATTCGCCCACGCCTTACTCGCCCTCACCACCTGCGGCAATTCCCCTGCATGCGCAGCACAGCTGAAGAACGCCGCATCCTCCTGATTGATAAACGCCCGCGCCCGTATCCGGAAAAAACCCTGATAACAGGAAATTGCAAACATCTTCAGGCACAGCACCAGCACGCACAGCGCATAGACCTGCAAACGCTCACTCATCGCGGCCGCCGTTCACCACCAGATAAAGCAACGGCCCTACCGACACAAACACCGCCGTCAGCAAAAAATACGGCACCACCGACGCCAGCGACCGCCCGCGCCGCCGCGCATCCCGGTACATCCACACGCACGCCAGCACCGCCATCAGGTACAGGTCGATCACCACTTGCGCGGTGTCCGGCCGCGACATCAGTTCGCGTCCAAAGGCCAGCAGCGACTGCTCAGCCGTGAGCATCGTCGCCAGGGTGTACAGCGAAAATCCCAGCAGGCCCGCCAGGGCGATATAGGGTCTTCTCATGGTCGCTTCCTTGGAGTGATGAAGGCCCACGTTAGTGATAAGGTTCGGCCCTCGCAATGACCTCGGAGGTCATGATCCCGCCATGGACACCCCTTCTACCGCCGGCGAGCAGCTGCGCCAACTGCGCAGGCGCGCCAAGCTGAGCCAGCTCGACCTGGCCTTGATCACCGGCGTTTCCCAGCGCCACCTCAGTTGCATCGAGACCGGGCGGGCCAAGCCGAGCCCTGGCACCTTGCATAATCTGCTCACGGCACTGGAGACCCCGCTGGAGCAGTGCAACGGTGTGTTCCTCGCCGCCGGCTATGCGCCGCGCTACAGCGCCACCCCGCTCGCCTCGCCCGCCATGGCCGCGATCCGCGAAGCGGTCAACCATGTGCTGCACGCCAACAATCCCGCCCCGGCTATCCTGTTGGACAGCCAGTGGCAAGTGCTGTCGGCGAATGCCAGTACCGGCGTGCTGTTTGGACTGCTGGGCATACCGCCCGATGCAGCCTTGGGCTTGAACCTGCTGACCACGCTGCTGCAATCGGGCGGTCTGGGCGATCACCTGGTCAATGCCGAGGAGATACGCACCCTGGCCTGGCAGCGTGCCACCCGTGAGGCGCTGGGCAATCCTGAATTGGCCACGTTGCTGACGACATTGCCGACACCGACCCACACCGAACTGCCCGCGCAGATGCCACCGCTGGTACTGACGCGCGTCCGCTCAGCCCAAGGTGAACTGAGCTTTCTGTCCACGTTCACTACCTTCGGCATGCCCCAGGACATCACCCTCACCTCCCTGCGGATCGAACACCTGATTCCCGCTGACGAGGCCACTTGGCAAGTGATGCGCCGCGCGTATGCAGAGTATGCGGCGCTGGTTTTGTGAAATATCTGTACGTAGACTGCCGCCATACCCCCACTTGAAGGCGGCGAAAAAAAAGTGATGCACGTTACCGAAGTCTCCATTGCCCAATTGCGCGCCGCGCTTGAATCCGGCCAGACCACGGCGGTTGAACTGGTCCAGGCCTACCTCGCACGGATCGATGCCTATGACGGTCCGCAGACCGCCACCGCCTTGAACGCCGTGGTGGTGCGCAACCCCGATGCGCTGAAAGAAGCCGAGGCGTCCGATGCCCGCCGGGCCAAAGGCGAAACCTGGGGGCCATTGGATGGCATTCCTTACACGGCCAAAGACAGCTACCTGGTCAAGGGCCTGACCGCGGCATCCGGTAGCCCGGCGTTTGCCACCCTGGTCGCCCAGCGTGATGCGTTCACCATCGAACGCCTGCGCGCCGGTGGCGCCATCTGCCTGGGCAAGACCAATATGCCGCCGATGGCCAATGGCGGGATGCAGCGTGGCGTGTATGGCCGGGCGGAAAGCCCGTATAACGCCGACTACCTGACCGCACCGTTTGCCTCCGGCTCATCCAACGGCGCCGGCACCGCGACGGCGGCGAGCTTTGCAGCCTTTGGCCTGGCAGAAGAAACCTGGTCGAGCGGACGCGGCCCGGCCTCCAACAATGGCCTGTGCGCCTACACGCCCTCCCGTGGCGTGATTTCGGTGCGCGGCAACTGGCCGCTCACACCGACCATGGACGTGGTGGTGCCCTATGCCCGCACCATGGCCGACCTGCTGGAAATCCTCGATGTGGTGGTGGCCGAAGACCCGGACACCCGTGGCGACCTCTGGCGCCTGCAGCCGTGGGTGCCGATTCCGAGTGTGGCTTCGGTGCGCCCTGCGTCCTACGCTGAACTCGCGGTGCCCGCTGAATCCCTCGCCGGCAAGCGCTTTGGCGTGCCGCGCATGTACATCAATGCCGACCCGGACGCCGGCACCAGCGAAAAACCTGGGATCGGTGGCCCTACCGGGCAGAAGATCAACACCCGCGCCAGCGTGATCGACCTGTGGCAAGACGCACGCCAGGCGCTGGAAGCCGCCGGCGCCGAAGTCATCGAGGTGGACTTCCCGCTGGTGTCCAACTGCGAAGGCGACCGCCCTGGCGCGCCTACCGTGTTTAACCGTGGGCTGGTGTCCAAGGAATTTCTCCACGATGAACTGTGGGAACTGTCCGCCTGGGCCTTCGATGATTTCCTACGCGCCAACAACGACCCCGCGCTCAACCGCCTGGCGGATGTGGACGGGCCGAAGATCTTCCCCCACGACCCGGGCACCCTGCCCAACCGTGAGGACGACCTGGCCGCCGGCATGGACGAATACGTGCGCATGGCCGAACGCGGCATCACCCCGTGGAACGAGATCAGCACCTTGCCCGACGGCCTGCGTGGCCTGGAGCAAACCCGGCGGATCGACCTGGAAGACTGGATGGACACGCTCGGCCTCGACGCGGTGCTGTTCCCCACCGTCGCCGACGTAGGCCCGGCGGATGCCGATGTGAACGAAGCCTCCGCCGATATCGCCTGGAGCAACGGCATCTGGGTGGCCAACGGCAACCTCGCCATCCGCCACCTGGGCGTACCGACCGTCACCGTACCGATGGGCGTGATGGCCGATATCGGCATGCCGGTGGGGCTGACGTTTGCCGGGCGGGCCTATGACGATTCGGCGTTGCTGCGGTTTGCCTCGGCGTATGAAGCTACCGGCAGCAAACGCCAGATTCCGCCGCGTACGCCGCCGTTAGCAGCTGGCTAAACACGGTCAACCCTATGCAAGAGGGCTTACCGTGGAAGCAAGCTTGCTGTGGTGAGCGGGCTTGCCCCGCGCTGGGCTGCGCAGCAGCCCCATTGGGCTTACGGTGATACTGACGGGGGACAAGTCAAATCGTCGCACCTCTCCCCACCACAGCAAGCCCCACACATTTGCGTCGGTATTTCACATCAAGTGATGAAGGGCACGGCGATCAGCAGGATCGCCGTGCCATGGGCCAGCGTCGCCGCCAGCACACCGTAACGCAGGCGCACCAGCGCGCAAGCCAACCCTTCGATCAGGGTAAACAACAACACCGGCCAGCCCAGCTGAGTAACGCTCAGTGCCAGGAATGTATGGCAAGCCGCAAAGGCCACACCGCTGATCAGTGCCGCGCGCAATGGCGCCACCTGCTGTTCCAGATACCCCTGCAAATACCCGCGAAACAGCACCTCTTCCAACGCATTGGCACCATAGGCCAACACCACCATACCCGGCAGCCATGCCCAGTAGCCCGGGATCGCTGACGCTTCAATTGCCTGGTAGAAGCGCAGCGGCACACCGATCAAGCATCCGACGGCAAGGCCGACCGCAAGGCCGCCGATTCGATGCCCCCTTGACCAGCAGATCAGCGCCGACAGGTCTGGCGCCACTCGCATCAGCACGGCAATCAGTAGCAACGACAAGCCGCCCAACGCCGCCAACACAAACGCATTGGCCGTGAACGCCAACTGCACTTCGCTGCCCAGCGACCATAGGCCCAACGGGGTCATTACATCGCGCATCAGCACGAACGCCGCCAGCAGAATCAGGATACGCAGGGCCGTCAGCGACCTGGGCGTGAGTGCAAACCACAGGCCGAACAACAGCAGGCCCGGCGCCAGATACGTGGCGTAATTGATCAGTACTGCCATTCCTTGGGTAATCATGGGTCGCTCAGCCGTGCGCCACCGCGATCATATCGATCTCCACCGCCGCCGACTTCGGCAACTGCATCACCCCCACCGAGGTACGCGTATGCACCCCGGCTTCACCGAGGATCTCGTGCAGCAGGTCCGACGCACCGTTGGCCACCTCACTTTGCTGATCAAAGTCCTCGGCACTGCGCACGTACACGGTGATGCGCGGGATCGCCTTGATCGCGTCCAGCGAACCCAGCGCCTGCTTCAGCAACCCCAGGCAGCGCAACGCACTGATGCCGGCGGCGATTTGTGCCTGGGCCAGGGTCAGGTTTTCACCGACCTTGCCCGGCAGCACGATGGTATCGCCGACCCGCGGGATCTGGCCGCTGATGTACAGGTGGTTGCCGTCCCGGACCAGGGGCGTGTAGTTACCACCGACCTTGAATTCGTCCATCAGGTAGCCAAGGCGTTGTTGCGCGGCCTGGTATTTTTCGTCGCTGGTCATGGGCGTGAATCCTCGTGTCGGCGCCGCCACTTATCCACCACGTCACCGAGGGTCTTGGGCTCAGCGTTGCGAATCCAGGCCATGAAGGGCCGGTCGAACGTGAATGCCGGACCACAGTGCTCAAGCATGAAGCGGCGTACGTTCTGCGTGTTTTTGTAGTGAGGGGTAACGGGCGTGTTGCGGGTGATGGGGTCGCTGTGCCAATTGAAGTCCATTTGCTTGACGCTCTGACGCCTCAGGAGCCCCCAGCATAGCGCCAAAATGCCAAGATGGGCGCCGCTCGACCGACGCTCACCCTGGTTTTTTTTGCGGTCAGCCGCCGAAATCGGCGCCACGCGTGTTGACGAACACTGCATAGATCGAATGGCTGCCGGCCATGAACAGGCGGTTACCCTCACGGCCGCCAAAACACAGGTTGGGGCAGCGTTCCGGCAGCGAGATATGCCCGATAGCCTTGCCCTGCGGATTGAACACGCGCACGCCATCGAGTTTTTCCAAGTCGGCCTTGGGGTCGCCGTTGCCGCCCCAGCCACACCAGAGGTTGCCGCTCTCGTCGCACTTGATGCCGTCCAAGGCCGCGTACTCCAGGCCTTCGATATGCTTGCGACGGGCGCCCAGCGTACCGTCGTCATTCACGTCGATGGCCCAGATCAACCGGTTGGGCTTGGCCCGGCCTTCGACCACGTAGAGCAGTTTCTCATCCGGGGAAAAGCACAGGCCGTTAGGGCCGTTGAGGTCGTCGATCACCCGCGTGACCTTGCCGCTGTCACCGTCGATGCGGTAGACGCCATGGGGCTGGGTGGGCGTGATCTTGTGCCCTTCGTAGTTGTTGCCGGTCTGGAACGGCGGGTCCGTGAACCACACCAAGCCATCCCGTTTGCACACGATGTCGTTGGGCGAATTGAAGGGCTTGCCGTCAAAGCTGTCCGCCAGCACGGTGAGGCTGCCGTTGTGCTCGGTGCGGGTGATGCGCCGGCCCTCCTGGCTGGTGGTCGAGCCTTCGCACACCAGCAGCCGGCCTTGGCGATCACGGCACATGCCGTTGGAGAAATTGGCGTTTTCGCGGTAGACCGACAGGCTATCGGTCACCTCGTCCCAGCGCACGATGCGGTTGTTGGGGATATCGCTGAGCAGCAGGTAGCGGCCATCGCCGATCCACACCGGCCCCTCGGCCCAACGCAAGCCGGTCGCCAGTCGCTCGACACTGGCATTGAACAGGCGTAATTCCAGGAAACTGTCATCAAGCACTTTCACCAAGGGGTCTGGGTATCGCTGGCTCAATGGCTCAGCGGCATCTGCCAGGCGCGGCAAGTTGCCCAGCACTGCCACGGAGGCGGAAACCGCCAGGGAACGTTGCAGGAAAACGCGGCGACTGTGGTCGGTCCGGGCAGGCGAAGAGGAAGAATCCATGGTGTGTCTCCGTTATTTTATTGTTAGACGGGACGCCATTTTTAACCAGTGATGAGACATCGTACAAGAACAATGAAATCTCGAGCCCGAGCAAACCCTCAGCACCGTGTAAATATCCGAAATTTTACTTTCCAAACGGCACAAGAGTATTGCAATGTTGTACGACGACATAAGCGGTAACGTGTTGTCCCACCCCCAACAACAATAAGGAAACACCCATGCAAAAAGTCAAAGTGCTGATCGGTTTTCTGTGCCTGTTCAGCGGCTACGTGGCCGCAGCCCCCGCCGCCGATAAAGACGTCGCCCAAGCGGTCGACCACCTGACCCAAGCGATGCTGCATAAAGACCTCAAGCAGCTCCAGAGCCTGACCGCCGAGAACCTTACCTACGGCCACTCCAGCGGCAAGATCCAGAACAAGCAGGAATTCATCGCCGATATCGAGACCGGTCGCAGCGGCTTCAAGACCCTCGAAATGCAGAAACAGACCATCACCTTGAGTGGCGATACCGCCTTGGTCCGCAACCACTTCTCCGCCCTGGCAGTGAACAGCGGCAAAGAAGTGCCCACCGAAATCGAGAACTTCCAGATCTGGCAAAAGCAGAAAGGCCACTGGCTGCTGATCGGTCGCCAGGCGTTTAAATTCTAAGGGCTAGCGGTGAGCCGCCTGGCTCACCACTGCACGACCTTGCGCACCGTCAGCAACGCTTCGCGCAACGCCGCCATGTCCACCGACCCCAAGGCCAGCCGTAGTGCGTGGGGCACATGGGCCGAGACGGAAAACGGCTCGGCGGTTGACACGGAAATGCCCTCGCGCTGCAAGGCCATGGCAACCTGATCGGCGCGGGCCTCTTCCGCCAAGGGCAGCCACAAGAAATACGAACAGGGATGACGGGTGTACGCCAGGCCCTTCAACACCTGGGCTGCCAGGGCCTGGCGCGCCTGGGCATCACGGCGCTTTTGCGCTTCCAACTGCGCCACTGTGCCGTCCTCGATCCAGGCCACCGCCATAGCACTCATCACGCCGGGCACGTTCCAGGTGGTGGCCATGATGCTGCGTTCCAGGCCCTTGACCCATTCAAGCGGCGCCACCACAAACCCCACCCGCAGGCCGGTCGCGACGCTTTTCGAAAGCCCGCCCACATACACCGTGCGCTCCGGCGCCAGGGTGGCCAGGGGCGGCGGCGCGTCCTCGACCAGAAACGCATAGGCCGCGTCCTCGATGATCATCAGGTTGTGCTGCCGGGCGATCGCCACCAGCGCCTGGCGCTGGTCCAGGCTCAGCACCCAGCCCAGCGGATTGTGCAGCGTCGGCATGCTGTACACGGCACGCACCGAGCGCTTGCGACACAGCTTGTGCAGCGCGTCCAAGTCCGGGCCGGCCGCCGTGACCGGGATCGCGACAACGTCCAAGTGCAGGGTCTCGGCCAACACTTTGAACCCTGAATAGGTCAACGCATCCACCGCGATCACATCCCCGGGCTTGAGCAACGCCATCATCGTCACCGCCAAGCCGTGCTGGGCGCCGCTGACCAGCAGCACTTGGTCGGCCTCCACGCTGAGCCCCCTGCTGAGCACATGCCGCGCAAACGCAGCACGCTCGTGCAGGCGACCGGCGTGAGGCTGGTAACGCAACAACGCTTCGAGGTCGCCGGATAACGCCAATTGGCGTAACGCCGTGCGCAGCAGGTCCGCCTGGCCAGGCAGCGACGGGTAGTTGAAGTTGAGATCCAGCATCCCCGCCGCCACCGTCATCTGCCCACTGCCCTGCCCCGGCGGCAACGCGATCTCGCGCACGAACGTGCCACGCCCGGTTTCCCCACTGACCAGGCCCATGGCTTCCAGCTCGGCGTACACCCGGCTGGCGGTGACCAGGGCCAGGCCATGATCGGCGGCCAGTTGCCGGTGCGTCGGCAGCCGTGTGCCGGGCGGCATTATCCCGCTGCGAATATCGGCGGCGAAGCGGTCGACCAGGGACTTGTAGCGGGCGCGAGGCATAGACACTGTATCCATGACAATTTTTTGATTGTCTTAATGCTGCCCCCTAGGATGGCCTGATCGCAACCTCTCCTTTCTTCAGGGCACCCTTCATGGAACGTACATCCCCCTTCAACACCCTGGACAGCCGCACGCAAGGCTGGATCAACGGCTTTATCGGCGTGGTGATTTTCAGCGGTTCCCTGCCCGCCACACGCCTGGCCGTGATGGAGTTTGACCCGGTGTTCCTGACCATGCTCCGCGCGGCCATCGCCGCCGCCCTGGGGCTGTTCCTGCTGGGGCTGTTCAAGGAAAAACGCCCCGCACGTCATCAGTGGCTGCCCCTGGCGATCGTCTCTCTGGGGGTAGTGATCGGCTTTCCCTTGCTCACGGCGCTCGCGCTGCAATACGTGACGTCCGCCCACTCCATCGTGTTTATCGGCCTGCTGCCCCTGGCGACCGCTGTATTTGCCGTGCTGCGCGGTGGCGAGCGCCCGCGCCCGGTGTTCTGGGTGTTTTCGATCCTGGGCAGTGGGCTGGTGATGGGGTATGCCGTCGCCCAGGGGCTGAGCGCCGCACCGGCCGGCGATCTGCTGATGCTGCTGGCGGTGCTGGTCTGCGGCCTGGGTTACGCCGAAGGCGCCAAGCTGTCGCGCAGCCTGGGCGGCTGGCAGGTGATCTGCTGGGCATTGGTGGTGTCGATGCCGGTGGTGGTGCCCTTGAGCCTGGTACTGGCGCCGCCGAGTTTCCGCGGCATCAGCCTGCCCGCCTGGCTGAGCCTGGGCTATGTGGCGTTGTTCAGCATGTTGCTCGGCTTTGTGTTCTGGTACCGAGGCCTAGCCCAGGGTGGCATCGCCGCCGTGGGCCAGTTGCAATTGCTGCAACCGTTTTTCGGCTTGGCGCTGGCGGCGGGCCTGCTGCATGAGCCGGTCAGCCTGGGCATGGTACTGGTGACGGTCGCGGTGATCGGCTGCGTGGCGGGTGCAAAGCGGTTCGCGCGTTAACGCTGCGGCGCGACCATCTTGAACTTGATGTTGATGTCATTGGACACCACGCGATTGCCGGCCCATTCGCCCTCGCCAATCTTGAAGTCGCCGCGCTTGAGGATGAACTCACCGTCGAACACGCCGATACCGCCTTGCTCCTTGAGCACCACGTCGACCGTCACCGGGTGCGTGATGCCCTTGAGGGTCAGGTTGCCGCTGATGGTGTAGCGGTTGTCCCCCAGGGCCGTAACACCCGTGGACTCGTACACGCCCACCGGATACGTCGCGGTGTCGAACCAGGACGCACGTTGCAGCTCATCGTTCGCGTCGGGGCTGCCGGCGTCGATGCTCGCGAGTTGGATCTTGAGCAACGCATGCCCGGCTTCAGGTTTTTGCGTGTCGAAGGTCAAGCTGCCCTCGAACTCGCTGAAGGTGCCATACACCCGCTGCCCCAATTGTTTATAAGTGAAACTGATCTGGCTGGCGGTGCGGTTGACGTCCTTGTACTCCACCGCCTGGGCGCTGGCGCCATAGGCAAGGATCAAAGCCAGTAAAGCGACCGGGGACATTCGACGTTTCATGCAACGCTCCGCTGGAAGTAACGACACAGGTACTGAGCTGGTAGGTCATACCAGGGATTTATTCCAATCAGGCGTCTGTCCTGCTAAACAGAGTAGTCGCCCAAGCACAACAAGGATTCTGCATGCACGCCCCTTCACTCCAGGACACCACCGCGCGGGAAGGCATCTGCTACGGCTGCGGCGGCAGCAACCCCCACGGCCTGCACATCAAGAGCCGCTGGGACGCGGATGGCACCCACCTCGTGGCCGAGCACCTGCCCGAGGCAAAATACAGCGGCTGGCCCGACCTGGTCTACGGCGGATTGATTGCCATGCTGGTGGACTGCCATTCCAACTGGACCGCCATGGCCTACCATTACCGCGCCGAGCAACGCGAACCCGGCAGCCTGCCGCGCATCGACTGCGTCACCGGCAAGCTGGGCATCACATTCATCAAGCCGACGCCCCTGGGCGTCACCCTCACCCTGCGCGCGCGGGCTGAAGGCGATGTGGGCCGCAAAACCCGCGTGATCTGCGAGGTGTACGCCGATAACGTGCTGACCGCAGTGGGCGATTCGATCTTCGTACGCGTCGACACCGGCCAACTGGCCGCCGCCGCCCATGGCCGTGAGGGCTGATCCTGGTCTACATTGACTGCCACCGCTAATCGAGGATTGCACCGATGACTCGTCTCACCGCGAAAGACTTTGCGCCCGAACTGCTGGAACTCTACGACGGCTATGCCCACGGCAAGATCAACCGCCGCGAATTTCTCGACCGCGCCGCGCTGTTCACCTTTGGCGGCCTCACCGCCTCGGCCTTACTCGCGGCCCTGAGCCCCAACTACGCCCTGGCCGAACAGGTGAAATTCACCGACCCGGACATCGTCGCCGACTACATCACCTACCCCTCACCCAAAGGCAACGGCAACGTACGCGGCTACCTGGTGCGCCCGGCCAAAGCGGCGGGCAAGCTGCCGGCAGTGGTGGTGGTCCACGAAAACCGGGGCCTCAACCCCTATATCGAAGACGTCGCCCGACGCTTGGCCAAGGCCGGTTTTATCGCCCTGGCGCCCGACGGCCTGACCTCGGTCGGCGGCTACCCCGGCAACGATGAAAAAGGCGTGGAACTCCAACAGAAAGTCGACCCGACCAAGCTCATGAACGACTTCTTCGCCGCCATTGAATGGCTGATGCACCACGACAGCAGCACCGGCAAGGTCGGGATCACCGGCTTCTGCTATGGCGGCGGCGTGACCAATGCCGCCGCGGTGGCCTACCCCGAACTGGGTGCGGCGGTGTCGTTTTATGGACGCCAGCCGGAGGCCAAGGATGTGCCACGGATCAAGGCGCCGATCATGCTGCACTACGGTGAGTTGGACACGCGGATCAATGAAGGCTGGCCGGCGTACGAGCAGGCGTTGAAGGCGGCAGGCACCCGCTATGAGGCATATATCTACAAGGGTGCCAACCACGGTTTCCATAATGACTCAACGCCGCGTTATGACGAGGCGGCGGCAAATCTGGCGTGGAAAAGAACGCTCGACTGGTTCCATAAATATTTGGCCTAGACGCCCCTTAACTGTGGGAGCTGGCTTGCCTGCTCCCCCATTAGATCCACTGCGTTCTCGAGGTCAGTGTTCCAAGGCATACCGGCGGCAATGGTTGAGGTAACCCTGCTCATGGCTACCCACCAGTTGCACCACGCTGGTCCAGAGCCAGGACGGCGCGTCCAACTGCTTGGAGCGGTTCTCCTGCAACACCGCCATCCAGTCCTTGCGTGTGTCGCGATCCATCTGCCGCGCATGGGCGATACCGACCACCCGCGCGAGGTAGCCGGCGGCGTGCATGGCATCGATCTCGCTCAGTTCGTCCAGCTCCAGCTTCATGTCCTGGGGCAGCAGTTCACGGATAAAAAACCCGTGATCCAGAAAACGCGTGGCCACCATCCGCTCACCCAGGCCCGGTGACAGCTGGCGTGCACCCTCCACCACGCGACGACCGTTATCCCTCGGCATCTTCGCCCGCGCCGCACGGGGTGCAGCAGCCCCGACGGCTTCCTTGATATCAATCAGGCAATACTCTTGATCATCGTTGTCGCCCACGCCGAGCAAGGCGGCATACCGCAGCAAGCCGAGCGAACTGCAGCCCTTGACCCAATAGGCCGAGTCCAGCAGTTCGACCCTGGCATCCTTGGGCCGCCCCTTGAGGGAGGTGACCAATTGATGGATTTCATCCGAGGCACACAGGGTTTGCAATGCGGTTTTCTCGGCCCGTGATAACGACCAGAAATGCTTGCCCAAGGGGATGGTCGGCCGGGCGCTTTCGATGCGCTCACGCGCGAGGTTTTTCCAAGTGCGCGCCACCGCGCTGCGCATGCCCGCCTTGACCTGGGACGGACGTGGCGGGACCTGGTCGGGTTTGTCTTTGAACGCCTGTTCGTAGCCCAGCATCATTTCTTCGAGCATACGTGCGGTGGTGACGCCGGGCAGGTCCGAGCCGCGTGCAGCGGTCGCCAGGGACAAGGCCAGGCGCACCAGATCGTGGGTCGGATTACCGATCACCGTCTGGTCAAGGTCGCGGATATGCATATCGATGCGGCCGTTGGTGTCCCCGGTAGGCCCCAGGTTACCGGCGTGGCAGTCGCCGCAGATCCAGATGGCCGGGCCGTGGGGCAAGCGGCGGCCAGTCTGGCTGTGCAGCCACTCATAAAATTGCACCGTGCTGCCGCGTACGTAAGCGTGGGCGGAGCGCGCCATCTTCAAGTTTCGCAATTGGGTCAGGCGAGGCATGCGGGCGGAGGGGCGCGGTATTTTCATGGAATCACTCAGTGCAGGTGTTGCGGTAGAGCGCTGGCCCTCGGAAAATGTTTCATTATGTTTCAAAAAAAGCGTTCAGCCCGGCTGCGCCATGTCCCGCAACCAGCCCTTGAACGCCAGCATCGCCGAGGTCTCCGCACGCGACTGCAAGCGCGTCAGCCAATAGCTGCCGGTGGTGATATCGAC
>Ga0207650_10002594_pt1 | contig 12507 bp, 12 predicted proteins | sample KBSS63metaG_FD_184325 | JGI IMG/M metagenome (GOLD analysis project Ga0207650, IMG submission 184325) | Switchgrass rhizosphere microbial communities from Kellogg Biological Station, Michigan, USA - KBS S6-3 metaG (SPAdes) (version 2) | ecosystem: Host-associated > Plants > Roots > Rhizosphere...
GACCTCGCTTTGTTTTAAAATTGTATTGTATGGTATCACTTTGAAAACCTTCAGACCCCTGTTGAAATTGAGCCCGGGCAATGGTATTGCCTAAGCTATCCCTTCCACTGTATGCAGTAAGGATATTTGTTTGTTGATCCAATTCCACCTTTGGTGCTGTTAAAACAATGTCCTTGTAGGTTGTTTTCGTTTTGCCGTAAAGCAAAAACTTTTTTTCTTTTACAAGCAAAACTCCGCTGTCGGACGCTTCATAATCTACCGCGGCGTCGAGCGTATCCTTCGACATTTTCAAGTGAAAAGTATCTACGTGTTGGATGGAAGTGTCGGTAAGGTGTGGACCAACTGTGTCTGATCGGGGGAAGGTATCAGTATTATTTATTCGGGTTGAATCCTTATCAGGACGAACAATAACTGAATCTTTTTTTGCTTTTGGTATTGTATCAGTTGTTAAAGTGCTGTAAATTTCGCGGGCTGATATGTTCTGGGCCTGGCCATTTCTCGTTATTGCTATGCTAAATGCTATGGCAATACAGAAGTAACAGATTTTTTTTAAACTAAATTTGTTCAGTTTTATCATAAGCCTGTTAAACAAAAGTAAACGATTGCAGATTTAATTATTTGTGAAAGAATTACTGAACCGTCAAACAAAATCTAATATGCTAAAAAAGACTTGCCTACTATTGTTTTCCATTCTTACCCTTGCAGTAGTATCCATTTTATCTTCGTTTACCACCACCGAACAAAAACCGCAACAAAAAGAACAGGTTTTACGAACAATTGTTATTGATGCGGGACATGGAATTATGCCCAGTGGCGGACACAATGGCGCCAAAGGAACCTATTCGTATGAAGATGATATTTGCTTAGCAGTTTCTAAAAAACTGGTGACCCTTGTAAAACAGCAATTTCCCGATATTAAAGTCATTGAAACCCGACCTGATAAATACATTGTAAATCTGCACGACAGAGCCGACATTGCTAATTCAAATAAAGGAGATTTGTTCATCTCTATACATGTGAATGCAATGCCGCCTATTCCAAAAAAGGATTTTCTTGGATATAAAAACGAGGTTTATTATACCAAGAAAGGAAAGAAAAAAATTAAACATACCAGGAAGGTGGCGCAGTATCGGTACTATTCTGTACCTAACACTTCTGAGAGAGGAACACAAACTTACATTTGGGGAGCTCATAAGGGGTCAGAAAAGGAAGTAGCTGTTCGTGAAAATGCGCCGATGCTTGCTGAGGACAATTACAAAGAGAAGTATGGCGAAATAGATGTGAATTCACCTGAGTTTATTGCTTTGTCCCTGGCCAAAACCTTGCAGTTTCAAAGACGCAGCGGCACATTGGCTAACCTGGTGGAAGAACAATTTTTGAAAGCAGGCAGGGTGAGCGGCGGTCCGAAACAACGCCAGGTGGGTATTTGGGTTTTGCAGGCTACTGCAATGCCAAGTGTATTGGTTGAAACTGGTTTTATTACCAATCCACAGGAAGAAGATTACCTGAATAGTGCAAATGGCCAGGATGAGATTGCAGAATGCATTACCAATGCAATTAAAGAGTATAAAACATGGCTTGAGAAGAAACAACTTCCAACTGAAAAAGAAACGAACTCGCAATCCCCTAAAAAATCAGAAGCCAATAAGAATAGTTACGGTTTCCTTGAAGCCATTGAGCAAAACGAAAAGAAACGAGCAAAATAGTAGGACTATATCAGTTTTACCTCGCCGCCATTTCCTGTTACATAGCATTTTTCACGGTACGGTTTTTAAACCATAGTTTCCTATTTGTACTTAGTGGATGAAAATTTATTGCTTATTTTTAGCCGCAATAACAAGTATCAGAAAACTGGAACCATGAAATTAAGTAATGAAACCAAGGTGGGCATTTTAGCAATAGCAGCAATTGTTGTTCTGGTATTAGGCTTTAATTTTTTAAAAGGCCAAAATGTTTTTTCGCGACCTCCAACACTTTATGCAACCTTTTCTGAAATCGGTGGACTCGAAAAATCAAACCAGGTGAAGATCAATGGCTTGCCGGTGGGTACAGTTTCCGACATTAAGCAGGCCGATAAAGAAGTAAACAATATCATTGTTGAAATTCATTTGACGCGTGATATTGAAATTCCCAAAAATTCTATAGCATTTATAGATGTTGCTTTGCTCAACGCTGCCTTCATTAATATTGAAAAAGGCGACCAGCATGTGTATTTAAAAAGTGGTGATACCATTAATACAAGACTTGATAAAGGTTTGTTTGGAAGCATTCAAACGCAGGTGGCTCCTACACTTAGCCGTGTCAATCAAACATTGGATTCTTTAAAGATTATTCTTGGAAGCATCAATACCTTTTTTGATCCTAATACGAAACACAATCTGCAGGATGTGGTTGCTAACCTGGCGGTTTCGTCTGCTCATTTACAGCAATTATTAAATGCACAAACCGGATTACTTGCACAGTCTCTTGCCAACCTCAATTCCGTTACCAGTAACCTTGCAAAAAGTAATGATGCAATAACCAGTTCTATCCGCAATGTGGAAGTAACCACTTCAAAGTTGGCAAATGCAAATATTGAAGGCACTTTTGCTGCCTTGCAGGCTGCAGTGGGGGAATTAAAAAATACAATTGCGAGTTTCAATTCTAAAAACGGTTCGCTGGGTTTATTAATGAATGATCGTGAATTGTATGATAAACTAAACAAAATGTCCGACCGGTTAAACCGGGCTGCACTAAGTGCTGAAATCACGCTCGACGATTTGAGAGCCAACCCTAAACGCTACGTTAATATTTCAGTGTTCGGGAATAAGAGCAATGGGCAGCCATTAACTTCACCGGCAGTAAAAGATACTGTCCCGAAGTAACTTATGCCTGATGAAAAAAGAAGTTGCTATTATTCTTTTGTTTTTTATTCTTCTTTCCTCAGTCGCTTACACACAACAAAGCGTAGCCGATTCTTCTACCCGTGAACCGGTTTATATTCTAAATGCACAGAATTTTTATTTTAAGAAGCTTGATGCCACCACTGAAGTAAAAATTTTATCGGGCAAAGTTCAGCTAAGACAGGGAACGGCTCTTTTTTATTGCGACAGTTGCGTAGTAAATAGTACAGCACATATTTTTGAAGCCTTCGGCAGCGTTCATATCAATGATCATGATACAACCCATATTTATTCAGACTACCTGCGCTATCTCACCAGTACAAAAATTGCTTACTTTAATGGCAATGTAAAAATGACTGATGGTCATGCAACTTTAACTACGCCGGACTTAACCTATGATGTTAACACCAAAATTGGAACATACAATAACGGTGGAAGAGTAGTCAATCAAAAATCGGTGTTAACTAGTAAAGAGGGCATTTATTACAGTGACCTCCGTGATATTTATTTCAAGAGAAATGTTGAACTAAAAGACCCTTCCTATTATTTAAAAAGCGATTCACTTCTCTATAACACGGAAACTCAGATTGCACGTTTTATATCTGATACCTATTTAAAAGATAGTAGCGGACGCGTTATGCGCACACGGGAAGGTTATTATGACCTTGCCCAAAAACATGCAGAATTTTATTCACGCTCCACTATTGAAGATAAATCCCTGACTGCATCAGCTGATCAAATGGCAAGCGATGACAGCACCAAGATCATTCAAATGCGTGGGCGTGCAGTGATGAAGGATACTGCAAAAGGAATGAATGTGTTGGCTGATGAAATCTTTATAAATCAGAAAACAGATGCTTTTCTTGCAACCAAAAAGCCATTAATGATTATCAAGCAGGATAATGATTCGATTTATGTGGCTGCCGACACCTTATTTTCTGCAAAACTGACCGATTTATTTAAAAACGATTCAGCCAAACTGAAAACATTGCACTTTAAAGACAAAGACAGCACCAACCGTTATTTCGAAGCATACAGAAATGTGCGGGTGTTCACTGACTCTGTACAATCGGTCGGTGATAGTTTATTTTATTCTTTCCTTGATTCTACTTTCCGTCTGTATTACGACCCGGTAGCCTGGAGCAAAAAAAGCCAGATTACAGGCGATACTATTTATCTCTATACAAAAAATAAAAAGGCAAGCAGAATCCAGGCTTTTGAAAATAGTTTCATGGTTAACGAGGTGCAGTCAGGAGTTTATAACCAAATCAAATCGTCGAGAATGGACGGTTATTTTAAAAATGGTTCCCTGGATTCTGTTCGTGCAAAGGGGCTGGCTGAATCAATTTATTTTATACAGGACGAGGACAGCTCCTACCGCGGTACCAATCAAACCAAGAGTGATGCAATTGATATTTATTTTGACAAAGGAGAATTATTTAAAGTCATTTTCAGAAGTGATTTAAAAGGTTCACTGTACCCCATTTCCCAAAAAGGACCGGCTGAAATGCGGTTGCCTAATTTTAAATGGCTCATCACCCGCAGACCTAAAACCAAATATGATTTGTTTGAGTAAGTAACAAGGATCAAACGTTGGTTTTTACAAGTTGTTGTACTGCTTATTTAATACTTCACTAGTTCCGGATAATTCACTCTTTAAGAGGCTTGCCATTTCCCGCTCTCTGTTAAATAATTCTTCATCAGTAGGAATACTTCTTCTTTTAGCTCCTTTGCGGTTTTATTTTCTACGCTAATGGAAGGCAGGAAATGCATTTCTATTTTATGGGGCCAATAGAAAAAAGGTTTGCGTGGTAAAACTATGTTTGTATAAAAAATTAATGCAGGGATGATTGACTTTTTTGTTTCCACTGCCAATTTGAAAGCACCATCATGAAATCTTTGTAAGGGTTCGGCAGTTTTGTTTCTTGTACCTTCCGGATAAATACACATATGCAGGCCCATAGCAAGAACAGCTTTCATTTTTAAAAAACTATTCCTGCGACTCTCCTCACTTTTTCTGTCAACTAATACACTTCCCCGTTTGTAGATCAATCCGAACACAGGCACCTTTGCCATCTCTACTTTTGCAATGGTTTTATTCGGTGGAACAGCGGTTACTGATATTGGAACATCCATTAAAGAATTGTGATTGCAAACCACAACATAATTTTGTCCTTTTTTAAAATTTTCTTTCCCTTTGATGATTCGTCGCACACCACTGAAAGTGAAAAAGAAATCCATCCATACATACACAATCTTAAAAAAATTAATTGTGCGTTTCGGTTCAGGCCATATCCGCGTTAACCATACAGGGATCCAAATAATAAGTAATGACACTATAAATACGATCATTGCCCACAATGCAAAAATTCTTCCGAGTATTTCTTTAACTGGTTTCATTATCGTTTTCTATGTCTTTAAATATCGTTTGCTTTAATTGCGGCCATTCATTTTTCAACACACTATAATAAATTGAATCTCTTCTTCGATTGTTCCACATCGTCATGTGGCTGCGCAATATACCTTCAGTCTTACCACCAATCTTCTCCAATCCTTTTCTTGCTCGTGCGTTTAACACATCGGTTTTAAATTCCACCCTTTCAAATTTCAATTCATCAAAAGCATATTTCATCATGGCATACTTGGAATTACGATTAACGTCGGTACTCCTGAAATCTTTTGCCAGCCATGACCACCCAATTTCCAACCGAAGGTCATGCATGGAAATGTTTCCCATGCTCATACTCCCTGCAATTTTGTTGGATGATTTTTCAATTATGGTAAATGGTCTTCTTGTATTGGCTGCCTTGTCCGTAAAAGCCATATCCATCCATTTTTTCAAATGATCTTTATCAGCAAGATTGAATGTAAAATAGTTCCAGGTGTCTTCGTCCTGTGCCAATTGTAAAAAACTGTCGAAGTCATCTTCTGCCATCGGGCGAAGAATAACTTTATTTGTTTCTAATCTTAGATCTGGTGGAATCATTGTATAACTAAAACTTTGATAAAAGCTGGCAAATTAAAAATAATTTCATCTATCTGACTCCACCATATTCGGGGACAGGAAAATCATAATGCCCAGTTAATGGGATCAAGTCCCTGCTTCATCAAATACGTATTTGTTTTTGAAAAATGTTTGCATCCCAAAAAACCATTATTGGCAGAAAGCGGGGAAGGGTGAGCCGCCTTTAATATGTGATGAGTTTTTGTATCTATTAATTCTTTTTTTTCCTGCGCAAACTTACCCCACAACAAAAAGACAACGTTATCTTTCAATTCTGAAATTTTGCTGATCACGCAATTGGTAAAAATATGCCAGCCAATTTTCGAATGGCTCATGGGTTCTGCTTTACGAACAGTTAAGGAAGCGTTTAATAACATAACACCCTGATCTGCCCACGACGTTAAATCCCCATGTTTTGGAATGGGAATGCCCACATCATCACTCAGTTCCTTGAAAATATTGACAAGTGACGGAGGTGGCTGAACTCCCCTCGGAACAGAAAAGCTTAATCCCATTGCCTGTCCCGGACCGTGGTAAGGATCCTGTCCAAGTATCACCACTTTTACCTTGTCAACCGGAGTATGTTTAAATGCATTAAAGATGAGAGAGCCCGGCGGATAAATTGTTTTACCCTGTTCCTTTTCGGTCTTGATATGTTCGACAATTTGTTTGAAATAGGGTTTTTTAAATTCATCCCGTAAAACTTCCTTCCATGAATCTTCAATTTTTACCTGCATCTGCCCACATTTAGGAATGAAGTTATTGATAAAAAGGAAGTCAGAAAGAGGAAGCTAAAACTTAGAAACTCAAAGTAAATACAATGTTTAGATCGGTATGACCTGTCATGTTTTTGGTCTTGGCGTTCAATTAAAAATCATTATTGAAGCATTTAGAAATGCAGGTATCAACGGCAGGTTCGGCAACGTTTCCGTAAAATCCTTAAGATTTGCTTGAATCTTTAAGTTTATTTTGCAACGAAATTTATTAGGCAAATGAAGCAAGTTTACGCTGTCCATCCTCGCGACTATAAAAACTACAATACAGAGCTGATCCGGGAGAACTTTCTTTTACAATCGTTGTTTGAAAGTGGTAAGGCCAATTTTGTATATACACATTACGACCGGATGATTGTCGGAGGTGCCATGCCTATTGATGCAGCAATTGAACTTCCAAACTTCGATATTTTAAAAGCAAACTATTTTTTAGAAAGGCGGGAGCTCGGAATTATTAATGTGGGTGGCGATGGAATAGTGGCAGTGGACGGCGAAAAGTTTACTCTGTCAAAACTGGACTGCTTATATGTAGGGAAGGGCACACAGAAAATTAGTTTTACATCTACTAACAGCAGTCAACCTGCCGTCTTATACATTTTATCAGCTCCGGCACATACAAATCACCCAACTCGATTATTACAAAAGAAAGATGCTGAATCGAATAGCCTCGGTGCGTTGGAGACAAGCAATCAAAGAACTATTTATAGATACATTCATAAAAACGGTATTCAGAGTTGCCAACTGGTAATGGGATTAACTATTCTTGAAAAAGGAAGTGTATGGAATACCATTCCTCCTCATACCCATGACAGAAGAATGGAAGTGTATTTTTATTTTGATGTACCCGATAACCAGGTAGTGTTTCATTATATGGGATTGCCGCAGGAAACCAGGCATATTATCATGAAAAACTATGAAGCCGTTGTTTCTCCACCATGGAGTATTCATGCCGGCGGAGGCACCAGCAATTATGGTTTTATTTGGGGGATGGCAGGTGAAAATTTAGAATACTCAGACATGGATGGACTTCAATTAAATGATTTAAGATGACGGAACAGTTTTCATTAAAGGACAAAGTTGTTATTGTAACAGGCGGTACCGGAATCCTCGGAAACTCTTTTGTAAATGCGATTGTTGAAGCAGGCGGTGCTGTTGGAATCCTGGGTAGAAACGAAAAAGTTGCAGAAGAAAGAGCGGATGCAATAAATAAAAATGGTGGTAATGCTTTAGCATTAGTTGCTGATGTAATGGATGAAGAACAACTAAATGCAGCAAAGAAAAAAGCAATTGCTCATTTCGGCAAGATTGATGGATTGGTAAACGGTGCCGGTGGTAATATGCCCGATGGTGTATTGATGCCCGACCAGGATATTTTTTCCATGAACCTGCAGGGCATGAAAAGAGTGATGGACATCAATTTGTGGGGATCCGTTATTCCAACGCAGGTATTCGGAGAAGCTATTGCAAAAAATGAAAAAGGAAGCATTGTAAATATTTCTTCCATGAACTCCAAAAGAGCCATTACCAGAGTACTGGGATATAATATGGGTAAGGCAGCCCTTGATTGTTATAACCAATGGTTTGCTGTTGAACTGGCAAGGCGCCACGGTGATAAAATCCGTATGAATGCCATCGCACCCGGCTTTTTCCTTACTGAACAAAACCGATACTTACTCACAAAAAAGGAAGGTGGTTATACGGAAAGAGGAGAGTTAGTAATCAGGCAAACACCATTCAACCGCTTTGGTAAACCCGATGAATTAAAAGGAGCATTGGTTTGGTTGTTAAGCGATGCTTCTGAATTTGTAACCGGCGCTATGATTTGTGTGGATGGAGGATTCTCGATTTTTGGAGGAGTTTAATTTACTTTCGTTACCCACTCGCTAATAAAATCTACAAGGATGTTTCAATTAAATGGAAAGATTGCTGCTGTAACAGGCAGTGGAAGCGGGATTGGTAAAGCGGTGGCGTTATTACTTGCAAAGCAGGGTGCAGAAGTTCACTTGATTGATTTGAATGAAGAAGCTGTAAATACAAGTGCAAGCGAGATCAATCAAGCCAATGGGAAAGCAGCTCCGCATGTATGTAATGTCACCAATCAACAACAGGTGAAAGAGCTTTTCAATTCAATTGGGAAAATTGATGTTTTAGTAAACAGCGCGGGTGTTTCTCACGTGGGTAATGTTGAGAATACCACGGAAGAAGATTTTGACCGATTGTACAAGGTAAATGTAAAAGGTGTTTATAACTGTTTGCAGGCAGCTGTTTCATTGATGAACAAAAACAAATCAGGCGTTATTTTGAACGTGGCATCTATTGCCAACCATGTGGGCATCACTGATCGTTTTGCCTATTCAATGACTAAGGGAGCCGTGTATGCAATGACCCTATCCGTTGCCCGGGATTATCTGCATGAAGGTATTCGCTGCAACTGCATTTCTCCTGCTCGTGTGCATACTCCGTTCGTTGATGGGTTTCTTAAAAATAATTATCCGGGAAGAGAAGAAGAAATGTTCAATAAATTATCAAAATCTCAGCCAATCGGAAGAATGGCCAAACCGGAAGAGATTGCACATCTTGTTTTGTATTTGTGCTCGGACGAAGCGTCCTTTATTACCGGTTGTGATTATCCAATTGACGGTGGTTTTCTTAAACTTAATAACTAACCGAATGAAAAGGTCACTGTTTGCATTTGTCTTTTTTGCCAGTTTCACATTTTCATTTGCACAAGAGTATATTCAACCTGTTCCTGATTATACTCCTTCCGCACAAAATATTGATGAACGAAACAAATTTCAAAACATGAAGTTTGGCCTGTTCATTCATTGGGGTATTTATAGTGTTTTGGGTGATGGCGAATGGGTAATGCGGGTAAAAAATATTCCTTACAATAATTATAAACGTCTTGCTGATTTTTTCAATCCACAACAGTTCAATGCAAAAGAGTGGGTGCAATTAGCAAAAAATGCCGGGATGAAATATATCACCATCACGTCCCGTCATCATGATGGATTTAGTATGTTCAACACGGCAGCCAGCTCTTATGATATTGTTGATGCCACTCCCTATCATAAAGACCCGTTGATGGAACTGGCGCAGGAATGTGCTAAAGAAGGAATTGAACTACATTTTTATTATTCTCTTTTGGATTGGGGACGATCGGATTATGGTTTTGGAAAACCTATTGTTAACCATGAACCGCAAAATACAGACTGGAATAGTTACATCAACTTCATGAAGGCGCAGCTGACAGAGCTGATAACAAAATATCCGAATGTAACGGGTATCTGGTTTGACGGTCATTGGGAGCGTACCAATGCAAACTGGCATTATGATGAAATCTATTCACTCATTCATCAACTCAATCCTAAAATTCTTGTTGGAAACAATCATCATTTGGCTCCGTTCAAAGGCGAGGACTTCCAGATGTTTGAAAAGGATTTACCGGGAGAAAATACAACAGGATTCAGTGGTCAATCAAAAATTGGTAGTCTGCCTCTTGAAACGTGCGAAACGATCAATAATAGCTGGGGCTTTAACATCAACGACAATCACTATAAAACTGTAAAACAGATCATTCATTACCTGGTGAATGCCGCTGGTCGAAATGCTAATTTTTTATTGAACGTTGGTCCTATGCCCAATGGCAAAATTCAACCTGAGTTTACCGATACACTTGCCAGGGTAGGCGAGTGGATGAGAAAATATGGACAAACTATTTATGACACACGCGGAAATATTGTTGCACCGCAGCCTTGGGGTGTGGTCACACAAAAGGGAAATGTCTTGTATGTGCATATTCTCAGTGCAACAAAAGAACCCTATGTTTTTATTCCGGATGTAAAACAAAAAATTTCAAAAGCAACTCTTTTTGGCGGTTCTGTCGAACTGAAAATAAAACAACAGCCTGAAGGAGTATTTGTGTATTTGACGAATGTTCCTTCAGATAATATTGATACCATTATACAATTGCAATAAACTTTAGTTATGAAACTGATTCGATGGGTGAATGGAAATAAGCATGCAACCGGAATTATCATTAATGATGAATACTTTGACACCTCTTTATTTGGTGAAGACTATAATGAAACGTTTTTTGAAAATGAGGGATTGGATCGTCTTCAAAAATTTGTCGAATCGAACAAAAATAATTTGCCTAAGCTTTCAAAAGATATTCGGTTGGCAAGCCCGGTTGCGAGGCCTTCAAAAATTGTTTGCATTGGTTTAAATTATGCTGATCATGCCAAAGAAACCAATGCACAAATACCCAAAGAGCCAATTATATTTTTTAAATCAACTACGGCACTAATTGGTCCCTTTGACGATGTCATCATTCCAAAAAATTCCAAAAAAACAGATTGGGAAGTTGAACTGGCAATAGTGATTGGAAAGAAGGCTTCGTATGTGGAAGAAAACAAAGCATTAAATTATGTTGCGGGTTATTGTTTACACAACGATCTCAGTGAAAGGGAATTTCAGCTGGAAAGAAATGGTCAGTGGGTGAAAGGAAAAAGTTGTGATACGTTTGCGCCATTGGGACCCTTCCTGGCAACAAAGGATGAAATTGCCGATGTAAACAATCTAAAACTTTGGCTTAAAGTAAATGGCCAAACGATGCAGAATGGGAATACATCTAATTTTATTTTCAAAGTTCCATTCCTGGTTTCCTACCTGAGCCAGTTTATGACTTTGCTGCCTGGTGATGTTATCTCAACAGGAACGCCTGCCGGTGTTGGTTTGGGAATGAATCCACAGGTGTATTTAAATCCCGGTGATATAATTGAACTAGGCATTGACGGATTAGGCACATCGAAACAAAATGTAAAAGCATATCATCAATAATTTGCTATGGATCTTCAACTAAAAAATAAGGTCATCATTGTTACAGGTGGCGCGAAGGGAATAGGAGAAGGCATTGTAAAAGTGCTGGCAAATGAAGACGCCATCCCTGTAATTGTAGGAAGGAATGAAGATGATAACAACAAGTTGATGAATGAAATTATCACCGACGGGAAACAGGCATTCCAGGTTGTTGCCGAATTAACAGATCCCGATGAATGCAAAAAAGCAGTTGATGCTGTCATTGGTAAATTCAATCGCATCGAAGGCGTAGTAAATAATGCAGGTGTAAATGACGGGGTGGGATTAGAAAAAGGCAGCTATGAAAAATTTATGGAAAGCCTGCATAAAAATTTGGTTCATTATTATCTCATCGTTCATCATGCATTACCCGAATTGATCAATTCAAAAGGCTCCATTGTAAATATCACTTCAAAAACGGCAGAGACCGGGCAAGGAAATACTTCTGCCTATGCTGCTGCCAATGGCGGCCGTAATGCTTTAACCAGGGAATGGGCAGTTGAGCTTTTGAAGTATAACATTCGTGTGAATGCAGTAGTTGTGGCTGAATGCTTTACTCCATTATATGAAAGGTGGATTAAAACACTTCCAAATCCAGAACAAAAATTAAAAGAGATCACTTCAAAAATTCCCCTTGGTAACCGAATGACCACTGCCCAAGAAATTGCAGATATGGTTGCCTTTCTCTTATCGAATAAGTCAAGTCACACTACCGGGCAAATTATTCATGTGGACGGAGGATATGTTCATTTAGATCGTGCGTTGGCTAACAGCTGACCATTTTAGAGCTTCGAAATAAATTATTTTGTTTAGCTATGCTATCCTTAAATTTATTTCATCAAACACCCTGGTATGCCTGAAGACAATTCTCCCGGAAAACAAGAAAATTGTTCCCTTCATGAAAGTCGCCGCCGTTTTTTAAAGCTATCATCAGCATTGACAGCTATTGCTTTAACGCCGGCTGTTGTGGTAAAAGCAGCAGAAAATA
>Ga0207650_10002595_pt1 | contig 12507 bp, 9 predicted proteins | sample KBSS63metaG_FD_184325 | JGI IMG/M metagenome (GOLD analysis project Ga0207650, IMG submission 184325) | Switchgrass rhizosphere microbial communities from Kellogg Biological Station, Michigan, USA - KBS S6-3 metaG (SPAdes) (version 2) | ecosystem: Host-associated > Plants > Roots > Rhizosphere >...
GCCCAGGCGCTCGAGCTGACGCTTGCGCTTCGCACTGCTGGCGAAGGAGAGGTGGTCGCGCAGCGAGAGATCGTTGCAAGCCTCGACATCGCGCTCGATGCGCGCCGCCAGCGGATCCTGGTGAGTCGAGCGCAGGTCAACTGGGTGAAATGGTTCGTGCTGCTCGTCGAGGCAGGGTGCATGATGGTCGGCATCGCAATGGTACACAGCGACAACCGCGCGGCGGCCCGGATCGCGATGGGGCTGTTCGGGACCGCAAGCGCCGTGTGCATCTTCCTGCTCGTCGCTCACGATCGACCATTCGCGGGCGACTTCGCGGTTTCTCCGGCGCCGCTGCTGAACGTCCGACCGGATGCACCGGTCGCCGAGAAATGATCGCAGCCCGATTGACTTCGCCTACCTAGTCGAACGAGATGCCCGCGAAGCAGAGCTCCGACGGTCGATCACCGCTATAGAGCACCACGGAGCTACCGCGACGCTCCGACCAATGAGTACGCGGCCCAGTTGGCAGGATCGCGTGTGCGGCGGCTCTGAATCGCACGCCGTTGCGCCGACGCCAGCGCCGACGGCAGTGAGTGCCCTTTCAGCTCCTCGTAGAACGCGCGCATGACCAGCGCCGATGCCTTGTCATCGACCGGCCACAGCGTCGCGAGCACATTGTCCGAGCCCGCGAACAGAAATGCGCGCACCAGGCCTATCCAGTCGTCCCCACTCGGTACATCCGCCAATGCCCCCGACCCGAGCGCCGTCTGGCACGCACTGAGCACCACCAATTGCGCGTGCAATGCGGCGCCGAATACCTCATGCACGGCGAGGCGCCCGTCATCGCGTGCGTCGGGGGCCAGCTCGACGAAGGAGAACAGGGGATTCTGCTTGTTCAACACGCCGTACGTCGCGAAATGAATAATGGCGAACCGCCCGCCGCGCGCGCGGAACTCGGCTTCCGTTGCCGCGGCGGCGGTCAGCACGGTCGCCTCACGTCCGTACAATGATTGGATCGCTCGCACCTCGTCCCGCGATGCCGGCAGCGCGTCGGGTCGCGGAGCGAATGCCAGGACTCCGCGTGAACGCGCCGCGCTCCGTCGATCGGCCAGTCGCAGCCACAGCGCCGCCGATGGCACATACGCGACCTCGTACCGTTCGATGAGAAACCGTCGTGTGCTGTCGCGGTCGATGAGGGCGGCGAACGGCAGGTAATGCAGCTCGGCGTGCGGCGCGATGAGCAGTGTGCGCGCGCCCCGTAGTGCTCCGCTGCGCTCGATGGGCTCGATGAGCACGCGATGCAGGCGCTCCAGCGGCGCGCTCCATAGATCGGTGGATGACGACCGGGTATGGCCGCTGATCGTCTCGCGTGCGAAGTCCACGGCCGACGCCAGCGCGTGGCGACCCACGCCGAGGTCGAGGGATGTCAGGCCATTGCGACGCATCACGAAGACGAGGGTCGTCGAATCGGTGACGAGGAACTCGACCAGCGCCTCGTCCGGTTGCAGGTGGGCCGCGACGGCGTTCGCGTCCACGGTCATCGGCTGCACGAGCTGCGCGTACTCGGGGGCCGCCTCCCGGAGACGGCTCAGGACCTCCGTGTACTCGCGTTGCGCGGCATCGAGCGCAGCGCGCGAGGCACCCGACGCGTCCGAGCGAAACGCGAGCCCGCGCACGTAATCGCGCCCGTGCTCTTCCTCGAGCGCGCGCTCGAGGATGGCGATCCGGCGCCGCAGATCCTGTTCCCTCGCGACGACCGCTTCGTCGTTAGGTGGCGCAACGCCCAGACGCCCCTCGGCGAGCAGCTCGAGCAATTCCTGACCACGGAGCCGCTCGCTGACCTCGAATGCCGCGGCGTCACGTCCCCGCTGGCGCTCGACGAGCGAGAGACGCTCGTACGCGACCCACTTGTCCGCACGATACGCAGCCCGGCGCTCGGACAAGCGGATCGAGCCGGCTAGTCGGTCCGTCGCATCGACGATACCGCGCAGCTCCGATGCTGCTCCTGCCAGATCGCCGCGGTCCGCCACGACGCGCGCGCGGCCGAGATGAAGATCCGCCCACACAGCCGGCGCGTTGCGCGAGCCGAGCCGCGCGAGGGCGCGGTCGTACATCCGCTCGGCGCCCCGCCGATCGCCTCCGCGCCACGCGAGATCGGCCAGCGCGCCTAACGCCGTCGCCTCGCCGACGTCGTCTCCCACACCGCGCAGCGTGACGTGCGCGAGACGGACCTCGCGCCTGCCCGCTGATGTATCGCCCGATTGCGCGAGCGCGACCCCAAGCAGCAGCCGCGTCTGCGCTATCGCGCGGACGTCGCCCGAGGCCCGCACGGCCTCGAGCGCCAGCTCGAACGCCTTGGCCGCGCCCGCGGCGTCGTCCCAACGCAGGAGCAGAAGCCCCAATCCCTGTCGTGCATCGGCCTGCGACTCCGGATCGCCGAGCGTGCCGAAGCGGTCGCCGGCGACAGTGTACTCGCGCTCGGCGTCAGTCAGCGCGTTGAACTCCACGGCGAGGTCGGCACGCGCCAGCGCGAGCGCCGCCAGCAGGTCGGGCGCCGAATCGCGTGTGGCGGCAGCATCCGCTCGGCGCAGCGTCATGAGCGCCGACTGCAGGTCACCCATCGCTCCCTGTGCCTGCGCGAGGTCCGTGCGTGCGGTGACGGCGTCCGCACGCGGGCCGGTTTCGTCGTAGATCGCGATCGCCTGTGTCAACGCGTCCCGCGCCGCGAGATAGTCACCGCGTCGCAACTCGAGCAGTCCCAGGCTGTGGAGCACCGGTGCTTCGCGCGCCCGTTCGGAGGCCGTGCGTCGAATGTCCAGCGCGTCGCGGTACAACCTGCCGGCGGTAATGTAGTCGCCCTGCCGCGTGGCGAGGTTGGCGAGGTTCACCATGTTGTCGGACGCGACGGACGCACGTCCGCTCCGCCGATTGCGGTCCAGCGCGGCTTCGTAGTGCCTGCGTGCACCAGCGGTGTCTCCCATCGCCTCGGCAACGAGACCGAGATTGTTCTCGTCCGCCGCCATGCCGCGATCGTCGCCGATGTGCGGACGGAGCGCGAGCGCGTTTGAATACAGCGTGCGCGCGCGCGCGAGATCCCCGCGATCTTTGGCAACCGACGCGAGAGTACCGATCGCGTTGAGTCGCGTGCGCGTGTCGCCGATGCGTTCGGCGATCGCGCGACTCCGTCGCAAATACTGCTCGGCGCTGTCCAGCGAGCCGTCGCGATACCACGCGACTGCCATGTTCCCCAGCGCGGCGCCCTGGCCGGCCGAGTCACCGATGGAGCGCGCCAGCCGATAGCTCTCGCGCCAGTCGCGGAGTGCCGCGGCGGCGCCGGACGTACCGAGTGCCGCGTTGCCGGCGATACGCAGACTGTCGGCGGCGGCCTTCGTTAGGCGTTGTCGCGGCGACCACGCCTCGAAGCGAGACACCTGTCGCACATAGAACGAATCGCTCCACGCATCGGCGTACGCGAGGGCGAGGCGATGCGCCGTGGCAAGGTGCGACCCGCGCGCCTCAGCGCCGGCCGTCGCGGCGAGCCTGAAGAGATGGGTGAGCGTCGCGCGGGCGCTGTCAGGGAGCTGCCTAACGATCGCGTCGACGCGCACGTCGCCGTGCTCGACGAGCTGCCGCAGTGAGTCGGGAGGCAGTGGCGCCTGTGCGTGCGCATTCGCCCCGCCGACCACTAGCGCCATCAGCACCCCAAGGGGCATCGGGCGCCGATGGCGCCTCACGCGTTCGGACTCATGGTCGCACCCTCACCTGCGTCGTAACCGACGAGCCAGCAGGCGCAGCACGCCGCCACGAGAATCCCGGCTGGGCGCAGCAAAACATTGTACGTATCGATCCTCCTCCGCTCCCATCAGCATTCACGACGTCCAACCTCTGATCCGTGATCACCGCGAGCCTGCTGCCGTCGGGCGACCACACCGCATACGAATTTTCCGCCGAGACGGGCGTTATCGGCGTGACGTTCGAGCCATTGGCGTCCATTACGAGGGCCTGAGTGCGAACGCCACCGTTCGTTGTAACCTCGACATCGAGCCACGATCTGGTGAAGGCGATTCGCTTGCCATCGGGCGACCAGCGCGGTCTGACATCGCCCCTCGAAGCAGATGGCCTGCTGATGCGTGTGTCGTTCGAGCCATCGGCGTCCACGACGTTGATCGTGGATGTATCGCCCGCGGCGACGACGTTGTAGGCGATCTTGCTGCCGTCGGGCGACCAGTCCGGCCACGAAGCCGAGGCTCCGGGCGGAGCAGAAACGAGCCACCGCAGCCCGGACCCGTCCGCGTTCACGACGTAGAGTCCCTCGCGGGACGAGAGGTCCCTGGGTAACACTGCCCCGGCGAAGGCAAAGCGGCTGCCGTCGGGAGACCACGACATTCCGCCCACGTCCAGGCCACTGAACGTTGTCAGCCGCCGCAGGCCAGTTCCGTTGGCCTTCACCACGAACAGGTCGAAGTGGCAAACGCTGTTCGCCTGATTGCACCCACGCTGACTTCGGAACGCGATCGACGTCCCATCGGGCGACCAGACGGGATCGACGTCGTAGTCGCCGGTCAGAAAGCGGCCGTTGGATCCGTCAGGGTCCACCGCGTACAGGCCGGAAAGCGCCGAGTCGAAGTCCCAAAACGTATAGACGATCGCGCCCTCGGGCGTCGTCGCCGGTTTGACCGTAATGCGCGCCGTGCCGGCGCCGGGATATCTGGGATCGGGGCTCCGTGCGCTGATCATGGCTGTGCCGGCCCCGATGGCGACCACTGACCCTCCGGAATTCACGTATGCGACGTCGGGTGCGGTCGATGTCCAAGAAAGCGATCGGTATGACGGAATCGTGATCCGGCCAGCCGAGTCTTTCAGCTTCGCCTCCAACTGCACATAGCTTCCCGCATCCAACGTCGCCGTATCAAGCGAGAGCGTCACCGACGCAATCGAGCCAGAGCTCAGCGACCCGGACGTCGTAAACGTGACGTCCACCGGTGACGCGAGTGACGCGCCCGCGAGGTTCGCGACTCCGCTCACCGAAAGCGAGTACGTCGTGAGCGGCGCCAGCGGCGCGCTCGGTGTGAACTCGAACGTGTAGCCCGCGCCGGAAACCACGCTCACCTCACCGGGCACCGGCGATGTGCCCGCGCTCAGCGTGACGGTCGTCGGGTTCACCGACGCGGGGTCGACCGGCTCGCTGAACACGATCGCGATGACCAGGTTGAGCGGCACGTCGGTCTGCCCGCGCGGCGGCCGCGTGCGAACGAGACGGGGCGGCACCCTGGCGGCGACCGAAAGGAACGCTGTTGCATCCGGTCCGCCGGCACGAATCACCGTGACCTGAAGAGTGTCACCGGAGCTCGCCGGAATCGGCTGCGGATCGAACCCGCCGTCAACGATCGTCACCGTTAGGCGCTCTGCGGTTCGCAGGTTGCTGACCGTCGCGGTCGTCCCGTCGGAAACAGTGCCCGGGACGAGCGACACGTACGACACCTCGGCGCTCAGCGCGGCGCTTGAGTTAGCCGCACTACGACCGGCGGCGATTGTCGCGTTACCCACCGGGGCGGACACGTTGAGTCCCGCGACCAGCGTCGAGTCGGACTTGCGCGTCACCGCGCCCGGTCCGGGGATGTTGTCCGTCTGCCTGCACGATAGCGCAGCGACGATGATCGGCAGCGTGACGATTATGCGAAGGGAGCGGGGACTCATGGTCTCACTCCGGCGGTGGACAGTTGGAATACGGTGAGCGCGGAGCCGACCGATCGCTCGACAGGCGATGTCCCATTACCCGCATGTCAACGCATCCCCGGGGTACCCGCCGGTGTAGGTCGTCGGAAAACTCCCGGGAACGATCGGGCCGGGCACATCGATCGTCATTGCGGCCGGTCCCGGGATGCGCAGCGTGATGTGAGCGATCGCCTCGGTACCGCTTACACGCGCGCCACCACCACCGTCCAATGTGAGCTCGAAATCGCCGTACGTTTCGTGAAACACCTCGGTCGGTGAGGATCCCACGGGACGCAGCAAATGGCACATGGGAGGAGTGCCCAGGCCGGGGAGGTCGAACGACACCGCGATCACCGCGGTGCCTCCGCGGCCGGTCGTGTCGCGAACCACAAGCTCCGGTGCATACGACCAGAAGTTCGAACCGGCGGAGTACTGTACCTCGAGCATGCGGAAGTCCACGACCACCGGTGACACCGCCGAGGTGGGTGCAGGCGCCAGGACCGTAACCGAGATCGTCGCGGTCGCGCCCTGTGCCACTCCCTCGACAATGGTGGTGCCTGGCCGGACCCCGACGACATACCCGTATTGTGAGCTGCCCCACGATTCGACCGTCGCGATGGACGGGTCCCTGCTACGCCATGTAGTCGGCAAATCCTTGCTACCCGATTGACCGTCACTCGCATAAGGGCTATACGCGATGAAATGCGAGTCGACGGGGATCTCGCGCGTCGCCTGTCCACGGGGGATAAACGTGGTGGGTGGCGTCCCGCTCGTAGTTTTGAAGGGGATGGACGTCGGCGTGGCGAGTGGCGTCCCCACGAGATTGACGACCCCATTCACCCTGAGCACGTAGTCCGTAGCCGGGGTCAGTGAGACCGCCGGCGCGAACTCGACGGCGTACCCGGGGCCGGGCACCACCCGCAGCGCGCCGGCAACCCGTGAAGCTCCCGTAGTCAGCATGATCGAGGTCGGGTTCACCGACGCGGGGTCGAGCGGCTCGCTGAACACGAGCGTGATGACCATGTTGAGCGGCGCATCGGTCTGCCCGCGCGGCGGCCGCGTGCGAACGATTCGCGGTGGCACGCTAGGCCTCACCGAAAAGAAGGCGGTTGCGTCCGGTTCCGTTGCGCGACTCACCGTGACCTGGAGGGTATCGCCCGGGCTCGCGGGAATCGGCTGTGGATCGAATCCGCCGTCCACGATCGGCACCGTTAGGCGTTCTGCCGTTCGCAGGTTGCTGACCGTCGCGGTCGTACCGTCGGGAACAGTGCCCGGGACCAGCGACACGTAGGAGACCTCCGCGTTCACCCCGCTATTCTGGTGAGCTGCAGTGCGGTCGGCGGCGATTACCGCGTTGGCAATTGGCGCAGACGCGTTGAATCCCGCGAGCAGCGACGCATCGGACTTGCGCGCGACTACGTCGGGTCCAGGGATGCCGTCGGCGCCCGTACACGACGCCACGGCGACGGCGGTGGCCAGCGCGGCGATGATGCGATGGAAGCGGGGCCTCATGGTCTCACTCCGTCGGTAGACAGCTCGAATTCGGTAAGCGCGGAGCCAACCCAGCGGTCGAAATCAGTGCGCGCCTCCACCTTCCACAGGTAGCGCGTGGCTCGCTCCAGTGTGATCGCCGACGGCGGTACGGCTGTAGTGTCGGACGTCAGCGTCTCCCAGACGACGACGCCGTCCGGCTTGAACACTCGGACGCGGTAACCATTCGCTCGCGTCACCGCGGACCAGCGGAACACCGGTGTGCCCGAGACAACGTCCACCGGCGAGACGGCCAACGGCGCCACAACGAGCGCGCCGGTCTCGTCGCGCATCGACGTGGCCATTTGCCGCGGCGTCGAGCTCCGGCCGATCGCGAAAACGAGTACTGCGGCCGCTGCCAGGCCCGCCGCGCTCACACCACTCATGAAAGTCGGCCGCAGACGACGTGTCGTGGCTGCGCGAGGCGATGCGGCGGTCACTTCGGCGTCGTTGAGCGCGGCACGTAACTCCGTCAGCTGCGACCTGCATGACGCGCAGGTAACGAGGTGCGCCATGGCGGCAACACGCGCGTCCTCGGCAATGTCCCCCTCCGCGAGCGCAGCAATCGTCAGCTCGTCGAGACACTCACCCCCGACGTCTTTCGCTTCTCGTGTCGCGCGACGCACGCTGGCCGCCAGCTCGCGGTGTCGCACCACCATGGCGCGACATGACGCACATCCCTCCAGATGCGCCGCGATGTTCGCATCGCGCCGCGGGTCGTCGGTGGCGCCCATCGCGAACGACAGCAGTGTGAGATCGTCAGGGCAGGTCGTGGGCACAGTCATACTCTCTGGAGGTTCAGCGGGCTGCCGCAACAACGTGCATAAGGGAGACGGACAGCGCGGCGGGAATTGCTCGCTCGCGGCTCTTGCCCGGCCGACGCTACAGGTCGCCCTTGTAGATCCCTCGGCTCGCAAGCGCTTCCCGGACGACGGCGAGACCGCGGTACACCTTGTTGTATACCGTCTTCGCGTTCCCAAGACCGAGCACTTTGGCAATGTCCGCAGCAGGCATTTCGTCGACGACGAAGAGCTGGATGGCAAGCTGCGACACGGTGTCCAGCGATTGCATTGCAATCCGCAGCGCCTCTCCAGCCTCACCCACGGCCGCCGCATCGACGGAGACCTCGACCCACTCGGCGATCGGCGCGACCGCGACGGGACGAGCGAGGGTGCCCGCCGCTCCGTTCAAGGCTGCGCGCTGCGCTTCGCGCAGCGCACGACGACAGTCGCCAGGCGTCACGCCAGCGTCGCCACTCGAGAGGAGCACCAGCTCACACGCCTCGCGGTGTGAGCGATGCTCTAGAAACACCAGCTCGTAGATGCGCCTGCCTAACGGGGAGAGCGACTTCGGTGGCTGCGCGCGCGAGCGTCCGTCGCGGGATCGAAACCAGTCGACGATGAGGTTGCGCAGGACGGCCACCAGCCAGGTGGCGAAGGAGGCGCGCGGCGCCGCGGCGAATGCAAACGTCTTGAGGCGCGCGAGATCGTTCTCGCGCAACCGGCCGCAAACGTGCGCGAAGATGTCCATCACGTCGTCCGGCTCCGTCGTGGCTCGCCGGATCTGCGCGAAGATCAGCCGCCGGTAGCGATCGATAAACGTTGTCCACGCGCCGTCCAGATCACCGGCGCGAAGTCTATCGAGAGTCGGCTCGGGTGACGGCGTCACGAGAGTGAGTGCGGTTTCGCCGCGGCGTGCGCAACAGGGTGGCCGAAAGTACCGCTGCCTGCGGCACCGAGCAAATAGAGGCCGCAGGGGTGAACGTCGGCGCCTACAACTCCCGCCGCTCGAAGATCCCCATCGCCGCCACCGTCACGACGCCGGTGGCCACGACGGCCGTGGCCAGCTGCCAGCCTAACGGCTGCGACTCGAACACCAGCGCCTTCTGCGTCGCGAGCACCAGCCCGAGGAAGCTGTAGCGCGCCGCCGGCCCCCATGCGCCGAGCAGCAGCGTGAGAAAGTAGAACCCCAGCCCCGCGCCCGCTGCCGCGCCACGCGACTGGAACGCGGCCGAGAACAGCGTCATGACCGCGATGAGCAGCACGGCATACACCAGCCAGAGCGCCACGGCCGTCACGAGGTGGGCCGCCCCGGCGGCATCGAAGACCACCGCCGTCACGGCCAGGCACACCGCCGTGCCTAACGCCGTTGCTACCACCAGCAGCATCGTCTGCGAGAGGACCTTCGTCACGACGAACGCGCCTCGTGACAGCGGCTTCGTCAGCGCGAGAATCGCCGTCCCCGACGAGCGCTCGCCCGAGACGACCCCCGCCCCCGTAATGATGATGGCGATCAGCACGAGCTGGTCGAGGCTCTTGATGAACTGCACGTAGGCGTCACGCGCAGTCGGCGGCGGGATCTGGATCACCAGGCCGGGCTGCGACGTGGCCATCGACCGCACCAGCGCCGGCGTGAGCGCCGCGATGATCGGGCTCGTCACCCCGAAGAACACCAGCATGCCGGGGATCACCCAGATCCGCCACGTCCGGCGGATCTCGGTGAGCTCCTTCCGGAGAAAGGCGCCGAATCCCGTCATTGCACCGGCCCTCCGGATCCTCCGGGTCCACCGACAAGCTCCACGAACACGTCTTCCAGGCTCGTCTCCTCGATCTCGAATCGTCGGAGCGCGACGCCGGCAGCCGCGATTGCCGCCGGGATCTCGCGCTGCGCCGTCGCCAGATCCGATACCGCGAGCCGCAACGTTCTTCCGTCCGTCTCGATGGACTTGAGCCAGGAACGTCCCCGCAGTGCATCCGCGACAGCAACGACCCCGGTTTCGCCTTCGATCTCCACGACCAGCCGATTCGCCGCCGCGCGTGCAGTCAGCTCGCCTATCCCGGCACTCGCCACGACTCGCCCCCGCTCGAGGATCGCCACCGCATCGCAGACGCGCTCGACGTCAGCGAGGATGTGCGTGGAGAAGAACACCGTGGTGCGCCCGCGCAGCGACGCCACCATCTCCAGCACCTCGCGGCGGCCTATCGGGTCGAGCGCGCTCGTCGGCTCGTCGAGCATGAGCAGGCTCGGCGCGTTGATCAGCGCCTGCGCGATGCCGAGCCGCTGCTTCATCCCTCTCGAAAACCCGCCGATCCGCGTGGTGACGGACGCGAGACCCGCCATCTCGAGCAGCGCGGTAGTCCGGGCGTCGAGCGTTGCCTGATCGATCCCGAAAAGTCGTCCCGCAAACTCCAGATACTCGCGGGCGGTCATCCACGGGTAGAAGCCCGGCACGTCGGGCAGGAAGCCGATCCGCGCACGGACCGTGTCGGTCGCCCGCTCGACATCGTGGCCGAGGATGTGAGCGGTACCGGCTGTGGGACGGGCGAGCCCGGAGAGGATGCGGAGCGCGGTGGTCTTACCGGCGCCATTTCGGCCGAGGAAGCCGAATACGGCGCCGGGGCGGACGACGAGGTCGACGCGATCGAGTGCCAGCGTGTCGCCGAACCGTTTGGACAGACCGCGAAGCTCGATGGCGGCGGTCTCGTCAGATCGATCGTCCGTCAACGCTTGTCGCGCGTGCCGTACAGCGCGTCGACAGCTCGGCGCGTTGCCTCGCCTCCCGCGGTGCTGGCGGCCGATCCGCCCGCGGGGAAATCGACCTCTTCCGGGGGCCGTCCGATGGCGAGGTAGACGATCGCACCAATCAGGTTGCCGAACGCTATGACCAGCGCCCACACCCACTTGCGGTCGCCGCGCACCCTCTCGCGCCGCACGAGGTCCGCCAGCGCGTACAGCTGAACCGCCAGCTGGACGACGATGAGCCCGATCAGAATGCCGGCGACGGTTGAAGTCACGTGGAGTCGCGCGGCGAGCCAGTCCAGCATGGTCAGCCCTCGTGTGGGTCGCAGCGAGAAAATCGGGTCCGTGGTCCTCTCGCGCCAGATGACGGTCACGACCGTGTCTACCCAGGGTACGTGGTGCTAGCGGTGCGGCCCGGAATGCGGGAGCTTACAGGCCCATCGCTATTCCCCACGCGGCCGCGCCGCCTTTCACCACTCCTATGCACGGTCAATTCGTCTGGTACGAGCTCACGACGCCCGACGTCGACGCAGCGAAAAGGTTCTACTCCCGGGTCACCGGTTGGGGGACGCAGCGGTTCGACGATGACTACGACATGTGGACGAGCGGCGGGCGTCCGATCGGTGGCCTGATGCACCTCGGCGACGAGATGCGGCAGCAGGGAGTTCCGCCCAACTGGTTGCCGTACGTCGAGTCCGACGATGTCGACGCGACCGCGGCGAAGGCTGCCTCGTTAGGCGGTCGCGTGGTCTACGGCCCGGAGGACATTCCTGGTGGCGGCGGTCGCTTCGTCGTCCTGCAGGATCCGCAGGGCGCGATGTTCGGCGCGTTGAAGCCCGGTACCCCCGGCGGTGCGTGGGACGGCACGCCCGTCGTCGGACGGTTCTCGTGGCACGAGCTCATGACGACGGACTACGTGAAGGCGTTCGAGTTCTATCGCGACCTGTTCGGGTGGGAGAAGACGGGCGAGATGGACATGGGTGGTGGCCAGAACTACTTCATGTATGGCAAGGGCGACACGGCGTACGGCGGCATGTTCAACCGCTTCGGCGACATGGAGTCGATGAACCCCTTCTGGCTCGTGTACGTCCACGTGAAGGACGTGGGCACGGCGGTGACCGCCGCCACGAAGGCCGGCGCCATGGTCCATCGGCCGCAGATGGACATTCCCGGTGGTTCGATCGCGATTCTCGGTGATCCGCAGGGCGCTGGGTTCGCGCTGCATCACGTGAGCGCCCCGGCCGCCGCCGCGAAGCCATCCGCAACCAAGTCTGCCGCGACCACGGCGAAGAAGACAGCGAAAGTGGCGAAGAAGGCCGTGAAGAAAGCCGTGAAGGCGGTGAAGAAGGCGGCAAAGAAGGCCGCGACCAGAGTAAAGTCGGTCGCAAAGAAGGCCGCGAAGTCACCGCCTCGAGCGAAATCGAAGGCGAAGGCCAAAAAGCAAGCCCGACCGGCAGCCAGGAAGCCTAACGCGAAGAAGGCAACCCGGGCTACCGCCAAGCGAGGTAAGAAGGCGGCCAGGAAGCGCTGACGCGTCTGCCAGCCATGGCGCACCCCTACCTCTCGCTTTCCGCATCCCGTCGCCCAATGCGCGCCATCACAACGGCCATCGCCCTCGTTTCACTCGCCGCCGGAACCGCCTCGGCACAAGGCACCCGCCTCCTTCGGAACCCGTCGCTCGGACCGACACAGATTGCGTTCACCTACGGCGGCGACCTCTGGGTCGTCGGCCGCCAGGGCGGCGAGGCTCGTCGCCTAACG
>Ga0207650_10002596_pt1 | contig 12498 bp, 10 predicted proteins | sample KBSS63metaG_FD_184325 | JGI IMG/M metagenome (GOLD analysis project Ga0207650, IMG submission 184325) | Switchgrass rhizosphere microbial communities from Kellogg Biological Station, Michigan, USA - KBS S6-3 metaG (SPAdes) (version 2) | ecosystem: Host-associated > Plants > Roots > Rhizosphere...
GGCAGCTGGTTGGGTGCCTCGGAATACAGGTCCGCTCCGCTATGCCCGACGGGAATGTAGCACGCCCGATTCGGCGCGGTAGCCAGGCTGATCCCAGCAAGCTTCGCAATGACGCAATCGATGCAGTCGGTTTCCGTGTCGATGGCGACATAGCCCTGCGCGGCCGCCTCTGCGATCCAGCGATCCAGGACCGCCTCATCGATCACGGTTTCATACTTCGATCGATCGACCTCGATCTGCTCCGCTGGCGCCGGTTCCGACGGCTTCTTGTCCAATGAAGCCATGACGTCATTGATCCCGCCGCCGCTGCTGCTTCGCGGCGCAGGCACGCTGCCGCCGCCTTCCAAGCGGTTGAGGAGCGACTTGAACCCCATGTCGGCAAGGAAGTCGCGAAGCGGCTCTGGCGGAATTCCCTTGAGCTGAAGCGCCTCCAGCGGCTCGGGCAGGTTTGCATCACAGACAAGGCGCACGAGCTCGCGTGAGAGACGCGCGTTGCCGGCATGATCGATCAGCGACTGCTTGAGCTTGGGCTTCGAAATCTGGTCGGTGCTGGCGAGCACCGTTTCCAGGTCGCCGAACTGCTGGATTAGCTGCGATGCCGTCTTGGGCCCGATTCCCGGCACGCCGGGGACGTTGTCGACGCTGTCGCCCATCAGCGCAAGTACGTCGCCGACCTTCTCGGGAGGGACCCCGAACTTCTCGAGCACCTCGTTCCGGCCGATACGGCGGTCGTTCATCGTGTCCAGCATGTCGATCCCGGCATCCTCGTCGATCAGCTGCATCAAATCCTTGTCGGAGCTGACGATCGTCACGTTCCAGCCGGCTTTCTTTGCCTCGGTCACGTAGCAGGCGATGATGTCATCTGCCTCCAGCCCCGCTTCCTCGATGCAAGGGATGGAGAAGGCACGGGTCGCCACCCGGATCAGCGGAAATTGCGGGACCAGATCCTCCGGCGGCGGCGGACGGTGTGCCTTATACTGGTCGTACATCTCATTTCGGTGTGTGTGCTCAGACGCATCGAGGATCACCGCCATATGCGTCGGTCCGTCTGCGCGGGTCAGGTCGCCGGCCAACTTCCAAAGCATCGTGGTATAACCATAAACCGCGCCAGCCGGGGTGCCGTGCCGGTTGGTGAGCGGCGGAAGCCGGTGATAGGCGCGGAAGATGTAGCTCGACCCGTCGACCAGGTAGATGTGAGGGCGGGCTTGTGGATCGGCGTCGGACATGAGCTGCGCGGTTTAGCAGGGTGGTGACAAGAGGAAAGCCGCCGCAGGCATGGACTCTTGTTAGGAGGTAGCGCCAAAAACAAGGGGCGGCCCGGGGGAGCCGCCCTCTTAACTAAACGCACGGACCCGGGTGGGGGAATTGGATCCGTTGTTGGCGCAAACGAAGATTTGCGCAGGCCGATCCTACTGCTGTTGATTCTCCGACCACGGAACCGAGTACTTGCCGAAAAACGATAAAAAGGATATCGTTTATCGATAAGTGATTCGGAGTCCACCATGCCCCATGACAAATCCGCTGTGCTGCCGATTGCGTATGTGCTCCTCCGCATCCTTATCATCTTTAACTGGCTTTACGGCGCCGCCATCTTGGGGTTGCTCGCGTTCACGTTCGTGAATGAGCCTTGGTTCATGCGAGCCATCGACGTTCCTCCAGGAACAGACGCGCAACCGATCATGATCGGGCTGCGAGTGATCGCCTTGTTGGGGATCCTGGCCGTGCCTCTGAACCATCTGATCCTGACGAGGCTGTTGCGGATGGCGGAAACGGTCGGTCGCGGCGATCCGTTCGTGGCCGCCAACGCCTACCGGCTCAATGCGATTGCGTGGGCGCTGATGGCTCTGCAGCTGCTCAGCATCGTGATTGGCGCAATCGGCAAGTCTATCGCGTCGAAGGAATTCCCGCTTCATCTGGATGCGGGCTTCTCGGTAAGCGGCTGGCTTGCCGTCATCCTGACGTTCGTGCTCGCCCGCGTCTTCGCCGAAGGCACATTGATGCGCGAAGACCTCGAAGGCACGATCTGATGCCGATCTCGGTCAAGCTGGACGATCTACTTCACCAACGGCGGATGACCCTGACCGAACTCGCGGAGAAGATCGACATCACCCTTGCAAACCTGTCGATCCTCAAGACGGGCAAGGCTCGAGCCATTCGCTTTTCGACGCTCGAAGCCATTTGCGAAGTCATGAATTGCCAGCCCGGCGATCTGCTCGAATTCGTGCCAGGACCGTCAGCCGACTAGCAAGGGCCAGATCACCATTCCCAAGCCGATCATGCTGATGGTCCAGACGATCGTCCGGACGACGGGAATCCCGGCCGCATAGAGCGGCAGGTAGACAATTCGGGCACCAAGCCAGATCCAACCGCCGAGCGCAGTCGTCGCGCTGGTGCGGCCGGCGATCACGACTCCAAACAAGGCGATGATCGCAATTGGAAAGGTCTCCAGGAAATTTGCCTGGGCGCGCATGGTCCGGCCGGTCAGCGGGTTCGCTTCCGGTAGCTCCTGGTCGCGCGCGCCGACATTCCACTTGCGACCATATTGCTGAGTTTTGAAGCGGGTCGCCGTGAAGACGTAGACGAACAGCAACAACGCTCCGAACGCCAGAATCTTGATTTCGACAGCCATCTGATCCCCCCTTTCATTCTTCCTACGGCACCAGCACCGTATCCTTCGCTTCACGCAGAAGGTCCGGATAATCGAGTGTGTAATGCAGCCCGCGGCTTTCATGCCGGGACAAGGCGCTCCGGATGATGAGATCCGCGACTTCGACCAGGTTGCGGAGCTCGATCAGGTCCGGAGTCACCCGGAAATGACGATAATATTCGTGGACCTCTTGCCGCAGCATGTCGATCCGATGCCTAGCGCGCTCCAGTCGCTTGGTGGTTCGGACGATCCCAACATAATTCCACATGAAACGGCGGATTTCGCCCCAGGTCTGCGCAATCACGACCTCCTCGTCGCTGTCGGTGACCCGGCTTTCATCCCAGGCCCTGATCTCGGGCACGTCAGGCAGGTGATGGAAATTGCCGATGATGTGGCTTGCGGCCGCTTCGCCGAAGACCAGGCATTCGAGAAGGCTGTTGGAGGCGAGGCGATTGGCGCCATGCAGGCCCGACTGGGTGACTTCCCCCGCCGCGTAGAGGCCGGGTGCGTCGGTGCAGCCATGAAGGTCCACCACCACGCCCCCGCAGGTGTAATGTTGCGCAGGAACCACCGGGATGGGTTCCTTGGTGATGTCGATCCCGAGTCCCAACAGCCTTTCGTAGATGTTCGGGAAATGTGCTCGAACGAAGTCCTCGTCGCGGTGCGAAATGTCGAGGTGGACGTAGTCGAGGCCAAGGCGCTTGATCTCATGATCGATTGCGCGTGCAACGATGTCGCGCGGTGCAAGTTCGGCGCGCTCGTCGAACCGCTGCATGAACCGCGTTCCGCCTCCTTTGACACCGGGCGGGAGCTTCAGCTGGCCTCCCTCGCCACGCACTGCTTCGGTGATCAGGAAGTTCTTGAGCTCCAAACTGTAAAGGCAGGTCGGATGGAATTGCATGAATTCCATGTTGGAAACCCGGCATCCCGCCCGCCATGCCATGGCGATCCCGTCGCCGGTCGCTCCCCGGGGCGCGGTCGAATAAAGGTAGGCGCGGCCGGCCCCGCCACTCGCCAGGATGGTCGCCTTTCCTGTAAGCGTTTCGACCCGCTTCTTCTTGCGGTTGTAGGCATAGAGTCCGTGGACCGCGCCGCTCGTTGAAAACTGAGTCGCGTTGCGTCCGGTCACGAGGTCAACCGCGACCATGTCGGGGACGAGCCTGATGTTCGGATGCTTCGCTGCGGCGGTCTCGAGCGCCTGCTGAATGGCGTAGCCAGTCGCGTCGGCGACGTGGACGATGCGGCGGTGGCTGTGACCGCCCTCGCGGGTCAGGTGAAGCGCGTCGCCATCGGTCGCAAATGGCACTCCGAGGTCGATCAAATGCGCGATTGCGCGCGGGGCGGATTCGACCACATGCTCGACAACCTTGAGGTCGTTGAGGCCCGCCCCGGCAATCATAGTATCGTTGACGTGGGCTTCGAAGCTGTCCCCTTCCTCGAGAACCGCCGCGATCCCGCCCTGGGCCCAGCTGGTCGCGCCTTCGCTTAAGGCACCCTTGGCGATCACGGCGACCGTGTGGGTCTCGGCCAGGTTGAGCGCCGCAGTCAGTCCCGCAGCGCCGGAGCCGACGATGAGGACGTCGGCCGTCCTCCTCACGCGGCTTCCTGCGCCGCGGCGGTCAAGCTCAGGAATACGTCTTCCAGGTCAGGATCGCGGGTCGAAACATCGACGATCGCGAGACCCTCCGAAGTGAGTGACGCGAGCACCTGCCCGGCGTTCACCTTGTCCTTTCGGTAGGTGATCTCGAGCGTGCGCTCGTCGATCAGCGCGATGTCCTCGAAGCAGGCATTGGTCGGCACCGTGGTGATGTCACGGTCGAAGGTGACGACAACCGCTTTCTCCTGTGCCTTGCTGACCAACTCGCGCGTCGGTTCATTGGCGATCACCCGTCCGTGATGGATGATCGCGATCCGGTCGCACAGCTCCTCGGCCTCTTCGAGATAGTGTGTGGTGAGGACAATCGTGACACCGCGAGCGTTCAACTCTCGCACGTAATCCCAAAGCTGCCGTCGAAGCTCCACGTCCACACCGGCCGTCGGCTCGTCGAGGACGAGGATGGGTGGCGAATGGACCATTGCCTTGGCAACGAGCAGCCGGCGCTTCATGCCGCCCGAAAGCGTGCGCGAATAGGCGTGGGCCTTGTCAGTGAGGTGCATGGCGGCGAGCAGTTCGTCGCTGATCCGGTCGGCGGCACGAATCCCGTACAGGCCCGCTTGGATCTCAAGCGTCTCTCGCGGCGTGAAGAAAGGATCGAAGATGATCTCCTGCGGCACGACGCCGATGGAGCGCTTGGAGTTGCGGGGATGCTCGTCGATGTCGAAACCCCAGATCGTCACCTTGCCGCCGCTCTTCACCACCAGGCCGGCAAGGATGTTGATCAGGGTCGACTTGCCTGCGCCGTTCGGGCCGAGGAGCCCGAAAATCTTGCCCCGGGGAACGTCGAAGCTGACCTCGTTTAGCGCGGGCTTCGGCTCCGCCCCTTTTGCGGCATAGGTTTTCGACAGGCTTTCGATGCGGATCGCAGGTTCATCCATGACGACGAAGGGGCATAAGAGCGCCTGGGGCAGGCGACAAGCGCTCCACTGGTGAACATCTTGTTTACCTTAATTCCTAAATCACCTTTCTCATTGTCTCCTTAATGTAGCGACATGACCAGTGGGTGTGGCGTCGATCGTCTGCTAATCATTGCGCTTGCCCTTCTGGCGCCGGCGACGATGGCGCACGCCGCTGGTCCCGCGGTTCAATCGAACGTCACTGCTGCGATCATCCTTCCCGTTACGGTCACCAAGCTCCAGAACATGGATTTCGGCTATCTTGCGGTCACAACTGCAGGGACTGCGGTGCTCGAGCCTAATGCCGACACCTTCAGCACGACTGGTGGAGTGACGCGGGTTGGAGGCGCGCCTCAATGCGCCGAGTTCGTCGGGGCATCCAAGGATTCGGCGGTGGTTAACATCAAGGTGCCGAACAAGCCGAGTGTCCTGACCCGCGTCGGCGGAACAGAAACCATGACCGTTACCAATTTTACCCTCCAGGGCCAGAACAAGCGCACGCTGGCAAAGCAGGCGAGCTTTACGTTTCGGGTAGGCGGAACCTTGAACGTGGCCGCAAACCAGGTGGAAGGGACTTACGTCGGGACATTCGACGTCACCGTCCAATACCCGTGATTGAGCGGTCTTAGGTTGAAGGGATGCGAGGGCATTGCTACCTCGCGTGAATGCCCGCTCAACCGCCCCCTGAAGTCATCCGCGTCTCGAAGTTGCAGGTAGCGTGCGACGGTTCCGGCGAAATCGTTCCGGCGCTCGGACACCCGCGCGTCTTCCTCCGCATCGATGAGAACATCGGTTTCGTCGAATGCGGCTATTGTGATCGCCGCTTCGTCCTTGAAGGGGGACCTGCGGACCGCAAGTCGGCATGACCTCGGCCGATCCTCGCCGGTTCCTGTACCGGAGCCTTGATCCGGACGGAGCACGGCGCCTCGCGGCCCGTCACCTTTCCGCCCATGACGATGGCGAGCTTTACCTCCAGTACAGCGCCAGCGAAGCGTTCGGCTTCGACGATGGGAGGCTGAAGACCGCGGATTATCACAGCAGTTCCGGCTTCGGGCTGCGCGGCGTTTCCGGCGAGACCACGGCCTTCGCCCATGCCAACGAGATCAGCGAGGAAGCGATAGCGCGCGCCGCTGCAACCCTGAAGCTGCTCGATCCGGCAAAGGGCGCGCCAGCGGCCCCGCCTCCCAGGACCAACCAGGCGATGTATGGCGCCGACGACCCTTTGAGCCTTGTCCCGTTCGCCGACAAGGTCGCCTTGTGCCAACGGATCGACGCGGCCGCACGAGCCCGCGATCCGCGAGTATGTCAGGTTAGCGCCACCGTGGCGGCAAGCTGGAGTGTGATCGACATCGTCCGCTCCGACGGCTTCGTCGCTTCGGACGTCCGTCCGCTGGTCCGGCTGGGAGTTCAAATCGTCGTGGAGCAGAATGGCAGGCGGGAAACCGGCTCGCACGGGCTCGGCGGCCGGTATCTCTACGACAATCTGTTCGATGAAGTGCAATGGAACCGGGCAATTGACATTGCTCTCGCGCAGGCGCTGACCAACCTTGAATCGGTTGCTGCGCCGGCGGGAGAGATGCCCGTTGTACTCGGTCCGGGCTGGCCGGGAGTACTGCTGCACGAGGCTGTCGGCCACGGCCTCGAGGGCGATTTCAACCGCAAAGGCACGTCCGCCTTCACCGGCCGGATCGGGGAACGCGTTGCAGCTCCAGGCGTGACGGTGATCGACGACGGCGCCATGTTCCAGCGCCGTGGATCGCTGACGATCGACGATGAAGGAACCCCGACCCGCAAGACGGTGCTGATCGAGGATGGCATCCTCAAAGGCTATCTGCAGGATCGCCTGAACGCCCGGCTGATGGGGATGGAGGCGACGGGCAACGGCAGGCGCGAGAGTTTCGCGCACGCGCCCATGCCCCGGATGACGAACACGTTCATGCTGGGCGGGCTGGATGATCCCGCGGATCTCGTCGAACGGGTCAAGGACGGCATCTACGCCAAGAGCTTCGGCGGAGGCCAGGTCGACATCACCAGCGGCAAGTTCGTCTTCTCCTGCACCGAAGCCTACCGCATCCGAGGCGGAAAGATCGCCGAGCCGATCAAAGGCGCTACGCTCATTGGCGACGGCCCGACCGTGCTTACGCGGGTCAAGGGCATCGGCAACGACCTTGCGCTGGACGAGGGCGTGGGTGTTTGCGGCAAGGGCGGCCAAAGCGTTCCTGCAGGTGTCGGCCAGCCGACCCTGCTCATCGATGGCCTGACCGTCGGGGGCACCGCCGCTTGAGTCAGGATTGGCGTGCCGACGTCCTGACATTCTGGTTAGGGCTGAAGCCCGAGCAATGGTGGACCGCCGACCCCGACCTCGACCACCGCATCAAGCAGAACTTCCTCAAGCTGTGGGATAATAAGCGCCAGCTCCCGGTCGACGCTTTCCTTCCAGACGCACTGACGGCCGCGGCGGCAGTCATTCTTTTCGACCAATTTCCACGGAACATGTTTCGGGGGCATGCAGATGAGTTTTCGACCGACCATCTGGCGCTGGCAGTGGCCAAGGGCGCAATCGAGCGGGGTCTGGATCAGGAACTCGCTCATGACGAGCGCAAATTCCTCTACATGCCATTCGAGCACAGCGAGAATCTCGAGGACCAGAGAAGGTCCGTCTTGCTCTTCGCCGAGCTCGGAGACGACGAACAGCTAGCCTATGCGAAGAAGCACCTCGAGATCATCGAGCGCTTTGGGCGGTTTCCTCATCGGAATGCGCTGCTGGGCCGCGCGCCGCGCGCCGCCGAGATGGCCGCCGGCGACATAACGCCGTTCAAACTTTAAAGGAGGTGCGCGATCGGGCCCGGGTCGAACCCGGCCTCGGTCAGCTTGCGCGTCACATCCTCGGCGGACGCGCCCTCCTCGCGTTTGGCGAGCGCCAATGCCAGCGCCGACCGGGTCCCCGACCGGCAGAAGGCAAGAAGCTTGCCGTTTTCCGCCTCGCGCATGGCCTTCTGCATTTCCTCGACATCGGCCGGACCGATGCCGCGGATGATCGGCACGAAATGATAGGGAATTCCCGCCTCGGCCGCGGCGGCCTCGATATCGGCTGCGAGCGGCTGCCCGGGTTCTTCGCCGTCGGGCCGGTTGTTCACGATGACCGTTACGCCTTGGGCCGCCAGCCCCGCGACCTCGTGCGGCGCGATCTGGCCGCTTACCATCACTGTGTCGCTGAGCTGGCGGATCATATCGTCCTCACTTTGCCGGTGCGTCCGGACCTCCGGTCAATCCATAATAGTCGAGATAGGGCTGGATCTGCGGATCGTGCCCGGCAAATGCCTTGTACATCTCGGCATAGTCGAGCGTGTTGCCGCGCGACAGGACCATGTCGCGGAAACGCTGGCCGTTTTCGCGAGTCAGGCCGCCGTGGGTCTGGAACCAGTTGAAGGCATCCTGTCCGAGCATCCGCGTCCACGCATAGGCATAATAGCTCGCGGAATAGCCATTGCTCCAGATGTGGAGGAAATAGCTGGAGCGGTAGCGCGGGGGGACGTCCTTCGTGTCGAACCCGCCCTTCGCCAGTGCTTCGGCTTCGAACTTGTCGACATCCTGGAGCGACGCGTCCGCGGCAAGCGAATGCCAGTCGAGATCGAGCCGTGCAGCCTCGAGCGCCTCGCCGACCTCATAACCCTGGTTGAAGGTGCGCGCGGCAAGAATCTTCTTCACCAGATCAGCGGGGATTGGCTGACCGGTCTGATAGTGGACTGCGTAATGGGGCAGGATCTTGGGATCGAGTGCCCAATTCTCGTTGAACTGCGACGGGAATTCCACGAAATCGCGTGCGACGCTGGTGCCCGAAATGGTCGGGTAGGTCTGCGCGGCGAACATCCCGTGAAGCGCGTGTCCGAACTCGTGGAACATCGTCGTCACGTCATCCCAGCTGACCAACGCAGGCTGGCCGGGTGCGGGCTTCGTAAAATTCTCGACATTGAAAACGACCGGCTTGGTCTTGCGCAGATATGACTGGTTGACGAGGTTCGACATCCACGCGCCACCGTTCTTGTTGTCGCGCTTCCACGGGTCGATCATGAAGATGGCGAGCTCACTGCCGTCCTTGTCGTAAACCTGGAACACCTTCATGTCCGGGTTCCAAGTCGGGATGTCCTTCCGCTCCTTGAACGTCAGTCCATAAAGCTGGTTCGCGGCGTAGAAGACGCCGTCGGTCAGGACCTTGTTGAACTCGAAATAAGGCTTCAGCTCGTCGCTGCTTAGCGCATAACGCTGCTTGCGGATCTGCTCCGCATAATAGTTCCAGTCGGCAGCCGTCGGCTGGAAGGTTGCGCCCTCGGACTTCGCAAGCGCGACGATGTCGGACCACTCCTTGCGCTCCTTCGACGCAACGGCCGGTGCGAGCCGATCGAGGAATCCGACTGCCGTGGCGCGATCCTTCGCCATCTGGTCGTATAGATTGTAGTCGGCGAAATTCGGCGCCCCGAACAGCGCCGCTTTCTTCGCGCGCAGCTGCGCAAGCTTGCTGACGATCGCGCGAGTGTCGTTGGCGTTTCCGCGCTCCGCGCGATTGAGGCTCGCTTCGAACAACTTCTGCCGCGTGTCGTGATTGGTCAGCGATTCGAGCGAGGGCTGCTGCGTCGTGTTCTGCAGTGGGATGACATAGCCCGACACCTTGCGTCCCTTTGCAGCTTCCTGCGCCGCGGCGAGCTGTTGCGGAGAAAGGCCGGCGAGGGCGGCCGGGTCATCGACATGCAAAGCGCCGGCCTTCGCTGCGGCAAGCAGCTTCTGGCCGAACGAGGTCTGGAGCGTGCTGAGTTGCTTGTTGAGCGCCTTGAGCTCCGCCTGCTTGGCAGGCGGGAGTTGCGCCCCCGCGTGGACGAACTGCTTGTAATAGACGTCGAGCAGCTTTGCCTGCTCAGGGTTCAGGTTCAGCTCTGCCTGATGGTCGTGCAGATACTTGAAGCGCTGGAACAGCTTCTCATTGAGATAGATGAAGTCGTTGTGCGCGGCGAAGAGCGGAGAGGTCTTCGTGTCGGTCGCCTGAAGCGTGTCGTTGGTGTTCGCACCATTGACCGCGTTGAACGCGAGGCCGGCGCGCTCGAGCAGAAGCCCGGACCGCTCCATCGCTGCAACCGTATTTTCAAAAGTCGGAGTCGCCTTCTGGTTGGCGATCGCCGTGATTTCGCGCTTTTGCTGCTCCATGCCTGCGAGAAGCGCAGGCAGGTAATCACTGTCCTTGATCTTGGAGAAATCCGGCGTCTCGAGCGGCAGCGTGCTCGGCTTTGCGAACGGATTTGAGGCTGGCAATGCAGCGGAGGCGGCTGGAACGGTCTTGCGCTTCGTTGCAGCATCGACCGGCGCGGTCGCAATCACGGCGAGTGCCGTGGCGCAGAAAAGGACGTTGCGAATCATCGTTTATCCCAGAGCTAAGTGCAATCCCGTGAAGGCTCTTCAACCGAGTCGCAAATTACGCAAGCCTGAATTCTGCAAACGGCTATCACTCCGCAGCTTCTGCAGTCTCTTCAAGCAGTTGCTCCGCAGCCTGGCGGTACCAAAGGTCGGCGTAGAGCCCTCCCAGGTCGAGCAATTGCTCGTGAGTTCCGCGCTCGGCGACCCGGCCCGCATCGAGCACGACGATCTGGTCGGCGTTGACGATTGTCGACAGTCGGTGCGCGATCATGATCGTGGTCCGGCTCTCGGCCACCCTGTCCAGCGTCTCCTGGATGGCCTGCTCGGTCCGGCTGTCCAACGCGCTGGTCGCCTCGTCGAGGACGAGGATTGGTGGGTTCTTGAGCAGGGTGCGTGCGATGGCCACGCGCTGCTTCTCGCCGCCGGATAGCTTGAGACCGCGCTCACCCACCATCGAATCATATTTGTCGGGCAATGCGGCGATGAAGCTGTTGATGGCCGCCCCGCGAGCCGCGCCTTCGATGCCCGTTTGATCTGCGTCCGCCCGTCCGTACCCGATGTTGTAGCCGATCGTGTCATTGAACAGCACCGTGTCCTGCGGAACGATTCCGATCGCCGCACGCAGGCTCCGCTGCTCGACACGGGCAATGTCCTGGCCGTCGATCAGGATGCGCCCTGCGGATGGATCGTAGAAACGGTAAAGCAGCCGCGCGACGGTCGATTTGCCCGCGCCGGATGGGCCCACGATGGCGCAGCTGGTTCCTGCGGGAATGTCGAGGTCGAGTCCCTTCAGGATTTCGCGTTCGGGCTCGTATCCGAAGCGGACATGCTCGAACTGGACGCGTCCTCGCGTGACCTCGAGCGGCTCCGCCCCGGGCTTGTCGGTGACCTCGGCCGGAGTGTCGAGCAGATCCCACATGGCCTCCATGTCGATGAGGCCCTGGCGGATCGATCGATAGACCCAGCCGAGCATGTCGAGCGGCCTGAAAAGCTGCATCAGCAATGAATTGACGAGCACGACGTCGCCCGGAGTGAACCGGCCGTGGCTCCAGCCCCAGACGGTGAAGATCATCGCCCCGGCCATAATCAAATTGGTGATGAAGGCTTGCCCGATGTTGAGCCAGGCTAGCGAGACCTCATTGCGGACGGCGGCCCGAGTGAAGGCGCCGATCGCTTCGTCGTATCGCTTCGCTTCGCGCTCCTCGGCGCCGAAATATTTGACCGTCTCGTAATTCAGCAGCGAATCGACCGCGCGGCCGATCGCCTTGTTGTCGACGTCGTTCATTTGCCGCTGGAGCGACGCTCGCCAATCCGTCACCTTCCGCGTGAAGGTGATGTAGCTGGCGACCATCACGAGCGTCGCCGCGACCAGGCCAGGCCCGAATTTCACGAAGAAGATGATGCAGATTGCCGACAGCTCGATCAGGGTCGGAGCGATATTGAACAGCAGGAAATACAGCATCATGTCGATGCTCTTCGTTCCCCGCTCCACGATCTTCGTGAGCGAACCGGTCCGGCGTTCGAGGTGGAACCGCAGCGACAAATCATGGACATGCCGGAAGACCGTTCCCGCGAGCCTCCTTGCGGCATCCTGTCCGACCTTTTCGAACAAGGCATTGCGCAGATTGTCCGAAAGGACTCCGGCGAAGCGCGCGGTCGCATAGCCCGCGACGAGACCGGCAATGATCATGAACGGAGCGTGCCGTCCCGACATTCCGTCGATCACCGCCTTGTAGGCGAAGGGCATGAGCAGAGTTGCCGCCTTGCCGGCGAGAACCAGCACAACGGCTGCGATGACGCGCGCTTTCAGCTCGGCCTGCCCTTCAGGCCAAAGCATCGGCAGGAAACGCCATAACGCTGCAAATCCCGCGTTGGGCTTGGCGTGCTGCTGAACG
>Ga0207650_10002597_pt1 | contig 12497 bp, 9 predicted proteins | sample KBSS63metaG_FD_184325 | JGI IMG/M metagenome (GOLD analysis project Ga0207650, IMG submission 184325) | Switchgrass rhizosphere microbial communities from Kellogg Biological Station, Michigan, USA - KBS S6-3 metaG (SPAdes) (version 2) | ecosystem: Host-associated > Plants > Roots > Rhizosphere >...
CGAGTCGCATGCCTCGCGTCGGCGAATGACTAGGCCCGTGCCTCGTCGCGCGTCTTCTTCAGCATGCGCGTCTTGATGCGCGTGCGCTTGAGCGGGCTCAGGTACTCGACGAAGACCTTGCCGAGGAGGTGATCCATCTCGTGCTGGACGGCGATCGAGAGCAAGCCCTCGGCAGCGAACTCGCGCGGCTCGCCGGAGCGATCCAGCGCGCGCACGCGGATGCGTGCATGGCGCGGCACCTTGTCGTAGATCTCGGGTACCGACAAGCAGCCTTCGTCGACGAGCGTCATCTCGTCGCTGGTCTCGATCAGCTCCGGGTTGATGAGGACGAGCGGATCGTCGTGCGCATCGGAAACGTCGATGGTGATGACGCGCTCGTGCATGTCGACCTGCGTCGCCGCCAGGCCGACCCCCTCGGCCTCGTACATCGTCTCGAGCATGTCGTCGACGAGGCGACGAATTCGCTCGTCGACCGCAGCCACCGGCCGCGCCACCTTGTGCAGGCGCGGATCGGGGTAGCGAAGGATGTCCAGCTTGCTCATTTGTGACGAATCGATTCAGGGCTCGGCGAGTGTGGATGTCGCGCAACGAAAAGAGGTGAGAAAGGTCTCACGCATGCAATCCGCGAGGCCGTACTTTCGTTGCGATATCAATGCTTTATGGGCAGAATCTGCGAAACCAAGTGAGATTTTCGCCGAACCGCGAGCGGGCTTCGACAGCCGTTGCGGAAGACCTTTCGGATCAGGCGCACGTGCGCTGCGGTTCGCTCCTCGAGACTTCCTGCATGAGCCGACGAATTCTCCCTGCTCCCCCCGCTTTGCGGCAACTCGCCGTCATCGCCCTCGGCTCGATGCTCGCCGCGAATAGCCTCGCCGCCGAGCCCAACTATCCGATTACTCAGCAACAGCGCGCCACGGCGCAGAAGACCGCCGAGACCGGCGTGCCGCTGAGCGAGATCCTGCCCACCGCGCCTGACATCTACACCGTCAAGACCCGCGACACGCTCTGGGACATCTCGAAGATGTACCTGAAGAGCCCGTGGCGCTGGCCCGAGCTCTGGGGCATGAATCTCGAACAGGTGAAAAACCCGCACCTGATCTTCCCCGGCCAGGTGCTGTTCCTCGACAAGTCGAACGGCCGCGCCCGACTGCGCATGGGAGCGCCGGTCGGCGGTGCCGGCGACGCGGGCCTGTCGCCGCGCATTCGCTCCCGCGCCATCGCGATCGACGGCATCGCCTCGATCCCGTTCAACCTGATCGAGCCGTTCCTCAACGAAGCGGTCATCTTCGAGACCAACGAGCTCGCCGCGGCGCCGCGCATCGTCGCGACGCAGGAAGACCGCGTGCTCCTCTCGCGTGGCGACACCGCCTACGTTCGCGGCGACCTCGGCCCCGAGCGCGAATACCGGATCTTCCGCGAGCCGCGCCCGCTCAAGGACCCGACGACCAAGGAAATCCTCGGCTACGAGGCCAGCTACGTCGGCGCCTCCGAGTACACGGTGCAAGGTGAGACGCGCACCGATGCCCAGGGCAAGGTCGAGATCGTCCCCGCCACGTTCACCGTCACCAGCATCCGCAAGGAGGCCGGCGTCGGCGACCGCCTGTGGCCGGTGGCCGCGCGCGAGTACACCAACTACGCGCCGCACCCGCCGGCCGGGCCGATCTCGGGTCAGATCGTCTCGATCTACGGCGACGGGCTCACGGCCGGCCAGAACCAGATCGTCGCCCTCAACCGCGGCGCGGTCGACGGCATCGAGCGCGGCCACGTGCTGGCGCTGTTCCACGACGGCAAGGTGATCAACGATCCGACCGAAAAGACCAAGGTCAAGATCAAGCTGCCCGACGAGCGCGCGGGCGTTCTGTTCGTGTTCCGGGTCTTCAACCGGATGTCGTACGCGCTGATCCTGTCGGTGAAAGAGCCGATCTCGCCGGGCGACCGCTTCACCCAGCCGTAGACTCCCTGCGGCGACCGGCGCGCACTCGCGCCGGCGCCTGGCGAAGCTTCTCGCCGGCAAGCGCTCGCTTACTTCGGCGCGGCGCCGGGGCCCGCACATGATCGATCGCGACGAGTTCTCGGCGTGGCTGCGCCTGCTTGAGACGCCCGGTGTCGGCCGAGAGTCGGCGCGCGCGCTGCTGGCTCGCTTCGGCTCGCCGGAGGCGGCGCTCGCGGCGCCGACCGGAGCCCGCAAGGAAGTCGTCGGTTCCGCCGTTGCCGCCGCGCTCAGCCGCGTTCCGGACCAGTTCGCGGCCCGTCGAGACGCCGGCTGGCAATGGCTGGCGGACGGCGACGAGCCGCGCGACGCCATCGTCGTCGGCGATCCGCGCTACCCGCAACTCCTCCTCGATGCCGCCGATCCGCCGCTCCTGCTCTATGTGCGCGGCCGGATCGAGCTGCTCCAGGCGCCGGCGGTGGCGGTCGTCGGCAGCCGCAATCCGACGCCGCAAGGACTCGACAATGCACGCGCGTTCTCGGCGCATCTGAGCCAGGCCGGCTGGGTCGTCGTCTCGGGGCTGGCGTTCGGCGTCGACGCTGCCGCGCACGAGGCCGCCCTGGCCGGCGGCACCGGCACGATCGCCGTCGTCGGGACCGGGCTCGACGTGGTTTATCCGGGGCGCCACCGGGCGCTCACCGCGCGCATCGCCGCCGAAGGGCTCGTCGTCAGCGAGTTCGCGATCGGTACGCCGGCGCTGCCCGAGAACTTCCCGATCAGAAACCGCATCATTGCCGGGCTTGCGCGCGGAACGCTGGTGGTCGAGGCCGCGGTTCAGTCGGGCTCGCTCATCACCGCGCGTCTGGCCGAAGAGGCCGGCCGCGAAGTGTTCGCGATCCCGGGGTCGATCCATTCGCCGACCGCCCGCGGCTGCCACCTGCTGATCAAGCAGGGCGCCAAGCTGGTCGACAGTGCCGCCGACATTCTCGACGAGCTGCCGCCACTGCCCGGCAGCCGCGCCGCTGCGGCGCCGGCCTCTCGGCAGGAGCCGGACGACCGGGCACGTAAAGATCCTTTGCTCGACGTCCTCGGCTTCGATCCGATCGGCCTCGACGCGCTGATCGAGCGCACCGGGCAGAGCGCGGCTGCGCTCTCGGCGCGCCTGCTCGAACTCGAGCTCGCCGGCCGCGTCGCCCGGCTGCCGGGCCAGCGGTTCCGACGGGTCGAGCGCGCCTGACCGCGGCCGCCGCCGAGCCCGAAACCGGCAGCCGTTCATCCACGCTCGGATATCGACCGAAGGCCCTGCGGTATAGTCTTTTTCATGTTCGACGTGCTCGTGTACCTCTACGAGAACTACTGGCGGCCGGACGCGTGCCCGGGGCACGAGCAGCTGACCCGAAAGCTCACCTCGGTCGGCTTCGAATCCGAAGAGATCGCCGACGCGCTGACTTGGCTCGACGGTGTCGCCGCCGTCGCCCAGGCGCGGGTCGGCGAGCAGCACCAGGAGAGCATTCGCGTCTACGCGCCGGTCGAGCAGGAGCATCTCGGCGAGCAGTCGATCGGCTTCATCGCCTTCCTCGAGTCGGCAGGCGTCCTGCCGCCGCCGATGCGCGAGATGGTGATCGACCGCGCCAGCGCGATCCCCGGCGGCCCGCTCGACCTCGAGGATCTGAAGATCATCGTCTTGATGGTTTTCTGGAGCCTCGGCGAAGAGCCCGACGCGCTGATCCTCGACGAGCTGTTCGTCGACGAGGAAGACCGGCTGATCCACTGATCTCGGGCCGCACAGGATGCGGCCTGCCTGCCGGCTCGCGGCCTAGTTGAGCAGCCGGCTCGGATCGCCGTCGATCTTGGCCATCGCGCTGCGCGTCGCCCGCACCGTGAGCGCTTCTTCCTGCGCCGGAACGAGCAGCCCGGCCTGCAGGAATGCCGCCAGGCGATGCTGCTGGAACAGCACGCCGCGGCCCTGCGGCGAAACGAACAAGGTCAGCTGTCGGCGCATTCCCTGCCACGCGAGCTGCATCGCCTCGTTGCGGTTGCGGTAGTCGAGCATGTACCAGCTGCCGACCTGAAGCTCGCGCGCCCACGACAGCATCGCCGGCGTCGGCATCGAGCCGCCTTCGCCGACGACTTCGAGCTCCGAGCTCTCGTGACCGGAGAGATCCATCACCAGCGACTCGTCGATGTCGACGTCCTCGGCCTCGGGGAGCAGCTCCTCGAGCGTCTCGAGCCGGCCCATCAGCTCCTCGAGCCGTTCGTGCGAGATCGCCGCCGCCTTGGCGGTGAACGCCGCGGCGAGCGAGTTGTTGAGGCGCTGGATGTGCTCGTCCTGCTTGGGCACCGGGATGCCGGCGTCGTCCATGCCGTCGCGCAGCGTCTTCAGGAGCGGCGGCAGGCGGCGGATGACCTCGGCGCGCTCGGCGCGCGACACCTTCGCGCTCGCTGACCAGATCAGGTCGGCGGCCGCTCGCTTCATGTCCTTGGTGGCGTCGCCGTTGTTCGACTTGACCGCGGTCGTCGCGAGCACGTCGGCCCAGACCTGGAACAGGAACTCGCGCACCCCTTCCTGGACCGGCACGTCGTTGAGCATCTTCCTCAGCTCGATCGTGTACTGGATTGCCATGGTCTCGCGCTGCTCGACCTGCGCCGCGAGCGAGACGCCCTTCTTCGACGCCTCGTTCTCGTTGCGGAAGTAGTGCTCGAGAAACTTCTCGAACTCGGTGAGCACGGTCTGGAAGACGCGCCGGCCGGTGTCGGGATAGGCCTCGACGACCTGGACGACGCGCTTGATCTCCTTCTCGAGAATGTCGCCGACGGCGCGGCTCGACGAGTCGAAGCCCATCACGCACGACCCCATGCGGTCGATCAGGCGACGCGCCGGATGCTCGACCGTGGCGAAGAAGTCGGGCTCGGAGACGGCGACGCGCAGCACCGGCATCTGCAGCCGCGCGAACCAGACGCGAACGCTCGCCGGGATCGCGTCTTCCATCAGGATGCTCTGGAACAGGAGCGCGACGATTTCGATCGTCGCCCGCTCGACCGGCGAGGTCGCGGCCTGCTTGAGAGCCTGCTTCCGCTGGTGCAGCTCCTCAAGCAGCGCCGGCGTGCCGACCGCGACGCGTGCGCCGTCGGACCCGGAGGCTCCCGCCAGGCGTCGGGCGACGCTCTCCTGCGCCTCGGCGATGGCCGCGTTCAGGCGCGGCGACGGCGGCGCCGGTGCGTGCGAGGTGTCGGCGAAGTCGGGCAACTGGCGGCCGACCAGGCGGTTCAGCCGGCCGAGCACCGCCTCGGCCTGATCGTTGCCGCGCGCCAGGCCGGCGGCGCGCGTCATCAGCCGAGTCTCCTCGCCGACTTCGCTGGCGACACCGGTCTGACTCCGCGCCGCGGCATGGAACTCGGAGCTGGCCGGCGTCATGCCGGTCGGCGTGCCGAAGCCGCCGCCGCCGCTCGGCATCGGCCGCGGGTTGCCGTGGTTGGAGCGCCGGATGAAGGGCCGCAGGTCGACTTCCGGCAGGACGTGGCGCTGCAGCAGGAAGCGATTGGTCTCGTGGTAGGCCTCTTCGGCGAACAACGACAGCTCCTCGTGGATCACCGACTGCAGCAGCCGCCAGGCATCGAAGCCGAGCGGCGCGGCAAGCCACGAGCTGGTGACGATGCGCGCCAGCACGTGCGGCCGGAGGATGTCGTTGGCGTCGAGCTCGTCGCGGCTCTCGAGCAGATTCATCCGCGAGCGCAGGTCGGTGAATTCCCAGGAGGCACGGTCCATCATCGCCAGCGCCAGGCGCGAGCTCAGGATCTCGTGCTCGATCGTGTCGTCGTCGACCAGGCTCAGATTCCGGTTGCCGGACGCGCCGTGGACCGGCAGCTCGCCGAGCCGCGTCTGCGTGACGGTGCCGGTCTTGAGCGCGGCGCGCAGAAGCGTCGCCATGCCGTCCTGCCAGATCGGGAAGGCGCCTTGCAGCACCGGCATCAGCTCGCGACGCTTGAGCGCCACCGCCGGCTCGGCGACCGCGGAGGCGAGGAGCCGCGCGCCCTGGTCGATCGCCTGGACGATGACCGGCATTCCCCCCAGCAGCCGCTCCGCATATGACCGCCTCGCCTGCTGAGCCAATGCCGTCGGGTTGGCGGGGGTGGGCATGGGCTCTTGGAGGGGCTCGATCGTCCTGAGAAAGTCGCTTTCGACTCTACACCACCGCTCCCGCGTTCGGATCGTTCGGATCGTGCTCCTTGCCCTGCGACTTGACGAGGTCTTCACGCTTGACGCCGAGCCACATGGCGATCGCCGCGGCGACGAAGACCGACGAGTAGATTCCGAACAGGATTCCGATCGTCAATGCAATGGCGAAGTAATGCAGGGTCTGGCCGCCGAAGACGAGCATCGACAGCACCATCATCTGGGTCGAGCCGTGGGTGATGATGGTGCGGCTGATGGTGCTGGTGATGGCGTGGTCGATGACTTCGTGGGTGTTGAGCTTTCGGAAGCGCCGGAAAGTCTCGCGGATCCGGTCGAAGATCACCACCGACTCGTTGACCGAGTAGCCGAGCACGGCAAGCACCGCCGCCAGCACCGAGAGCGAGAACTCCCACTGGAAGAAGGCGAAGAAGCCCAGGATGATGATGACGTCGTGCAGGTTGGCGATGATCGCGGCGACCGAGAACTTCCACTCGAAGCGAAACGCCAGGTAGATCATGATGCCGATGACGACGAAGGCGAGCGCCTTGGCGCCGTCTTCGGCGAGCTCCTTGCCGACCTGCGGGCCGACGAACTCGCTCCGCGACAGCCGCACCGGCTCCGCGCTGCCGGCGACGCACGCCTGACGCGACGCCGACTGGCCCTGCTCGGCCGCGCCCTCGCGGGCGATGACCTGTCCGCCCTCGGACTTGCACAGCTCGCCGAAGACGCGGCTGACGAGGTCTTCCTTCTTGATGTCGCCGCGCAGCGGCACCCGGATCAGGATGTCGCGCGAGCTGCCGAAGTTCTGCACCAGCACGTCGCCGAGGCCGAGTCCCTCGACCGCGGTGCGGACCTTGACGACGTCGGCTGGCTGTGCGTACTGGGTCTCGATCACCGTGCCGCCGGTGAACTCGATCGAGAAGTGCAGGCCGCGGGTGGCGAGGAAGAAGACGGCGGCCAGGAAGGTCAGCAGCGAGATGATGTTGAACACCAGCGCATGCCGCATGAACGGGATGTCGCGGTGGATGCGGAAGAACTCCATCTGGGTCGGGTCTCGTGGTCGAAGAGGTGGTCGGCGTCAGGACTTTGCCGGGGCACTGGCGCCCGGCTTCCAGACCTGGCCGATCGAGACTTCCTTCAGCCGCTTCTGCCGGCCGTACCAGAAGTTGACCAGGCCGCGCGAGAACATCACGGCCGAGAACATCGAGGTGATGATGCCCAGGCAGTGGACGATCGCGAAGGCGCGGATCGGCCCGGAGCCGAAGGCGAGCAGCGCCAGGCCGGCGATCAGCGTCGTGACGTTCGAGTCGAGGATGGTCGCGAAGGCGCGCTCGTAGCCGGTGTTGATCGCCGCCTGCGGTGACGCGCCGCCGCGCAGCTCCTCGCGGATGCGCTCGTTGATGAGCACGTTGGCGTCGATCGCCATGCCGAGCGTGAGCGCGATCGCGGCGATGCCGGGCAGGGTCAGCGTCGCCTGCAGCATCGACAGCACGGCGATCAGCAGCAGCAGGTTGAGCGCCAGCGAGAGCGTCGAGATGACGCCGAACAGCCGGTAGTAGAGGCACATGAACAGGGCGATCGCGGCAAAGCCGTAGATCACGCTGCGAAAGCCCTTGTCGATGTTCTCGGCGCCCAGGCTCGGGCCGATCGTCCGCTCCTCGATGATCTCCATCGGCGCCGCGAGCGATCCGGCGCGCAGCAGCAGGGCGGTGTCGTTGGCCTCGGCGGTGCTCATGCGGCCCGAGATCTGGAACCGGTTGCCGAGCTCGCCGCGGATCACCGGCGCCGTCACGACCTCGCCCTTGCCCTTCTCGAACAGCAGGATCGCCATCCGCTTGCCGATGTTCTCGCGCGAGGTGTCGCGCATGATGCGCGCGCCGCGCGCGTCGACGGTGAGATGGACCGCCGGCTCCTGGCTCTGGCCGTCGAAGCCGGGTTGCGCGTCGGTCAGGTTCTCGCCGGTCAGCAGCACCTGGCGCTTGACCACCAGCGGAATGCCGCCGCGCTCGGTGTAGCGCTCCGAGCCGAACGGCACCGGGCCGGCGCCGCTCATCGCCAGGCGCGCCTCGCTGCTCTCGTCGACCATCCGCATCTCGAGCGTCGCCGTGCGGCCGATGATGTCCTTGGCCTTGGCCGTGTCCTGCACGCCCGGCAGCTGCACGACGACGCGGTCGGCGCCCTGCTGCTGGATCACCGGCTCGGCGACGCCGAGCTCGTTGACGCGGTTGTGCAGCGTCGTGATGTTCTGCGTGATCGCCGCGCTCTGCACCCGCTTGGCGGAATCGGGCTTGAGGTTGCCGCTGAGCTTCCAGTCGGCACCGTCCTGGCTCTCGACCCACGCGAAGTCGGTCAGCTGGTCGGCCAGGGTCGCCTGCGCCTTGGCGAGCGTGTCGCGGTCGCGGAAGCGGACGACGATGCCGTTGCCGTCGCGGCTGATGCCGGTGTGGCGAATGTCCTTGTCGCGCAGAAGCGTGCGGACGTCGCCGGCGGTCGAGTCGGCCTTCTTGGTGAGGGCCGCCTTCATGTCGACCTGCATCAGGAAGTGGACGCCGCCGCGCAGGTCGAGGCCGAGGTACATCGGCAGCGCGTGCAACGCGGTCAGCCACTTGGGCGAACGCGAGAGCAGGTTGAGGGCGACGATGTAGGTCGGATCGCTGGGATCCGGGTTCAGCGCCGCGCCGATCGCGTCCTTGGCCTTTCTCTGCGCGTCGAGGTCCGTCAGCCGCGCCTTGACCGAATTGCCGTCGAACTGGACGAAGTCGGGCTTGATTCCGGCCTTGACCAGGATGTCCTCGATCCGCGGCGCCAGCGACGGATCGAGCTTGACCGTGACCTTGCCGCTCGACACCTGCACAGCGGGCGCCTCGCCGAACAGGTTCGGCAGCGTGTAGATCAGGCCGACGACGAGCGCGATCGCCATGATCGCGTACTTCCAGAGCGGATAGCGGTTCACTGCCGCTCCCTTCGGACGCGAACCAACGCGCGAACGGTCACTTGACCGTGCCCTTTGGCATCACCTGGACGACGGCCGAGCGCTGGACCTGGATCTCGACGCCGTTGGCGACCTCGACGCCGACAAAGGTATCGCCCATCTTCGAGACCTTGCCGAGAACGCCGCCCGAGGTGACGACCTCGTCGCCCTTGGCGAGCGCGTCGATCATCGCCTTGTGCTCCTTCTGTCGCTTCATCTGCGGCCGGATCATGACGAAATAGAGCACGACGAACATCAGCACCAGCGGCAGCATGCCGCCGAGCCCGCCGAGCGCGCCCATCGGGCCGTCGGCAGCGCCGGTGGCCGCCGGCGCGGATTGTGCGAAAGCTTGGGAAATGAACACGGTGGGGGTTCCTCTCACGGCGCGGCAGCAGGCGCCGGCCAAAACCTGCGAATTGTAAGACGCGGCGTCGCGGTCAGACGCCGGGCGCCACGGCGGCCTCGCGGGGCGGCGCCGGCACCGCCGCCGGGCGGGCGACGGGCGCGCCGACGAGGCGCAGCAGGGTGATCTCGGACGGCGCGCCGATCCGCTTCGGCGGCCCCCAGTACCCCGTGCCGCGGCTGGTGTAGACCCACATCCGACGCCAGCGATGCAGGCCGGCGGTAAACGGCTGCTGCAGGCGGACGAGGAAGTTCCAGGGCAGGAACTGGCCGCCGTGGGTGTGACCCGAGAGCTGCAGGTCGAAGCCCGCGCTTTCCGCCGCCGCGGCGCTGCGCGGCTGGTGCGCCAGCAGGATCTTCAGCGCCGCAGTGGTCGGGCTGCCGGCGAGCGCGGCGCTCGGATTGCTGGCCCGGACCCGGTCGAAGTGGCCGGCGCCAAAATCGGTGACGCCGGCGACGACCAGCGCCGCGTCGCCGCGCTCAACGACGACATGCTGGTTCATCAGCACGACGATGCCGAGCCGGCGCAGCTCGCGCACCCACGCCTCGGCGCCCGAGTAGTACTCGTGATTGCCGGTGACGAAGAAGCTGCCTTCGCGCGAGCGCAGACCGGCGAGCGGGGCGACGTCGTCGGCGAGGTCACGCACCGAGCCGTCGACCAGGTCGCCGGTGATGGCGACGACGTCGACCTCGAGGCGATTGACGGCATCGACGATCGCCTCGACGTACGGCCGCTTGATCGTCGGCCCGACGTGGACGTCGCTGATCTGGGCGATCGTGAAGCCGTCGAGCGCCGATGGCAGGCCGGCGACCGGGACGTCAACCCGGACGACGCGCGCGGTGCGGCGGGCGTTGACGAAGCCCCACAGGGTGACGAGGACGGAGGAGATGACGACGGCGCGTGCCGAAGGCTCGACCAGCGGCGCCAGGGCCAGCGTCCCGGGCCGGAGCGCGTCGAGCGCAACGATGACAAGCAGTGCCACGTCGCGCACGAAGGTGAGCACGAACAGCGACGAGAACAGGCCCATGCAGACCAGGCCGACCCAGGCGAGCTGGATGCCGAAGCGGCGGGCGCCCCCGCGACGCGCGCCGAGGCCGAGCGGCAACGTCAGGGCGGAGACCAGAAGGAGAAGCGCGAGCGCTGCGCCGCCGACGGGCGATCCCAGTGCCGGAACCAGGCGCCAGCCGACATAGGCGTGAAACAGCAGCGACAGGGCTTGAAGCGGCATCGTCGGCATCTGGGACCGGCAGGCGCACGTTCAATGCCGCCGCCGCGCTGTTTGTGTACCGGTCTCCGACCGGCGCGGGGCGCAACGCGCCTCGGGCAGGGACCCGCGCCCAGCCTCGGCTCGCCCGCGCCGGACCGGCTAAGCTCGTCGCCACGGCGGCCGGGCGATCGCCAAAGCAGTGCATGGCGAGGCGCGCGGCCCAGGAGACAAGCATGGAAGTGTCCTTCAGCAAGGAAGTGAAGTCCCTGCGCCTCGGCGCCGGCGAGACCTTCCATGGCGAAGGGATCCTCGCCGTCACCAAGGCGTTGCTTCAGTCGGGCGTCTCGTACGTCGGCGGCTACCAGGGCGCGCCGGTCTCGCACCTGCTCGACGTCATGGTCCAGGCCGAGCCCTATATGAAGGAGCTCGGCGTCCACGTCGAGGCATGCGCCAACGAGGCCTCGGCGGCAGCGATGCTCGGCGCCTCGATCCACTACCCGCTGCGCGGCGCGGTGACGTGGAAGTCGATCGTCGGCACCAATGTCGCCGCCGACGCGCTCTCGAACCTGGCGTCGCCGGGCGTCACCGGCGGCGCCCTGATCGTCGTCGGCGAGGACTACGGCGAAGGCGCGAGCGTGATCCAGGAGCGCACCCATGCCTATGCGCTGAAGTCATCGCTGCTGATGCTCGACCCGCGGCCCGAGCTCGGCAACATGGTGCGCATCGTCGAGCACGCGTTCCGCTTGTCCGAGGCCTCGAACATGCCGGCGATGCTCGAGCTGCGGATCCGCGCCTGCCACGTGCGCGGCTCGTTCGCCTGCAAGGACAACGTCTCGCCGCGCATCTCGACGCAGGCGACGATGGCCGAGCCGGCGCGCTTCGACTATGCGCGGCTGGCGCACCCGCCGGTGACCTTCGGCCACGAGAAGCTGAAGACCAACGAGCGAATTCCGGCGGCGCGCCGCTACATCGTCGAGCACGCGCTCAACGAGCACCACGCCGGCACGCAAGGCGACGTCGGCATCGTCGTCCAGGGCGGCCTCTACAACACCCTGGTGCGCGCCCTGCAGCAGCTCGGCCTGGCCGACGCGTTCGGCGCGAGCGAGCTGCCGCTGCTCGTCCTCAACGTCACCTACCCGATCGTTCCCGACGAGATCGTCGACTTCGCGGCGGACAAGCGCGCGGTCCTCGTCGTCGAGGAAGGCCAGCCGGAGTACATCGAGCGCGACATCCTGGCCGCGCTGCACCGCGCCGGCAGCTCGGCGACGCTGCACGGCAAGGACCTGCTGCAGCTGGCGGGAGAGTACACCGTCGAGGTGATGTCGGCCGGGCTGGCGAGCTTCGTCGAGCGCCACCTGCCGGGCCTCGACGTCAGCGCCGGGCGCGCCTGGCTCGCGGCCAATGCGGCCCGCCGAAGCGACGTCGCGACGCGGCTCGGCAAGGCGCTGCCCGCACGGCCGCCGGGCTTTTGCATCGGTTGCCCCGAACGGCCGGTGTTCGCCGCGCTCAAGCTGGCGCAGCAGGACGTCGGCCCGGTCCACATCGCCGCCGACATCGGCTGCCATGCGCTCGCGACCTTCGAGCCGTTCTCGTCGGGCCACTCGATCCTCGGCTACGGCATGAGCCTGGCGTCGAGCGCCGGGGTCGCGCCGATGATGAAGCGGCGCGTGCTGTCGATCATGGGCGACGGCGGCTTCTGGCACAACGGCCTGCTCACCGGCGTGCAGTCGTCGCTCTTCAACGGCGACGACTCGGTGCTGCTGATCATGAAGAACGGCTACACCTCCGCGACCGGCACGCAGGACATCATCT
>Ga0207650_10002599_pt1 | contig 12494 bp, 10 predicted proteins | sample KBSS63metaG_FD_184325 | JGI IMG/M metagenome (GOLD analysis project Ga0207650, IMG submission 184325) | Switchgrass rhizosphere microbial communities from Kellogg Biological Station, Michigan, USA - KBS S6-3 metaG (SPAdes) (version 2) | ecosystem: Host-associated > Plants > Roots > Rhizosphere...
TTCCGGATCCCTTTCTCGCCCTCGCGCGCAGCGAGCCCGCGGTGGCGGCGCGGGTGCGCCAGTACCTCGACGGCCTGGCGTTCGCGCTGCCGCCTGCGCTCGTCTTCACCGCGTTTCGTGGCTTCAACGTCGCGGTGTCGCGGCCCAAGGCCGTGATGGCGATGCAGCTCGGCGGCCTTGCCCTGAAGGTGCCGGTCAATGCCGTCCTCGTCTTCGGCGTCGATGCGCCGACGCCGTTCGGCGCGCTGCACCTGCCGGCGCTCGGCGTCGCCGGCTGCGGCATCGCGACGGCGCTCGTCATGTGGTGCCAGCTCGCGGGCACGATCGTCCTCATGCGCCGCGACCGCTTCTATCGCCGCTTCGGCCTCGGCCGCGGCATGACGATCGCCCCACCGAGTGCGGCCAGCCTGAAGGCGTTGCTTCGCCTCGGCGTGCCGATCGGACTGGCCGTGATGGTCGAGGTGACCGGCTTCACCTTCATGGCGTTTTTCGTCTCGCGCATCGGCGCGACGGCGGTCGCCGGCCACCAGGTCGCGGTCAACATGGTCTCGATGATGTTCATGCTGCCGCTGGCGATCGCCAACGCGTCGAGCACGCTGGTCGCGCAGCAGGTCGGTGCCGGCGACAGCGTCGATGCGCGCCGGATCGGCTGGGCCGGCCTCGAGATCGGCGTCGGCGTCGCCGCCGTCGTCGGCGGCGCGGTGTACTTCCTGCGCGAGCAGGTGGTCGGCCTCTACACCGCCAACCCGGTGATCGTCGCCGCGGCCTTGCCGCTGCTCGCCTGGGTCGCCCTGTTCCACGTCGCCGACGCCGCCCAGACCGTCGCCGCGTTCGTCCTGCGCGCCTATCGCATCGCCACCTTGCCGCTCCTGATCTACGTCGTCGCCCTGTGGGGCGTCGGCCTCGGCGGCGGCTATCTCGCGGCGTTCGATCCAGCCGGCATCACTCCGATGTGGATGCACAGCGCACGCGGCTTCTGGTCGATGGCGACCGTCGGCCTCACCGTCGCCGCGATCAGCCTGACCTCCCTCCTCGCCTGGAAACTGCGAGACGAGGCCGGGAACGCGGCCCCGCTGGGGCCGCCTTAAGAAGTCACGCGGCGGGGACCTCGATCACGAAGCGACTTCCGCCGCCGGCTCGGCCCTCGCAGCGAACGCTGCCGCCGTGGCGAACGGCGATCTGCTTGACGAGAGCGAGGCCCAGGCCGACGCCGCCGGCCTGCTCGGCATGGCCGGGCAGGCGAAAGAACGGCTCGAAGATGCGCTCGCGCATCGCCTCGGGAACACCGGGGCCGCGATCGCAGACTTCGAGCGAGACGAAGTCGCCGCCGCGCACCCTGACGTGGCCGAGGCCGATCTCGACCTCGCCGCCGCCATAGCGCTGCGCGTTCTCGAGCAGGTTGCGGACGGCGCGGCGCAACAGGCGCTCGTCGCCGTCGACGTGGACGCTGCGCGTGCTCTCGACGTGGGCGCCGACACGCGCTGCCTCCTCGGCGGCGACCGCGAGCAGGTCGACCCGGTCGTGGTGGAGCGGGTTCTCGGCGACGTCGAGGCGGCTCGCCAGCAGCACCTCCTCGACCAGGCCGTCGAGCTCGGCGACGTTCTTGTCGATCTCGCGCTTCAGCGTGTCGCGCTCGGCCGGCGTCGCCTCGGCGAGCATCGATACGGCCATCTTCATGCGCGCCAGCGGCGAGCGCAGCTCGTGGCTGGCATTGGCGAGCAGCGAGCGATGCGAGTGGACGAGCGCCTCGACGCGCGCCGCCGCGATGTTGAAGCTCGCCGCGACCGCCGCGACCTCGTCGGCGCCCGAGATCGCGACCCGATGGTCCAACGCGCCCGCGCCGAACTGCTCGACGCCGCGCTTGAGGGCTTCGAGACGGCGCGTCAGGCGGCGCACCACCGGATAGGCGCCGGCGGCGATGGCGAGAAAGAGGACGACCAGGATGATTGCCAGGCCGGCACTGCGCGGCATTCCAGGCCACAGCATCGGCCACGGCGGCGGCGGCCGCCAGCCGCCGCGCTCTTCGCCTCCCGGCCCGCGCGCTTCGCCACCCGGCCCGCGCCCTTCGCCACCCGCGCGCGCCTCGCCGCCCGGCCCGCCACGACGCCCGCCGCCCTGGCGCAAGCCGGGGCGCATCGTCCACAAGGTGCGACCATCATCGAGCTTGAACGAGAACGGCCGGACGCCGTCGAGCATGCGCCGCTCGAACGATTCCGAAGCGCCGATGCGCCGGCCCTTGTCGTCGTCGAGCGCGAGCGGGACGCGCAGGCGCTGCGACCAGTCGCGCAGGGCCGCGAGCTGCGTCTCGACGGGCGTCTCCTCGCCGGGCAGAGCGTTGCCGAGCAGTTCGGCCCAGGCGCCGAGGCGATCGCTGGCGACCTGCTCGTTGCTGGCCCGCACTTCGTCGAGGTGCCGTTCGACGATCCAGCCCGAGACCAGCGCGAACAGCAGCAGCACCACCACGACGGTGGCGTAGATCCGCAAATAGAGGCTTTTCATCGCAGGCCGGCGCGCGGCGCGGCCGGCGTCATGCCGCGGCGTCGTCTGCGTCTTGCTTGCGCGCGAACACGTAGCCGGCGCCGCGCACGGTGAGGACACGGCGCGGCGCCTTCGGGTCGTCCTCGATCACGGCGCGGATGCGCGAGATGTGGACGTCGATCGAGCGATCGAAGGCCTCGAGCGGATGGCCCTTCAGGGCATCCATGATCTGGTCGCGCGACAGAACCCGGCCCGGGCTCTGCGCGAGGACGACGAGCAGGTCGAACTGGTGGCCGGTGAGGTCGCAGGTCTTGCCGTCGAGGCGGGCGACGCGCGCGCCAAGGTCGACCTCGAGCCGGCCGAAGCGCAGCACGTCGTCGCCCGCCGCCTGCGGCGAGGTGCGGCGCAGCAGCGCCTTGACGCGCGCGAGCAGCTCGCGCGGCTCGAACGGTTTGGGCAGGTAGTCGTCGGCACCGAGTTCGAGGCCGACGATGCGGTCCATCGGCTCGCCGCGCGCGGTGAGCATGAGCAGCGGCAGCTGGCGCGTCTTGCTCGCGCTGCGCACCTCGCGGCAGAGGTCGAGGCCGTCACCGTCGGGCAGCATGAGATCGAGCACCAGCGCGTCGTAGTTGTTGGCGGCGAGCAGGTCGCGGCCGCTCGCCAACGAGCCGGCGGTCTCGACCTCGAAGCCGGCCCGGCCGAGGTAGTCGCCGACCATCGAGGCGAGGCGGCTGTCGTCGTCGACGAGGAGAAGGCGAGGCGTCATGGGGATGGACGAAAGCCGCCGGGGGCCCGGCGGCGAACGATTATCGGCGCGGCGGCATCCCCTGTCGCATCGACTCCATGCGCTTCATGCGATCCTCCATCCGCGCCTGCCGGTCGCGCATGCGCTCGCCGAGGCGGGCCCGCTGCTCGGGCGTCAGGACTCGGGCGACGTCGAGCATCGCCTGCGTCATGCGCCGGCTCATCTGGTCATGCTGCTGCAGCATCTGCTGGCGCACCTGCTCGACCGCGCCGGCGTCGACCGTCGGTGCGGTGAACGCCTGCATCGCGCGCTGGCGCAGGGCGCGGCTGGCCTCGGCCTGCGCCTTCAGATCGGCGGCGGCGCCGGAAGCGATCTGCTTGATCTGGCTGCGCTGCGAATCGCTCGCGTTGAGGCCATCGAGCATGTGGTCGATCATCCGGCCCATGCGCTCGGGCGAGCTGCCGAACATCATGCCGCCGTCCGTGCCGTGGTGCATGCCGGCCATGGCGTGGCGCTCGCCCCAGCCGTGCATGCCGCCCATGAAGTCACCGCGCTGCGGAGCGGCCGTGTCGGGACCGCTGCCCATGCCGGGCTGCGACGGCGCCGGCTGCGACCACGCCGACAGGCTCAGCGCGGCGAGCAGCGTCATCAGCATGCCGATCATCACCCACCGGACGCGGCGCGCGGCCGATGCCGTTGCCGCGATTGCCACTGCCTTGCTCATCTCATTGCTCCTTCGCCCGACTGCCGGGAGATGGCAATGATGGTGGCGGTGCGTCGTGAGTCCAGCTTGGCCGAGCGGTAAAGATCTGTGAATCCGCTGTCGTCGTCGCGACGATCAGCGGTTCACCTCCTGGTACCAGTAGATGCGGCTGCGCGGGACCTTGATCACCGGTTTGACGCGCGAGCCCTCGATGCCCGAGTGCTTCGGGTTGGGTGCGCCGATGACGAACACGACCTTCCTGGCAGTGGCACCGCTACCGATGTTCACGATGCCGGCCACCGGTGTCGGCGGCAGGCCGCCGCCCGCGAGCGTGCTCCCGGTCGGCGTGACGCAGAAAAGCGGCATCGAGTAGGTCTTGGCGATGCCGAGGTTCGCGCTGCAGCTGCGCGCCTCGGCAATGCTGGGGGACGGCCGATTGGTGCCGAAGAACGAGACACCGCCGATCGAGGTCGCTGCGTTCACCACCTTCTCGCCCTCCTCGAGCTGGACGTAGCAGCCCGCTCCGGTGGTGCTCGAGGTCGCTCCGGCGGCGGCAAGGTCGCCGAACACGGTGGAAGTGAACGTCGCGGGCGCGCCCTTGTCGACGTTACGGTCGAACAGCTCGAAGAAATGGTCCTGCGTGTTCGCGAGCAGGGGCTTCTCGCGATCGCCCGAGCCGAGCATCAGCGCCGTGAAGGCGCGGGTCACGATCACGTCGGGCCCGAAGAAGAACTTGCGGCCGGTGCCCGTGCCGCCGGAGAGATCGGCAAGCGTGTACTTCGTCCAGGCTGCCGGCGCGATGGTGACCCCCACCTCGAAATCGATGCGGTACACCAGGCCGGCGAGATCGACAGCGTAGGCGCGGTCGATGTAGCCGTCGAAGTCGGAATCGACCACCGAGACGTCGGCAGGAACGGCGCGGCCAGTCGCGAAAGCGCGCAGGAGGCTGCCGTTGACGGCGTCGAGCACGTAGATCGCGTTGCCCATCGTCGTGGTCCCCGGCGTGCTCGCATCCTCGGCGGCGGCGTCGTAGCCGCCGCCGAGCACGAGCACCGGGTTGGGGTTGCCCTTGATGCGGGCGACCTTGGGCTCGGACCAGCTCTGGCCGAGCGCGGGCAGCTCGGCCGGCGTCTTCTTCCAGAGCAGCCTCGGCGCGGCCGGATCGGTCACGTCGAAGGCATAGAGCAGGCGACCGCCGCGGCGCATGCCGACGAAGATAATCGCCTGCGACACGGTGCCGTCGGCGGCGAAGCGCTGGTAGACGCCAATCGGGCCGTCGATGAAGTAGTCGCGCGGCCTCGCCGGCGAGGCCGCCGGCGTGCTGGGCAGGCGAACCTCCGGCGTGTTGATGCGCAGGCGGTTGAGCTTGCTGAACATTTCTTCCGGCACGAAGCTCCACAGCTCCTGGCCGGCGCCGGTGCCGGTCGAGTTGCCGTTGATGGCGTGCAGCATGCCGTCGTTGGCGCCGTAGAAGACGACCACGCCGGTGCTGCCGCCGTAGTTCACCACCGCCGGACGCGAATGCAGCACGTCGCCGTGAATCGATGCGCGCACCGTCGTGACGGGTGTCGTCGTCGGGCCGAGTTCGTCGCCGGCGTTGTCGGTGCCACGCACCCAGTTGATCAGGTCACTTCGCGCAATGCTGCCGCTGACGCCGAGCGCAGTGTCGGTGATCAGCGAGTTGCCGGTCTCGAAGCGGGTCGGGCCGCCGCCGAGCGAGGTGGTCGTCGTGCAGTTGATGCAAGTCAGCACCTTGCGCGAATCTTGCGAGGTCGCGTAGGTGACGCGCAGGCGCTGCGCCGCCGCACCTTTCTCGACGACCTCGCCGTCCGGCGAGTCGCTGCTGGAGAGCGGCGTGCCGAGCAGCTGGTTGCTCCAGTAGGAGCTCGGCGTGGTCCAGAACGACACCGCATTCGGGCTGATGAAGCCGGTCGACGCGCTCACCGCCGACGCGCCGGTGGAATCGACGAGCGACAGCGTGCCGAGGGCGTCGAGGCCGAACTGGTACTGCTTGAGGTTGCCGCGCCAGCGCGGCATGGCATCGCCGTCGGGCCGGAACATACCCATGTAGACCTGGTTCAAGTAGGTGCCGCGCGCGTTCACCGAGACCGGCAGGCTGGCCGAGGCGAACACGCTGTTGACCGCCTGGATCTCGTTGAAGATCTCGAACAGTGCCTTGACGAGAGCGTCGGCGTTGCTGGCGCTGTGGAAGGTGCCGCCGCCCTGGTTGGCGACCGCCTGCATGAAGTTCGGATAGAGGCCGTCCGACGAGGCACCGGTCACCGCCACCGTGTGGGTGATGATGCCTTGCGCGCCGTCGTTGCTGCTGACGTCGGCGCTGCGCAGGAAGCGCGCGTACTCGTCCATCCAGTTGTTCTGGTCGGTGCTCTTGACGATCGACGTTGGATACGAGAGCGCCGACGTGTTGCCGCCGGCGGCCGTGAGCAGGGCCAGCGAGTTGTTGTTCTCCGAGCTCTCGGGCGAGCCGTTGGCGATGAAGATCACGTAGTTGCGCGAGCACGACGCGCCGGCGGGGCTGTCGTAGTGGCCGGCGTTGAACGCCGCGCTGTCGCGCTTGGGGGCGAGCTGGCCTTGGTACGGCGGCAACCCCTTGAAGTAAAGGTACGCCTCGTACATCGACTTGGCGAAGTCGGCGTTCGACCCCTTGTCGTCGCGGATGTCGAGGCCCTTGATCAGCGCCTTGAGCGCGGCCTTGTTGTTCGTCGTCAGAGGCGTAAACGCTTTGCGCGGATAGGCGCCGTTGTTCGGCGATTCGTTCAGCAGCATGATGCCGATCCTGAACAGCGCGTTGTTGTCGGGGCCACCACTGGTCGCGACCGGCAACACGTCGACCAGGTTGTAGAGCGCGCACTGCTCGATCGCGATCTTCTTCCCCTGGTTCTGGGGGCCGACCGTCGAGACGACGCCGCCTTCCTTATAGAAGCAGTCGGCAGCGGGAATGCTTGAATCCCAATTGGCCGAGTTGTCGAGCACGAACAGGACGTTCGGCACGTCGGTGTTGGCGTTCGGGTTGCCGTAGATGTCGATGTCTTCGGCGTGCGCAGGTGCCATCAGCGCACACAGAATGAGGGTGAACGCCAGGGCGCACGCTCGGGAAGGGTGGGCAAAAGATCGCATGGCGTCTCTCCGGTGATTCAAGGACAGGCGCTGGCGGTATCGGTCGACAGGGAGCGCACCCCGATTCCCTGGTTGACCGCAGCCGTGGCGTGGGTGCGCGCATCGCTGACCACGGACCTGACGTTCCATTCGCTGTCGGCACACAGGGAGTCGCCGGCGACCGGGGCGGCGCCCACGATCTCGATTCCCGGGTTCGTCGCCGTGCTCGAGCCGAGGCACGCCCGATCGCCTTCAGATGCCGGATCGAGCTCGTTGACCTTCAGGACGCGGACCCGATAGCAGCTGGGCGCCGGCGTCAGCCTGGCCTGGTAGTCGGGAACGGCATCGCCGTCGATGTCGATCGGGATCGCGCCGGCGGCGACCGCGAGCGGATCCTGCGTGAAGAGCGGCGTGCTCAGCGTCAGTTCGGTCGCCGCCTGTGCGGCCGCGACGACTTCCTGGCGCGCCTGGCTGTTGCCGACGACGCGAAGGTTCATCGTCCCGGCATTGAACGCCCAGAGGCTGAGCATCGCCAGCGCGACCAGCATGATCAGGGCGATGATCAAGGTGGCGCCGCGTTGAGCGCGGGGGCGGACTGCGAGCCTCACTGCGCCTCCCGGGCCGAGCTCGGGTTGATCAGGCGGATCGCGCTGCTGTAGGCGCGACGCGTGTAGCCGTCGGCCGCGGTGGCGATGACCGCGGTGCCGCCGAGATCGAATTCCTGCGCCGTCGCGAGGTTGCTGCCGGTCGCCTTGTCGAGCGAGCGAGTGACGAAGTGCACCTTGATGCTGACGACGTTGGACCACGCGGCCGTCGGGCCGAGCGCGTCGAGCGTCGTCCGGTAGGTGTCGGGGCTGCCGTCGCCGTCGATGTCGAAGCCGTACTCGACGCGCAAGGAGTCGATGCCTTCGGCGAGTGCGGTCCAGGTCGGCCCCGTGCCGACCAGGTCGACGCGCTTGAGCGTCGGCACGCCGTCGCCGGCGCCGGCGCAGTCGTTGCATTCGGCCACGTAGTAGATCCGCGAGACGTACGGCCGCGCGACGTTGACGCCGGTGCAGGCGCGGTTGCGCAGGGTGAACGCCGTCTGGTCGTTGCTGAAGACGAGGCGCGGCGTCGCGACGTCGAGGGCGCAGAACGAGTACTGCACGTAGTACTGCGCGTTGCCGGCGACGATCGTTGCCGGGTCGATCGCCGTGATGCCGACGCGGCGCACGGCGATCGCATCGGTGCCGGCCTTGCGGTGGTCGAGGCACGCCAGGGCGTCAGCCGGGGTGTAGCCCTGCACCGGCGTCGGCAGCGTCAGCGGCGTCCCGCCCCAGCTCGCGGGTGCGGGGCTGCAAGGGTCCGGCTGCGTGTAGAGGGCACCGGCGACCGACGTCTCGCCGTAGAAGCCGGCCAGGCGCAGGTCCTCGCGCAGCAGCTCCGAGACGTACCGGCCGTTCTCGATCTGCATGCCGGCGCGGGCGACGTCCTGGCCGTGCGCCGACGCGTTGGCGAACAGCATCAGCATCGACGCCGTCACGACAAGGCCGAGCGTCAGACCCACCATCAGCTCGACGAGGGTGACGCCGCGCTGGCGACGCGGGGTGCGGAGTGTCGTGTCCATTGTTCGCATGGCGGTCTTGGTCAGCAGCGCGGCAGGACCGGCGCGGAGGCAGCGTCGCGCAGGAGCGCAATGCACACGGTCGACGACACCGCGCGGCGCAGGGTTTCGTCCGGAAAGAGTGCGTCGCCCGAGCCGCAAGGGCTGGTTGCGCCGGCGGTCGGCAGGATGCCCTGCCACGCGATCGCGACCGTGTAGCGGTCGGTGCTCGTCGCCGGGCGCGTGATGCAGCCGCGCGCCGACAGCATCGAACCGATTCCGGCGCCGGCGCGCCGCTCGGCGCTGCCGCGGATCAGGTTGCCCCACTCGCACAGGTCGAGGGCGGCGCCGGCGAGGGCGGCGCAGTCTTCGAGCGGACCGTCCCCGATCAGGCCGGCCGTGACGTACTCCGCGCCGTGGGCACGGTTGGCGTTCATGCGACTCGCCATGTCCTCGATCAGCACCAGCGCCTGGCTGCGCTGGAAGCCTTCGAATTCGGACGAGGTCGCGCGCGCCTGCATGCCGGCAAAGCCGAGTAGGCCGAAGGCGCAGATCAGGATGGCGACGAGCACCTCGATCAGGAGCGCGCCGCGTTGCGCAGCGGCGGCAGGCCGCGCGCGCTGCCGAGCGGCGCTCATGTGCAGGCTCCGTAGACCGCCCTGGCCCGGCCCGAAGGATCGAGATGGACGAAACGGCAACTCGACTGGCTCCTTATCGTGAAGCCAAGGGGTCCCGTCGCTGAGGGGACGCGACCATTGGAATCGAAGGTGATCGTCGCGGGGCCGGTGACTGTGACCGACTGCGCCGCCGGGTTTCGCGTGCTCAGGAACTCGGGGACGCCGCCGCTGACCGAGACCACCGACCAGCCCTGCTCCCAGCCGACGCCGAGGGGCGGCGAGACGGTGACGCTGGCATTGCGCTTGAGCGCCTCGTTGCGGGCGAGCATGAGGTCGCCGGTCAGGTCGTAGGACAGAGCCTTGGCCTGCTGCGCCGCCATGAACTCGCCGAACGAGGGCGCCATGATGCCGAGGATGACGACGAGGATCGACATCACGGTGAGCAGCTCAACCATCGTGAAGCCCCGCGCGTTCGCACGCGACGAGGAAAGTGATTCAAGGCACGTGCGCATGGCTCACCAGCAGTTGCCGCGGTCGGTCGTCTTGGCGCCGGTCTGGTCGATGGCGAGCCATCCGCAGCGCTCGTTGACCTGGTCGGACGCCGCCTTGGGCGTCGCGGTGAGGCGAAAGGTCGGCGGCGGTCCGGTAACGGCCGCTACCGCGAGGTCATAGACGGCAACGACATTCGCCGGCGCCGCGATGCCGACCGTCGCCAGGTCGGGCGCATAGGCACGGGTGTCGAGCAGGAACTGCTGCTGCCGCGACGCCACCGCCATGAGGTAGGCCTGGGCCTCCGCGCGGCGCGACTTGCGTATGTGGTCGCGATACGACGGCAGGGCCACGGCCACCAGGATGGCGACGATGGCGACGGTGATGACGACTTCGATCAACGTGAAGCCGCGCGCTCGAGCTGTGTTGTGCATTTTTCGTCCTCGTCCAGTTTTCGGAGCGAGCGCCCGGGCCTTGAGGGACGCGGCGAACCGCCGATCAGCGCAAGCCGACCGCTGGTCAAAAGCCGAAGGCAGCGTTCCACCCGATGAGATGGCCGTGCGCTTTTTTCACGGCGACGACTCAAGAGTTCACGGCCCCCCTTGCGGCGACGACAGCCTCGAGACGCTGACCCCGCCGGGGGGTGACCAGTGCATGCGCGACGCCGCCGGCGTCTGGACGTACCGTCAGGCGCAGGGGGCGGTGGGCTGCGCGACGTTCACGCTGGACGAACGCGGTGTCCGCGGCATCGGCGCGGCACACTCGGCACCAGCGACGGCACCAGCGACTACCGGCGGGGGAGTGGCCGGAGAGGATCCAGCCGCGTATCTACCAAGCGTAGCCCATCTTGAAGAGCACGGCCCTGTTGCCATCCTTGCCCACTGCGAACTCCAGGTTGGCGACGATGCCCTGCGCCGGTTTGAGAACGTACTGCACGCCGGCGCCCATGCTCGGGAACAGGTCCGCTGTCGAGCAGCCGCTGCGATCGCCGCCGTACAGGCAGGCCACGCCGCCAAAGAGCGTAGCGGTCCACCGTTCGGCAAACCGATGCCGCTCCTCGATTTCGATCGAGGACATCGACTTGCCGAGGTACTCTCCCACCGTGTAGCCGCGCAACTGCACCGGCGCGTTGGCGCCGAGCGGCGCGTCCTGCGTCCACTGGTTGCTCTGGCGTACAGCCAGCACATGGCCGTCGCCATGGCTCCAGAACTGCCGGTAGTCGAGCCGATAGACGGAGAAGTTGTCACTGCCCTCGGCCTTCGGCCGATAGACGATGTTGTTGAAGTTGAGAAGCCACCCCTGCCGCGGCGAGTCGGTGCGGTCGCGCGAGTCGTGCTGGCCGACGACGCCGATGCCGCTTGCCTCGAACCCTCTCAGGCCGAGAAACGCGATCAGGTCGTCGTCCATCGCGGTCTGGCCGACGATCTGGTAATTCGTGGCCAGCACCTGCGCACCGACGAACCAGTCTTCCTTGACCCGGTACAGGTAGCGCAGCCCGAAGGAGCGGATGTGATCCTCCGTCTTCAAGGGCACACCGGTCCCGACGAAGTCGTCGTAGTCGTTCCTGATCAGGCCGCCGATGGCGATGCCGATGATCCGATGCTGGTCGGCGTCGAACGAGGTTCGTCCGAACACCACGGCGGTCGCCGAGTCGGTCGAGGTGTACTGCGCACTTACGCCGAAGATCGACACCTGCGACTGCGGATCGAACTTGCGGACATAGCCGGCCAGCGCGCCGAGCGACGTGCCGAGCTTCGGGTTGTTAGCGAACGTGGGGAGCAACAGCCAGGGCGAGGGAGCCTCCTTGGGCTCGTCCGTCGACGCCTCCTTGGGCGCCTCCGGCGTAGCCGGCGTCGCCCCGTCCCCTTGCGCGTGCACCACCGGTGCGGAGAGACAGCAAGCAGCCAGGGCCGCCAGTGTCACGCGGCGCCGGACTTGGCGCCTCGCCTCAATCGTTCGTTGAAGCTCGGAAGTCAAGGGCATCGGCAATCAACCTGGGTCAAGGAAGCGGATGAAGCAGGGAACCTGCGTTTGATCCGGAGACTACCCCACTCCACCCTACGAGCCTCGCCCTGATCGCCTTGCGAGCAGCCGGCATCCGGCAAGGCAGCGGCCGGCTCGCCGTATGCTGTTGCCTTGCGCAGTTGAGCGGAGCCCTGGGATGACGCTTTCGAAGCGCACCTTTCTCACCGGCGCCATCGGTCTTTGGCTCGGAGCTTCCGCAGAGGCCACCGACGAGCATGAACAGGCGCGGTCCCGTCTGCTGGCGGAAATCCAAAGCGATCTTCGCGATACCGCTTCTGCCACCGGCCGCCGAGAGTTCGATCCCGCCGTTCTGGCGGCGATCGCGAGCGTTCCCCGTCACCGCTTCGTGCCGCCGCGAATGGCTGCGCTTGCCTATTCGAACCGGCCGCTGCCGATTGGCCATGGGCAGACGATCTCGCAGCCTTTCATCGTCGCGCTGATGACCCAGTTGATCGACCCCAAGCCGACCGACCGGGTGCTGGAAGTCGGCACCGGCTCTGGGTACCAGGCCGCCGTGCTGGCGAAGCTCGTCGCGCGGGTGTACACGATCGAGATTGTGCGGCCGCTCGGCGAGCGGGCCGCCGAACTGCTGCGCGAGCTCGGCCATGCGAACGTGGAGGTGCGAATCGGCGACGGCTACCTGGGCTGGCCCGAAGCCGCACCTTTCGATGCCATCGTGGTGACCGCCGCGCCCGACAGGATGCCGCAGCCCCTGATCGATCAGCTCGCTCCCGGCGG
>Ga0207650_10002602_pt1 | contig 12489 bp, 10 predicted proteins | sample KBSS63metaG_FD_184325 | JGI IMG/M metagenome (GOLD analysis project Ga0207650, IMG submission 184325) | Switchgrass rhizosphere microbial communities from Kellogg Biological Station, Michigan, USA - KBS S6-3 metaG (SPAdes) (version 2) | ecosystem: Host-associated > Plants > Roots > Rhizosphere...
CGGACGCCGCCTGGGCGCCGTCGGCATCCACCGCCAATTGAGAGACACGCCCTAACCGCCGACCGCGCGGCTGACGAGGCCGACCGCGGAGACCAGGTCGGGCACGTAGCTGACCCGCGCCGGCAGCGGGCGACCGATCCAGCCGACTCCGCCGGCCAGCACCGTCACCGGCGGGCGCAGCACCGGCAGCGCGTCCAGCAGCCGGGCGTCGGCGGAGGTGGCCGCGTGCGCCCACACCATGAGGGCCGCCGGCCCGGTGCGGCGTACCGCCGCCCGCAGCGCCGCCAGCGGGAGCCCGCCGCCGAGCAGCCGCGCGCCGATGCCCTGCTCGGCCAGCGCCGCCGCCAGCGCCGACAGCGGCAGGCTGTGCTGCTCCTCCGGCGCGCAGGCCAGTAACACCGGCCGCCCGTTGCGGGGCTCGGGTGCGGTGCTGACCGCCCGCAACGCGCTGCCCGCCGTCTCCGCCAGCAGGTGCTCGACCTCGACGCCCTCCCCGGTGGCCGCCCACCGCTCGCCGACCGCGACCAGCACCGGGCAGAGCAGCTCGGTCCAGGTCGGGATCACCCCGTGCTCGGCCAGCGCGCGGTCGACCGCCGCCCGCATCGACACGGCGTCGAGCGCCATCGCGGCCCGGGCCAACCCGCGGGACTCGGCGCTGCCGCCGGGCAGCGCGAGCACCCGACCGCCGGGACCGCCGGGTCGGGCGCCGTCGGGTCGGGCGCCGTCGGGTCGGGCGCCGTCGGGTCGGGCGCCGTCGGGTCGGGCGCCGTCGGGTCGGGCGCCGTCGGGTCGGGCGCCGTCGGGTCGGGCGCCGTCGGGGCGGGCGCCGTCGGGTCGGGCGCCGTCGGGTCGGGCGCCGTCGGGTCGGGCGCCGTCGGGTCGGGCGCCGTCGGGTCGGGCGCCGTCGGGTCGGGCGCCGTCGCTCCGGCTCAGCCGGCCGGACGGCCCGGGCGGTGGGCCGTCGTCGGCGCCCGGCGGTGCGGCGTGATCGATCGCCAGCCTGGCCGCGTCGGCCGGCGGCACCCCATCCAGCACCAGCCGCCGCATCGTCTCCAGCCGAGCGATGTCGGAGCGCGAGTAGCGGCGGTGTGAACCCGCGGAATGCAGGGTAGGCCCGAGCCCGTATCGCCGGTCCCAGGTGCGCAGGGTCGCGGGGGCGACGCCGAGTCGTCTGGCCACCGCGGCCACGGTGAGCCTGCCCTCCGGCGGTTCCGGAGCGGAGCTTGCACCGGGTTCCGCGGGCACGGGCTCATCATCGGGGCCACCCGACGGCGCGGCAAGCTGACGGCGGCCCTGGCTTGAACAACCTACGGCGCGGTTGTACGGTCGTGTGGTCGGGGGAACCTCCTCCTTCACCGATGGCGCGGAGGAACGCGGGGGTATTGGTATGGCTGACATCCGTAGGCTTCCCGGGGCGAACGCCGACTTCTGGGAGTGGCAGCTCAAGGGGGCGTGCCGCGGGCAGGACGGCAGCCTGTTCTTCCACCCGGAGGGGGAGCGGGGCCCGTCCAGGGTCGCCCGCGAGGAGGCAGCCAAGCAGGTCTGCGCCCGCTGCCCGGTGGTGGACCCGTGCCGCGCGCACGCGATGTCCGCCCGCGAGCCGTACGGGGTCTGGGGAGGCATGTCGGAGTCCGAGCGGGACGAGGAGCTGGCGGCGACGATCGGCGTCCGCCTCCTGCACTAAGGCCGTGCCTCCTGGCGGAGAGCCAGGCCGTCGACCGGCCGGCACGGGCCCGGTGTCGGCCGCCCCGTCGCCCTTCCCCGCGCTCGGTGACCGGACGCCGCCGGCACCTACCACCGGCCGGAGATATGCCGTCGCACGCGAACGGCGGCCGCCCCGGGTGGGGACGGCCGCCGTCGTGGCGTGCGGGTGTCTCAGTGGTGGTGGCCGTGCGAGTGGCCGGCGTGCCCGCCGTGCGAGTGCCCGTGCGCGGAGCCGTCGTAGTCACCGGCCTGCGGCAGCTCGTCCGGCTTGTCCACGACCGCGCTCTCCGTCGTCAGCACCATCGTCGCGATCGAGGCCGCGTTGACCAGTGCCGCCTTGGTCACCTTGACCGGGTCGATGATCCCGCGCTCGGCGAGGTCGCCGTAGTCACCGCGGTCCGCGTCGAAGCCCTGGCCCAGGGCCGACTCGCGGACCCGCGCCACCACGATCGAGCCCTCGAAGCCGGCGTTGCCGGCGATCTGCCGCAGCGGCTCGTCCAGCGCCCGGCGGACGATCGTCGCGCCGGTGAGCTCGTCGCCGTCCAGCTTGAGCCCGTCGATCGCGGTGGTGGCGTGCACGAGGGCGGAGCCGCCGCCGGGCAGCACGCCCTCCTCGACCGCAGCGCGGGTGGCCGAGATCGCGTCCTCGATCCGGTGCTTGCGCTCCTTGAGCTCGACCTCGGTGGCCGCGCCGACCTTGACCACCGCGACGCCGTTGCCGAGCTTGGCCAGCCGCTCCTGCAGCTTCTCCCGGTCCCAGTCCGAGTCGGTGTCCTCGATCTCGCGCTCGATCAGCCGGATCCGATCGTTGATCGCGCTCTCCGAGCCGTACCCGTCGACGAACGTGGTGTCGTCCTTGGTGACGGTCGCCCGGCGGAACCGGCCGAGCACCTCGAGCCCGACCTCGTCGAGCTTGAGGCCGATCTCGGGCGACACCACCGTGCCGCCGGAGACGATCGCGAGGTCCTCCAGGAACTGCTTGCGCCGGTCGCCGAAGAACGGCGCCTTCACCGCGACCGCCGGGAACGTCTTCCGGATCGCGTTGACCACCAGCGTGGACAGCGCCTCACCCTCGACGTCCTCGGCCACGATGACCAGCGGCCGGGACTGCTCGATGACCTTCTCCAGCAGCGGCAGCAGCTCGGCGAGGCTGCCGATCTTCTGGTTGGTGAGCAGCACGTACGGCTCGTCGAAGACGGCCTCCATGCTCTCCTGGTCGGTCACGAAGTAGGGCGAGATGTAGCCCTTGTCGAACTGCATCCCCTCGGTGAACACCAGCTCGGTGGTCATCGAGTTGGACTCCTCGACCGTGATCACGCCCTTGCGGCCGATCTTGCTGACCGCGCGGCCGATCAGCGTGCCGATCGTCTCGTCCTGCCCGGAGACGGTCGCCACGTGCGCGATGGCCTCCTCGGTGTCGACGTCGCCGGCGATCGACTCCAGGTATGTGACGACTGCGTCCACGGCGAGGTCCATGCCGCGCTTGAGCGCCGACGGGTTCGCGCCCGCGGCCACGTTGCGCATGCCCTCTCGCACCAGCGCCTGGGCCAGCACGGTCGCGGTGGTGGTGCCGTCGCCGGCCACGTCGTTGGTCTTGGTCGCGACGTTCTTGGCCAGCTGGGCGCCCAGGTTCTCGTACGGGTCGGACAGCTCGATCTCGCGGGCGATCGTCACGCCGTCGTTGGTGATGACCGGCGCGCCGAACTTCTTGTCCAGCACCACGTTGCGGCCGCGCGGGCCGAGCGTGACCTTCACCGTCTCGGCGAGGCGGTCGACGCCGGCCTCCAGCGACCGCCGGGTGGCGTCGGCAAAGTTAAGGATCTTTGGCATGTGTCAGGTCCTCACTCCACCACCGCCCCGGGGCCTGCGTACGGGCCCCGGGGCGGTTGCGGATGTCTCGGGTCGGGCGTCAGCGCTCGACGACGGCGAGGACGTCGCGAGCGGAGAGGATCAGGTAGTCCTCGCCCGAGTACTTGACCTCGGTGCCGCCGTACTTCGAATAGAGAACGACGTCGCCGACGGCGACGTCCAGCGGGATGCGCTTCTCGCCGTCCTCGTCCCAGCGGCCGGGCCCGACGGCGACGACCGTGCCCTCCTGCGGCTTCTCCTTGGCGGTGTCCGGAATGACCAGGCCGGACGCGGTGGTGGTCTCCGCCTCGTTGGCCTGGACCACGATGCGGTCCTCGAGCGGCTTGATCGAGACCTTGGTGGCGGTCGTCACGAGCTGACTCCCCCTCCTGAGCTGGGGTTCGTGTGTGGGTTCAGGTTGTGGAGCGGACGTGCCGACCCGTCGTCGCGGGTGCCGGGTCGGAGTGCCCCCGCTCTCCGTTGGCACTCTAGCCCTCAGAGTGCCAACCGCTCAACCCACCCGGGACGGACCGCTGCGGCTCACACCGTGGACGCGATCTGGTACGCCTCGGCCAGCCGGCCGAGCGGCAGGCCGGCGGCGACCGCGTTGCTCCCGTTCCAGTCCCGGACCATCTTCTCCAGCCCCTCGCCGAGGTGCCGGGTCTGGCTCTCGTGCGCCCGCAGCGCGGCCAGCTTCCGCTCGAAGGTGTCGGTGATGTCGACCCAGTGGTCGGCCTCGACCCCGCCGGTCATCCACACCTCCGGCACCGACCAGGCCTCCAGGCCCTCGTCGGCGAGCAGTTCGGGGTGCGCGAACGGGTTGCGGGCGTCCGGGTAGACCGCGCACAGCGTCGCCTCGCCGATGGCCAGGTGGTCGGGATGGGACGCGGCGGCACGGCGGAAGTTGCGCACCGGTGAGGAGGTGAGGATCAGCTGCGGGCGGACCCGGCGGATCTGCCGGGCGATGTCCCGGCGCAGCTCGTAGGTGACGGCGAGCTGGCCGTCCGGGTAGCCGAGGAAGGTCACGTCGGTCACCCCGACCGCGGCGGCCGCGGCCCGCTGCTCCGCCTCGCGCAGCGCCGGCATCTGCTCCCGCGGTGTGTCGTCGAAGCCGCCGGCGTCCCCGTACGTGGCGATGCAGTAGGCGACCTCGACGCCGCGCGAGGTCCACTGCGCGATCGTCCCGGCCGACCCGTAGTCGACGTCGTCGGGATGGGCCACCACCGCGAGCACGCGTTCGGGCGCCATCGGCTCGAGGGTGGTCACGTCGCGGGATCGTACCGGGCGGTACAGCCATCGGCGCTGGTCCGGCTGGTGTCCGGACCGTTGGTCCGCTAAGACCGTGCAATGCACCCGACGGCGGCCGCGTCCCGGATCGGCGGGACCACGACGGCCCGCGGCGCCGCCCGGCTCCCGCTGCCCGTCCTCGTCGGCGCCGCGGTGACCGGCGCCGGGCTCGCCGCGGTGGTGGCCTGGCTGGTCTGGTCGCTGCCCGGCGCCCGCGCGGTCGGCGACGTGGCCGGCCTGGTCGCCGCGGTGCTGGCCGCGGTGACCGCGGGGTTCGCGGCCTGGCGCACCCGCGGGCGGGTCCGGCGCGGCTGGCAGCTGCTCGCGGCCAGCTCCGCGGTCTGGGCACTCGGGCAGCTGTGCTGGACCGCGCACCGGCTGCAGGGCTCCGGGCCGGCCCCCAACGACCCGGTCACCGCCGGGCTCATGCTCGGCTCCGGCGTGCTGGCGCTGGCCGGGCTGGTGCTGCTGCCCTCGCCCCGGCTCGACCGCGGCGGGCTGCTCCGGCTCGGCCTCGACCTGCTCATGGTCGTCACCGCGCTCGGTCTGGCCGGCTGGGCGCTGGTCGTCGCCCCGGCGCTGGCCGGACCGGGCGGCGAGCGGATGGCCCGCGAGTACGGCCTGCCGTACTCGGTCGCCTCGGTGGTCACGCTGGCTGCGGTGGTGCTCATCGCGGCCAGGGCCCGCGGCCGCTGGCTGGTGCCGGTGCTGCTGATCTGCGCCGGCCTCGCGGTCCGCGCGATCGGCCGGATCACGCTGGTCGGCCTGCTGATCCGGGGGGAATACCACGGCGGCGGGCCGCTCGACCTGATCTGGCCGGTGGGGTTCCTGCTCATGGCGGTCGCGGCGGTGTGCCCGCCGGCGACGCCGGGCGGCGCGGTCCCGCTCGTCGGCCCGGACGACCGGGGCGTCCGGGCCAGGGTGCTGCTGCCCTACCTGCCGGTCGCGGTGGCGCTGATCGCCGCCGCCATGGCGGGTCCCGGCCTGCGCGGTCCCGGACTGATGCTCGGCAGCGTCGCGGTGATCGTCCTGCTGCTGGCCCGGCAGGTGCTCACCGCCCTGGACAACGCCGCGTTCGCCGCCGAGGAGACCCGGATGGCCTACTCCGACCCGCTGACCGGGCTCGGCAACCGTGCCCTGCTCGCCGCGGAGGTAGCCCGGGCACAGCGGATGGCCCGCGGCGGCGGCCGGCTGTCCCTGCTGCTGCTCGACCTGGACGGGTTCAAGGCGGTCAACGACTCGCTCGGGCACGAGGCCGGCGACCGGCTGCTGGTCCGGCTGGCCCGGCGGCTGGCCGCCACGGTCGGTCCGGACGACGTCGTCGCCCGCCTCGGCGGGGACGAGTTCGCGGTCCTGGTCGAGGACGAGGCACCGGGCGCCGGCCTGCGTACGGCACACCGGCTGCTGGACTCGCTCGGCGCCCCGGTGGAGTTCTCCGGGCGGACGGTCCGGGTCACGGTCAGCATCGGCGTGGTCGAGCAGGTCGGCGGCGACGCCGGCGACGTGCTGCGGGACGCCGACGTGGCGATGTACGCGGCGAAGTCCGCCGGCAAGGCGTGCGTACGCCAGTTCGAGCCGGCGATGCGCCGGGCCGTGGTGGCCAAGGCGGAGCTTGAGGCCGACCTGCGGCACGCGCTGGAGCGGGGCGAGCTCCGGCTGCACTTCCAGCCGGTGGTCGACCTCGACTCGAGGGACGTGCGCGGCGCCGAGGCGCTGGTGCGCTGGCAGCATCCGCGCCGCGGGCTGCTGCCGCCGGCCGCGTTCGTGCCGCTGGCCGAGGAGATCGGACTGGTCGGCGAGCTGGACGGGTGGGTGCTGGAGGAGGCCTGCCGGACCGCGGCCGGCTGGCAGGCGCTGCGGCCGGGGGTGACGGTGAGTGTCAACGTCACCGCCGACCGGTTCGCCTCCACCGACCTGGTCGGTGCGGTCGCCGACGCGCTGGCCGACGCCGGCCTGCCGCCGCACTGCCTGACCCTGGAGCTGACCGAGACCGCGCTGGTCGCCGACGCCGAGGCGACGATCGGCCGGCTCACCGCGCTGGCCGCGCTCGGGGTGCAGGTGGCGATCGACGACTTCGGCACCGGCTACTCGTCGCTGGCGTACCTGCACCGGCTGCCGGCGAGCGTCCTCAAGATCGACAAGTCGTTCGTGGAGGGGCTGGGGACCAACGCCGAGTCGACCGCGCTGGTGCGGGTGATCGTCGGGCTGGCCGACACGTTCGGGCTCGGTACGGTCGCCGAGGGCGTCGAGTCCGAGTCGCAGCGGGCGCTGCTGCGGGCGCTGGGCTGCACGACCGCCCAGGGCTACCTGTTCTCGCGGCCGGTGCCGGCGGACGAGCTGGCCGCGCTGCTCGCCGGGCCGCCGCGCGGGGTCGGCGCGGCCCGGCTGCGGACCGAGGACGACGAGCTGACCGCGGCCGAGGTGCCGGAGCCGGCCCCCGAGCCGCCGCTCGCGGTCGCCGCGCCGGACGCACCGCCGGAGCCGCCGCCGGCCGCTGGGGTGCCGGAGCCTCGGCCGGCGGGCGGGGTGCCGGAGCCTCGGCTTCCGGCCGGGGTGTCGGAGCCTCGCCCCCCGGCTGGAGTGCCCGAGCCGCCGCTGGCGGCTGGGGCGCCCGTGCCGCCGCTCCCGGCCGGGGTGCCGGAGCCGCCGCTCGCGGTCGGCGCGCCGGGCGCACCGCCCGCAGTCGAGGAACCACCGGAGGAGCCGGCCGCCCGCGGGGTCGGTCCCGCGCGTCTCCGCCTGCTTCCGTACCCGGACGGCGACGACGAGGCCGACCAGGGCCGCAGCTAGTGCCGGTCGGTGCCGGCCGTCAGTGGCCGGCGGTCAGCGGTCGGCCGGGTCGCGGGGGAGCTCGGCGGCGCCCTGCGGGGAGCGCGGCAGCGGCCGGCGCGGCTCCCGAACGCCGGCGCCGCCCTCCTCACCGTCCCGCCACCCACCCGGTGGCCCGTACGGCGGGGCGGACACCAGCTGGCGCAACCGCCGCCGGATCCGCAACCGCTGCAGCGGCCCGAGCTTCTGCCCGGTCAGCCGCATCTGTTCGTAGATCTGCCGTCGTCGTCGGAGGATCTCGTCACGATCGCCCATGGCCGTGACGGTACGCCCGGGTCCCGTACCGGACGGGGTGATTCCGCCCCAGGCGGACGGCTCAGGACGGCAGCGGCCCGCGACAGAGCCGCAGCACCGCGCTGCCCAGCGCGACACCGTCCTCGCCGAGCGTCTGCCGGTAGCCCTCGAGCACCAACCGCTCCCGCCCGAGCTCCACCCGTACGCCGCCGGAGGCGATGCGGGCGGCCTGGATGCGCGACGAGAGCCGGGAGCGCTCGGCGACCAGGCGGGCGATCCCCGCGTCGATGGCGTCGATCTGGGTGCGCAGCAACGGGATGATCTCCGCTTCCCCGGCCGGGGAGTCGGCGGAGTCGGTGGGCGAGGTCAGCATGCTTGTCACTGTGGGCTCCGGTAGGTCGGCGGTCCAGGCCCGGCGCCCGAGAACACGAAACCCCGGGCGATGGGCCCGGGGTATCTGCGGTGTCTGGGGTCAGACGGCGACGGATACCGGGGACCGGTACCCATAGAAAAATCGAGTCGTCGCCTGCACGAGCGGGGACTTTACCAGCGGTTTCGGCGCGCCGGAAGCGGTCGCCGAAAATGTCGGCGCCGGTCGTACGCTTGTTCGGATATGAGCAGCAGCCAGATGGAGATCCCGACGGAGTCCGGGGACTCCGCCCCGGAGCCGCGCCGACCCCGTCGCGTCCGGCTCGCGGTCGACCCGGACAGGCTGCTCGACGACCTCAACCCGGCCCAGCGGGCCGCGGTCGAGCACGCCGGCTCGCCGCTGCTCATCGTCGCCGGCGCCGGCTCCGGCAAGACCAGGGTGCTGACCTACCGGATCGCCCACCTGCTGGCCCACCGCGGCGCCCAGCCGGGGGAGATCCTCGCGATCACGTTCACCAACAAGGCCGCCGGCGAGATGAAGGACCGCGTCGCCCAGCTGGTCGGCCCGCGGGCCCGGGCGATGTGGGTGTCGACGTTCCACTCGATGTGCGTGCGGATCCTCCGCGCCGAGCACAAGACGCTCGGGCTGAAGTCGACGTTCTCGATCTACGACCAGGCCGACTCGCAGCGGCTGATGACGATGGTCTGCCGTGACCTCGACCTCGACCCGAAGCGCTACCCGTCCCGCGGCCTGCTGGCCCAGGTCAGCAACCTGAAGAACGAGCTGGTCGACTCGGACGAGTGGGCCGCCAAGGCGAGCAGCGGGATCGAGAAGGTGCTGGCCGAGGCCTACACGGCCTACCAGACCCGGCTGCGGCAGGCGCACGCGCTCGACTTCGACGACCTGATCATGACCACGGTGAGCCTGCTGCAGGCGTTCCCGGCGGCCGCCGAGCACTGGCGGCGGCGGTTCCGGCACGTGCTGGTCGACGAATACCAGGACACCAACCACGCGCAGTACGTGCTGGTCCGCGAGCTCGTCGGCCCGGCCGGCGGGGAGCCGCCGCCCGCGGAGCTGGCCGTCGTCGGTGACGCCGACCAGTCGATCTACGCGTTCCGCGGGGCGAGCATCCGCAACATCCTGGAGTTCGAGCGGGACTACCCGGACGCGACCACGATCCTGCTGGAGCAGAACTACCGCTCCACCCAGACGATCCTGTCCGCCGCGAACGCGGTGATCTCCCGCAATCCCAACCGCAAGCCGAAGAACCTGTGGTCCGACGCCGGTGCCGGCCACAAGATCGTCGGGTACGTCGCGGACAACGAGCACGACGAGGCCGCCTGGGTAGCCGGCGAGATCGACCGGCTGTCCGACACCGAGGGCGTGCAGCCCGCCGACGTCGCGGTCTTCTACCGGACCAACGCGCAGTCCCGGGTGTTCGAGGAGGTGTTCATCCGGGTCGGCCTGCCCTACAAGGTGGTCGGCGGGGTGCGCTTCTACGAGCGGCGCGAGGTCCGCGACATGCTGGCTTACCTGCGGCTGATCGCCAACACCACCGACGTGGTCAGCTTGCGCCGGATCCTCAACACCCCGCGCCGCGGCATCGGCGACCGGGCCGAGGCGTGCGTCGAGGCGCTGGCCGCGCGCGAGCGGATCGCGTTCGGCGATGCGCTGGAGCGGGCCGACGAGGCGCCCGGGATCGCGCCGCGGTCGGCCGCCGCGATCAAGGACTTCGTCGCGCTGATGACCGAGCTGCGCGGGGTGGCCACCGGCGAGGGCAACGGGCCGGCGGCGGTGCTGGAGGCGGTCATCGACCGCACCGGCTACCTGCGCGAGCTGGAGGCCAGCGACGACCCGCAGGACGAGTCCAGAGTGGACAACGTCCGGGAGCTGGTCTCGGTGGCCAGGGAGTACGAGCAGACCCGCGGCGACGCCGGCGCCACCCTGGAGGACTTCCTCGAGCAGGTCGCGCTGGTCGCCGACGCCGACGCGATCCCCGACGCGGACGGCAACGGCGGCGTGGTCACGCTGATGACGCTGCACACCGCCAAGGGCCTCGAGTTCCCGGTCGTGTTCCTCACCGGCATGGAGGACGGCGTCTTCCCGCACCTGCGCACCCTCGGCGACCCGCAGGAGCTGGAGGAGGAGCGGCGGCTCGCCTACGTCGGGATCACCCGGGCGCGGCGGCGGCTGTTCGTGTCCCGGGCGGTGACCCGGTCGGCCTGGGGGCAGCCGTCGTACAACCCGGCGTCCCGGTTCCTCGACGAGGTGCCGGAGGAGCTGATCGACTGGGAGCGGTCCGAGCCGCGCCGGCAGCCACCGGCCCAGGCCAGGGTGGCGGCGACCGCGCTGGCCCGCGGCACGCTCAAGGGCGGCGCCGGCAACCGGCCGATCCCGGTGCTCGACCTCGGCGACAAGGTCAACCACGACGCGTTCGGGCTCGGCACCGTGGTCGCCGTCCGCGGCGAGGCGGAGAAGGCGCAGGCACAGATCGACTTCGGCGCCGACATCGGCCCCAAGTGGCTGCTGCTCCGCTACGCCCCGCTGGAGAAGCTCTAGCACGCGCCCGGCGAGCGAAGCGACCGGCGCGGCCGTCGGTGATCAGCCGAACCCGACCGGGCTCCGCGTACGCGCGTGCGGTGTCCTGCGCTGGGTAGGGGTCAGCTACCGGCGCTTGAGATCCGAGCGTCCGGAGCGAAGGAAGGAATCGTCCGCAATGTCGGTGCAGGGCAAGACGATCGCATTCCTCACGTCGCCGGAGGGGATCGAGCAGGCCGAGCTCACCGGACCGTGGCAGGCGGTGGAGAAGGCCGGCGGCCGTCCGGTGCTGTTGGCGACCAGCGGCGACAAGGTGCAGGCGTTCAACCACCTCGACCCGGCGGACACGTTCCCGGTCGACCGGCCGGTGGCCGACGCCGACCCGGGCGACTACGACGCCGTCGTGCTCCCCGGCGGAGTGGCCAACGGCGATGCGTTGCGCGTCGACACGAGCGCGCAGCGCTTCGTCAAGGCGTTCTTCGACGCCGGCAAGCCCGTCGCGGCCATCTGCCACGCGCCGTGGATCCTGACCGAGATCGGCGTACTGCAAGGCCGCACGATGACGTCGTGGCCGACACTCCAGACCGATCTTCGCAACGCCGGCGCCACCTGGGTGGACCGTGAGGTCGTCGTCGACACCAACGGCGGTGGCACGCTCATCACCAGCCGGAAGCCGGATGACGTCCCGGCGTTCAGCAAGGAACTGATCGAGGCCGTCTGACTCGTCCCGCGACGGCCCCGCTCCGACCGCGGAGCGGGGCCTCGTCGCGACACCGGCCGGGCTAGCCGGGCCAGGGCGTCGTGAGCAGCAGCGCGAACAGGTCAACGCCGTACCAGAGGTTGCCCAGCCGCAGGTTCTCGTCGGCCGCGTGCTGGTTGTTGTCCGGGTTGGCGATCGGCATGATCACGGCCGGCGTGCCGAGCGCCTGCTCGAAGTGATGCAGTGGCACCGAGCCGCCGAGCGTCGGCAGTGCGACCGCCGGCCGACCGGCCGCGAGCCCGGCCAGCTCCAGCAGGTGCCCGACGATCGGCAGGTCGGCCCTGGCCCGCGCGGCCGGGTAGCCGACCCTGGCGTCGATGCGGGCGATGGCCGGGTGCGCGCGCCGCTCGGTGTCGGTCGGCTCCCGGTCCAGCACCAGGTAGCCCTGCTCGGCGACGTGGTCGCGGACCCGGTCGAGCATCCGCCGCGGGTCGTCGCCGGCGGCCAGCCGGATGTCGATCGACGCGGTGGCGGAGGCCGGGATGACGTTGCGGGCGGCCGGGCCGACGTCGGCGGCCCGCAGGCCGCGGACGTTCAGCGAGGGCAGCATCAGCCGGTCGAGCAGCCGGCTGCCCGGCACCTCGGCCGCGGCCAGCCCGAGCCGGTCGAGCAGCTCGTCCTCGACCGGCGGCATCGCGTCGAGCGCCGCCTGCTCGGCCCCGGTCGGCGGTCGGGTGTCGGCGGTGAAGCCGTCGATCGTGACCCGGCCGGCGTCGTCCTTCATCGAGGCGAGCAGCCGGGCCAGCGCGAGCGCCGGGTTCGGCGCCCAGTTGCCGTAGTGGCCGCTGTGCAGCTCCCGGGCCGGGCCGTAGACGGTCAGCTCCAGGTCGGTGAAGCCGCGGACGCCGAGCACCACCTGCGGCGCGTTGCCCTGCCGCACCGGGCCGTCGCAGATCAGCCAGGCGCCGGCGGCAAGCCG
>Ga0207650_10002605_pt1 | contig 12484 bp, 12 predicted proteins | sample KBSS63metaG_FD_184325 | JGI IMG/M metagenome (GOLD analysis project Ga0207650, IMG submission 184325) | Switchgrass rhizosphere microbial communities from Kellogg Biological Station, Michigan, USA - KBS S6-3 metaG (SPAdes) (version 2) | ecosystem: Host-associated > Plants > Roots > Rhizosphere...
AAAGTGCCCGCCGTCAAGACCACGCAGGACGCATCGAAGCGAACGCCCACTTGCGTGACAACGCCGCAAACACGGTCACCTTGCACGATGAGGTCGTCGCACGCAGCCTGAAAGAGCGACAGGTTGGGTTGGTTCTCGAGGCGCCGGCGGATCGCCGCCTTGTAGAGCACCCGGTCGGCCTGAGCCCGCGTCGCCCGCACCGCCGGCCCTTTTGAGCCGTTCAATATCCTGAAGTGAATCCCGGCCTCGTCGGCGGCGGCGGCCATCGCTCCGCCGAGCGCATCGATCTCCTTGACGAGGTGGCCCTTGCCGATTCCGCCGATCGACGGATTGCAGCTCATCTGCCCCAGCGTCTCAATCGAGTGCGTCAGCAGCAGGGTCGACGCGCCCATGCGGGCCGAGGCGAGCGCAGCCTCGGTGCCGGCGTGGCCGCCACCGACGACGATGACGTCGAAATGTCGAGGAAACTGCATGCGGGCCCTTGCGCGTGAGGGCCGATTGTATTTTTCCCGCGCTCAGCCGCTGTGTCGCGCCGCGGAAAGGCCTGCGATCTATCCCGGCCGGACCATCTCAGTGTGATCGATGCCGTCCTCGAGGAAGCGCGGGCTCGCAATAACGAAGCCGAGCGACGCGTAGAACGCCTCCAGGCGCGATTGCGCGGCAATGCGGATCGCTGCGCCGGGCCAGAGCTCGGCGGCGTGGGCGACGGCGCGGACCATCGTCTCGCGCCCCAGGCCGCGGCCACGCGCGGCGGCGGCCGTGATCACCCGGCCGATCGACGGCTCGGCGTACTTCGCGCTCGGCTCGAGCAGGCGCGCATAGGCGAGCGGCTCGCGTTGCAAGGGCGACCACGCGGCCAGGTGATAGGCGCGCTCGTCGAGCCCATCGGCGTCCCTGAAAGCGCATTGCTGCTCGACCGAGAAAACGGCCTGGCGAGCCATGTAGATGTACTGCAGCTCGCGCACGGTGAGCGAATCGAACGGCGCGAAGCGCCACAACGGCGCCCGCCACCCGCCCTGCGCGCCGGCCGCGCCTGCCCTGCTTTCCTGGCTCATCTCGGGATCATTTGACCGCCGCGCGATGCAACTCGCGCGCAACGTACCAGACCCCGAGCCCCGTCAGCGCAATGCACACTGCGAGCGGGATGAGGATCTGCTCGAGACCGAGCGCCTCGCCCTTCAGCACGCGCGTCATCAGCGTGTTCTGCGCCAGCGCCGGCGCCCACAAATGCCACGGCGCCTCGCCGCCGAGGTCGAAGACGTTGACGAGCGGCAGCAGCGAGACCGCCAGGACAACGATCGTCGAGCTCGCCTGCGCCTCCTTGAACGAGCGGCTGCGAATCGCCACTGCCATCAGCACCGCGGCGAGCGCCGCCGCCAGCGGCAGCAGGATGACGATGAACAGCGCCGCCTCGCGCGGCCCGTACTGGAACATCGCGGCGAGCGTGTCGCTGCGCAGGACCCATTGCCCGGGCAGAAAGCTGAAGCAGCTGAGGATGGCGATCAGGACGCTCACGCAAGCGACCGCGCCCCACTTGCCGGCGACCAACGCCCAGCGCTCCGCCGGGTTCATGAGCAGCGGCTCGAGCGAGCCGCGCTCGCGCTCGCCGGCCGTGGTGTCGAGGGCGGCGTTGAGCGCGCCGTAGAGCACCGCCATCATCACGAAGTAGGGCAGCATGCCCGTGATCCGCGTCGCCCGCGTCTGCGTGCTGGCCAAGTCACGGTCCTCGATCTGGATCGGCTCGAGCAACTGCGCCGAGACGCCGCGCAGCGCCAGGCTCAGCAGCGCGCGCTCGCGGCTGAAGCCGCCCAGCAGACGCTCGATCCGCGCCGTGCTCGCCTCGGAGCGCTGGTTCGCGCTGTCGGAGACGATCTCGACGATCGGCACGTCGCCGCGCACGAGGGCCGCCTCGAAGTCGGCCGGCACGACGACCACGGGATCGCTGAGTGTCGAGCGGCGCAGCCGCGCCTCGAAGTCGGCCGGCGCTTCCTTGACGACATAGGTCTGGCGCTCGAGAAAGTTGCGCAAGGTCGGCGCATTGGCGACGCCGGCCACGTAGACCTCGCGCTGCTCGGCGCGCGATTCGAGCGAGGCGACCAAGCCCGAGATCGCGAGCAGGACGAGCGGCCCCATCAGCACCGACGACACCAGCACGGTGGCGAGCGTGCGTCGATCGCGCAGGGCATCGGTCAGCTCCTTGCGAAGGACGACCCAGAAGGCGGCGATCGATCGCTTCACGGCGCGGCTCCCGCGGCGGCGCGCTCGGGCACGAACGCGAGCTTGACGAAGGCCTCCTCGAAGTCGCGCTCGTCGGTCTCGGCGAGCAGCTCGGGCACGGTGCCGGTGGCGACGGTGCGGCCGTGGGCGACGACGACGACGCTGTCGCACAGGCGCTCGACCTCTTGCATGATGTGCGTCGAGAAGACGATGCACTTGGCGCCGCCCTCGGGCGAGCGCAGCCAGCGCAGGCTGTCGCGCAAAGCCCGCGTCGCGAGAACGTCGAGGCCGTTGGTCGGCTCGTCGAGAACGATGTTGGCGGGGTCGTGGACGAGGGCGCGAACGAGCGCCGTCTTCATCCGCTCCCCCTGGCTGAAGCCGGCAGCGCGCCGGTCGAGGAGCGCCGTCATGTCGAACATGCGAGCGAGATCCTGCGCGCGCGCGTCGGCCGCCTCGCGTTCCATGCCGTGCAGCGCACCGTAATAGACGATGTTCTCGCGCGCCGTCAGGCGCGGGTAGAGGCCGCGCGAGTCGGACAGCACACCCATCCGCGCCAGCACCTCGCGCGGTCGCGCAACGACGTCGATGCCGTCGACACGCATCGTCCCGGCCTCGGGCGTGATGAGCGCGGCGAGCATGCGCAGCGTCGTCGTCTTGCCGGCGCCGTTCGGGCCGAGCAGGCCCGTGATGCGGCCGTTCGGCGCATCGAAGCTGACGTCGCGAACGGCGTGGACACGCGGCGCTCCTGACGGCGCCGTCGCGGCGCCGGCTGCCGGCTTGCGAAGCGAACGAGCCCACGCGCGCCAGCCGCCGTCGCGCTTCGGCGCCGGCGCGGCGAACGACTTGGCGAGGCCGCGGACTTCGATCATCGCGCCAGCTTCGTGCTGACGTCGCCCTCGGCCGTCACCGGCCGGAAGGCGGGCGGACGCGGCACGGCGGACGCGCAGGCAGCGTCGACGCCGAGCGCGTCGCGGTCCTCGCTCGCATCGATGAAGCGGAACACGATGTCGCGCACGCAGCCGATGCCGAGCACGCCATGCCCGGCGTTGGCGACGACAACGTGGCGCGCCATCGGCCCCAACGCGCGGACGACGCGCTCCCCGTGCCGCGGCGGCGTCGCCGGATCGATGCCGCCGCTCAGCGCCAGCACCGGCGCCGCCGCTGCGGCGAGGCCGTAGAACGCCGCCGGCACCTCGCCGCGCGGCCACGCCGAGCACAGCCGTTCGTAGAAGCGCGCGAACTCGAGGCCGAAGTCGGCGCCCGGCTTGTCGCCGTTGACGCGAAGCCTCGGCACGTCCTCGGCACAGACGACCGACAGGTGCATGCCGGTGGCCAGGCGCGTCGCCTTGCGCGACGTGAAGGTCGCGTTCAGGCCGACCAGGCCGGCGAACTCGCCGCGCGACGCCGTGTCGATGGCCTCGGGCAGCGCCGCGGCCAGCGCCGGCACGTAGAGCGCGCTGCGCACCGCGCCGAGCAGCATGTCGCGCGTCAGGACGAACTCTTCGGCGCGCCCGCTGAGCGGATGCGCCGCCTTGACCGTTCGCGGCAGTGATTGCAGCAGCGCCGCGAAGCGCCGCTGCAGGTCGGGATGGTCGCGCGCGCACGCCGGCTCGGCGGCACAGGCGGCGAGGAGCGCATCGAAGGCGGCCTGGTTGTCGAACGAGAAGCTCGACGGCAGCGCCATGTCGGGCGGCGCGACGCCGTCGATCACGCTGCGCCGCACTGCCTGCGGGAACTGGCGCTGGTACTCGAGCGCCACCCGCGTCCCGTACGAGGCACCGACCAGGTCGATGCGCTCGACGCCCAGCTCGCGCCGCACCGCGTCGAGGTCCTGGACCGCGATCGAGGTCGTGAACAGGCCCAGGTCCCTCTCGCTCCTGATGTACGGCAGCTTCAGAAGCTGCGCCTTGCACTCGACGGCGAGGCGGTACTGGCGGTCGGGGTCGGCCTGCTCCGCGAGCGACTCGTGCTCGGCGTCCGGGCACACGAGCGGCGCCGAGCCGCCGGTGCCGCGCTGGTCGACGAAGACGATGTCGCGCCGGTTGTTGAGCCGGCTGAACAGCGCCATCGTCGACGCGGCGACGGCGATCGCGCTCTGGCCCGGCCCGCCGGCGAGGAGGAACACCGGGTCGGGAAACTTGCGCCGCGCCATCGCCGGCACGACGACGTAACGGATCGGGATGCTGGCGCCCTGCGGCTGCGCCGGGTCGAGCGGGCGCAGCAGCGTGCCGCACAGGACGCCGTTGCGGATGCCGGCGATGTGGCAATCGCTGAGCGCGGACGCAGACACCGAAAACGCTGGGGACGCTCGAGATCCCGAAGATGCAGGCAATGCCGGCGCGGTCGGACCGGCCGCGTCGGTGCCGGTCGCCGTCAACGCCAGCATGGCGACCATCAGGACCAGCGGCGCGGCTGCGGGCCAGCGCCGCGCGCCCGATCGGCACCGGCGCGCGGTGCGGGCCGCAGTCGCGGGCGAGCTCATTCGCCCAGGGTGCGCTTCAGCTCACCGCCGGTCACGAGCCGCTCGAGCTGGCTCGCGCCCCCGACCAGCGTGCCCTTGACGAAAACCATCGGAAAAGTCGGCCAACCGGTCCACATCTTGAGCGCGTTGCGGCGTCGCCAGGCGCTGAAGTAGCTGCCGAACTCGAGGTAGTGATGGGCGATGCCGGCGGCGTTGAGGAGCTTCCTCGCCCGACGCACGTGCGGATTGCCAGCCATGCCGACGACGAGAACCGGGTTCGACGATGCCGCCGCGGCCACGTTGTGAACGATGTCGGCGTTCAGGTTGGCGACGGTCTCCCGGATCGCCGGGTGCAAGCGGGCCTCTTCGAGAACGGTGCGGGGCATGGGCGCGCGTGAAGGACGAGGAGCGCGCACGTTACCACCGCCCCGCGCTGCCTCGTGGCGGCGTGGGGCGTCGCGCAGCTCAGGTCGCGAGCGCGCCGCGCTGGAAGTCCTGCACCGCGCGCTGCAGCTCGGCGGCCGTGTTCATCACGAACGGCCCGTACTGGGCGATCGGCTCGCCGAGCGGATGGCCGGCGACGAGAAGAACGCGCGCCGGCTCGGCCGCGTCGGCCGCGACCGACAAGCGGACACCGTCGCTGCCGCGGTCGTTGGCGAGGATCGCCATCCGGTCCGGCTCGACCGCCGCCGCGCCCGCGCCGCCGATCACCACCGGCGTCAAGGCGAAGATATACGCGAACGCGTTGTGCCCCGCCGGAAGGTCGGCGTCGAAGCTGCTGCCCGGCGGCAGCGTCAGGTCGAGGACGACAGGTTCGGTCTTCGGCCGCGTCACCGCGCCCGCCGTGCCGTGGCTTGCGCCGGCGATGACGCGAACGCGCACGCCGGCCGCGTCGGTGTATTGCGGCACCGCGCCGGGCGCGATGTCGCGGTACGCCGGTGCCGTCATCTTGTCGGCCGCGGCGAGGTTGACCCAGAGCTGGAAGCCCGCCATGCGGCCTTCCTCCTGCTCCGGCATCTCCGAATGGATGATGCCGCGCCCGGCGGTCATCCACTGGACGCTGCCCGGCTCGAGCAGGCCGACGTTGCCGACGCTGTCGCGGTGGCGCATGCGGCCCTCGAGCATGATGGTCACGGTCTCGAAGCCACGGTGCGGGTGGTCGGGGAAGCCGCCGACGTAGTCGCTCGCCGAGTCGCTGCCGAAGGCATCGAGCATCAGGAACGGGTCGAGGCGCTTCTGTAGCGGCTGGGTCAGGACGCGCGTCAGCTTGACGCCGTCGCCGTCGGAAGCGGCCTGACCGCGGACGACGCGCTCGACAGCGCGCGAAGCGAAGGTGGTGGCGGTGGTGGTGTTCATGCCCTCAATGTAGCGACGACCGCCGCGGGGTCAACGCCGCCTTCTTGCAACGCTGGATTCAAACCCGGCGAACAGCGGCGGCGCCGCCGGCGGGGTGTAATGGCCGTCCCCCATCCCACGACTGCATTCCCATGAAGCTCTATTACAGCCCCGGCGCCTGCTCACTCTCGCCGCATATCGTCCTGCGCGAGTCGGGCCTCAAGTTCGAACCCATCGCCACCAGCACGAAGACCCACAAGCTGCAGGACGGCACCGATTTCTACACGATCAATCCTCTCGGCTACGTGCCCGTGCTCGAGCTCGACAACGGCGAGCGGCTCACCGAAGGGCCGGCGATCGTCCAGTACATCGCCGACCTGGCGCCGGACAAGAAGCTCGCGCCCGCGAACGGCACCTTCGAGCGCGCCCGCCTGCAACAGTGGCTCAACTTCACGACCAGCGAGATCCACAAGACCTACAGCCCGCTCTTCAACCCGGCCGTGCCCGAGGAATACAAGACGATGGCCAAGGCCAAGCTGGCCGACCGCTACCGCTGGGTGGACGCCCAGCTCGAGGGCAAGAGCTTCCTGCTCGGCGATTCGTTCAGCGTCGCCGACGCCTACCTCTTCGCCGTCACCAATTGGGCCAAGCACGTCGGCATCGACCTCTCGGGCTTCAAGAACCTCGGCGCCTTCATGAGCCGGGTCGCCGCGCGTCCTGCAGTGCAGGAAGCGCTGAAGGCCGAAGGCCTCCTCAAGTAGGCCGATGCGTCGGAGCGCCGCCCTGATCGCGTTGCTGGCGGCGAGCGCCGCCGCCGGCGCGACGCCGGCGGCTCCCGGCCGCTACGACGCCGAGCTGTGCGTCGCGACCCGGCCGGAGGCCGCGCCGACCTGCGGCGCGGCCGAGGTCGAGGTGACGGCGGCGCGGATCAGCGTCCGCGTCGCCGACATCGTCTATCGCCTCGCCGTCAAGCCGGCCCAGCTCAACGTCGAGACGATGCACGGACCGATGCAGATCGACGAGTTCAGCGCCGCCTACGACTGGGACGGCACGACCCTGCGCTTCAGCGACGCCGCCAAGGCGGTCCGCTACGAGGTGCGGATCGGCGCGCGCCGGACGGCGGCGCGCTAGGAACCCGTCAGGCCAGGTGCGCCGCGGCGAGCAGCTCGCGCGTGTAGGGCTCGCGCGGTGCCGCGAACAACGCTTCGGCGTCGCCCGACTCGACGATGTCGCCGTCCTTCATCACCAGCACCCGATGCGACATCGCCCGGACGACGGCGAGGTCGTGGCTGATGAACACGTAGCTCATGCCGTAGCGGCGCTGCAGCTCGCCGAGCAGGGCGAGCACCTGACGCTGCACCGAGACGTCGAGGGCCGATGTCGGCTCGTCGAGGACGAGCACCTCGGGACGCAGGATCACCGCACGCGCGATCGCGATGCGCTGGCGCTGGCCGCCCGAGAACTCGTGCGGATAGCGGTCGAGCACGCCGGCCAAGCCCGGGCCGGCGCCGAGGCCGACCTCGTCGAGCATCTGCACGACCAGCGCATCGCGCTCGGCGCGGCCGAGCTCGGGGCGATGCAGCGCCAGCCCCTCGGCGACGATGCGGCCGATCGTCATGCGCGGGCTCAGCGAACCGAACGGATCCTGGAAGACGACCTGGATGCGGCGCCGCATGGCGCGCAGCATCGCGGGGTCGGCGCCGTCGAGGCGTACTCCGTCGAGCGTCACCGCGCCGGCGGCGATCGGCTGCAGCGCGAGCAGGGCCAGGCCCAGCGTCGTCTTGCCCGACCCCGATTCGCCGACGATGCCGAGCGTCTCGCCACGGCGCAGGCTGAGCGTCGCGCGCCGCACAGCGTCGAAGCGGCGCCGGCGGAGCCCGCCGTCCGAGACCTCGAAGCTGACCCGGACGTCGCGGGCATCGACGAGCACCGGCGCATCGGCGTCGACCGGCGCGACGGCGCGTTTAGGCCGGCTTGCGAGCAGCGATTGCGTGTAGCGGTGCTGCGGTGAGTCGAACACCGCCGCGGTCGGTCCGGACTCGACCAGCTTGCCGCGCGCCATGACGCCGACTCGATGCGTGAAGCGGCGCACCAGGTTGAGGTCGTGGGTGATGAAGAGGAGTGCCATCCCCATCTCCGCCTGCAGCTCGTCGAGCAGGGCGAGGATCTGCGCCTGGATCGTCACGTCGAGGGCGGTCGTCGGCTCGTCGGCGATGAGCAGGCGCGGCCGGCAGGCGAGCGCCATCGCGATCATCGCGCGCTGGCGCTGGCCGCCCGAAAGCTGGTGCGGCCAGGCGTCGACGCGGCGCGCCGGCTCGGGGATGCCGGTGCGGTCGAGGAGGGCGATGGCGCGCTCGCGCGCCTCGCCGCGGCCGAGCTTCTCGTGCAGCCGCAGCACCTCGACGATCTGCGCGCCGATCGTGTGCAGCGGGTTGAGCGCCGTCATCGGCTCTTGGAAGATCATCGCGATCTCGCCGCCGCGGATGGCGCGCATCTGCGGCTCGCTGAAGCCGCGCAGGTCGTTGCCGTCGAAGACGATCCGCCCCGACGTGCTCGCGCCGTCTACGAGGCCGAGCACCGACAGCGCGGTGATCGACTTGCCCGAGCCCGACTCGCCGACGAGGGCGAACTTCTCGCCCGGGTCGATCGTCAGCGAGACGTCGTCGACGACGGCGCTCGCGCCGAAGCGCACCGTCAGATGCTCGATCGAGAGCAGGGCGGTCAAGGCGGCGGTCCGGGCGATGCCGGGAACGAAGCGGCCGCCGCGCGCCGCTCAGGCGCTCGGCTTGGCCGCCGTCGTGAGCAGCGCCTGGCAGGTCGTGCGCTCGCTCGCGCTGTGCGTCGGCACGGCGCAGAGCGTGTCGAGCTTGCCTTGCAGCCGCGCCATCGCGGCACGATGCGCGCCGCCCTTGTTCCAGGCCTGCAGCTTGGCGCCGACCTTCTGCAGCGCCCGCGCGCTGCGCTCGTAGAACGCGTCGGGCTGCGCCGCGGCCTCGCTCCAAAGCTGCGCGGTGGTGGCCTCGATCGCCGCCTCATCGGCGGGCGAGAGGTCGATCAGCGCACTGACATAACTCGCGCCCCACTGCAGTCGCGTCGCCGGCCCTTCGCTCTTCTCGAACGCCTCGCGATACCAGCGCAAGGCCTCAACTTTGTCGCCGCGCTTCTTGGCGTTGCTCGCCAGCTCGGACATCAGGTAGTACGGCGAATGGCTCTTGGCCAGATTGGCCTTGAGCAACGTGTCCGACTCGGCGCCGAGGCCGGCGTGCTCGAGCAGATAGGCGGCGGCGGTGATCACCGCCTGGCGCTCGTAGCCGTCGGTGATCTCGCGGTCGGCGCGCGCCGTCTGCTCGCGCACGTCGGCGAGCAGCGCGGCTGGCAAGACGACCGGTGCCGCCGGCTTTGCGCCCGGCTTGCCAGCGTCGGCCTCGACGACGTCGATCCGCGCCAGGTCGACCTGCGCGATCAGCGCTTGCATGCGGTCGGCGCGGGAGAGTGCCGCGTCGACCTCGAGCCGCTTCAGCGCGACATCGAAGGCAGCGACGAGCGGCGCGCGCTCGGCCGAGCCCTTCGCGCTCATCGCGCGGACGATCTCGGCGGCGTAGTTGGTCACCATGTCGGTTTGCTCGCGCGTGCGCGCTTCGTCGCCGAGCAGCGCGAGGACCGCGGCCTGCGTCGCGGCATCGACCTTCACCGGCTTCTTCGCGTCGGCCGCAACGAGCGCCTTCAGGCGCAAGCGCATGGCGACATCGGGAGCGTCCTTCGGCGCTGCATCGGCGAGCGAGAGCAAGGTCGCCGGCAGGCGATCCTTGGCGATCACCTGCTGGTGGTCGGTGTCCCACGAATAGAAGGCGAGCAGGCGCCAGTCGTTCGCCGTGAGCGACGCCGGCTTTGCGATCGCGTCGGCGAGCACCGCGCTGACCGGCCGCGCCGCATTCATTCCGAGCGTGAGCACCTCGGTGTAGCGGACCGGCTCGACTTCGCCGGGCAGACGAGTCAGCTCCTGGCCCTGCGGCGTGAACAGCACCATCGTCGGATAGCCGCTGACCTTGAAGCGCGCGCCGATCTTCTGCGCGCCCGGGCTGTCACCGTCGACGTAGACCGGGACGAAGGCGCGCGAGCGCTCGATGAAGTCCTGGCGATTGAAGAGCGTCGCCTTGACCTGGTTGCACGGCGGGCACCACTTGGCGCCCCAGTAGACGAACACCGGCTTGTTCTCGCTGCGCGCGCTCGCGAACGCGGCGTCGACCTCGGCGTCGTTGGCGGCCTGGCGCCAGGCGATGCCGGCTTCGGCGTGCTCGGGGGCGGCTTTGGCGGCTGGCGCCGGCGCGGCGGCCGTGGTCCCGGTTGGGGGCGGTGCGGCGGGCGGCGCCGGCTTGTCGCAGGCAGCCAGCGCCAGCGCGGCGGCGAGCGTCGCGAGCGCGGCCGCCGGACGGACGGTGCGGATCGGAATCATCGTGTCTCCCATGAGGCCGCCATCATGGCGCATTCAGTCGACCGGCGCCGGCGCCTCGCGCACCGGGTCGCGCGGCGACGAGGTGAACTGCGCCAGAGCGACGCCGGCGAGCGTGATCGCCGCGCCGGCGATTTTGGCCGCCGAGTAGCGCTCGCCGGTGAGCCCCCACGCGACCAGGCCGGCGACCGGCGGCATCAGGTACATCAGCGGCGCGGTCGGGCCGACGCCGCGAACGGCGTTGACCCAGCCCCAGACCAGCCAGCCGAGGAAGGCCGAAATGATGACCGAATAGAAGGTGCCGGCCCAGACCGCGAGCGACACCTCGCCCCACGACACGGCGAGGCCGGCGGGCAGGCTCAGCACGACCACTGGCAGGCTGCCGGCCAGCACCGCATAGGTCATGACCGTGACGCCGCCGAGGCGCTCGATGAACGGCTTGGCGGCGACCGTGTAATACGAAAAGAACGACGCCGCGACGAGCAGGACGAGATCGCCGGCGCTCGCCTGCCAGTGGCCGCCGAACAGCTTGTCGGAGAGGAAGACGACGACGCCGACGCAGGCGACGGCGACGCCGGCCACCGAGCCACGCGTCAGCGCCTCGTGGCCGTGCCAGTGCAGGATCAGGAGCGTGAAGACGGGCCCGCAGGCGAGGATCAACGAGCTCGAGAACGCCGTCGACCAGTGGATGCCGTAGGTGACCATTCCGACGTGAAGCAGGTGGCCGACCAGGCCGAGGCGAAGCAGGGCGAACGCGTCGGCGCGCGAAACGCGCGGCCAGCGCAGGCCGAACCGGAAGCAGAGCAGCAGCGTCGCCGCGACAGGCATGATCAGGTATCGAACGAACAGGAAGCCGCCCGGCGACAAGGCCTGGAAGATCGCCTTCTGGACGCTGAAGTTGGCGCCCCAGACAAGGAGCAGGACCAGCGCCGCCCAGAGCGCCTGGCGTGCGCGGTCGCCCGCGTCGGCGCGCGCGGTGGTCGAGGTCGCGGCCGGCATCGGCGCGTCAGGCCGGCGCCGCGGGCGATGCGGTGTCGTCGGCCTCGGCGCCGAGTGGCATCTGCGCGTCGTCGAGGCGCCAACCGTCGACCGGCGTCGCCCGCGCCAGCGCCATCCAGAGCGCGAAGCCGATCCGGGTCGGCCGCTTCGGCGCCGGCCGGGCCACGTCGAGGCCGCGTTCGCTGGCGACGAGCACGCCGCACTCGGCGGGGATCTCGTCGGCGCGGGCGATGCCTTCCTTGATCACGTACCAGCACTCGCCGCCGAGGTCGAGGTAGGCCTGGCGCTTGCACGCGCGGCGCAGGTCGGCGAGAAGGTCGGCGCGCTGCACCTTCACCTCGTGGACGATCGGCTCGGCGTACGCCTCGACCGTCGTGTGGCGGATCGAGAAGACATCGGGCATCGCGATCGCCCAGCCGCTGTCGACCTTGGCGCGCACGGCCAGGCCACGCCAGGCGAGCCGGCCGGCGCGCGTCATCTCGCGGGCGACGCGCTCGACCAGCAGCTCGTGGGCGTCGCGGCGCGAGCGGTTCCTGGCCAGCGACTCGGCCAGGACGGCGATGCCGGCATCGGTGAGGCGGATCGTCTCGTGGCCGAGCGGGCCGCGCTCGCGCTGCAGAAGACCGGCGGCGAGCAGCTCGACCTCGATCCCGTCCTGGCACGGCCAGCCGGCCGAGCGGTAGACCTCGCGCAGGCGCCGCTTGTGGACGATGCCGAGGGCGACAACGCCAACCGAAGCGCGAGGAGAAACGTTGGAGGCGTCGAGCATGAAAGAAGGCCGCGGCACGCGCCGGATCGAGCCCGGAACCATACCGCGATTCGCGTTTCCAGGCCTCGTGCGCAGGTAGGATTCGCGCCCATCCGTCGACGCATCAACCAGGACCCGATCCGATGACACACCGCACCGGCCTTGCCGTCACCGGCCTCTCGTTCGCGCGCCGCCTCGCCGCGGCCGCCGCGATCGTGCTCGCGGCGAGCCCGCTCGCCCAGGGCGCCGATCCGAAGGTCCTCAACATCTACAA
>Ga0207650_10002609_pt1 | contig 12476 bp, 13 predicted proteins | sample KBSS63metaG_FD_184325 | JGI IMG/M metagenome (GOLD analysis project Ga0207650, IMG submission 184325) | Switchgrass rhizosphere microbial communities from Kellogg Biological Station, Michigan, USA - KBS S6-3 metaG (SPAdes) (version 2) | ecosystem: Host-associated > Plants > Roots > Rhizosphere...
TGCAGAGTGCAGTGTCAGCCGTCGAGCCCGACCGTCTAGGCCTGGCACCCCAGGCTTATAACCTCGAAGATCGGGGTTATAGATGCTTGAAACGGGGATTGGTTCGACCTGACAGATGCTGAATGCACGCTTAACGCCGAGACATGGCGTAAGACGGGGCAAAACTAGCACAGAGACGGGGAAATATCCGCCTCTACCTACCCATTTGGTCAGCTTTATCGCTCTAAACCGTGAAAAAAAGGCATATGCCCGGTCGGACAGCGGTCAAAACCGCCTTCGACGCGTGTCTTGGCCAATGGGTGCGGTACACTGGGCGACTTTTCGGGGAGGCCAGACGCTCCCCTTCAACCAGCCGAGAAGCCTATGCCGATCCGTCATTGCATCGTCCACCTGATCGACAAAAAACCCGACGGCACACCCGCAGTTCTCCACGCCCGTGATTCGGAGCTGTCCGAATCGGCGGCCATCGAGAACATGCTCGCCGACCTCAACGAGAGCTACAACGCCAAACAAGGCAAGGCCTGGGGGTTCTTCCATGCCGAGTCCGGCGCGCACCCGTTCAGCGGTTGGTTGAAGGAGTATTTCGACGGTGGCCAGGACTTCACCACCTTCAGCCGCACGGCGGTCGAGCACCTGCAAAAGCTGATGGAAGAGTCCAACCTTTCCACCGGCGGCCACGTGCTGTTTGCCCATTACCAGCAAGGCATGACCGACTACCTGGCCATCGCCCTGCTGCACCATAGCGAAGGCGTGGCGGTGACCGATGAGCTGGACGTGACCCCGTCCCGTCACCTGGACCTGGGCCAACTGCACCTGGCGGCGCGGATCAACGTGTCCGAGTGGCAGAACAACAAACAGTCCAAGCAGTACATTTCGTTTATCAAGGGCAAGAACGGCAAGAAGGTCTCGGAGTACTTCCGTGACTTTATCGGCTGCCAGGAAGGTGTCGACGGCCCGGGCGAGACGCGCACCCTGCTCAAGGCCTTCAGTGACTTCGTTGAAAGCGAAGACCTGCCGGACGAGTCCGCGCGCGAAAAAACCAAGACCCTGGTGGACTACGCCAGCAGCCAGGCCAAGCTCGGCGAACCCATGGGCCTGGAAGAACTCTCGGGGTTGATCGATGAAGATCGGCCTAAAGCGTTTTACGACCACATCCGCAACAAGGACTACGGCCTCTCGCCGGAAATCCCCGCCGATAAGCGCACCCTCAACCAGTTCCGCCGCTTCACCGGCCGCGCCGAGGGCCTGTCGATCAGTTTTGAAGCGCACCTGCTGGGCGACAAGATCGAATACGACGAAGCCGCCGGCACCTTGATCATCAAGGGCCTGCCGACCCAACTGACTGACCAGCTCAAGCGCCGTAACTGATGCTGGGCACCGTATTCAAGAAAGTCCTGTTGGTGTTACTGGTGGTGGTGGCGATCCAGAACTGGGGCAAGATCGAGCGGCTGTTCAACCCATCGCAAGTGGCGTCGGAGCAGGTGCGGGCTTCGGCGCGCGTGGTGCTCTACGCTACCGAGTGGTGCGGTTACTGCAAACAGATCCGCCGCTTCCTCGATCAGAAAGGCATTGCGTACAAGGCATTCGATATCGAGAAAGACGCCTCGGCGCGCAAGGCGTACGAGGCGCTGGGCGGCGGCGGGATTCCGTTTGTGGACGTCAATGGCACGCTGATTCGCGATTACAACCCAGATGCGATCATGGCGGCGCTGAAGTGATCAGCGCACCACGATCATCCGCCCCAGCACGTTGTGCTGCTCAAACCCCAGCACCGCCTGCAACGCATTAAGCACCGCTTGCGGGTCTTTGCTCGGGAAGCTGCCGCTGACGCGCCTGGCGCCCATCTCTTCGTTGAGCAGCAGGATGCGCCCAGGGTAGTAGCGCGCTAGGTCCTTGATCACATCAGCCAGCGGCGCCTTGTAATAATTGAGCCAACCTTCGCGCCAGGCCAGGCGCGACTCGCTGTCCACCGCCTGCGGGGGCTCAGCCATGCCATCGGCGTAGGCGACGTGCTGGCCTGCCGTAAGAATCTGCTGCCGGCCCTGTTTGGACGGCGTAACGCCGACCCGACCGGACAACACCGTCACCTCAGCCCCCGCCGGTTGCAAGCGCACTTCAAACTGCGTGCCGAGCACTCGTGCTTCGCCGCTGCCCGCCTCCACCACAAACGACTGGCCGGTATGCGCCACGCGGAAAAAACCGGCGCCGCGACGCAGTTGGATATGCCGCTCGCCATGGGTGAAATCCACGGCAATCGCGCTGTCGGCGTCGAGGGTGACTTGGGATTTATCCGCCAGGGTGACGGTTTTCACCTCCCCGACCGCCGTGACGTAATCGGCGCCAAAGTCATCGACCCAACGCGACGGCTGCCAACCGGCACCCATCGACACCATCAGCAGCAGGCAGGCGGCCAGGGCCAGGGCGCCGGACCAGCGCATTACACGCGAGCGCTTGGAGGTATGCATCGCGTTGAGATAGCCCTGCAGCGCCAGGGCGTCTTCGCCCGCCAGTTTAAGCGCGGGCACTTCGCTCAATTCCCACGCCACCTGGGCCTGGGCGTAAGCCTCGACGTGGGCGGGGTCGGCACGCAGCCAGCGGTTGAACGTTGCCTGGTCGCCACTGCTGGGCTGGTCATGCAACAGGCTCAGCCAGGCCAGGGCGGCGTGTTCCTGGTCGGGCGTCGGGGTGACGTTCACGGTGCTTTCCCTGGCGTACGTGGGGGCGATGGTTCACGAAGGCTGGCCTTGCAGGCTTCGAGGGCACGCATCATATGTTTTTCCACGGCACTTTGGGACAGGCCCATGGCCTTGGCGATTTGCGCGTACTTGCGCCCGTGGATACGGTTGAGCAGGAAAATCTGGCGAGTGCGCTCGGGCAGGCTGCGCAAGGCGGCCTCGACATGGCGTAAATCGTTGCCCGCCTCCAGCGCGGCCTGGGGTTCGCAGCCCTGGTGATCCTGCTGCTCGGGTAACCAGCCTTCGCTGCTGCGCACGCGGGCGCCTTCGCTGCGCAGGTGGTCGATGGCGATATTGCCGGCGCAGCGCAGCAGGTAGGTGCTGAGTTCTTCGACCTGCACCAGCGGGCGGCGCCAGAAGCGCAGGAACAGGTCCTGCACCAGGTCGGCCGCCGTGGCGCGACAGCCCACGCGCCGGCTGACCAGGGCTTCCATCTGCGAGCGCTGCGACAAAAACACCTGCAAGAAATGCGCACGCCCGCCCGCCACGTCAGCCTGCGGGCTGTCCTGGGGTTCGGATGGGGGGCTGATCATCATGGCAGGGCTCAGAGGGCGGCGAAGGCCGCAACGGGGCTGACCAGCAGGCCGACGCCCGCCAGGATCAAGGCCAGCCTTGGCCGATAAGGCAACAACAGCACCAGCAGCAGCGCGCTGAGCATCAGCACCGCGCACCACTCCACCAGGCCCAGTGCCCAACCGTCGGCGCTCACGGCGGGCCAGATCGCAATGGCCAGCAGCGCCCACCCCGCCAGGCGCAACCCCTGGCGCCGACGCGGCGACGGCTTGCTGTGGAGCAGTTCGCCGTGATGGCGGTCTGTGGCCAGGCACAACGCGGTGAACCCCGCGTAACACATCAAGAGCGCGAGCAACATTCAGTTCGCCTCCTGCTTGAGGTGCAGCGGGCGCGGCCGTTGCGCCTTGGGCTGCGGCACCGTGCGGCGTTGCATCTTCCAGGCCGCCCAGGCGAGGAATGCGCCGCTGGCCAGGCAGGTCAGGTCGAAGCCGGCCATGGCCCAGTCGCCCCGGACCAGGGACACACCCAAATGTTGGGATGTAGTGAGTGCATTGAGCAGCGGTACGGCCATAAACAGCAGCGCGGCGAAGCCCAACTGTTCCACCCAAGCCTGACGACCACGACGCAGGACCGCGTGCAACAGGCTCAGGCCCCAGGCGATAAAGAAGGTCTGCACCTCCCAACCGGAACGCTCGGCGAAGCTCACCGGCAGCAGGCGGTTGGCCCAAAAGAATGCCGCGATGGCGATCAACAAGCCGGACATGCTGGCAATGTTCAGCACTTCCACCAGCCGCAATTCAAATGGCATCACGGCCGTCTTGGCGTGCTTGAGCTGGCGCTTGCCCAGCCATATCACCAGCCCGGTGCCGATCATCGCCGTGCCCGCCAAGCCGCAGATAAAGTACAACCAGCGCAATACCGGCCCGGCGAAATGCCCCATGTGCAGGCCGAAGAAACCGCCGGCGACGAGCGTCGGCAGCGACTGCTCGTCGCTGACCTGCAACAGTTCACCGGTGGTGCCGTTGAATTGCACGACACTGCCGAAGTCATGCACCACCTTGTCGGAACCTGCGCGGAACATATTGACCGACGCGTTCACATCACTGGGATTATTCACCGCGATACGCCCGACATGCCCGCCCGCCCACTGCGCCCGCGCTTGCTCGTACAGCGCCGGCAGCGGCAGCAACTTGCCCGGCACACCCTGGGCCGGCGCATTGTTGCTGGCCGGGAACACCTCATTGAAGAAGGCACGGGCATCACCGCCATAGGAAGCCAGGATCGGCGCCGGCATCACCATGGTCATGAAGATCACCAAGCTGCTGTAGGTGATCATCAGGTGGAACGGCAGCACCAGCACCCCCACCGCGTTATGCCCGTCGAGCCAGGAGCGCTGGCCTTTGCGGGGGCGGAAGGTGAAGAAGTCCTTGAAAATCTTCTTGTGGGTGATGATGCCGGTGATCAGTGCGAGGAACATCACCATCGCCGCGAACGTCGACAACCAGCGGCCCCACGGGTGCGGCATTTGCAGCTGGAAGTGGAAGCGGTAGAAAAACTCGCCGCCCATGCTGTCACGGGCCTCTACGGCTTGCGCATTGGTTGGATCAAGGGTCTTTTGATTGAAATTGCCGCGTTTGCCGGGGTCGAGCTTGTCTTGCCACATCACCAAGAGCCCAGGGTCGCGGCTATTGGGCAAGGTGATGATCCAGCGGGCGGCGTCGGGCGCAACGTGCTGCAGGTAGTTTTGCGCGACGCCGAGGCTGCGCGCATCGTCCACTGCATGGGCCTGCACTTCGGGTTGCATCCAGTGACTGATCTCATCCTTGAAATAGGAAAGGGTGCCCGTCAGGAAAATCGCAAACAGCAGCCAGCCGAAGACCAATCCAGCCCAGGTGTGCAACCAGGCCATGGCCTGGCGAAATCCCTCTTTCATGTGCGCGTCATCCAAAAACCTACTCCAGCCAGCGTCGCAAACGCCGCGCTCGGCAGCATCACACCCAACCAGGCGCGCCACGCGGTGCGGCAGGCAAAGCACCACAACATCGCCAGCAGATAGAACACAAAGGAACTCAACATGCCGGTGATTACCGCATCCGCACGGGAAGTGGGCAACCACAGAGCCAGGCAGATACTGGCCAGGGACGCCATCAGGTAACCGCCGATGACAGCGGCCAGCACGCGCGAGGTAACGGCGAAGCGGTAGGCAAGCGGCAGTGAGGGTTTGCTTTTCATGCGGGAGGCGCCAGGTTCGTCAGTGCGCGATATTAATGATAAATATTCTCATAAGCAAAAAAGAACGGATGAATCACCTGCCCAGGCCGATTGCCGAACCGTGTCTTGCGCCCTACAATGCGAACAATTCTTGTTCTCTAACGCTTGTCGAGGCTTGTGGAGTGTTCCCGTTGAGCCCGTCCAACACCGTCGAAGTCCTGTACAACGACCATCACCACTGGCTCACCGGCTGGTTGCGACGCAAACTCGGCTGCCCGGAAAGTGCCGCCGACCTGGCGCAAGACACCTTCATCCGCGTGCTCAGCGCCCGCGAAGCCCCTACGTTGATCGAACCGCGCGCGTTTCTCACCACGGTCGCCAAGCGCGTGCTGTTCAACTTCTATCGCCGCCAGGACCTGGAACGCGCCTACCTCGACGCCCTGGCGCAGATGCCCGAGCACGTGGCACAGTCGGAAGAAGAACGCGCGATCATCCTGCAAACCCTGGTTGAGCTTGACCAACTGCTTGACGGCCTGCCCGTCCAGGTCAAACGCGCCTTCCTGCTGGCCCAACTCGATGGCCTGACTTACGCGCAAATCGGCGCCGAGCTGGGCATTTCCATCGCCACCGTCAAACGCCACCTGCATAAAGCCGCCCTGCGCTGCTACTTTGCCCTATGAATGTCTCGAACCAGGTCGCCGAACAAGCCGTGCATTGGCTGATGGAAATGCAGCAAGGCGCCCTCAACCCGCGCCAGCAAGCGGCCTGGCAGCGCTGGCTGAACGCCCACAGCGAACACCAGCGCGCGTGGGATCATATCCAGCACGTCAACCAACGCCTGCGCGGCATGCCCTCGCCCCTGGCGCATGCCGCGCTGAACGCGCCCACTTCAACCGGCCGGCGCCAGGCGCTCAAGCTGCTGCTCATCCTCGGCGCCGGCTCGGCCGCGGCCTGGAGCCTGCGTCAGCAACATATCCTGCCACCGCTGAGCGCCGATTACCGCAGCCCGGTGGGCCAGCGGCGCAAGGTGCAATTGGCCGACGGCAGCCAATTGCAACTCAACACCGGCAGCGCCGTGGATGTGCATGTCGACGGTCAGCAGCGCCTGATCCGCCTGCTCGAAGGCGAGATCATGTTGAGCGGCATCGCCGGCAATGCGCCGCTGCACGTACTCACCGGCCAGGGCCTGCTCACCAGCCAGGCGGCACGCCTGAACGTGCGCCAATTCAATGACCACACCCAACTGGCGGTACTCGACGGTCAGGTCGAGGTGCTGCCCAACAGCTACAGCGGCCTGCCGCTCACGGTGCAAGCCTCGCGCCAGGTCAACTTCACTCGCAAGGGCTGGGACACCCCACGCCCAACCGACGCCAACAGCGGCGCCTGGGCCGACGGCATGCTGGTGGCCGCGCATATGCGCCTGCAAGACTTCCTGGCGGAACTGGGCCGCTACCGTCGCGGCCAGGTCAATTGCGACCCGCAAGTTGCCGACCTGCTGATCTCCGGCAGTTACCCGCTGGACAACAGCGAGCGCATCCTCGACCTGCTGGAAGTCAGCCTGCCGGTAAAAGTGCGGCGCTTTACCCGCTATTGGGTGACCGTCCAGGCACGCGCCTGAAATTAATTTAAAAAACGGTGAGCCGTTTTCCCCGCCTCGCGTGACAGAGAAGGAAAGCCACCTTGAACCTTCCTTCTCAGGACCGCTCCTCATGCCCCAGCAGCCGACCCTCATCGCCCGCACCTTGCGCCAACTGTTCCTGGGCGCCAGCCTCAGTTTCACAGTCTTGCCTTGTGTGATGGCCGTCGACGCCAAGCCGTATCACATCGCCCCAAGCTCGCTTGAGGCAGCGCTGAACCAGTTTGGCCGCGAAGCCGGCGTGCTGATTTCCTTCGGTTCCGACCTCACGGCCGGCATGCAGAGCCGTGGTCTGTCCGGCAATTACAGCGCCGCCGAAGGCCTGCAAAAATTGTTGGAAGGCACCGGCCTGCAAGCCCGTGCCGAAGGTGACAACGCCTTCAGCCTGCAACCTGCGAACGCACCGGCGAGCGTCGAACTGGCAACCTCCAGCGTGGTCGGCGACTGGCTCGGCGATGCGGCGCAAACCAACGTGTTCGAACACCCCGGCGCCCGCGACGTGATCCGCCGCGAAGAATTCGAACGCCAAGGCGCCACCCAGGCCAAGGACGTGCTCAACCGCATCCCCGGCGTCAACGCGCCGGACAACAACGGCACCGGCAGCCATGACATGGCGCTGAACTTCGGCATTCGCGGCCTCAACCCGCGCCTGGCGTCGCGCTCTACAGTGCTGATGGACGGCATCCCGGTGCCCTTTGCGCCGTACGGCCAGCCACAACTGTCGTTCGCGCCGATCAGCATGGGCAACATGGACGCGGTGGACGTGGTGCGCGGTGGCGGCGCCGTGCGCTACGGCCCGCAGAACGTCGGCGGCGTGGTCAATTTCGTGACCCGCGCGATCCCGGATGCGCCCACCGTCAAAGGCGGCTTGCAGACCGAGACCAGCCCGTCGTCCAGCCACGACGGTTTCAAGACCACCGGCAACCTGCTGGCCGGCGGCACTGCCGACAACGGCCTGGGCGGCGCGATTCTGTATTCCGGCACCCGTGGCGGCGACTGGCGCGAACGCAGCGATACACAAATCGACGACCTGATCCTCAAGGGCAAATACCAACTTGACGACGCCAACAGCTTCAACGCCATGGCGCAGTACTACGAAGGCCAGGCGGATATGCCCGGCGGCTTGAACGTGGCGGACTACAAGGCCGACCCGTACCAGTCCACCCGCCCCTACGACAAATTCTGGGGCCGCCGTACGATGTTCAACGTGGGCTATCGCTACGAACAGGATCGCCGCGAATTCACCGTCAACAGCTTCTTCACCAAGACCCTGCGCAGCGGCTACCTGGACCAGGGCACGTTCCTCTCGCTGTCGCCGCGCGAATATTGGGTGCGCGGCCTGGAAACCCGCTTCGCCCAAGGCTTCGACCTGGGCCCCACCAGCCATGAAGTGGGCGTAGGCTACCGCTACATCAACGAGGCCGGCCACGAACTGCGTTACCGCACGCCGATTTCGGCCAACAACCAGCAAATCCCCACCACCAACAGCCGCAACGACCGCGACACACGCGGCGGTACCGAAGCCAATGCGTTCTTCATCGACGACCGCATCGATATCGGCAAGTGGACCCTCACACCGGGCATTCGCTACGAGGTGATCGAGTCCCAGCAGACCAACAACCTTACCAACGTGAAATACAAGGGTGACTACAACACCGCCCTGCCGGCGTTGAACGTGCTGTATCACCTGACCGACGAGTGGAACCTCTACGCCAATACCGAAGGCTCATTTGGCAGCGTGCAGTACAGCCAGATGCCCAACCGCGTGACCAGCGGCGAAGTGAAACCGGAAAAAGCCCGCACCTGGGAACTGGGCACGCGCTATGACAACGGCAGCCTGCGCGCGGAAATCGGTGCGTTCCTGATCAACTTCGACAACCAGTACGAAAGCAACCAGACCAACGACTCGGTGATCGCCCGTGGCGAAACCCGCCACCAAGGCATCGAGACCAGCGTCAACTATGCGTTGGACGGCTTGAGCCCGGCGCTGGCCGGCTTCGATGTGTATGCCACCTACGCCTATGTCGACGCCACCATCCGTGAAGACGGCCCGAACAAAGGCAACCGCGTGCCCTTCTCGTCCAAGCACAAAGGCACTCTCGGCATGGGCTACACCGAAGGCCGCTGGAAGCTCAACCTGGACAGCAGCTACCAGAGCAGCCAGTTCGCCGACAACGCCAATACCCAGGCCGAAAGCGCAGACGGCGCCAACGGGCGCATCCCCGGCTACATGCTGTTCAGCAGCCGCGCGGCCTATGACTTCGGCCCGCAACTGTCGGATTTGAATGTGGCGGTGGGGGTGAAAAACATCTTCAACAAGCAGTACTTCACGCGCTCGTTCGATGACAACAACAAGGGTAAGTATGTGGGTGAGCCGCGCACGGTGTATGTGCAGACGTCCATTGCGTTCTGATCAACTACCCGCCAGGCAACTGGGCGTGGCCGCCACCAGCGCGTCGATCGCACAGCGCGTCTTGGCCGGCATATGCGTCGCAGTCGGCCAGATCACATGAATGGGTGACGGCTGCTCGCGGTAACCGGGCAGCACCGCTTCCAACTGCCCGCGCAGCACATAATGGGCAACCAGCCAACTCGGCAGCCAGGCCAGGCCGACACCCGCGATGGCGGCGTCGGCCACGGCCTGCAAATCGTCCACCAGCAACGGCGAAGCCACGCGGGAACGGTGCGGTGTGTTGTAACGGTAGGCGATGCCGCGATGGGCGGCGAGGTCTTCGATGGACTCAATCGGACCGACGCGCTGCATATACGCCGGTGCCGCCGCCAGGCACACCGATTGTTCCCCCAGGCGCCGTGCGCTCAGGCGGTCGGTGTCGGGCAGCGGGCCGATCCGCACGGCGACGTCGAAGCCCTCCTGCGCCAAGTCCACCAGCCGGTCGGCGAAGCAAATTTCGATCTCCAAGGCTGGGTAGCGATCCATCAAGCCCCACAACGCGGGCGCCGCATAGTGATGCCCGAAGGCCAGCGGCAAACTCACCCGCAAACGCCCGCGCGGCTGTTGCCGACCGCTTTCCAACACCGATTCGGCCGCCTCGAGTTCCGCCAGTGCGCGCAAGCAATGCTCGTAATAAGCCTGCCCGTCTTCGGTCAAGCGTTGGCGACGGGTAGAACGCTGCAACAGGCATGTGCCCAACCGCGCCTCCAACCGCGCCAAGCCTTTACCCACCGCCGAGCGCGTGAGGTTCAGCCGCTCGGCGGCCTCGGTCAGGTTGCCGCTTTCGACGATGTGCAAAAAGAGTTCAACGCCATCAAAACGCGCAGTGGCCATGCTTTATTTGTCATCCAATATTCCCCTATATGCGGAAAACTTATCACAAATAAAGAAACAGATTCCCCTGAGAATAAACCGACCCACTATCGAAAGGAGAATCCCATGCCACCCGCCACGACGTTATCGACCTCCCGCGCCCCAAGCACCGCCAGGAATAATCTCGCCCTCACCGCCGTGTGCCTGGTGGCCCTGATGTTCGGCCTGGAGATCTCCAGCGTGCCGGTGATCCTGCCCACCCTGGAGCAACAACTGGGCACGGGCTTTCAGGACGCCCAGTGGATCATGAACGCCTACACCCTGGCCTGCACCAGCGTGCTGATGGCGGCGGGTACGCTGGCCGACCGCTTTGGCCGGCGGCGCATGCTGGTGCTGTGCCTGTGGGTATTTGGGCTGGCCTCGCTGGCATGCGGGCTGGCCGATTCGGCCGTCACGCTGATCGTGGCGCGGTTTGTACAGGGTATCGGCGGCGGCGCAATGATGATCTGCCAGTTCGCCATTCTGTCGCACCTGTTTCGCGAGCCGGCGGAACGGGCGCGGGCATTTGCGATCTGGGGCGTGATCGCCGGCGTGGGCCTGGGCTTCGGGCCGATGGTGGGCGCAGTGATCCTGGCGCTGGCGGACTGGCGCTGGGTGTTCCTGGTGCACGTGCCGCTGACCCTGTTCACCCTGGCGCTGTTGCGTGTCAGCGTGGCGGAGTCCCGCGACCCGGCCGCGCACCGGCTGGACATCGCCGGCATGCTCACGTTGACGCTGTCGGTATTCGCCCTGGTTTACTTCATCACCCAAGGCAGCGAACACGGCTTCGGTACACCGGCCATGCTCGCCTGGGCGGGTTTGGCGGTAGTAGGGTTAGTGCTGTTCATCCTTGTTGAACGGCGCAGCGCGCACCCGATGTTCGACTTTTCGGTGTTTCGCATCCAGCGTTTCAATGGCGCGTTGATGGGCTCGATCGGCATGAACTTCAGCTTCTGGCCGTTCATGATCTACCTGCCGCTGTACTTCCAGGCGGGCCTGGGCTACGACACCCTGACCACCGGCGGCGCCCTGCTCGCCTACACCTTGCCCACCTTGCTGGTGCCGCCATTGGCCGAACGCCTGGCCCTGCGCTACGGTGCCGAACGCGTCATCCCCCTGGGGCTGGGCTTGATGGGGGCGGGCTTTTTGGCCATGGCTGCGGCCAACGGGGCTGAACGGCCGAGTATCGGGCTGGTGCTGCTCAGTTGCGTGATCGCCGGGGTGGGCCTGGCGCTGACCAACTCGCCCACCACCAACACCACCACCGGCTCGGTGTCGGCGGATCGCGCGGGCATGGCCTCGGGCATCGACCTCAGTGCCCGGCTGATTACCCTGGCGCTCAACATCGCCCTGATGGGCCTGGTGCTGTTGCTGGGGATCAGCCACCAACTGGCCGCAACGTTACCCGACAGCACCGCCATGGATTGGCCGGCCATCAGCCAAAGCATTGCCGCCGGCAAACTGGGCACGGTGGGGCTGAACGTCAACGACGCCCAGGCGGCACTGCGCAATGGCACCGGTTGGGCCATGCTGTTTGCGGGGTTGGGTGCCGGCGGCTTGGCAGTGCTGAGCCGGTATTTTTTCCGACGCGGCCGTTGAGCGAAAACGGGCCTGCATTTGCAGGCCCGTTTGTAGGGAGGGTTAAAAATCGATCAGCCGTTGATCACAGCGTTTTCGTTTTCCAGGAATTCCTCTTCCAGCGCGTCTTCATTCACTTTGTTGATGGGCTGGTTCTTCCCGGCAGCGCGAGGCTTGCCTTGTAATTTGCCAAACAGGTGTTCCAACGCATGGTCCAGCTTGGTGGCCGCACCGTCGATCGCCTGTTCCAGAGTATCGGCCTTGTGCAGTACCGAGATAGCTTGATGACCTTTTGGCCGCGCTTCCAGGCGGCAACTCAAATCATGGGGACCGGGCTTGTCGCCGTTCTCATCCCGCAGGTAGACCTCCACACGGGTCAGGTCTTCTTCGTAACGTTCGAGCGTGCTCTCAATGGTAGTACGTACCCACTCCTCCAGTCGGATGCTGCTTTCAATATGGTTATCGCTATTGACTTGGATTTGCATAGTTCTTCCCTTAT
>Ga0207650_10002613_pt1 | contig 12470 bp, 10 predicted proteins | sample KBSS63metaG_FD_184325 | JGI IMG/M metagenome (GOLD analysis project Ga0207650, IMG submission 184325) | Switchgrass rhizosphere microbial communities from Kellogg Biological Station, Michigan, USA - KBS S6-3 metaG (SPAdes) (version 2) | ecosystem: Host-associated > Plants > Roots > Rhizosphere...
ATGCCTTGATTTTACTAACACAGTAAGACTAGCCCTGCTCCGGCACCATCTCGATGGCGCCGCAAGGGCACTCGGTGACGCACATGCCGCAGCCCTTGCAATAGTCGTAGTTGAACTCGAAGCGGTTTCCCGGACCGAGCTTGACGACCGCGTTGTCGGGGCAGACGCCGTAACAGTTGTCGCACTCGAAGCAGTTGCCGCAGCTCAGGCAGCGGCGCGCCTCGAAGAGCGCGTTGTCCTCGCTGAGGCCGCCTTGCACCTCGTCGAAGCTGCTGGTGCGCCGGGCGATGTCGAGCTGCGGGCGGAGCTTTTGCGGCGCGTCGCTGTAGTACCAGGGATTGAGACGCTCGAAGCTGGCCACCGCGTGCTTGGCCGCCGGCTCGAGGCGCGTGCCGCGCAGCCAGGCGTCGATGTGTCGCGCCGCCTTCTTGCCGTGGCCGATGGCGACGGTCACGTTGCGCTCGGCCGGCACCATGTCGCCGCCGGCGAAGAGGCCGGCGCGTCCGGTCATCATGGTCGCCGGATCGACGCGGACGACGCCGTCGTCGATCTCGAGGCCTGGGACGCGATCGAGCAGCGAAAGATCGACGTCCTGGCCGAGCGCCAGCACCACCGAATCGGCGGCCAGCGTCTCGAAGATGCCGGTGGGGCAGGGGTTGCCCTTCTCGTCGAGCTCCATCTTCTCGATCGTCAGAGCGCCGCCTTCGACCTGCTTGATGGTCGAGAGCCACTTGACCAGGATGCCTTCCTCGAGCGCCTCCTCGACCTCGAAGTCGTGCGCCGGCATGCGCTCGCGCGTGCGCCGGTAGACGATGACGGCCTCGGTGGCGCCGAGGCGCCGGGCGGTGCGGGCGACGTCGATGGCAGTGTTGCCGCCGCCGTAGACGACCACCTTGCGGCCGAGCATCGGGCGCTTCTCGCCTTCCATCGAGCGCAGCACGGCGACGGCGTCGAGGATGCGAGAGGAATCCTTCGCCGGAATGAACGCGCGCTTGGCGATGTGCGCGCCGACGGCGAGGAAGGTCGCGTCGTAGGCCCCTTCCTCCATGGTTCGCGCCAGGTCCTCGACCTTGGTGCCGAGCTTCACGGTGACGCCCATGTCGACGATACGCTGCATCTCGGCGTCGAGCACGTCGCGCGGCAGGCGGTACTTGGGGATGCCGAAGCGCATCATCCCGCCCAGCAGCGGCCCGGCTTCGATCACCGTCACCGCGTGGCCGAGCCGGCGCAGGTGGTAGGCCGCCGACATGCCCGAGGGGCCGGCGCCGACGATCAGCACGTGCTTTCCGGTTTCCTCGCGGGGCGGATCGAACCGCCAGCCGCGCTTGAGGGCCTCGTCGCCTAGGAAGCGCTCGACCGAGTTGATGCCCACTTCGGTATCGATCTTGGCCCGGTTGCACACGCTTTCGCAGGAGTGGTAGCAGACGCGACCCATGATCGCCGGGAAGGGGTTGTCGCGCGTCAGGTGACGCCACGCGGCTTCGTAGTTGCCGCTCTCGGCGTGAAAGAGCCAGCCCTGGATGTCCTCGCCGGCCGGGCACTGCGCGTTGCACGGCGGCAGGCGGTCGACGTAGACCGGGCGCTCGGTGCGCCACGAGCCGGTCTTGTTGGCCAGCGACGAGCCCGGGTCGAGCGTGATCGCGAACGGCCTTTGCATCGTCATGGGGTGGCCTCTTCGTCCAGGAGCCCGTAGCGGCGGATGTTCTGGTCGGCATCGGCCTGGATGCGGGCGAGCATCTCGGCATGGCCCGAGGGTCCGAAGAGGTGGGCGAATCGCCGCTGCGGCCGGAGGTACTCTTCGACCGGCACGCGACGCCGGATCTTCGTCACGCGCGTCACCTCGCCGTGCTCGGCCTCGAAGACCGGGAAGATCCCGGTCTCGCGCGCCAGGCGGGCGAGACGGATCGTGTCGTGGCTCGCCGAGCCCCAGCCGAGCGGGCAGGGCACGAGGATGTGCAGATAGCGCGCACCGTGCAGGGTCATCGCGTGCTCGACCTTGGCCTCGAGGTCGTGCAGATCGGCGACGGTCGCCGTGGCCACGTACGGGATCTCGTGCGCCATCGCGATTCGCGGCAGGTTCTTGCCCTTGCCGAAGTCGGCGCCCGGCTGGGAGCCCACGGCCATCGTCGTCGCCGTGCGGGCTCCGGGCGGCGTCGCCGAGCTGCGTTGCACGCCCGTGTTCATGTAGGCCTCGTTGTCGTAGCAGATGTAGAGCACGTCGTCGTTGCGCTCGAACATGCCCGAGAGGCAGCCGAAGCCGATGTCGGTCGTGCCGCCGTCGCCGCCCTGCGAGACGACGCGGACGCTGCTCTTCGCCAGCCCGGCCTTGAGCGCCTTGACCTTGAGCGCCGCGGCGATTCCGGTGCCCACCGCTGCCGCATTGCCGAACAGCGAATGGATCCAGGGCAGCTGCCACGAGGATTCGGGGTAGGGCGTCGAGAACACCTCGAGGCAACCGGTCGCGTTCGCGGCGATGAGCTGGTTGCCGGTGGCCCGCATCGCCGCGTCGATGGCATAGCGCGCGCCCAGCGCCTCGCCGCAGCCCTGGCATGCGCGATGGCCGGAGTTGATCGAATTGTTTCGCTCGATCGAGGCCTGGACGGTGCGCTGCTCGGGCGCGAGCAGGCGGTTGCCGACCGTGAAGGTGCCGGTCTGATAGAACTTGACTGCCTGGTTCATGTCAGGCCACCTTCGCTGCGATCGGGCCGACGTCGCGCAGCAGGTTCTCAGCGATCGGACCGCTGCGGCGCGTTTGACCCTCGCGTTCCAGCTGGCGGTTGACGATGCGCCAGTCGAGGTCGAGGAAGGTGAGCGGCTCCAGCTTGTCGGCGATCGCCTCGCGCAGCATTCGTTCGAGCGACGATTGGGTGATCGCGCGTCCGCCGAGGCCGGCGACGACCGTGTAGCCGTGCAACTGCAGGCCCGAGAGGGCGAGGCGGACATCGGTCGAAACGACGCCGCCGAGGCCGACGCAGAAGCTCTTTTCGACGACGACAACGCGCTCGGCACCCTGCAGCGCCGCGCGAACCGCCGCGAGCGGGAACGGACGGTACGACTGGATGCCGAGCACGCCGACCTTGACGCCGCTGTCGCGCATGGCGTCGATCGTGTCCTTCAGGGTGCCGATCACCGAGCCGAGCGCGACAACGATGGTCTCGGCGTCCTCGCACCGGTAGCCGCGCACGAGACCGCCCGACTTGCGACCGAAGCGCTCCTCGAACTCGGCGGCGATGCGCGGGATGCTCTCGAGCGCCGAGATCTGCTTGGCGTGCGCCAGGTAGCGCACCTCCATGAAGGCTTCGGGCCCGACCATCGCCCCGATCGACACCGGATCGGCCGGATCGAGCACCTGGCGCGGCTCGTACGGCGGCAGGAAGGCGTCGACCTCGGCCTGCTCGGGAATGTCGACGCGCTCGTAGGCGTGGGTCAGGATGAAGCCGTCCATGCACACCATCACCGGCATCGACAGTTCCTCGGCCAGCCTGAAGGCCTGGAGGTGCAGGTCGAGCGCCTCCTGGTTGGTCTCGGCGAAGAGCTGCAGCCAGCCGCTGTCGCGCTGGCTCATCGAGTCGCTGTGGTCGTTCCAGATGTTGATCGGCGCGCCGATCGCCCGATTGGCGATGGTCATCACGATCGGCAGGCCGAGGCCCGAGGCGTTGTAGACCGCTTCGGCCATGAAGAGCAGGCCCTGGCTTGCCGTGGCCGTGTAGGTACGCGCGCCGGTCGCCGAGGAACCGATCGCCACGCTCATGGCCGCGAACTCGCTCTCCACATTGATGAACTCGCAGGGCGAAAGCGCGCCGCTCTTCACCATCTCGCCCAGGCCTTCGACGATGTGCGTCTGCGGGGAGATCGGATAGGCGCAGATGACGTCGGGGCGGCACAAGGCCACCGCCTCGGCCACCGCGTGCGAGCCTTCAGTCTGTTTCAGCATGGGCGGTCGCTTCCAGTTGTCGACGGACGACGTCATACGCCTCCGCCGCGGCGCTGACGTTGTCCGTGGCCAACTTGCCCGCGAACTTGGCGTGGATCGCGTGCGCGACCGCGTCGAGCGATATCAAGCCCGAGAGAGCGGCGAAGCCGCCGAGCAGCACGGCTTGGGCAGGGGCCGGCCCAGGTGCTTGAGCGCGATCTCGGTGGCCGGCACGGTGACGAGTCGTTCGTGGCGCAGGCGCCGCGTGATCTCGGCGAGGCCGAGCTCGTCGAAGCTGCGCTTGCTGTTGATCAGGACATAGCCGTCGGGCGGCAGGCCCTGAAAGACATCGACCTGGTGCAGCAGCGTCGGGTCCTGGATGATCAGCACGTCTGGCGCGAGGATCGGCTCGCGCAGGCGGATCTCGCGGTCGTCGATGCGACAGAACGCCACCACCGGCGCTCCGGTGCGTTCCGAGCCGAAGCTCGGAAATGCCTGCGCATGGCGGCCCTGCTCGAACGCCGCGAGCGACAGCATCTCGGCGGCCGTGACGACGCCCTGGCCACCGCGACCGTGAATCCGGATCTGCAACATCGCGTTCTCGCCTCGATGCCTTCAGACGTACCGGGAGTACGCCGGGTCGTACATGCACGAGCGCACATGCGCGAGCAGGTCGGCGGGCCGCTCGATGCCGGCGTGGCCTTGGCTGAACGCGACCTCGGCGACCGCCACGGCCAGCTTCATCGACACCTCGCGAACCTGCGAGAGCGGCGGAAAGAGGCTGCCCTGATCCAGGTCCTGCTGCGTCACCTGCGCCGCCAGCGCCGTCGCTGCCGCGAGGAACATCTCGTCGGTGACGCGACGGGAGCGGGCCGCGATCGTGCCGAGGCCGACGCCGGGGAAGATGTAGGAGTTGTTGCCTTGGCGCGGGACCCAGGTCTGCGTTCCGATCCTGACCGGATCGAACGGGCTGCCGCACGCGAACAGCGCCTTGCCGCCACTCCACGCGTACGCCTGCTCGGCGGTGCACTCCGCCTTGGACGTCGGATTCGACAGCGCGAAGATGATCGGGCGGGGATTGAGGGCGCACATCGCCTCGACCACCGCCTGCGTGAATCCGCCGGCTTTCGCCGCCACGCCGATCACGGCGGTTGGCTCGAGTTCGCGAATCGCGGCGACGAAATCGGCCTGCGCCGCATGCTCGTGGGCGTAGGGCAGCTTGTGCTCGGCGAGCTCACCGAGCCGGCCGGCAACGACGAGGCCCTTGGAGTCGAAGAGCCAGCAGGAACGCCGAGCTTGCGCCGGGTCGGCGCCGCCTGCGACCAGCGCGGCAACCAGCAGATCGGCAATGCCGGTGGCCGCCTCGCCGGCCCCGAGGAAGAGCACGCGCTGGCGATCGAGCGGGATGCCGGTGACGCGCAGCGCTGAGCACAGGCCGGACAGCGCGACCGCCGCGGTGCCTTGAATGTCATCGTTGAAGGTGCAGATGCGGTCGCGATACTTCTTCAGGAGGCGAAAGGCGTTGTGGTTGGCGAAATCCTCGAACTGCACCACCACCCCCGGAAAAACCTCCACGGCGGCACTGACGAACTCCTCCACCAGCTCGTCGTAGGCCGACCCGGTGAGTCGCGGCCGGGGCAGGCCTAGGTAGAGCGGGTCGTCGCGCAGCGTCGGGTTGTTGGTGCCCACGTCGAGCATCACCGGCAGGCACTGAGTGGGGTGGATGCCGGCACAGGCGGTGTAGAGCGAGAGCTTGCCGACCGGGATTCCCATGCCGCTGGATCCCAGGTCGCCGAGACCGAGGATGCGCTCGCCGTCGGTGACGACGATCATCGCCACATCCCGATGCGGCCAGTTGCGAAGGAGCTCCTTCACCTGGCCGCGGTCCTCGGCCGTGACGAAGATCCCGCGCGGCCGCTGGAAGATGTGGCCGAACTTCTCGCAGGCGAGCCCCACCGTCGGCGTGTAGACGATCGGCAGCATCTCATCCGGGTTCTCCATGAGGATGCGAAAGAAGAGTGCTTCGTTGCGATCGTGCAGCGAGGTCAGGAAGATGTATTTCTCGAGCGGGTTGTCGAGGCGACGAAAGTTGCCGAGGACGCGGCTGACCTGTTCCGCCTGGCTGCACACGTGCGGCGGCAGCAGCCCCTTCAGGCCGAGCGCATCGCGCTCGGCTGCGCTGAATGCGGTGCCCTTGTTCAGCTCAGGGTTCTGCAGCAGCGTCACTCCGCGCGGGAACCAGGGCGCCAGCGGAGCCGTCGTCCTGCCGACAGGATCGCTTTGCATGATCGATCTCCCTGCCGCGCACCTGCGGCGATTGCACGCACAGTAGCGGTCGGCACATGCGCCGGGTTGATCTGCATCAAGGGCGACCCTGCCCGTTCGGCCGAAGATGTGCCGTGCTCCGATCGCGAACACCCGCCCTCCCATGAACACCGGTTCGGCATTCGTCGCCGGTGCGGGAACCCGCGATCCCCGCGCCGGTCGCAAGAGCCGATGGCCGGCGCGGCTGGACTGGATGCAGAGCGCAAGCGGGCTGGTGCTGGCCCTGTTCATGTGGGGCCACATGTTCTTCGTCTCATCGATCCTGCTCGGCAAGGATGCGATGTGGAGCGTGACCCGGTTCTTCGAGGGCTACTTTCTCCTCGGACGGTCCTACCCCTGGATCGTCTCGATGGTCGTCGCCGCCGTGATCTCGCTTCTCGTCGTGCACTCGATGCTCGCGCTGCGCAAGTTCCCCATCGACTACCGCCAGTACCGCGCGTTCCGCGACCACGCAGGCGCGATGAAGCACGGCGACACGACCCTCTGGTGGTGGCAGGTCGTGACCGGCTTCGCGATGTTCTTCCTCGCCTCGATCCACCTGCACGTGATGCTGACGCGCCCCGACCGGATCGGGCCGTTCGAGAGCGCAGACCGGGTCTGGAGCGAGCACTACTGGCTGCTCTACCTGGTGCTGTTGTTCGCGGTCGAGCTGCACGGCGGTGTCGGCCTCTACCGCCTGGCGGTGAAGTGGGGCTGGTTCGCCGGCGCCCATGCGGACGCCACCCGGCGCCGTCTGAAGACGCTGAAGTGGGCGATGACGGCCTTCTTCCTCGTGTTGGGGCTCGCGACGCTGGCGGCCTACATCAAGATCGGCATCGAGCACGCGCCTCGTGCGGGCGAGCCTTACACACCGGCGTGGGTACAGCCCGCGTTGCCGGCGCCGAAATGAAGGCGCCGCGGTGAAGATCGTCTACACCGACGTGCTCGTGGTCGGCGGCGGACTCGCCGGGCTGCGCGTCGCGATCGGCGCCAAGCGGCGCGGCCACGACGCTGTCATCCTGTCCCTCGTACCGCCCAAGCGCTCCCACTCGGCGGCTGCACAAGGCGGCATGCAGGCATCGCTCGGCAACGTCATCAAGGGACAGGGCGACAACGAGGACGTGCATTTCGAGGACACGGTGCGCGGCAGCGACTGGGGCGCCGACCAGCGCGTCGTGCGGATGTTCGTCGACACCGCGCCGAAGGCGGTGCGCGAGCTCGCCGCCTGGGGCGTGCCGTGGAGCCGCGTCGCCCGCGGCGACCGCCAGGTGATCATCAACGGCCAGAAGGTCACCCTCACCGAGCGCGACGAGGCGCACGGCCTGGTCGCCCAGCGTGACTTCGGCGGCACGAAGAAGTGGCGCACCTGCTACGTCTCCGACGGCACCGGCCACGCCATGCTGTACGCGGTGAGCGACCGCGCGATCGCCGAATCGGTCGCCGTCCACGAGCGCATGGAAGCGATCGCGCTGATCCATGAAGGCGGCCGCTGCTACGGGGCGGTCGTTCGCAACCTCGCCACGGGCGAGCTCAGCGCCTATGTCGCCAAGGCGACGGTCATCGCCACCGGCGGGGCGGGGCGGCTCTATCGGGTGACGACCAACGGCGTGATCTGCGAAGGCATCGGCAGCGCGATCGCGCTCGAGACCGGCATCGCGACGCTCGGCAACATGGAGGCGGTGCAGTTCCACCCGACCGCCATCTTTCCGGCCGGCATCCTCGTCACCGAAGGCTGTCGCGGCGACGGCGGGCTGCTCAAGGACGTCGACGGGCACCGCTTCATGCCCGACTACGAGCCTGAGAAGAAGGAGCTCGCCTCGCGCGACGTCGTCTCGCGCCGCATGGAGACGCACATCCGCAAAGGCAAGGGCGCGCAGTCGCGCTTCGGCGAGCATCTCTGGCTCGACATCACGCAGCTCGGCCGGGCCCACATCGAGAAGAACCTGCGTGAGGTCAAGGAGATCTGCGAGGCCTTCCTCGGCATCGATCCGGTCGACAAGATGATTGCCGTGCGGCCGGCGCAGCACTACACGATGGGCGGCGTTCGCACCGACCACACCGGCCAGAGCCCGACGCTGAAGGGGCTGTTCGCGGCCGGCGAGGCTGCCTGCTGGGACATGCACGGCTTCAACCGGCTCGGTGGCAACTCGGTCGCCGAGACGGTGGTGGCCGGCATGATCGTCGGCGACTTCGTCGCCGACTTCTGCGACGACTATGGCAACGACGTGCGCATCCCGACCGGCCTCGTGCGCGAATTCGTCGGCGTCGAGCAGGCCAGGCTCGACCGCCTGGTCTCGGGCGCCGCCGGCGACGAGGACGCGTCGGCCATCAAGGCGGCGATGCAGACCGTGATGACGGCCAAGGTCGGCATCTTCCGCACCGGTGCCGAGCTCGTGTCCGCAGTCCACGAGCTGCAGGCGCTGCTCGAGCGCAGCCGGCACATCGGCCTACGCCACAAGGCGGCCGGTGCCAACCCCGAGCTTGCGACCGCGTACCGGGTGCAGAAGATGCTCAAGCTCGCCCTCTGCGTCGCCTACGGCGCCGCGCAACGGACCGAAAGCCGGGGCGCGCACTTCCGCGAGGACTTCCCGCGGCGCGATGACGCGCAGTGGCTGAAGCGGACGCTCGCGAGCTGGAAAGGCGAGGGCGACACGCTGCCGACGCTCGCCTACGAGCCGCTCGACGTGCGGTCGATGGAGCTGCCGCCGGGCTGGCGCGGCTATGGCGCGAAGGACTACGTCGACCACCCCGACACCGCGGCCCGCACCGCCGAGGTCCTCGCACTGCGCGAGCGCCTCAAGGAAGCGCCGCGCTTCGAGGTGCAGCACTCGCTCATGCCCTACGACGAGCTCCTGCCGCACGCGCTTCGCGGGCGCAACGAACGCATCGACGAGCCCTTGTCATGAGAATCGCCATCCTTCCGGTCGCGCCGACGCTGGTGCAGAAGGCTCCTGCCGCCGCCGAGACGGCGACCCGCATGCTCGAGATCCGCATCCTGCGCTTCGACCCGAGCCGGCCCGAGATCGCACCGCATTGGCAGACCTACGAGCTGCAGGACGCGGCCGGGATGACGCTGTTCATCGCCTTGAGCGAGATCCGCGAGAAGCTCGACCCGTCGCTGCAGTTCGATTTCGTCTGCCGAGCCGGCATTTGCGGCAGCTGCGCGATGCTGATCGACGGTCGCCCCGGGCTTGCGTGCAAGACGCTGACCAAGAACCTCGGCGCCGAGTTCACGCTGGCGCCGCTGCCGGTGTTCGCGCTGATCGGCGACCTCTCGGTCGATACCGGCAGCTGGATGCGCGGCATGAGCGAGCGCCTGCAGACGTGGGTCCACCAGCAGGAATCGAGTCCCGACCTGACCCGGCTCGAGGCGCGCATGGAGCCCGAGCTCGCCGAGAAGATCTACGAGCTCGACCGCTGCATCGAGTGTGGCTGCTGTGTCGCCGCGTGCGGCACGGCGCGCATGCGCGAGGACTTCGTCGGCGCCGTCGGCCTCAACAAGATCGCGCGCTTCCGCCTCGACCCGCGCGACACGCGCAGCGACGACGACTACTACGAGCTGATCGGCGACGACAACGGCGTTTTCGGTTGCATGTCGCTGCTCGGCTGCCACGACGTCTGCCCGAAGCAGCTGCCGCTGTCGACCCAGATCGCGTTCTTGCGCCGCAAGATGGTCGCGATGGCCTTCAAGTGAAGCGGGGCAGAGGGCGCTCACGATTTTTTGTTCGAAGGAGAAGTCCATGAATGCAGGAACATCGCGCCGCCGGATGGTGGCGCTCGTCGCCGCCCTGGGCGGTGCGCTCGCGATCTCCGTCGGCGCGCAGGCGCAGGCGCCGATCGTCATCAAGTTCAGCCACGTCGTCGCCAACGACACGCCCAAGGGCAAGGCCTCCGAGTTCTTCGCCAAGCGGGCGGCCGAGCTGACCAAGGGCAAGGTCAAGATCGACGTCTACGCCAATTCCACCCTGTACAAGGACAAGGAAGAGATGGAGGCGCTGCAACTCGGCGCGGTGCAGATGCTCGCGCCGTCGCTCGCCAAGTTCGGCCCGCTCGGCGCCAAGGAATTCGAGGTGTTCGATCTGCCGTTCATCTTCGACAACACGGCGGAGCTGCACAAGGTCACCCAGGGGCCGGTCGGCAAGCAGCTGCTCGGCAAGCTCGACGCCAAGGGCATCAAGGGCTTGGCGTTCTGGGACAACGGCTTCAAGTCGTTCTCGGCGAACAAGGCGCTCAGGACGCCAGCCGACTTCAAGGGCATGAAGATGCGGATCCAGTCGTCGAAGGTGCTGGAAGCCCAGATGAGGGCGGTCGGCGCGCTGCCTCAGGTGATGGCGTTCTCGGAGGTGTACCAGGCGCTGCAGACCGGCGTCGTCGACGGCACCGAGAACCCTCACTCAAACCTCTACACGCAGAAGATGCACGAGGTGCAGAAGTTCGTGACGGTGTCCGACCACGGCTACCTCGGCTACGCCGTCATCACCAACAAGAAGTTCTGGGACGGCCTGCCGGCCGACGTGCGCGGGCAGCTCGAGCAGGCGCTCAAGGAGGCGACCGACTACGCCAACAAGATTGCCCAGGAAGAGAACGATGCCGCGCTCGAACACGTCAAGAAGTCCGGCAAGAGCCAGGTCGTCGTGCTGACCCCGCAGGAGCGGCTCGACCTCAAGAAGGCAATGTTCAAGGTGCACAAGGAGATGGAGTCACGCATCGGCAAGGAGGTGATCGATGCGGTCTACAAGGAAACCGGCTTCGATCCGGCCAAGCTCTAGCCCCGATGTTCCCCGGGCTGCCCGAGCGATCCTTCCAGCAGCCCGTTTCGTGCCCGCTCTTGTCAGGAGTTCGCGATGGTGAAGGTGCTTGACCACCTGGAGGAATGGCTGATCTCGTTCCTCATGGGCGCGGCGACGCTGATCATCTTCGCGGCGGTCATGCACCGCTACGCGAGCGGCGTGCCGATCCCGGGCGTGCAGGACTGGATGCTCGGCCTCAACTTCGGCTGGGCGCAGGAGCTGTGCATCATCATGTTCGTGTGGATGGCGAAGTTCGGCGCCGCCTACGGCGTGCGCACCGGCATCCACGTCGGCGTCGACGTCCTGATCAACCGGCTGAACGAGCGCACTCGCGCGAAGTTCATCATCTTCGGCCTGCTCGCCGGCGCCGCGTTCACCGCCATCGTCGGCACGCTGGGAGCGACCTTCGTCTGGGAGAACGGCGCGCATCAGGCGATCTTCAAGCTGCTCGGCCTGGGCACCGGCGACCTTCCCGAAGGCCCGACGACGCCCGACCTCGAAATGCCGACCTGGATGGTCTACTCGGCGGTTCCGCTCGGCTCGTACCTGATGTGCTTTCGCTTCCTGCAGGTGACCTGGAGCTTTGTTCGCACCGGCGAGCTGCCGCACCACGACCAGTCCAAGGTCGAGGGCATCGAGGACGTCGCGGCGCCGGCGCCGGGCCAGGAAGACCAGATCTACCGCATGGAGGACGACCTGCATCCGCGCGACAAGGACCAGCCATGAACACCTTCCTGATCTTTGCGCTGCTGGTCGTACTGATGCTCACCGGCATGCCGATTTCGATCTCCCTCGGCCTCACCGTCCTCTCGTTCCTGTTCTTCCTGACCCAGGTGCCGATCGAGTCGGTCGCGCTCAAGCTGTTCACGGGGATCGAGAAGTTCGAGATCATGGCGATCCCGTTCTTCATCCTCGCCGGCAACTTCCTGACCCACGGCGGCGTCGCCAAGCGGATGATCCGCTTCGCGACCTCGATGGTCGGCCACTTCCACGGCGGGCTCGGCCTGGCCGGCGTGCTCGCCTGCGCGCTCTTCGCCGCGGTCTCCGGGTCGTCACCGGCGACGGTCGTCGCGATCGGCGCGATCCTGCTGCCGGCGATGGTCCGCGCGGGCTTTCCCAAGCGCTTCGGCGCCGGCGTCATCACGACCTCGGGCGCGCTCGGCATCCTGATCCCGCCGTCGATCGTGATGGTGATGTACTCGGTGTCGACCAACACCTCGGTGGGGGCGCTCTTCATGGCCGGCATCATTCCCGGCATCGTCATGGCGACGATGCTCGGAATGACAACGTGGTATCGCGCGCGCAGCAACAACTATCCGCGCCAACCGAAGGTGAGCTGGGCGGGCCGGCTGAAGGCGTTCCGCGACTCGTTCTGGGGCCTGGCGCTGATCGTCATCGTCATGGGCGGCATCTACTCGGGCCTGTTCACGCCGACCGAGGCGGCCGCGATGAGCGCGGTCTGG
>Ga0207650_10002614_pt1 | contig 12468 bp, 10 predicted proteins | sample KBSS63metaG_FD_184325 | JGI IMG/M metagenome (GOLD analysis project Ga0207650, IMG submission 184325) | Switchgrass rhizosphere microbial communities from Kellogg Biological Station, Michigan, USA - KBS S6-3 metaG (SPAdes) (version 2) | ecosystem: Host-associated > Plants > Roots > Rhizosphere...
GCCTCCACCACAGCGGCATCCGCAAATGTGGAAAATGCGGCAAAAGAGGCAAATGCGACAAATTCCACCTCTGCCGCAACAACCGCAGGCGGCACCTCGCTGGCTGAACTGACTGGCGGCAATGCCTCGGCGGGGGCGCCGGCGACTTCAACTACGTCCACCGCTGCCGGTGCAACGACCACTGCGGTCGAATCGCAGACGCCACCCGTGCCACCGACTGCCGCACAGATCGCCAAGGTAACGCCGCCACCACCGCCCGTGGCGCCACCGAAGCCGCACATTCCCACGATAGGCATTACCTTCAGCGGCGATCGGCGCGCCGCGGAACCCGCCGCGCGCATGCTTAAGGCGCAATTGACGCAGCAAGGCTATGTCGTCGAAATGGTCGCCTCGCGCGCCAGCGCCCGCGGCCGTGTCGACGCACTCGTCGCCGTCGCCGCCGAGCCTACCGGGCAGATGGACGTCTCGGCCTATGGTCAAGCCAACACGGCAACGACCGCCGTGCTGAACGTGAACGTGTTCGAGATGAAAAGCGGCCGCGAGCTGAGTGGCTTCAGCGAATCGATCGTCTATACCGGCCTTGCCGCGAAGGGACAAGCCGAGGAAGCAGTGCAGGAAATGGCGCCGAAGATCGAGTCGCGTCTGCGCGAGTACCGCCCTGGTTCCACCCGCTACTGATCTGCCGATCGGATCAGGCGCCGGTTCGCCGGCGCCTTTCGAACACGATCAGACTCGCATCCGCCAAGCCGACGGGCCGAGAGTTATGACAAAGTGCATGCCGATTTGCCGTCACGGCAGGCTGCGCGGCTTGGCGCCGCGTCCGAGTACTTCACGCGCATAGCGGTAACCGGCGGCGATCGCGCGCTCATATTCGTCCCAGTCGAGCAGGCCGATGTCGTGCATCGGCGGGGCCAGCAGCAGGCTCGTCTGTGCGCGCCGCGCCGCGCTCGCGGCTTCCGAATTGACCATGCCTGCGCGCAGCAGGATGTTGAGGATGCCCGGTCGCAGGCCGCGTCGATGCAGGCGTTGCCAGGCGAGCCGCAACGCCGAGGGCAAGGCGAATTCCTCGACCTGCGCGCGCAACACGTCATCCGCGCCGATGTCGATGCCGATGACGTCGCCGACCTGCATTGCGCGCATCGGATCGACCGGCAGATTGTTGATCACTGCACCGTCGACATATACCTCGCCGCGATGGAACACCGGCGGCAACACCCCGGGAATCGCGCTCGCCGCGCGCAGCCACAGCCAGAGCGGCCCGGCCTGATGCACCTGCGCCGCGCCAGCGGTCAGGTTCGCGGTGACCGCGTAAAACGGTAGCGGCAGGTCGGTGACATCGCGCTCGCCGAACGCTTCGCGCAGCAGGCGCGCGACGCGACGGCCGCGGGTCAGGGATACGAATGGAAAAGTGTAATCGCGCAGCGGCCGGCCTTCGACAAAGGCGCGCCGGTAGTTGTAGAACATTTCCTCGCCCGACCAGTCCAACGCCACACCAGCGCCGATGATTGCGCCGATCGAGGTGCCGCCGACGCAATCGATCTGTTGGCCGCCTTCGCGCAATGCGTGGACGATGCCGATCTGGGCGAAACCGCGCGCGCCGCCTCCGGACAGAACCAGGCCCATGCTGCGCCCGATCAGCAGGCGCGCGATGCGCTCGGTGTCGGCGACCGCGCTGCCGCCACGCACGTGATGGTGGCGCGCACCGCGCAACTGAGCCAGCCACGCAGCCGCACGGCCGAGGCCGATGTCGCCCTGGTGCAGGAGCACGACGTGGCGCGTACGCAGCGCCACGCGCTCGGCGTTGATGAAGGCGACTTCGGGCCACGCGCTCGCCGTATCTGCGGCGTTGACCGGCAGCAGGAATGCGTCGGCCTGACGTGCACACTGCTCGCGCCAAGCCGTTTCCCCCGCATCGCCGAGCAGCAGCACGTAGCGATGCGCGGCTTCGATTTCATGCAGCCAGGCCACATCGCGGCCGCGCGCGGCAGTCGCATCGATCAGCGCGCACGAACCGTAACGCGACAATGCCGCGGCAAGATCGCGCGCGAAGCCTTGTGCGTCGACGCCGGCATCGTGGGCCAGGATCGCGAACGTGCGCGGCGTCGAGTAGTGCACTTGCCCGGGCCGTTCGAGCAGATGCCGGGCGGTGACGCCGACCGTGTGCAGCATCGCCTGCGGATACTTCCCGACGAGGCGATGGAAGGCATCGGCCGACAGGCGCAGGACGATGCTGTCGCGCAACGCGCGCACGAGCGAGGTGCGTGCAGTGCGTGCAATCAGGCTGATCTCGCCGGCTACCTCGCCGCTGCCGATCATGCCAAGCAGGGTCAACGCGGCCTCGGCGTCGCGCCGGTATGCCGCCAGCCCGCCGCTGCGCACGATGTACAGCGCATCGGCCGCGTCGCCCTGATCGAACAGGACCGCACCGCCCGGCAACGTGCGAATTTCCAGCTCGCCGGCGAGTTCGGCAATACCCGCGGCGCCCAGCGGAGCAAACAGGTCGATGCCGCGCAGGAATGCCTGCAAGTCAACGGACGGAACTGCCGGATCGGTGTTGCCCATTCGTTTATGCTAACGCCGTGATGACTTGATTTTCCTGAAACAACGCTTCACGTTGCATGTTTCCCCCCTGTCATTCCGGCTGCAAGCCTGCCGCAATGAAGAGCAAAAGACCTCGCACAAAGAACCTGTCCCGCAATGACCGAAACCAACCCTCTGCTCACCGATTCTGCCCTGCCCGCATTCATCGCGATCAAGCCCGAACACGTCAAGCCCGCGATCGACGCGGTACTCGCGGACTACCAGCGCGAAATCGACATGCTGACCTCGGGTTCGGCGCCGCGCGATTTCGCCAACACGATGTTGCCGCAGGAGACGCTCGAGATGCGCGTCGAGCGCGCCTGGTCGCCGGTGTCGCACCTGCACGCCGTGGCCGATTCGCCAGCGCTGCGCGAAGCGTATTCGGCGGCTCTGGAAAAGATCACCGAATTTTCCAGCGAACTCGGCCAAAATCGCGCGCTCTACGCCGCAGTGAAGGCCGTTGCCGAACGCGCGGACTTTGCGAACCTGCCGCGTCCGGCTCACACCTTGGTCGAGCACGCGCTGCGCGACTTCCGCATGTCCGGCGTTGCGCTCGAAGAACCGGCGCGCTCGCGCTTCAAGGAGATTGCGAATCAATTGTCGAAGCTGTCGAACGAGTTCGAGAACGCCGTGCTCGACGCGACCGAGGCGTGGTCGGAAAAGATCGTCGAGACGCAGCTTGGCGGACTACCCGAAGCCGAGCGCGCGCTGCTCAAACAATACGCGGAGGAAGCCGAACAGGAGGGATGGCTGGTCACGCTCAAGCAGCCCAGCGTCACCGCGGTGCTGACCTATGCCGACGATCGCGGTCTGCGCGAGCGCGTCTATGCGGCCTACCAGACACGCGCTTCGGATCAAGGTCCGAACGCCGGCCAGTTCGACAACTCGCAGCGCATCGAGCAGATCATGGCGCTGCGCCACGAAGGTGCGCAGCTGATCGGCTTCAACAATGCTGCCGAGGATTCGCTCGCGACCAAGATGGCCGGTACGCCCGAGCGCGTGCTCGCCTTCCTGCGCGATCTCGCCGCGCGCGCGAAACCGGTCGCGCAGCGCGAACTGGCCGAGCTTGCGGACTTTGCCCGCGCCGAGCTGGGCATCGCCGAGCTGCAACCGTGGGACGTCGCCTACGCCGCGGAAAAACTGCGCGTGAAGAAATACGCGCTCAGCGAAGAGGAACTCAAACCGTACTTTCCGGCCGAGGCGGCCATCGCCGGCCTGTTCGCGATCGTCGAGCGCGTGTTTGGAGTCAGCTTCCGCGCACGTCGAGATGTCGAGGTCTGGCATGCCGACGTGCGCTACTACGACGTCGTCGATGCGCACTGCAAGACGATCGCAGGCGCCTACTTCGACCTCTATGCGCGCTCCGGCAAGCGCGGCGGCGCATGGATGGATACCTGTCGCTCGCGCTACGCGAGCGCTGGTGAAACGCACTTGCCGATCGCCTACCTGACCTGCAATTTCGCACCACCGACCAAGGACATGCCGTCGCTGCTGACCCACGACGACGTGGTCACGCTGTTCCACGAGACCGGCCACGGCCTGCACCACATGCTGACCGAGATCGACCTGCCGAGCGTCGCCGGCATCGACGGGGTCGAGTGGGATGCGGTCGAGTTGCCGAGCCAGTTCATGGAGAACTTCGCCTGGCAGCGCGAAGGACTCGCATTGTTCGCCAAGCATTGGAAGACGGGCGAGCCATTGCCGGACGAATTGTTCCAGCGCATGATCGCCGCGCGCCATTATCACGCCGGCTTGTTCCTCGTGCGTCAGCTCGAGTTCGGTCTGTTCGATTTCCGTCTGCATCTGGAATTCGATCCCGCGCGCGGCGCGCGCGCGATGGGGATCCTGCGCGAAGTGCGCGACGAAGTCGCCGTCGTCGTGCCGCCAACGTGGCAGCGCATGCCGCACGCGTTCGGCCACATCTTCGCCGGCGGCTACGCGGCGGGCTACTACAGCTATCTCTGGGCCGAGCTGCTTTCAGCAGACGCGTTCTCGCGCTTCGAGGAAGCCGGCGTGTTCGACCGCGCTGCGGGCGATGCGTTTCGCCGCAGCGTGCTCGCGGTCGGCGGCTCGCGTCCGGCGCTGGAAAGCTTTGTCGAATTCCGCGGGCGCGAGCCGGAGCCCGATGCGCTGCTGCGCAGCTACGGTCTGGCCGCGTAGACGGGCGTCGATGCTTTCGGTCGTCGTCAACTTCTACAACAATCGCCGCGAAGCGATGAACACGCTGCATTCGCTGACGCGGGCGTACCAGCGCGATGCGGGCGCGATCGAGTTCGAGGTGATTGCGCTCGACCACGGTTCAAGCCAGCCGCTCGAAGAAGCCGATGTGCGTGCGTTCGGTCCGGAGTTTCAATATCGGTTCATCGAAACGAAGTCGGTATCGCCCGCGGCTGCGATCAACGCGGCTTGCCGCGAGGCGCGCGGCGATCATCTGCTCGTGATCATCGATGGCGCGCATATCCTGTCGCCCGGCATCTACGCGCTGGCGCAGCGTGCGTTCGCGCAATTCGCCGCGCCGTTCGTCGCGAGCGTGTCGTTCCATCTCGGTCCGAAGCAACAAAACGAATCGGTGGTCGAAGGTTACAACCAGCAAGTCGAGGACGGTTTGCTCGCGCGCAGCGCTTGGCGCGACAACGGCTATCGCCTGTACACGATCGCGGGTGCATTTGCCGATCCGGGTATGGGCTGGTTTGGTTGTGCGTTCGAGGCGGGTTGTTTCGGCATAAGCAAGGATGAATATCTCGCCTTGGGTGGATTTGACGAGCGTTTCGTCGCGCGCGGCGGCGGCCTCGTCGCCCTGGATTTCTTCCAGCGCGCGCTCGCGCGCGAGCACGGCGACTATGTGATGCTGCTCGGCGAAGGCAGCTTCCACCAGTTTCACGGCGGTGTCGCCAGCAATGCGACGAAAGCCGCGCATCCGTGGAAGGAATTCCACGACGAATACGTGCGCATCCGCGGCAAACCGTTTGCGCGCGTGCCGCGCCGGCCGTTCTATTTCGGCACGCTGCCGAACGAGGCGCTCGCCGCGACACGTATCTCGGCCGAACACGGCCTCGCGCTTTGGCAGAAGGCTGTCGCTGCGGGTGAGGCATAATCGACGTCCCGTCCTGCGGAAAGCGCTGCGATGAAAATTGCGAGCTGGAACGTCAATTCGCTCAACGTGCGCCTGCCGCATCTGACGACATGGCTGAGCGAGGCGCAGCCCGACATCGTCGCGCTGCAGGAAACGAAAATGGAGGACGCCAAGTTTCCGCGCGAGGCGATCGAAGCCATGGGCTATCACGTCGCGTTCTCCGGGCAGAAGACCTACAACGGCGTGGCGATCCTCGCGCGCGAGGAACCGCGCGACGTCGTCACCGACCTTCCGGGCCTCGACGATCCGCAACGGCGCATCCTGGTCGCCAGCGTTGGCGATCTGCGCATCGCCGATCTCTACGTGGTCAACGGCCAGGACGTCGGCACGGAAAAATATGCGTACAAGCTCGACTGGCTGGCCAAGGTGCGCGCGTTCCTTGCTGAGGAGATCCGGCGGCATCCGAATCTCGTCGTGCTTGGCGACTTCAACATCACGCCGGACGACCGCGATATTTACGACCCGGTCGCCTGGAAGGAGCAGATCCTCTGCTCGACGCCGGAGCGCGACGCGCTCAAGGCGATCGTCGACCTCGGCCTGCACGACACGTTCCGCCTGTTCAACGACGAGGCCGGGCAGTATTCCTGGTGGGACTACCGCCAGGCCGGTTTCCGCCGCAACCTCGGCATGCGCATCGACCTCGTCCTCGCCGGCGAGGCATTGCGCGCGCGCTGCCGTGCCGCGAGCATCGACCGCGTGCCGCGCACCTGGGAGCGGCCCTCCGATCACACGCCGGTGTTGCTGGAGCTGGATTGAGCGCTGCGGCTGCGCGCGAGTACGCCGGCCTGTGGTGGTAAAATTCCGCCATGGAAGAACTCCCGCACCACGCCGACTGGCCTACCGAGCTCGACGACAGCGAACTGGAGGAACTCGACCAGTTCCTGCGTGCACACGCAGGCGAGGATCACTTGCTGCTCGACGGCGTGCACGGCCTGCTCACCGCGATCGGCATCGGTCCGGACAAGGTGTCGCCCGACGAATGGCTGCCCGAGATCTTGCATGAACCCTTTGCCGACGAGGACGAGGGTCGGCGCGTGCTCGAATTGCTCGCACGCTTGTCCGAAAGCGTCGAGATCGAGGTCGAGGCCGACAGCTACGAGCCCATCCTCGGCGAGATCGAGCTCGACGACGGCGATACGGCGTTGTCTGCGCTGGGCTGGTGCGAGGGCTTTTCGCGCGGCGTCGACCTGCGCGCACGCCTGTGGGAGTCGCGTCTCGGCGTCGATTCGCACCTGACCGAACTGCTCGGGCCGATCATGGCGCTGGCGGTCGAGGAAGGCGTGTTCGCCACCGATGCGGATTTCGCGCCGCTCTCGGAACAGGAATACGACGATTGCCTCGCGCAGCTGCCTGCGGCGGTCGGCGCCGTCGCGCACTACTGGATCGATGCGCCGCTGGCTCCCGAGGAACTCGCCGGCTCGCCGCATCGCGCGACGGCCGAGAACGAGCCGCGGCGCAAACGCCTCGGACGCTGGCTGCACTAGGCCCTCGCGGAACCGCTCCGCGGCCGATCTCGCTGCGCGCCGGGGCGCATGACTTTCGCAACAGGTTACGATCGGCATTTGCTGATACAACTTCACGACTGATCGTTCCGTTTCCCAGCCTGAGGAGAATTTCGATGCGTCGTCTGCTCCTGGCCAGCGCCTGCGCGCTCGCCTGCGTTTCGCTTAGCAATCCCACCGTTGTCTCCGCAGCCGAAGGCGCCGAAGCCGCGAAACCTGCCGCCACCGCGGTGCGGCCGGCGCCGGACTGGGTCAAACGCAGCAACGAACTGGCCCAGCCGCTGCTCAAGGCGCAGGCCGACTTCGCGCCCGAGTTCGCCTCGTTCTTCGGCCTGCCGGGCTACGACGACCGCGTCGCCGACCTCGGACCGAACAACGGCGAGCGTCAGCGCGCCGCGTTGCGCGGCGCCAAGGAAACGCTGCAGAAGGATCTGAAAACCGAAGAAAACGCGAACGTCCGCCAGGACATCAACATCATGCTCCACGCGGCCGATCAGCAGATCGAGGGCAGCGAGCTCAACGAAAAACTCCTGCTGCCATTCACCGACGTCGGCCAGCTCGTGTTCCAGGGCGAGCAGGCTTTGCTTCAGGATCAGACCGAGCCGGCGCGCCGCGCCAAGGCGTTGGAGCGACTGCAGCGCTATGTCGGGCTCACGCCCGGCAGTACCGCGATCACCAAGCTCGCGCGCGAACGCTACGAGGAGCAGCTCAAGAACCCCGCGTTGGTAAAACCGACCAAGCTTGCGGTCGAGCAGGCGCTGCGCAACGCCGATACCTACGCCGCCGGCATCCGCAAGCTGTTCGCGAAGTACAAGATCGAAGGCGGCGACGCGGCGCTCGCGGCGATGGATCAGCAGCTTCGCGACTACACCGAGTGGATGAAGAAGGATGTGCTGCCCAACGCGCGCAGCGACACGCGCCTGCCGCCCGAACTGTACGCGTTCCAGCTCAAGCAGGTCGGCATCGACATCGCGCCCGAACAATTGATCCAGCGCGCGCAGCTCGAATTCATGGAAACGCGCAACGCGATGCAGCAGCTTGCGCCGCTGGTCGCCAAGGCGAAAGGCTTTCAGGCGAGCGACTATCGCGAGGTGATCCGCGCGGCGCAGCTCGAATTCATGGAAACGCGCAACGCGATGCAGCAGCTTGCGCCGCTGGTCGCCAAGGCGAAAGGCTTTCAGGCGAGCGACTATCGCGAGGTGATCCGCGCGCTGAAGAAGAAGCAGCTCGACAAGAGCTCGATCGAGAGTTACTACCGCGGCACGGTGATGCCGGAACTCGAAAAGCAGATCGCCGCGAACAAGGTGGTCGACCTGCCGCAGCGACCGATGGTGATGCGCCTCGCCTCCGAAGCCGAATCCGCCGCACAGCCGGCGCCGCATTTCCTGCCGGCGCCGCTGATCGGCAATACCGGCCAGCAGGGCCAGTTCGTGCTGCCGCTCGGCAATCCGGCTTCGGCCGGCAAGGACGGCAAGAGCGCGGCCTACGACGACTTCACCTACGAGGCCGGCGGCTGGACCCTGGCCGCGCACGAAGGCCGCCCTGGCCACGAGCTGCAGTTCACCGCGATGGTCGAGCGCGGCATCTCGCTCGCGCGCACGCTGTTCGCGTTCAATAGCGTCAACGTCGAGGGCTGGGCGCTGTACGCGGAAGCCGAGATGGTGCCGTACGAGCCGCTCGAGGGCCAACTCATCGCGCTGCAACTGCGCCTGCTGCGCGCCGCACGCGCAATGCTCGATCCGATGCTCAACCTCGGCCTCACCGACCGCGAGCGCGCCGGGCAGGTGCTGACCGAAGACGTGGGCTTGTCCGAGCCGATGGCGCGCCAGGAACTCGACCGCTACACGTTCAACGCACCGGGCCAGGCCGGCAGCTACTTCTACGGCTACAGCCGCATCATGCAGCTGCGTATGGAAACCGAACTCGCGCTCGGCAAGCAGTTCGACCGCCGCGCCTACAACAACTTCCTGCTCGACCAGGGCCTGCTGCCGCCGGACCAGCTCGCCAAAGCCGTGCGCGAACAGTTCATTCCGGCACAGCGCAAAACCAAGTAACGCGCCGAAGCGGGGCCGTCAGCTTTCGTTGCACGGCCCCACTTCGCGCAGTTCGATGCTGCACCATTCGGCGGCGGGACAGTTCTCGGCGATCGCGAGCGCCTCGTCGCGGTCCACGTTCTTGAGATAGTAGAAGCCGCCGACGATTTCCTTGGCCTCGGCGAACGGGCCGTCGACGACATTGGTCTTGCCGTTGCGCTTTTCGATGCGCGTGCCGCGAGCAACGCTTTTCAGCGACTGTGCGGATTCGAGCACGCCACGTTCGTTGAGGCTGCCGGCGTAGGCAATCATGCGCTCCCATTCCATCTCGGCCTGCTCGGGCGGGCGGCCGTTGCGGCGGTCGGCGCGTTCCATGATCAGCATCAGATAGCTCATTTTCGTCTCCAAAATTGAATGGCGCGATCGAGGACGATCGCGTCAATGAACCCGCGTTGCCGACGGCCCGCACTTTTCCGCGCGCTCGCGCATCAGGCGCTGCTCGCGTGCATTGCGCGTCAGCGCCGAGGCGCGCTCGAACTCGGCGCGCGCCTCATCGAAGCGACCGAGTTTCTCGAGCAGGTCGCCGCGCACCGCCGGAAGAAAATGGTAGTTGCGCAGCGCGGGTTCCTCGACCAGTCGATCGACCAGGTCGAGCCCGGCCTGCGGACCGAACGCCATCGCGATCGCGACTGCGCCGTTGAGCTCGACAATCGGCGACGGCGCAGTCTGCGCGAGCTCGGCGTACAGTGCGGCGATGCGTACCCAGTCGGTGTCTTCGGCGCGACGCGCGCGTGCATGGCAGGCCGCGATCGCCGCCTGCAACTGATACGTGCCGCGATCGCCACCGAGTTTTTCCGCACGCGCCAGCGCCTTGAGGCCGCGCTCGACCAGCAGCCAGTCCCAGTGCGCGCGGTTCTGTTCGAGCAACAGGATCGGCGCGCCATCCTTGTCGGTGCGCGCGTGCAGGCGCGAGGCCTGGATCTCCATCAACGCGACGAGGCCGTGCACTTCGGCATCGAACGGCGCGAGTTCGGCGAGGATGCGGCCGAGGCGCAACGCTTCGTCGCACAGCGCAGGGCGCATCCAGTCCTCGCCTGCGGTCGCCGAGTAGCCTTCGTTGAAGACGAGGTAGATGACGTCGAGCACCGAGGCGAGGCGCGCCGCGCGGTCCTCGCCGCGCGGCAGTTCGAACGCGACGTTCGCCTCGGCGAGCGTGCGCTTCGCGCGCACGATGCGCTGCGCGATCGTCGGCTCGGGTACGAGGAAGGCGCGCGCGATCTCGTCGGTGGTCAGACCGCCGAGCAGGCGCAGGGTCAGCGCCACCCGCGCTTCGGGCGACAGCACCGGATGGCAGGCGGTGAACATCAGGCGCAGCAGATCGTCGCCGATGTCGTCGTCGAGTGCGGCGAGCATGTCGTCGGCGCGCGCCGCCTGTTGCTCGTCAAGTTCGCGTGCGATCTCCGCATGCTTCTCCTCGGCCAGCTTGCCGTGCCGCAGGCGGTCGATCGCGCGATGTTTTGCCGTGGCCATAAGCCATGCTCCCGGATTGTCCGGTATGCCTTTGTCCGGCCATTGCTCGAGCGCGGTGACCAGCGCATCCTGTGCCAATTCCTCGGCCAGACCAATGTCGCCGCTGAGCATACGCGCGAGCACGGCGACGACCTTGGCCGACTCCATGCGCCAGACCGCGTCGATCGTGCGCCGCGTGCGGGTGAGATTGTCCGTCGCCGTCATGGCGACGGATCAAAACATCATCGCGTCGATTGAGCAAGGGCCAGACGCTGCCGATCGTGTGCTTAGCGATCAGCAGCCGTGTTCGGGATCGCCGCCTTCGGCGATGCAGTAGGTGATGCACTCACCGTCACCGGCCACGTCCATGAAGCGCTTGGCGCCTTCGATCGCCGCTTCGCGCGAGTCGTATTGCAGCATCGCGAAGCCGCCGACGAGTTCCTTGGATTCAGCATAGGGGCCGTCGACCACGCGGCTTTCGCCGTCGCTGCGACGCACGACCGCGCCGTGCTCGCGCAGCGGCAGGAAACCGCCGCCGCTGAGGAATTCGCCGCGTGCGATCGCCGCGCCGACGAAGCGGTCCATTTCTTCCTTCTGCGCGCCGGTCGGCGGCCGCGCGGGGTTGGTCTTCGGGTCAGGTATGTAGATGCTGAAGTACTTCATGGTGCCCTCCATTGGGTTCAGTTGGGTTTGCGTTGGTCGATCTGCGCGCGCAGGCGTTCTTCCTGTTCGCGCAGTTCGGGAGTGAATTCGGCGCCGAAGTCCTCGGCCTCGAAGATCTGGCGGATTTCGATTTCCGACTCGATGCCGTCGAACGGATTCGGGCAGCGCTTGACCCATTCGATCGCTTCCTCGAGCGATTTCACCTGCCAGATCCAGAAACCGGCGATCAGCTCCTTGGCCTCGGCGAATGGTCCGTCAATGACAATGCGAGACGCGTTCTTGAAGCGCACGCGCGCGCCCTTCGAACTTGGCTGCAGGCCTTCGCCGGCGAGCATGATGCCGGCCTTGACGAGCTCTTCGTTGAAGTTGCCCATTTCGCGGAGGAGCTTTTCGCTCGGCATGATGCCGGCTTCGGAATCGGCGGTTGCCTTGACGATGACCATGAAGCGCATGTCGTTCTCCTTGCTGGTTGTTTCGAGCCTCGCACTTCGTTGCTGAGTGGGCTCTTACCAGTACGTCGAACGAGGAGGAACGAAATCGACACGCGGCGCAGGAATTTTTTGCGCTCGCTTTATCAATGACTTGGGTCGCTCAGGACTTCAGCTTGTACCCGGTCCGGAAGATCCACCAGACCGCGCCAAGGCATGCCGCGAGGAACGCCAACGTCATCGAGAGGCTGACGACCACATTGACGTCCGCGATCCCATAGAAGCTCCAGCGAAACCCGCTGATGAGGTACACGACCGGATTGAACAGCGTGATCTTCTGCCAGATCGGCGGCAGCATGCTGATCGAATAGAACGCGCCGCCGAGGAACGTCAACGGCGTCATCACCATCAGCGGAATCACCTGCAGCTTTTGAAAATCATCGGCCCAGAGCCCGATGATGAAGCCGAACAGGCTGAACGTGACCGCCGTCAGCACCAGGAACGTGGCCATCCAGACCGGATGCTCGATGTGATACGGCACGAAGAGGCGCGCGGTCACGAGGATCAATATCCCGAGCATGACCGATTTCGTCGCGGCGGCGCCGACGTAGCCGATCACC
>Ga0207650_10002616_pt1 | contig 12463 bp, 10 predicted proteins | sample KBSS63metaG_FD_184325 | JGI IMG/M metagenome (GOLD analysis project Ga0207650, IMG submission 184325) | Switchgrass rhizosphere microbial communities from Kellogg Biological Station, Michigan, USA - KBS S6-3 metaG (SPAdes) (version 2) | ecosystem: Host-associated > Plants > Roots > Rhizosphere...
CCCCGGTGCTCGAGTTGCTGTCGCTGCCCGCGCGCGCGAAGATCGTCGCGCAGGCCGAGGGCGGCCCGACCCGCCAGGCCTCGTGCGCCGCGGGCCTCGCGCGCGTCGCGCCCGACACGGACGTCGTGCTCGTCCACGACGCGGCGCGGCCGTTCGCCGAGCCCGCGCTGTTCGACGCGGTCGCCCGCGCGGCGCACGAGCACGGCGCCGCGCTCGCCGCCGAGCCACTCGCCGACACGCTCAAGCGCGTGGCCGACGGCCGCGTGATCGAGACCATCGAGCGCGCAGGCTTGTGGCGCGCGCAGACGCCGCAGGGCGCACGGCGCGCGCTGCTCGCCGAGGCGCATGCCCGCGCGCGCGAGGACGGCGTGCTCGCCACCGACGACGTCGCCCTGGTCGAGCGCCTGGGCCACGCGGTGCACGTCGTGCCCGCGCCTTCGAGCAACCGCAAGATCACGACGCCCGACGACCTGGCGTGGGCCGAGGCGCGCCTCAAGGGAGCCGCGTGATCCCGCGCATCGGCCTGGGCTACGACGTCCACCCGTTCGCCGGCGCGCGCGCTCTCGTGCTCGGCGGCGAGACCATCCCGTACCCGCGGGGGCTCGCCGGCCACTCCGACGCCGACGCGCTCTGCCACGCCATTGCCGATGCCCTGCTCGGCGCGCTCGCGCTCGGCGACCTGGGCGCGCACTTTCCCGACACCGACGCGCGATGGAAGAACGCGCGCAGCCTCGAGCTGCTCGCCGAGGTCGTCGCCATGGTGCACGACCGCGGCTGGCGCGTCGGCAACGTCGACGCGACGATCGTCACCGAGATGCCGAAGCTCGCGCCGCACGTCCCGGCGATCCGCGCGAACCTCGCCGAGGTGCTCGCCATCCCGCTCGAGCGCGTGAGCGTGAAGGCGACGCGGCCCGAGAAGCTCGGCGCGCTCGGACGCAACGAAGGTCTCGCGGTCCAGGCGATCGCGCTCGTTTACCCCGAGGAGTCCCGATGAACATCGTCGTCCTTCTGGGAGGCTCGTCCGCCGAGCGCCCGATTTCACTGCGGACGGGCGCCGGCATCGCCCGCGCCCTGCGCGCGCGCGGCCACGACGTCACCGCGCTCGATCCGGCCACCGGCGCCGTGCTCCTGCCCGGCACCGAGGAGACCCAGGCCGCGCTGCCCGCCGGCGAGGTCGCGCTCGTCCCGCGCAACAGCACCGCGCTCCTGAGCGCCGGGTCGCTGCGCGATGCCGAGCTGGTCTTCCTGGCGCTGCACGGCGGCGCCGGCGAGGACGGCACGATCCAGGCGTTGCTCGACCTGGCCGGCAAGACCTACACCGGCTCGGGGATGCTGTCCTCGGCGATGGCGATGGACAAGGCGGTCTCGAAGAAGCTGTTCGAGCACGCCGGCATCCCGACGCCCGCGTGGCGGCTGTACCGCCGCCGCGAGGGCAAGGCGCCCGACGACGCGATGGCGCGTGCGCTCGGGGGCTATCCCCTGGTGGTCAAACCGAACGACGAGGGCTCGACGTTCGGGCTCTCCATCGTCGAGAACGCCGAGGCATTGCAACCCGCGTACGAGGAGGCGCTGCGCTACTCGAACCAGGTGCTGGTCGAGGCGTTCATCCCGGGCCGCGAGCTGACCGTCGCCGTGCTCGGCGAGCAGGCGCTGCCGATCGTCGAGATCCGGCCCAAGGGCGGACTCTACGACTACGAGTCGAAGTACACGGCGGGGAGGAGCGAGTACTTCTGCCCGGCCGACCTCGACGCCGCCAAGACCTCCGAGGTGCAGGAACTGTCGCTCAGGGCCTGCCGCGCGCTCGACACCGCGGACATCGCGCGCGTCGACTTCCGCCTCGCGCCGGACGGCACGCCGTACTGCCTCGAGGTCAACACGATCCCCGGCATGACGCCCACGAGCCTCGTGCCGATGGCGGCGAAGGCGGTCGGCCTGTCGTTCGAGGACGTGTGCGAGCGAGTCGCCGCGCTCGCGCTCGAGCGCGCGGCGAAGGAGCGTCGCCCGGACGCGCCGCGCAACGAGCTCGCATGATTCCCGGCGTGACGAGGAGCTTCCAGACGGTCTGGACGTTCGTGCTCGACCGCGGCTTCCTGCTGCTCGCGGTCGTCGTCGGCTTCCTGCTCGTCCACCAGCTGCTGCTCCTGATCATCCGGCGCATCAAGGCGCTGGTCGTGCGCGGCGCCGGCATCGAGCATCCCGAGGTCAAGAAGCGCGCCGACACGCTGGCCTCGGTGCTCAAGAGCACGAGCACCGTGTTCCTCGCCGGGCTCACCATCTTCTTCATCCTCGAGATCCTGGGCGTCGACGTGCGGCCGCTCGTCGCCGGCGCGGGCATCATCGGAGTCGCACTCGGGTTCGGCGCGCAGACGCTGGTGCGCGACTGCCTGAGCGGCGTCTTCATCCTCGCCGAGCACCAGATCGCCGTCGGCGACCAGGTCATGGTGGCGGGGGTGACGGGCACGGTGGAGAAGGTCAAGGTGCGCGCGCTCACGCTGCGCGACCAGGAAGGGCGCGTCCACTACATCCCGAACGGCGAGATCCGCGTGGTGACGAACCTGTCGCAGGGCGTCGCGCGCTTCCTCGTCGACGTCCCGATTCCCGCGAACGCCGACCAGGCGCTCGCGCTCGCCGCGCTGCTCGACGCCGCGCGCACGTTCGCCGCCGACCCGAAGAACCGCAGCCGCCTGATCGAAGCGCCGGAGGTGCTCGGGTTCGAGCGCCTGGGCGCGGGCCAGAACACGATCCGCCTCGCGGTGCGCGCCCTGCGGCCCGACGGCGCGGTCGCGCGCGAGCTGCGTTACGCGGCGTTGCGCGCGCTCGCCGGCCACGGCATCATCGCGGGCGGCACCACGAGCGAGTCCACCTCCGAATCACACACGGGAGAATCCGCGTCATGAGCCTGCGCCTGTACGACACCCTGACCCGCGAGAAGCGTCCGTTCGAGCCCGTCACCCCCGGCAAGGCGGGCATGTACGTATGCGGGATGACGGTGCAGGACAAGCCGCACGTCGGGCACATCCGCTCCTCGATCGTGGGCGACACGCTCAGGCGCTGGCTCGAGCACCTCGGCTACGACGTCACGTACGTCTACAACTTCACCGACGTCGACGACAAGATCATCGGCCGGGCGAACGAGGAGGGCCTCGCGTTCAAGGACGTTGCCGAGAGGAACATCGCCGCCTACCTCAAGTACGCCGACCTGCACAACGTCAAGCGCGCGTCGGTCTATCCCAAGGCGACCGAGCACATCCCGCAGATGCTCGCGCTGATCGCGCGCCTGGTGGAGAAGGGCTATGCCTATCCCGCCGGCGGCGACGTCTACTACGAGGTCCGGAAGCGCGCCGAGTACGGCAAGCTCTCGGGCCGCAACGTCGACGACATGCGATCGGGCAGCCGCATCGAGGTCGACGAGGCCAAGCGCGACGCGCTCGACTTCGCGCTCTGGAAGGGCGCCAAGCCCGGCGAGCCCGCGTGGGAGACGCCGTACGGGCCGGGCCGGCCCGGCTGGCACATCGAGTGCTCCGCGATGGCGTCGCAGTACCTGGGCAACACGCTCGACATCCACGGTGGCGGCCAGGACCTGATCTTCCCGCACCATGAAAATGAAATCGCGCAGAGCGAGGCCGCCAACGGCGTGCCGTTCGCGCGCTACTGGACGCACAACGGGATGGTCAACCTCGCCGGCGAGAAGATGTCGAAGTCGACCAAGCTCTACTTCCTGATCGAGGACATCGCGAAGGACTTCGAGCCCGAGCTCGTGCGCTTCTACCTCTCCTCGACGCACTATCGCAGCCCGATCGAGTTCGGCGTCGAGCGCCTGGGCGAGGCGCGCGTCGCCTGGCAGCGCATCCGCCAGCCGATGGAGCGCTTCGGCGGCTTCGACGAATCGCCGGCGCCCGCCGCCGGCGCCGCGATGCAGGCCTCGATCGACGAGGCCGAGACGCGTTTCACCGAGGCGATGAACGACGACGCCAACACCGCGCGCGCGATCGGCTACCTCTTCGACCTCGCGCGCGAGGTCAACCGCGCCGGCGAATCGGGCGATGCCGCCCAGGCCAGGGCGGGCGCCCAGGCGCTGCGGAAGCTCGGATCGTGGATCGGGCTCTTCTGGACCGAGGCCGCGGCCGGCGAGTCCGAGTGGCCCCCCGAGGTCCTCGACCTCGTGGCCCGGCGCGAGGCCGCCCGCAAGGGGCGTAACTTCAAGGAAGCAGACGAGTTGCGCGACCGGCTCAAGGAACTCGGCGTGGTCGTCGAGGACGCAGCCCAGGGACCGCGCATCAAGGCGAGTGTGTAGTCGAGGTAACACTCGATCCTGGAAGGGCTTCCGCAGTTCTTAAGGCAAACAAATCTGTTGCCCTGCGCAATGCCGCGGCTCATCCTTGTCGTGCATTTGCAAGCGGCCGCTCCGGGACGATTGCGCCATCCCCGTACCCAACGGAGCCTCGTTCCACCGACGGTCGCAAGCCGAAGCGCGGTTCCATCCGCGAAGGGAGAAGCACATGCCGTTGTACAGAAGGGTGGCTCGAATCGGCCTCGTCGCGTTGCTGCTCAACGCCGGGTTGATTCTGGTCCCCGGTGGGGATCGAATCGGGACCGCGCTCGCGATCAGCGTCGTGTCCGCGGATCCGTCGCGTAGTGATCTGCCCCCGACCGCCGGCGATCCCGACGGTCCGACGGGGGACATCACGCCGCCGACGTCCGGTTCGATCGACGACCCGACCGTTTCGATCAAGCGGCCGGTGACGCGGTTCAGCGTCTGGGCGCGGGTTTCGACCGTGCTCCAGCTCTGGCTCCGCTACTCGTTCGTCCGCTAGGGATCGAACGCCGATACGTCCTGCCCCGCGGGCTCGCCACGTGCGTGCCCGCGGGGACCACCGTCCGTTCCCGAATGGACGCGCCGGTTCAATGCCGGCAGAGGCGAACTTGGCACCTGATGAGCGCAAGCGCATCGAGGATCTCGAGCAGCGCGTAGTCTCGACGAACGAGACGCGCGCCGCCGGATCCGCGCGGGATCTCGAGCTCCTGGCCGACCTGTATTTCGAGGTCGACCATTACGAGCCCGCGCTCGAGACGCTCGAAGCCCTCCTCGTCCACCCGAACGCCGCGCGCCTGTCGGACGCGCGTCGCGCCGCCCTGACCCTCAAGCAGAGCATGATCCTGCGCCGCCAGGGCCGCTTCGCCGAGGCATGGGACCGGCTCGCTCCCTCCGTCTCCGCCGACGCCGGCCTGCCGCGCGCGCTGTCGGCGTCGTGCGCCATCGAGGGCGCGATGCTCCTCTGCCACCTGGCCCGCTACGACGAGGCGCTCGACGTCGCGCGCCGCGGCGTCCAGCTCGCCGAGGCCGAGGGTGACCGCCCGCTGCTCGCGAAGGCGGTCGGCCAGGTCGGCTTCGTCCACCTCCGCCGCGGCGACATGCTGCTCGCCCGCGAGAGCTACGAGGAGGCGCTGCCGCAGTTCCGCCGCCTCGGCGACGAGACGCAGGTCGCGTGGGTGCGCAACAACCTCGGCATCGTGTGCAAGAACCTGTGCGAGTGGGACGCCGCGCGTGTCCACTTCAACGAGGCGATCGCGATCCACCGCCGGCTCGGCCAGCAGGCCCTGCTCGGCAATCGCCTGCAGAACCTGGGGGTCCTGCTCGTCAAGAGCGGCTCGTGGGAGCGCGCGCACGCCGTGCTCGAGGAGGCGCGCCTGTGCTTCTCCCAGGTCGGCGACCGCTGGGGCGCGACGATCAACCTCCTGGCGTTCGGCTGGCTCGACCGCCTGCAGGGCCGCCTCGACGACGCCGAGAAGCGCATCACCGAGGCGCTCGACAAGAGCCTCGCGGAGGGCTTCCTGCGCGAGGAGGCGCTGTCGCGCGAGTTCCTCGGCGACGTCGCGTTCGAGCGCGGCCAGGTCGACCGCGCGGCCGAGGCCTACCGTGCCGCGCTCGCGCTCGGCGAGCGCCAGGCCCCGGCCGGCGACCTCGTGAGCGAGGTGCTGCGCCGCATCGCCGAAGTCGAGATCCTGCGCGGCCGCCTCGACGCCGCCGAGAGCGCGATCGAGCGCGCCGGCCTCGTCTGCCAGCTGCTCGACGACCGCTACGAGACCGCGGTGCTCCAGCGCGTGCGCGGCCAGCTCGCCGCCGCGCAGGGCCGCCGCGAGGACGCCGCGCAGTTCCTGCGCGCCGCCGTGAACCTGTTCGGCGAGATGGGCGAACGATTCGAGCGCGGCAAGTCGCTCACGCTGCTCGCCCGCATCGTCACCGAGCCCGGCGAGCCGCGGAAACTGCTCTATCGCGCGAGCGCCTGCTTCGCCGAGATCGGCGCCGACCGCCAGCTCGCCGAAGTCGAGAAGGAGCTCGCCGCCGCCGATTCCACCGGCGTGCCCGTGGCCGTCCGGTCGCACGGCGAGGGACAGGGGCGCCTGAAGGGCCGGAAGCTCACGAACCCCGGCCTCGTCGGACCCTCGCGCGCGATGGCCCGCGTCGCCGACCTCGTCTCCCGCGCCGCCGGCACCGACCTCTCGGTCATCCTGGTCGGCGAGACCGGCACCGGGAAGGAACTGGTTGCCCGCGGCATCCACGCCCAGAGCCGCCGCGCCGACCGCGCGTTCATCGCGGTCAACTGCGGCGCGCTGCGGCCCGAGCTCGCGCTCTCGCAGCTGTTCGGACACCGCCGCGGCGCCTTCACCGGCGCGCACGCCGACGGCGTCGGCTTCGTCGAGGCGGCCCACACCGGCACGCTCTTCCTCGACGAGATCGGCGAGCTGCCGGCCGACGTCCAGGTCACGCTCCTGCGCTTCCTCGAGTCGGGCGAGTACCTCCGCCTCGGCGAGACCCAGGTGCGCCGCGCCGACGTCCGCATCGTGGGCGCGACCCACGTCGACCTGCGCCGCGCCGTCGCGGAGAAGGCCTTCCGCGCCGACCTGTTCTATCGCCTGCACGAGGTCGAGATCGAGCTGCCTTCCCTGCGCGAGCGCACCGAGGACGTCCTGCCCCTGGCCCGGCACTTCCTGCGCGCCTACGGCGGCGACCCGGCGCCCGCGATCGGCGAGGACACGGCGAAGCTGCTGCTCGGCCACCCGTGGCCCGGCAACGTGCGCGAGCTCGAGAACTGCATCAAGCGCGCGCTCGCGCTCCTGCCGAACATGGGCGACACGCTGCCGGCCGAGGCGCTCAGCGAGTTCTTCGAGCGCATGCCGATGCCGCCGCCGCGCGCGATCTCGTTCGAGGACGGCGACGTCTCGCGCGCGAGCCTCAAGGCGCAGGTGGCCGAAGCCGATCGTCGCGACCTCGTGCGCGCGCTCGACGAGGCGCAGGGCAACAAGAGCCGCGCCGCCGAGCGTCTCGGCGTCTCGCGCAAGACGCTCTACGCGCGCATGCGCCGCCTGGGCCTCGAGGTGGACGAGCCGGCGTAACGTTTCCCGGGCACTTTGGGGAGTCGGCGTAACACCGGCAAAGGATTCAATCACAACGACTTGGCCATCCGATCGGGTGGCCTTCTCGTTTTCCGGGGGAAACACCGGGGTGGCGGCACCCTGAATCCCCAGTTCGTGGGGAAACCCCAATCAACATGTCCACAACACGTTAGGACAAGGGTTGGCATTCCCCCCGACACTTGGCACGTCCATTGCAAATCCCAATGTGCGGGTACGGGTCGCCTCGACCGTAGAAGGCTCCGAGTCACCGGAGAGCCATCCAACCCGCCCAGGTGGGCGCCGACAGGGGGTGAGCGCACCAACCAACCGGTAGTGCCGAAGTGAGCTAGTGACGCAGTTAAAACTTAATACGCCCGGTCAACGAAGAAGGGGTCGGTTTGCGGCGTCATCCCGGTCTGCCGCAGCTGGCCCTGGACGAGAGAGGGTGGGTCGATGGCGGCCGAAGGAGACCTCGAAGGTCGGCTGCTCCGAACCTGCCCTTCTCTCTTGTGTCCCCGATCCTGAGCACCCCCCGGCCGCAACGCGCCCGCTTCAGTCCATCCCCACAATCGTCACTGTGCGATGCCGTCGAACGCTTGTGAAATCCGGCGCAAGATGGTCGCCCGACTCCCGTGTCGGCGCGCTATATTCGGCCCGAGCGCGCCGTTCGGCGTGCCGTCCCGTTTTTCTCCCACGGAGGTTCGATTCCCATGCGACGTGAACGCTGGATCGCGATCCTGTTGATCGCGGGTGCCGTCTCGATCGGCGCGCTTGCGGGTTGCGGTCAGAAGGCCGAGGACAAGGACGACGAGGACATCATGGCGGGCGCCCCGGCGACGACGTCGGCGCCGGCGGGCGACAGTGCGGCCGGCGGCGCGGCGGGCGCGCCGACGCTGGCGATGGGCGAGGAGGTCGTGCAGTCGAAGTGCGTCCTCTGCCACGGGCAGAGCGGCAAGGGCGACGGCCCGGGCGGCGCGGCGCTCAACCCGAAGCCGCGCGACTGGACGAATCACGCCTACATGGGATCGCGCACGAACGACCAGCTCTACGAGGTGATCTACAACGGCAAGGGTTCGATGCCGGCGTGGGGCAAGAGCGGCCAGCTCAACGAGACCCAGATCCGCTCGGCAATCCTCAAGGTGCGCACGTTCGATCCGCAGTTCAAGGGCTAGACAGCAGGCGTCAGGCGCCCCGTCGGCTTCGCGGCCGGCGGGGCGTTTCTGCGTCTAGGGCAGCCACAGGGACTCGAGCCAGCGCCCGAGGCTCGAGTGGCCGGCGCTCCGCATCATCAGGGCGACGTGGCCGTAGCGATGGAGCACGGCCCAACTGCGCAGCGTGACCAGGAGCTCGGGCGTCGCGATGCAGCCGCGGCCCGCGAGCAAGGCGCGCTGCGAGCGCCGATCGCCCGGGGTCACGAAGCAGGAAGCCGCGGCCAGCTCGTAGGTCCAGGGGCCGACGAAGGCGTCCGCGAAGTCGATGAAGCCGGCGAGCCCGCCGTCGTGCACCAGGATGTTGTCCGACGTGAGGTCGGCGTGCAGGAGAACGCTCTCGGCCGGCACGAGCGGCCGAAGGTCCTGCAGGAACGCCTGCAGCTGCGCTTCCAGCGCGTCGTCGCCGCCGCGCTCGCGCTGGTCTTCGAGCAGCCGCGGCCGCCGCTCGGCCAGCAGCTCCTCCTGCGGCGCGTGCATCGCCTCCAGACCGGCCACAGGCAGCGCGGCGAGTCGGGCCATCGCCTCGCCGATGTCGTGCGCGACGCGCTCGCGCGCGACGGCGTCGAGCGCCGGCCACTCCGCGGAAAGCTGGCCGCCCGGAAGCCGGCTCATCACGACGTACGGCCAGCCGGCAACCTCGCCTTGTGCTTCAAGCTGGGGCACCGGCAGTCCCGTGCCGACCAGGCGCTCGAGCATCAGAATCTCGACGTGCGCGTCGGATGGCCACGTCGGGACGAAGAGCTTGATGACCGAGCGCGTCGTGCCCCAGACGATCTGCGTTCCCCGGGCGAACGGGGTGAGCTCGCCGGACGGCAGGCCGTGCCGCTCCGCGATCGCGTGGATGGCGGGACGCTGCGCGTCGATGTCACGACGGAACGGGCGGTAGGCGTCGAGGGGAAGGGTCTCGGGCAGCATCGAGCAAAGCTAGCAGAAGCGCCGCGCCGGGGGGGCGGACCCCGGCGGGCGCGGCTCGGTTTGCCTTACGGCAGCGTGACCGAGCAGTCGTTCAGGGTGACCGTGCCGTTCCGCGCGAGCGCGCGGCCGTGGATGCTCGAGCCCTGGTTGCACTGGATGTTCGACAGCGCGATCAGCGTCCCGCGGAACGCGCAGTTGTTCCCCAGGGTCGCGCTGTTGCCCACCTGCCAGAAGACGTTCTTCGGCTGCGCGCCATTGATGCACACGACGGCCGAGTTGCTGGCGCAGGTCAGCGAGCTGGCGATCTGGAAGACGAAGACGGCGTCCTGGTTGCCGTGGCCGTCGAGCGTGAGGACTCCCGTGATCGCCGACGTGTTCGTGAAGCAGTAGACGCCGGCGCCGAACGTGCGGCCGCCGAGGTCGACGCCGCTGAGCGTCCCGTTGCAGGAGCGCACGACCAGGTCGTTGTAGGCCCCGAGGCAGCCGCTTTGCGCCGAGGAGGAGTGCGCGTCATTGACGTGCTTGTTGCCGTGCGTCGGCTGCCCCGCCGGCAGGCCGTTGACGTTGCCGTTCGGGCTGCAGCCGATGTCGCCGTAAACCGTGGTCGTGCCCGTGCAGTTGACTCCCGATCCCGCGAGCACGGCGTAGGTGTCGCACGCCAGCAGCTGGGGCGGCGCGCCCGCGGGCCCGTAGTTGACCGCGGGACTGACCAACCCGGTGCAGCAGTCGTCGTTGTCGTGGTCGCAACCCGCGAACACGAGCGGCAGGAGGAGCAGGCAGGCGGCGGCGAGGCGCGCGATGTGCTTCCTTTCGAAGTTCATTGCAGTTCTCCTTGGTGGATTCGCGCGCGCTAGCGCTGTGGCCTGAGCACTTCGGGATTGAGGACGCGGAATTCGATCCGGCGATTGGCCGCGCGGCCCTTCGCCGACGTGTTCGAGCCGACGGGGCGTTCCTCGCCGTAGCCGCGAACCGTGAAGTTCGCCAGGTTCGCCTCGGCGCAGTTCGCCTGCAGCCAGTCGTAGACGGCCTGGGCGCGCTGCTCGCTCAGCTCCTGGTTCGCGCGGGCGTCGCCTTCGGCGTCGGTGTGGCCGCCGATCTCGATCGACAGCTCGGGATGCTGCTTGAAGATCGTGCACAGCTCCTCGAGCTCCTCGTGCGAGGAGGAGGAGATGCGCGCGCTGCCGGTCTCGAACTCGATGTCGCGCATGCTGAGCGCGCCCTTGTCGAGCGGCACCGGCGGCGGGGGCGGCGGCGGCGGCGGCGGCGGGGGAGGCGGCGGCGTGAACGTGGGGGGCGGCGGCGGGGGCGGCGGCGGCTCCTCGTAGGTTTCGGACGAGCCGCACGCGACGTTCTCGCCGAAGCCGATGTTGAGGCCGGCGCCGACCACGATGTCGTGCCAGTCCGGCGCGCTCTGGTAGACGTCGCGCACTTCGAGACGCGCGCCGAGCGTGTTCGAGAACTTCACGTTGAGTCCGGCCGCACCCTCGATCGTGCCGAGGTCGAGCGCATCGCCGGCCGACTGCTTGGTGCGCGACCAGCCGCCGCCGAGCGAGACGAAGGGCGTGACGGTGTTGCCGTTCGCCGGGCTCCAGGCGAGGTTCGCCGAGACGTGGCCCCAGTCGTTCCAGTCGCAGCATGTCGTGGCTTCGGAAAAGCCGCCGGCGACCTCGACCAGGAACAGGCAGCTGATCCGTAGATTTGCCCGGCCGCCGAAGTAGCCGGCGTCCGGAAGCTCCTCTCCGGTCAGGTAGTGGCGGTCGTCGTCGAAGAAGGTGCCGCCGGCGAAGGGAACGAGATGGAACTGCTTCTCCTCGAATTCCCCGGCCGTCGCGGCGCGCGCGAGGAGGCATGCCGCGAACGCGGCATGAATCCACCATCGGGTTGGACGCATCGGTCCTCCAGGTCCTCAATACAGGTTGAGCCCGAAGTTCCCGGTGCGTGGGTTGCCGGAATGGATCGGGTGTTGCGGTTCAGTTGTAAAGAAACCGTCTCGTGACCGGGTGGGTTTGCGCAACCGAATTGTGCGAAAGCGGGGGCGTTTGTCGGCACGGACGGAGCGTGGTAGGTTGCGGCGGGAGTTCGGCTGGCGTAGCTCAATTGGTAGAGCATCTCATTTGTAATGAGGCGGTTGGGGGTTCGAGTCCCTTCGCCAGCTCCGTTCCCTCGCCGCCTGCAGCCCTTGCCGCTCGGCTCAGCTTTCCGGAGCCATGTCGCGCCGGGGAAGGCGAACCTCCGCGATCCCGCCTCGAAATCGAGTCGCGCCCGCTGCATCCAAGGAGAGAGGAAAGTCCCCTCGGGCACTGGGAGATCGCGGCTTCGCCTGGAGATCCAATCCGAGGCGAAGTTTCGGCAGTGGATGGCTTTACGGGAGGGGGCCCGATCAGGTACGTTCCCGCGGTCGGTCGTGGGGAGGTGCCCGAGCGGCCAAAGGGAGCAGACTGTAAATCTGCCGGCGTATGCCTACAGAGGTTCAAATCCTCTCCTCCCCACTCCAAAATCTTTCGTTGCAAGCCGTTGAGCGGGAGTAGCTCAGTTGGTAGAGCATCAGCCTTCCAAGCTGAGGGTCGCGGGTTCGAGTCCCGTTTCCCGCTCCAGTTTCTCGTTGGGGCTACGGTTTTTGCCCGTTGACACCCGCAGCGGCGTAGCCTAACTTTCGTCTTTCCAAGGATCTCCTTGGCGACTTTTGCGGGGCAGAAGTCGCCCGGGGGAGCTATGTCTTTGCGCGACGGAATCGCCGCAGCGGGAAGCACCTACCGCGCCTGGACCTCGCACGTAGATCCCTGAACCACTCGCGCTACAAGCCCACGTAGCTCAGTCGGTAGAGCACGTCCTTGGTAAGGACGAGGCCAGCGGTTCAATCCCGCTCGTGGGCTCCAGCGTTTCCGCCTGTGCGTCCGCACGACGCGGTCGGGCAAGGAAGCACAACTCCACGGCCCCGGGTT
>Ga0207650_10002622_pt1 | contig 12444 bp, 10 predicted proteins | sample KBSS63metaG_FD_184325 | JGI IMG/M metagenome (GOLD analysis project Ga0207650, IMG submission 184325) | Switchgrass rhizosphere microbial communities from Kellogg Biological Station, Michigan, USA - KBS S6-3 metaG (SPAdes) (version 2) | ecosystem: Host-associated > Plants > Roots > Rhizosphere...
CCTGCACGACGAGCTCGACCTGGTGCGCGAGGCCGCCAACGCGGCGCAGCTGCGGCGCAACATGCAAAGCCTTGGCCTGGTGCTGGTCCCCGAGATGGTGTGGGAGTTCTGCACCCAGGACGTGATCGTCATGGAGCGCATGGACGGCGTGCCGATCAGCCAGGTGCAGCGGCTGCGCGATGCCGGCGTCGACATCTCCAAGCTGGCGCGCGACGGTGTCACCATCTTCTTCACCCAGGTGTTTCGCGACGGCTTCTTCCACGCCGACATGCACCCGGGAAACATCCAGGTGTCGATCGCGCCCGAGACCTTCGGTCGCTACATCTCGCTCGATTTCGGCATCGTCGGCACGCTCACCGAGTTCGACAAGGACTACCTGGCGCAGAACTTCATCGCCTTCTTCCACCGCGACTACAAGCGCGTCGCCGAGCTCCACGTCGAAAGCGGCTGGGTGCCGCCGGCGACGCGCATCGACGAGCTCGAAGGCGCGATCCGTGCCGTGTGCGAGCCGCAGTTCGACCGGCCGCTCAAGGACATCTCGCTCGGCCAGGTGCTGTTGCGCCTGTTCCAGACCTCGCGTCGCTTCAACGTCGAGATCCAGCCGCAGCTGGTGCTGCTGCAGAAGACCCTCCTCAACGTCGAAGGCCTCGGCCGCGACCTCGATCCCGAGCTCGACCTGTGGAGCACCGCCAAGCCGTTCCTCGAGCGCTGGATGGAGGAGCAGATCGGCTGGCAGGGCCTGGTCGAGCAGATCAAGAAAGAAGCGCCGCGCTACGTCCACCTGCTGCCGCAGCTGCCGCGCCTGCTCCACGGCGCGCTCCAGCCGAGCGCGCCGGCGCAGCAGCGCGCGCTCGAGGCGCTGCTCGTCGAGCAGCGGCGCACCAACCGGCTGCTGTCGGGGCTGATCTACGCCGGGGTCGGCTTTCTCCTCGGCCTCGTCGCGATGCAGATCTTCCTGCGGCTGCACTGAGCTCGGCCGAGCGGCGAGATTTATACTGCCGGGTTGTCCTTTCCGGGGTCCGGCGCCATGCCGATCTACGCCTATCGCTGCACCAACTGCGGCCACGCGCTCGATGTCCTGCGCAAGATTTCCGATCCTGCGCTGACGGACTGTCCGGCGTGCGGCCAGCCGACGCTGGTCAAGCAGGTGACGGCGGCGGGCTTTCAGCTGAAGGGCTCGGGCTGGTACGTCACCGATTTCCGCGGCGACAAGAAGGCAGGTGGCAAGCCGGCCGAGGGCGATGCCGCGAAGGCGGATGGCAAGCCTGACGCCGACGGCGCAGCCGCCAAAGGCGGCGACGGCGCCAAGAACGGCGACACCGTCAAGGCTGGCGAAGGCGGGAAGGGCGAAGGCGCCGGCAAGGTCGAGCCCGCCGCGTCCGCACCGGCCGCAGCGCCGGCTCCCGCTGCCGCAGCGCCAGCGCCTTCGACTCCCGGCAAGACCGGATCGTGAGCCGCGCCCCGCGCCCGGCGTCACCGACCCCGTGAAGAAATACCTCATCGCTGGCCTGCTCGTCTGGCTGCCGCTGGCCGTCACGATCTGGGTCTTGCAGGCCGTCCTCGGCCTGCTCAACGGCGTCTTCGCCTGGTTGCTTGCCGGCTCGGCGGTCGTCCTGCCCACGGGGACCCATGGCTTCATCGAGACGCTGCAGCGGATTCCCGGCCTCGGCGTCGTCGTCATGGTGATCGGCCTGCTGCTCACCGGCGTGCTGGCGACCAACGTCGCCGGCCAGTGGGCGCTGAGCCGCGGCCATCAGCTGCTCAGCCGGATTCCGATCGTCAAGTCGATCTACAACTCGGTGCAGCAGGTCTCGGACACGCTGTTCTCGAGCAGCGGCAACGCCTTCCGCGAGGCGGTGCTGGTGCAGTACCCGCGCGCCGGCTGCTGGACGATCGCCTTCGTCACCGGCAAGCCCGGTGGCGAGGCCGCGATCCATCTGCGCGGCGACTACCTGAGCGTCTACGTGCCGACGACGCCGAACCCGACCTCGGGCTTTTTCCTGATGCTGCCGCGCGGCGACGTGATCGCCCTGGCGATGAGCGTCGACGAGGCGCTCAAGTACGTGATCTCGATGGGCGTGGTCGCGCCGCCCGCGCGCATCGACCCGGCCACGGTCGTGGTGCGAAATCTGCCGGGCTGAGCGCCCGGCACGCGCTCGGCCCGTCGCTGCGACCCCGTAGCCGAAGCGCCACGACCGACGCGCTGCCTCCGCGGCACGCGACAACGACAGAACGATGGAGTGATGCGATGAGAACGACCTATTGCGGCCTGGTGAGCGAAGCGCTCCTCGGCCAGACGGTGACGCTGATGGGCTGGGCGCACCGCCGCCGCGACCATGGCGGCGTGATCTTCATCGACCTGCGCGACCGCGAAGGCCTGCTCCAGTTCGTCTGCGATCCGGATCGGGCAGCGACCTTCGCCATCGCCGAGGAGGTTCGCAACGAGTTCTGCCTGAAGGTGACCGGCACCGTCCGCGCCCGTCCCGCGGGCACCGAAAACGCCAACCTCACGAGCGGCAAGGTCGAGGTGCTCTGCCGGGAGCTCGAGGTCCTCAACGCCAGCGTCACGCCGCCGTTCCAGCTCGACGAGGAGAACCTGTCCGAGACGACCCGGCTCACGCACCGCGTGCTCGACCTGCGCCGGCCGCAGATGCAGCGCAACATGATGCTGCGCTATCGCATGGCGATGGAGGTGCGGCGCTTCCTCGACAGCAACGGCTTCATCGACATCGAGACGCCGATGCTCACCAAGAGCACGCCCGAAGGCGCGCGCGACTACCTCGTGCCGAGCCGCGTCCACGACGGCATGTTCTTCGCCCTGCCGCAGAGCCCGCAGCTGTTCAAGCAGCTGCTGATGGTCGCCGGCTTCGATCGCTACTACCAGATCACCAAGTGCTTCCGCGACGAGGACCTGCGCGCCGACCGCCAGCCCGAGTTCACCCAGATCGACATCGAGACCTCGTTCCTCGACGAGGAAGAGATCCGGACGATGTTCGAGGGAATGATCACGAGCACGGTCAAGCACGCGATCGGCGTCGACCTGCCGGCGTTCCCGGTGATGACCTACCAGGACGCGATGCGCCGCTTCGGCTCCGACAAACCGGATCTGCGCGTCAAGCTCGAGCTCACCGAGCTCACCGACGTGATGGGCGACGTCGACTTCAAGGTCTTTTCGGCGCCGGCCAAGGCCAAGGGCGGGCGGGTCGCGGCGCTGCGCGTTCCCGGCGGCGGCGAGATGAGCCGCGGCGAGATCGACGGCTACACGGAGTTCGTCAAGATCTACGGCGCCAAGGGGCTGGCCTGGATCAAGGTCAACGACGCCGCGAAGGGTCGTGAGGGCCTGCAGTCGCCGGTGGTCAAGAACCTGCACGACGCGGCGCTGGCCGAGGTCCTGAAGCGAACCGGTGCGACCGACGGCGACCTGATCTTTTTCGGCGCCGACAAGGCCAAGGTCGTCGACGACGCGCTCGGCGCCTTGCGCGTCAAGGTCGGCCACAGCGAGTTCGGCAAGGCGCGCGGCCTGGTGCAGGGGCAGTGGGAGCCGCTCTGGGTGGTCGACTTCCCGATGTTCGACTACGACGAGGCCGAGCAGCGCTGGAGCGCCGTGCATCACCCGTTCACCAGCCCGAAGGACGGCCACGAGGATTGGCTTGAAAGCGACCCGGCGCGCTGCATCGCCAAGGCCTACGACGTCGTCCTGAACGGCGTCGAGCTCGGCGGCGGATCGGTCCGGATCCATCGCGAGGAGGTGCAGAGCAAAGTCTTCCGTGCGCTCAAGATCGACGCCGAGGAGGCGCGCGCCAAGTTCGGCTTCCTGCTCGACGCGCTCCAGTACGGTGCGCCGCCGCACGGCGGCATCGCCATCGGCCTCGACCGCTTCGTCATGCTGATGACCGGCGCCGAATCGCTGCGCGACGTGATCGCCTTCCCGAAGACGCAGCGCGCGCAGGACCTGCTCACCAACGCGCCCGGGCCGGTCGACGAGAAGCAGCTGAGAGAGCTGCACATTCGCCTGCGCAATACCCAGGCGACGGGCTGAGACGTTGGACATTCGTCGGCCGTTCAAGATCCCGGAGTCGGTCCTCGTCGTCATCCACAGCGCCGAGCTCGACGTCCTCCTGCTCGAGCGCGCCGACGCGCCCGGCTTCTGGCAAAGCGTCACCGGCTCGAAGGACACGCTGGCCGAATCGCTGGTCGAGACCTGCGTGCGCGAGGTCGGCGAGGAGACCGGCATCGCGATCGGCTCGGCGGCGATTCCCCTGGCCGCGCTGGTCGACTGGCAGCTCGCCAACGTTTACGACATCTATCCGCAATGGCAGCATCGCTATGCTGCCGGCGTGACCCGCAATACCGAGCATGTCTTCGGCCTGTGCGTGCCGCGCGACACGCCGGTGCGTCCGGCGCCGCGCGAGCATCTGCGCTACGACTGGCTCGACTGGCGCGCCGCCGCCGACCGGTGCTTCTCGTCGTCCAACGCCGAGGCGATCCTGCAGCTGCCGCGGCGCGCCGGCCGCGCCTGACCTCGGCGCGCTGTTTGCTCGCGAATCCGGTATGCGCACCGCCCACCCGACGACGACCCAGTACCCGGGCAACGTGCTGCGGGTCGCGACGTACAACATCCACAAGGGCGTGCGCGGTGTCGGCCCGAGGAAGCGGCTCGAGATCCACAACCTGGTTCTCGGCATCGAGGCGCTCGACGCCGACTTCGTGTTCCTGCAGGAAGTGCGGCGGATGAACCGGGCCGAGGCGCGCAAGTTTCCCGACACCCGGTTCGGCTGGCCCAAGGTGCCGCAGGCCGATTACCTCGCGCCCGACGGCTACGAGGCCGCCTACCGGACCAACGCGACGACGCGCGACGGCGAGCACGGCAATGCGCTCCTCTCGCGCTGGCCGCTCGGCGACATCGGCCACCACGACGTCTCCGACCACCGCTTCGAGCAGCGCGGCCTGCTGCACGTGCCCGTCACCTGGAACGGCACCAAGGTGCACGCGATCGTCGCCCACTTCGGGCTGATCCATGCCAGCCGGGTACGCCAGTCGCAGCGTCTCGGCGCGTACATCGAGAAGGAGGTTCCTGCCGACGAGCTGGTGATCGTCGCCGGCGACTTCAACGACTGGGGCGACAAGCTCGATCACCTGATGAGCGATTGCTGCGGCCTCGACAGAGGCGTCGTGCCCGGCGATCCGCCCTCGCGCTTCAACACCTTCCCGTCGCGAATGCCGCTGTTCTCGATGGACCGGATCTACACCCGTGGCTTCCAGTGCCGCTCGACCTCGGTGCCGCGCGGCGTGGCCTGGGCCCGCATGTCCGACCACCTGCCACTGGTGGCCGAGCTCGAGCTGGCCTGAGCCTGGGTGCCATGGCCGAGTCGCGCCGCGCTGCGGACGAACGGGCGCTCCGGCCCGGCCACCGGCTCGAGCTGCTCCGCGGCGGTGCGGCGTACTTCAGCGCGCTCGGCGCAGCGATCGACGCAGCCCGCGCCGAGGTCCTGGTCGAAAGCTACATCTTCGAGTTCCGCGGCGCTCCCGCGGACGTCGCCGCGGCGCTCGAGCGCGCGGCGGCGCGCGGCGTCAAGGTCCGCGTCGCGGTCGACGGCATCGGCACCGACCCGATCCCGGCCGAATGGCAGCGCCGCTGGCAGGCCGCGGGCGTGCAGTGGCGCGTCTTCAACCCGGCGCGCGGCTGGCGCGTGCTGCTGCCGCAGCGATGGCGGCGTCTGCACCGCAAGCTCTCCGTCATCGATGGCCGGGTCTGCTTCTGCGGCGGCATCAACCTGATCGACGACTACCTCGACCCGAACTACGGCAGGCTCGAGCAGCCCCGCTTCGACTTCGCCGTGCGCGCCACTGGGCCGCTGGTCGCCGATGCCCACGAGACGATGACGCGCCTCTGGCTGCGAATGCAGGTCGCGAGCGAAGCGCGCCATTTCGACTTCGCCGGGGCGCTGGCGACAGTGCAGAAGGCAGCCGACGCCGGCACCGATGCCGACGATCCGCACATGGCCGCCGAGGACCTCAGCAATCCGGCCGGAGCGGCGGCGGGACCCGGGCTCCTGGCCGGGCTGGTACTGCGCGACAACGTGCGCTTTCGCAGGCGCATCGAGCACTACTACCGCTACGCGATCGCCCAGGCAAAGAGCGAGATCCTGATCGCCAATGCCTACTTCGTCCCGGGCGTCGCATTGCAACGCGCGCTGCTGCGGGCAGCGCATCGCGGCGTCAAGGTGACGCTGCTGCTGCAGGGCCGCTACGAGTACTTCATGCAGCACCACACCAGCCGGGCCATGTACGGCGTGATGCTCGACGCCGGCATCGAGATCATCGAGTACGCGCCGAGCTTCCTGCACGCCAAGGTCGCGGTGTTCGACGGCACGCAAGGCGCGATGGCGACGGTCGGCTCGTCGAACCTCGATCCGCTCAGCCTCTTGCTCGCGCGCGAGGCGAATATCTTCGTCCGTGACGATGGCTTCGCGAGCGAGCTGCGCGACCACCTGCTCGAGGCGGTGCGCAGCAGCGGAAAGCGGGTCGAGAAGGCAAGCTACAGCAGCCGGCCGTTCATGCACCGAAGCCTCGCCTGGGTTGCCTACAGCGCGATGCGCTTCGCCTTGTTCGCGACCCGCCACCGCTATTGATCGCTGCTCGCGGCATGAGCGAACGCAGCAACGATCTCATCGTCCAGCGCCGCCAAGGCCTCTACTGCCCGGCCGGCGACTTCTACATCGACCCATGGCGGCCGGTCGAGCGTGCCGTCATCACGCACGCCCACGCGGACCATTCGCGCCGCGGCCACGCCCACTACCTCGCCGCGGCGCCGGCCGAAGGCGTGCTGCGCACCCGCCTCGGCGACGAGATCGACCTGCAGACGCTCGCCTATGGCGAGACGATCGACCACTTCGGCGTTCGCCTGAGCCTGCATCCCGCGGGCCATGTCCTCGGTTCGGCGCAGGTGCGGCTCGAGCATGGCGGCCGGGTCTGGGTCGCCTCGGGCGACTACTACGTCGCCGGCGCGAGTGCCGATGCGCGCGAGGACAACCTCACCTGCGCGCCGTTCGAGCCGGTGCGCTGCCATTGCTTCATCACCGAATCGACCTTCGGCCTGCCGATCTACCGCTGGCAGCCGCAGGCCCAGCTGTTCGCAGCCATCGACGACTGGTGGCGCGGCAACGCCGCCGCCGGCCGCGCCAGCCTGCTGATGGGCTACAGCTTCGGCAAGGCGCAACGCATCCTGATGGGCGTCGACGCATCGATCGGGCCGCTGATCGTTCACGGCGCGGTCGAGCCGCTCAACCGCGCCTATCGCGCCGCCGGCGTTGCCATCCCATCGACGCAGCTGGTCACCGAGATCGCCGACAAGGCGCTGATCCGGCGCGCCCTCGTCGTCGCGCCGCCGTCGGTCCAGGGCTCGCCCTGGACACGCCGCTTCGGCGACTACAGCGATGCCTTCGCGAGCGGCTGGATGCAGCTGCGCGGGGCGCGCCGGCGGCGCTCGGTCGATCGCGGCTTCGTCCTCTCCGACCACGCCGACTGGCCCGGCCTGCAGCGCGCGATCGGCGCGACTGGCGCCGAGCGCGTCATCGTCACTCACGGCTACGAAGCGGTGATGGTGCGCTGGCTCGAAGACCAGGGCCTGGAAGCGAGCTCGTTCACGACCGAATACGGCCTCGAGGACGACGAGCTTCCAGGCGCCGTCGGCGACGCGGCCGCGGCGTCGGAGCGCGCCGCGGAGCAGGTCGCGGCGACGGTTTCCGATGCGGCGGTCGGTCGGGTGGTCATCGCGGCGGAGGAAGAGCCGCGGGTCGACGACGCCGGCACATGAAGCTCTTTTCGCGCCTCTTCAGCGAGCTCGATCGCAGCACGGCGACGCTCGCCAAGGTCGAGGCGCTGAAGCGCTACTTCGCCGCTGCCGCACCGCGTGACGCGGCCTGGGCGGTGTATTTCCTGGCCGGCGGCAAGCCGCGACAGGTCGTGCCGAGCAGTGTCCTGTGGGCGAGCGCGTGTCGCGGCGCCGGCATCGACGACTGGCTGTTCGACGCCTGCTACCAGGCGGTCGGCGATCTGGCCGAAACGGTCGCCCATGTGCTGCCGCCGGCATCGCGGACGAGCGACGTCGGCCTCGCCGTATGGGTCGAGGAGCGCCTGTTGCCGCTGCGCGGCCTGGCTCCCGAAGAGCAGGCCGAGCGCGTCGCTACGTACTGGGACGAGCTCGACACCGCCGGCCGTTTCCTCCTCAACAAGCTGATCGGCGGCGGCTTTCGCGTCGGCGTCAGCAAGCTACTGGTGCAGCGCGCGCTCGCCGAGGGCGCCGGGATCGACGCCATGCTGGTCGCCCAACGCATGATGGGCTACACCGACGCCCGCACCGTGCCGAGCGCCGCGCGCTACATGCAGCTCACCGCGTCGGGCACGGCAGGCCCGCTCGACATCGGCCAGCCGTACCCGTTCTTCCTCGCCCACCAACTCGAGCTCGGCGTCGAGCAGATCGAAGCGCGGCTCGCCGCGCCTGCCGATTGGCAGGTCGAATGGAAGTACGACGGCATCCGCGCCCAGATCGTCAAGCGAGCGAGCCAGGCATGGATCTGGTCGCGCGGCGAGGAGCTCGTCACCGAGCGTTTCCCCGAAGTCGCCGCACAGGCGCAGCACCTGCCCGATGGCACCGTGCTTGACGGCGAGCTCGTCGTCTGGAAGGACGACGCTGTGCGGCCCTTTGCGCTGCTTCAGCAGCGCATCGGCCGCAAGACGCTCGGCAGGAAGTTGCTCGACGACGTGCCGGTCGCGTTCATTGCCTACGACGTGCTGGAGGTCGGCGGCGTCGACGTGCGCGAGCGGCCGCAGCGCGAGCGCCGCGAGCTGCTCGAGCGCATCGTCGCCGGCCATCCCGGACTGCGCTTGTCGCCGATCGAGGCGTGCGAGTCGTGGGCCGGCTTCGCGGCGCTGCGCGCCGAGGCGCGCGGCCGCGGCGTCGAGGGCCTGATGCTCAAGCACCGCGAGGCACGCTACGGCACCGGACGCAGGAAGCAGGACGATCTCGCCGGCGGCACCTGGTGGAAATGGAAGATCGATCCGCTCTCGGTCGACTGCGTGCTCATCTACGCTCAGGCCGGCCACGGGCGCCGGGCGAGCGTCTACACCGACTACACCTTCGCGGTCTGGAATCGCCGACCCGCCGACGCCGCAGAGGCCGAGGCCGTCGTCGACCAGATCGCGGCGCGCAGCCCCGCCGCGCCGGGTGCGCTCCAGCTCGTTCCCTTCGCGAAGGCGTATTCCGGCCTGACCGACGAGGAGTTCCGTCGCATCGACCGCATCATTCGTCGCGACACGATCGAGAAGTTCGGCCCGGTGCGAAGCGTCAGGCCGAGCCTCGTGTTCGAGCTCGGCTTCGAAGGGATCAACCGCAGCGGGCGTCACAAGAGCGGCATCGCCGTGCGCTTCCCGCGCATGCTCAGGATCCGCGATGACAAGCCGCTGTGGGAGGCCGATTCGCTCGTCGAGCTCGAGACGTTGCTGGCGCTGACGAGCCCGGCCAAGGCGACGCTCGCGACAGACGCCTAGCGCGCAGCACCTGGCCGTCGGTCCGTTCGCCCTGGCGCTGCTCTAGACAGCGCACCAGCTGCGCGCACGACCCGTAACGGCGTGGCAGCTCGTCCTGGTCGGGCCTGCGCCAACCCCGATCCGGGGTCATCGAGGAGACGGTCTCCGCTGGCGTCGGGCACACTGCAACCGTGAGCGGCGACCCTCTACGACTCCACGTCCCCGAGCCGACCGGTCGTCCAGGGCAGGGCACCGACTTCTCGTACCTGCGCCTCGCCGCCGCCGGCGCGGTGCCTCGCCCTCCGGTCGACGTCGCGCCGCTGGAGACGAGCGACCTCGCGCACACGCTGCTGCGCGTGCTCGACGACGACGGCCGCGCCTGCGGGCCGTGGGCGCCGCAGATCGCCCCCGAGCGGCTGCGCGCGGGCCTGGGCGCGATGATGAAGACGCGCGCCTTCGATGCCCGGATGCTGATCGCGCAGCGCCAGAAGAAGATCTCGTTCTACATGCAGTGCCTCGGCGAGGAGGCCGTCGCGGTCGCGCATTCGTTCGCGCTCGAGCCCGGCGACATGAACTTCCCGACCTACCGCCAGCAGGGCTTGCTGCTCGCGCGCGACGACGTCTCGATGGTCGAGCTGATGTGCCAGCTGCTCAGCAACCAGCGCGATCCGCTCAAGGGGCGCCAGCTGCCGGTGATGTACTCGTACAAGCGCGCCGGCTTCTTCACCATCTCGGGCAACCTCGCGACCCAGTACATCCAGGCGGTCGGCTGGGCGATGGCGTCGGCGATCAAGGGCGACACGCGCATCGCCTCGGCCTGGATCGGCGACGGCGCGACCGCGGAGTCCGACTTCCACACCGCGCTCACCTTCGCCCATGTCTACCGCGCGCCGGTGATTCTCAACGTCGTCAACAACCAGTGGGCGATCTCGACCTTCCAGTCGATCGCCGGCGGCGAGGCGACCACCTTCGCGGCGCGCGGCGTCGGCTGCGGCATCGCCTCGCTGCGCGTCGACGGCAACGACTTTCTCGCCGTCTACGCGGCGAGCGCCTGGGCCGCCGAGCGCGCGCGCTCGAACCTCGGGCCGACGCTGATCGAGTGGGTCACCTACCGTGCCGGCGCCCACTCGACCTCGGACGACCCGTCGAAGTACCGCCCCGGCGACGACGCGCAGCACTACCCGCTCGGCGACCCGATCGCGCGCCTGAAGAAGCATCTGATCGGCCTCGGCATCTGGTCGGACGAGGAGCACGAACAGACGGCCAAGGCGCTCGACGCCGAGGTCAGCGCCGCGCTCAAGGAGGCGACCCAGTACGGCTCGCTGCTCGACGGCCATGCGCCGCCGCTGGCGACGATGTTCGAGGACGTCTACCAGGACATGCCGGCGCACCTGCGCGAGCAGATGCGCCAGGCCGCGGAAGGCTGACACCGTGGCCGCGATGACCATGATCCAGGCGCTGCGCTCGGCGATGGACGTGATGCTCGGGCGCGACGACAACGTCGTCGTGTACGGCCAGGACGTCGGCTACTTCGGCGGCGTGTTCCGCTGCACCGACGGCCTGCAGGCCAAGTACGGCAAGACGCGGGTCTTCGATGCACCGATCTCCGAGGGCGGCATCGTCGGCTCGGCGATCGGCATGGCGGCGTACGGCCTGAGGCCGGTGGTCGAGGTCCAGTTCGCGGATTACTTCTATCCGGCATCGGACCAGATCGTCTCGGAGGCGGCGCGGCTGCGCTATCGCTCGGCGGGCGACTTCACCGCGCCGATCACGATCCGGATGCCGTGCGGCGGCGGCATCTACGGTGGCCAGACGCACAGCCAGAGCCCGGAGTCGCTGTTTACCCACGTGTGCGGCATCCGCACCGTGATGCCGAGCAATCCGTACGACGCCAAGGGCCTGCTGATCGCCTCGATCGAGAACGACGATCCGGTCATCTTCCTCGAGCCGAAGCGGCTCTACAACGGCCCGTTCGACGGCCACCACGGCAAGCCGGTCGTGCCGTGGGCGGCGCACCCGATGGGCGAGGTGCCCGAGGGCCACTACAGCGTGCCGCTGGAATCGGCGACGGTCTTTCGCGCCGGCACCGACGTCACCGTGCTGACCTACGGCACGATGGTCTTCGTGTGCGAGGCGGCGGCCAAAGCGAGCGGCGTCGACGCCGAGATCGTCGACCTGAGGAGTCTCTGGCCGCTCGACCTGCCGACGCTCGTCGCCTCGGTGAAGAAGACCGGCCGCTGCGTCGTCGTCCACGAGGCGACGCGTACCAGCGGCTTCGGCGCCGAGCTGGTCGCGCTGATGCAGGAGCACTGCTTCTATCACCTCGAAGCGCCGATCGAGCGCGTCACCGGCTGGGACACGCCGTATCCGCACGCGCTGGAGTGGGCGTACTTCCCTGGCCCCGACCGGGTCGCGGCGGCGTTGAAGCGCGTGATGGAACCCTGAGCACCGACATGGCCGCGCACGTGATCCGTGTCCCCGACCTCGGCGAGGGCATCGCCGAGGTCGAGCTGGTCGTCTGGCACGTCGCGCCGGGCGACCCCGTCGTCGAGGACCAGGCACTCGCCGACGTCATGACCGACAAGGCCTCGGTCGAGATTCCTTCTCCCGTCGCCGGCCGGGTGCTGGCGCTGGGCGGAGAGGTCGGGCAGATGCTGGCGGTGGGATCCGAGCTGATCTCGATCGAGGTCGCGGACGAGCCGGCACGGGCGATGCAGCCGCGACCGGATGCCTCGGCGAATCCACCCGCGTCCTCGGCGGCTGCGCCGTCGACACCGGCTGCGCCAGCCGCGCCAGCATCGCCAGCATCGCCAGCATCGCCAGCATCGCCAGCGGCGGCACCGGCGCGATCGCCGACGCCATCGCCAGCGCCGGCAGCGACGACGGCAGCGCGCCCCGCGCCCGGACAGCGACCGA
>Ga0207650_10002623_pt1 | contig 12440 bp, 5 predicted proteins | sample KBSS63metaG_FD_184325 | JGI IMG/M metagenome (GOLD analysis project Ga0207650, IMG submission 184325) | Switchgrass rhizosphere microbial communities from Kellogg Biological Station, Michigan, USA - KBS S6-3 metaG (SPAdes) (version 2) | ecosystem: Host-associated > Plants > Roots > Rhizosphere >...
CGTTTCTGCGGCTCCATCTATCCCGGGAATCCGGAGCCGCAGAAACGAGCGGTAGCTTCGTGGTGTGCGATACCGGGCGTCGAAGTTATCTCGCTCAACTCGGCGGCTGAGTTGCCGCAGCTGCAACAAGAAGGCTACGACTCGGGCGTGCGATTTCTCGAGGCGCGCCGCGACGGCCGGGAGATTGCCGGTAAGCCTTTCGTCCGCGTTTACGACGCTATCGAGACCGGCCTGGCCAGCGGCGCAGCGATGGTGGGCATTATCAACTCAGACGTGATGCTTCGTGTCTCGTCGGGATTTGTCGAACAGCTCTGGCCGCAAGTCGACGGTGGCATGGTCTTCGGATCGCGAATGGACATCCCGGACGCCGACGCGTCTACCGGACAAGTTTATTACTGGGGCTTTGACTACTTCTTTATGGACCGGGCGTCGCTCGACTGCATTGAAGACGGGCCGTTCTTCCTGGGCGTGCCCTGGTGGGACTACTGGCTGCCGATTTCCTTCATCATCGCCGATCGAAAAATTGCGAAAGTTGCTACGCCAATCGGATTTCATGTTTCGCACGCGGCGCGTTGGGACCCGAAGCTTTACGAAAAGATAGGCGCCTACTACGGCGAGTTCATTCGCAGAAACTTCGCCAAGCGCGGTTGGTCGGCCATGGCCGGCCCGCGACCTGGCGATCCCTATTGGGGCGTGGGGACTTTGAAGCGGCTCGAGTACTGCGAACCCGTGCACATCGGCAATGGGTATCAGAACCGGGAGCGTTAGCGACCGGCCCTGCAGTTAACGAAAGATATTGACGTTCGATTGAATCGTTGGCCGGTCGCTACCGCTCCCGGTTCTGATGTAAGCGCATTGAATTGTAAACAAGTGAAGACTGAACTCATAAAACAAGTTTGCGTCGGCATTCACTGTCACGAGCAACCGGAACAGTTGCACGCGACCCTTGAGAGTGTGCGTCGCACTGCGAACGTCAAAATGATCCTCTTGCCGGACGGGCCCGACCCGCGCATGTGGCAAACGTTGCGCAGGTTGAACGATATTCCCCAGTACGACACCGAAAAGCCAACCGGAACAGCCGCGTGCTTCAACCGCCTGGCCGCAGTCAGTGCAGCGGATGTCATTGTCTTGCTGGAAAGCGGCGCGCAAGTTGGTCCCGGTTGGCTGGAACATTTGCTGGCGGCGTTGGCAGCCGACGCGCGCAACGGCCTGGCTGGGCCGTCAACCAACAGCTCGTGGAATGATCAGGGCGTTTTCTCGCAGGCTGGAGGCAGCCGGCAGGAAATCGAGCGAACCGCCGCCGAGGCTGCCGTGAAATTCGGAAGCGAAGTGCGCACGCTCGAACCGCTCTACAGCCTGGCGGAGTTTTGTTACGTCGTGCGTCGAGAAGTGATCGACGCGGTAGGAGCCGCGGACGAAAGTTACGGGCTCGGTCCATGTTGGGAAATGGACTACAACATTCGCGCGGCCCGTGCGGGCTGGCGCGGCGTCTGGGCTTGCAGCGCCTATGTACATCGCGCGCCGTTCACCGTGCGGCGGCGCAAGGAAGAAGCGCGCAACTTCGAGGCGAGCAAGCATCGGTATCAGGACAAGTTTTGCGGGGGGCGTCTAAGCGGCCGGAAGACTGACTATCGCGAACACTGTCGCGGCGATGCGTGTCCTAATTTTGCTCCCTCGTCGTTGATCGAACTGAAGCGATCTTTTGTCGCAGTCGCAAGCCAGCCGCAATCAGCTCCTGCTGTCGCCGCCGAGATTACCTCGCCCATCACCGTCGCTGCCGATCCGCTGGTCAGTTGCATCATGCCGACCGGCAACCGCCGCAGCTTTGTGCCGCAGGCGATTCGCTGTTTTTTGCGTCAGGATTATCCAAACCTTGAGCTCCTGGTGATCGACGATGGCGCGCAGTCCATACGCGACTGCGTGCCGGAGAGCGAGCGCATTCGCTACCTGCGGCTCAATCAAAAGATGACGCTCGGCGCCAAACGTAATTTTGCCTGCGAGCAGGCGCGCGGCGAAATCATTGTCCACTGGGACGACGATGATTGGTATGCGCCGCGCCGCGTGAGCACGCAAGTCAGCGCGCTAACCTCGGGTGGCGCGGATGTGTGCGGCAGTAGTCAACTTTCTTTTTATGACCCGGCAAGCGGGCAGGCGTGGGAATATCGCTATGCCGCTCCCGGTGCGGCGTGGGTTGCGGGCAGCACGCTGGCGTATCGCAAAAGTATTTGGCAGCGAAACAAGTTTCAGAATATTCAAGTCGGCGAAGACTCACGCTTTGTTTGGAACAGTCCGAACAAAAATATTTGCGACTTGCGCGATGCGAGGCTGTGCGTCGCCATGGTCCATTCGGGCAACACCAGCCGCAAGGATACGCGCGGAGTTTACTGGCACGCGCAAGCGAGCGAAAACGTGCAGTCGTTGCTGGGCGACGACCTGCACTTCTATCGATCGCCTGACGCGGCGCGCACCAACTGGCCGCTCGTTTCCTGCATCATGCCGACTTTCAACCGCCGGGCGTTTGTGCCGCTGGCGTTGGAATACTTTCTGCGCCAGGACTATCCGAACCGCGAGCTGATCATTGTTGACGATGGGGATGACGGCATCGGCGATCTCACGCAAAACCTGCCCAACGTTCGTTACCACCGCTTGCGCGGACGAAAGTCGATCGGCGCCAAACGCAACTTTGCCTGCCAGCAGGCGCGCGGTGAATTCATTGCGCACTGGGACGACGATGACTGGTACTCGTCTGACCGCCTTCGTTACCAGGTGATGCCGCTGATCGCCGGCGACGCCGATATCACCGGTCTGGAAAACGCCTACGTGCTACAACTACCGGCCGGCGACTTTTGGACCACGAAGCCGCGGCTTCACGAACAACTATTCGTTGGTAATGTTCACGGCGGGACTCTCGTCTATCGCAAGCATCTGTTGGCGGAAGGATTGCGGTATCCGGAAGTCAACCTGGCGGAAGATGCTTACCTCATTCGTTATGCAACTCGACGCGGCAAGCGTTTGTTGCGCCTCGCAAACCCCGGTGTGTTCATCTACATTCGCCACGGCACGAACGCCTGGCGTGAATTCGCGCCGGGACGCTTCTTGAATCCGGCCGGCTGGCAGCGCATCGAGCCGCCGGCGATCCTGCCAATTCCGATCCTTGACGCTTACAAACACGCTGCTGCCAGTGTCGGTAAGAAATAGGCCGCGGATTTACGCGGATGAAACGCGGATCTGAAAAAGAAAAAGCCAGTCTGAAAAAGAAAAAGCGGATCTGAAAGGAGAAAGCAGGCTATTGTCTGCCTTATCAATTCAGATCCGCGCCCATCCGCGAAAATCCGCGGCAAAACTTTTCTAACCTACACCTTGTTGCGGGAACGGGAACGCAGCTTCGAGCGGCATTGAGGCGTCGACATATTGTCTCAGCCTGATCGCCGACGCCGCGTAGCCCCAGTTGATCAATCTCTCCTGCGCTGCCTGGTCCAACTTCTGCAGTCTCGTTTCGATGTTTGCGAGCGCCTCGGTTTTGCTGAAGGGAACATCGAGCGGCTTGACGACTTGCTCTGCGTCCAGGTTTTCACTGATTGACCAATACGCTCCCTTTCGCAGTCCCTGCTCGTAAGCGCCGACAATTTGGCGCTTGCGCAGACTTCTCACCTGGTTATCAATTATGAAGAGGATACGCATGGTATGTCTGGCCCAGTCGCGCTTCGGGTCGGCGTCCGCTCCGAAGCGACCGCCGGCATCACTCACCAGAATTGTCCGGTACCTTTTCCACGCAGTCTCCAGACCCAGGTTGTCGTACACGCCCCCGTCTGTAAGTATAACTTGGGTGCGGAACTCGTTCCCTTGCAGATTAGTTCCGCTGTCCGGCGTGAAATCGTTGGGATCGAGATTGAGTTCGACCGGAGAGAGCAACGGCGGGAATGCAGAAGAAGCCGCTACTACAACTGCCAGCTCAACTCGCGGATTCTTGACTTCACCGACGCGGTAGTCGCGCATGTAAGGTTTCATAAAACGCCATAACACTCCTGACTGCACATTCGTGGCGTTGAAGACAAAACGAGGAGATTTGCCGGGCACTTCATCAACAATGTCCTGCAGCGTCTTGTCGCCGAAAAGATTTTTGCGGTAAGCCTCAGCAATCCTTTCGCCGATGCTGCCAAACCATAACGACCCAGCCATAACTGAAGATACGTCGATGGTCCGAAGGGCCAGGTCAGTAATTGGTTTTACGATAACGGTCTTAAAATTCGTGGCAACGTCGTTTTCAAATTCGAGGTTTCTCCAGTTCAAAGCCAAGACGCCGGCGGTAATCGACCCACCGGAAACACTCGAGATACGGTTTAGCTTCGGCAACATGCCGACCTCGTTTAGCCGCCATAACACTCCCGTATGAAACAACATTGCCCGGTAACCACCGCCTGACAAACATAAAGCAATGCCTTCTTCCAGCTTTTCCGTTTCGCCGTCGAGGTATTGAACTGGCTCGCAAGCCGGCTGAGGTGATGCGGGAGTGCTCGGAACAGCGTCGGGATTTTCGATGGGACTAGACATCGCTTCCTCCATAGACTCCTGTAAGTGGTTATGCCCGGTTTAAGTTCTACTGTTAATGACTCTCCGAAGGGAAACCTTTCGCCAGCTTAGCTACTCTTACACAACATTTTGGCCGCGGATTTGCGCAGATCAACGCAGATCTGAAACGATAGCGGACCGTCGTCTGCCTTATCGAGTTGTGATCCGCGTTCATCCGCGAAAATCCGCGGCTAATTACTTACGGAATGGTGCGGTCGAGGCCGATGAGCAGGGAATCAAAACGCGGATCCGATCGCAGCGCTTCCAGACGCGGGTCGACGCGCACGAAGGTGAAGCCGACCGCGTGTTCACGCTCGGCGAGCTGCAGCCAGTGGAAAGCCTGGTCGCGATCACCGAGCAGGCTGTAGATAATCGCGATTTCGTAAGCCGAGACCCATTGCTCCGCGCGGCGCTTCACAATCTCTTCTAAAATTACGCGCGCTTCATCTTTCCGGCCGATGGAGGCGTAGACGTGCGCGCGTTTCAGGTTGGTCGTCGGCGTGTCGCCCGCGAAAACGCGTTCCTGCTCGAAAGCGTTCAGCGCTTCGTTCTGCATCCCTTTTTTCTCATACGACCAACGCAGCACGGTGTGAGCGGAGACTGCGCCCGAATCCAATTCCAGCGCTTTCAGACTTTGCCTGATCGCCTCGTCGTACCTGCCCGCGAGAAAAAGTACGTTTGCGACAGCGGTAGCCAGCACCGGCGACTGCGGCGAAATTTGCCGCGCCCGCTCAATCTCGGCGAAGGCTTCATGGTGCCGGCCCATGGCCGACAAACTAAACGCGTACCAGCGGTGGGCGACCTGAATACCGGGCTTCAACATGATCGCTTTTCTTAGTTCGCGTTCCGCGTCGTCCCAATCGCGATCGTGATGCAGCCTCACGAAGCCGAGTGAAGCGTGGGCTTCGGCGAGATTCGGATCAGCCTCAACGGCGCGAATTGCGGACTGCTTGGCCTCTTCCCACGCGCCTGGCGGCGGCGGCTCGACGTACCAATTCAGCAGCGCATAACAGTCGGCCAGCTCCGAATGCGCGAGCGCAAATTCCGGATCGAGCTCGACGGCGCGCTTCAGTCGTTCGATCGCTTGTCGCATTCCTTCGGCGGTGCGTCGAGTGGCGTAGTAACGGCCTGCGGTGTAAAGCTGTCGCGCTTCCTCGTTGGCACTGTCCAACGTTTGCGGGGCGGGACTGGGCACCGGCGAAGTTATCGCGGTGCGTTCCGTCGAGCGCAACGGCGGAAGCGAAGCGGGCGCGCGCGATTTCATCTCAACGCCGACAGCCGCCGGATTTTTTGTCTTCGCGAGAATTTCGGCGAACGCGGGTTCAGCTCGCAGCGGATCAAGTTGCGGCTCAACCGCCAGCCACGCCAGCCAGCCTTCATTGATCGCCGATGCTTTCTTCAGCTCTGCCAGCGCTTCCGAGTGCTCACCAAGAAAAACGTAAATCAAGGCACGTTGATAAGGCGACGTGTAATCTGTCGACGACATTTCGTCGAGGCGTTTTAGCGCCGCTCTCGCATCGTCAACGCGTCCGGCGGAGGCGTACGCTGCCCCGAGCACCGCTACGTAAAACTGGCCGCCACTCGAAAGGCGTAGCGCTTTTTCCGCCGTCTCCACTGCTTGCGCGCCTCTGCCAACCTGACGCAGGGCCCAGGAGTAGGTGGCTAACCCGTATGCCAAATCTGGCGCGATAGCCAGCATGCTTTCATACGTTGCCAGCGCTTCGTCATAACGCCGCGCCTGGTAATAAGCCCAACCGAGACTCTGAACAATACTGGGCGATAGCGGATCCAATTCGCGTGCGCGCAACATCTCCCGGATCGCATCATCGAAACGGCTGGTCATGATGAGATGGAAGCCATACCAGTTGTGACCAGTGGCGTAGTTGGGATTGAGGTTGATTGCCAGCCGATGCTGGCCTTCGGCAACACCCCAGTCGAAATCGTGGCAGACGGTGGCAAAACCGAGGGCACTATAAGCTTCAGCCGAAGTGGCATCCATCTCAATAGCCTTGGTGGCAGCGGCTTTGGCGGCTGCGGAAGTTTCCGCAAACGGGCGAATGCCGAACACGCCGAGCCAGTTGTAGTAGTCAGCGATGCCGGTGTAGGCGAGCGCGTAGCGCGGGTCAAGCTCGATCGCGTGGTTGTAACACTCGAGGGCTTTCGCGAGTCCTGATTCGGTATAACTATTCCAATAGAAGCGCCCGCGCAGATACGACTCAAAAGCCTGGGCGCTCTCCGTGCCGCGCTTATGCAATTGACGCTGCTCGTCGCCGGTGAGTTGCGGCAGCAGGGCTGTCGCTACCTGTTCAGAGATCGAATCTTCAATCTGCAGCACGTCAGTTGAGTCTTCATCAAACTGCTGGGACCAGCGCTCTTCGCCGGCGGAGACATTCAAGAGCCGCGCCGTAACCTGGATGCGATCGCCCACGCGCTGCAGGCTGCCTTCGACGATGTAGTTCACGCTAAGGTCGCGGCCCGCAATTAACGCATCGATTCCGGCGCCGCGATAACGGAGCACGCTGCTGGTCGGACGAACGATCAATCGCTGGACGTTGCTGAGTCGCGTGATTAGCGCATCGGTTAGACCAATCCCCAGGTATTCGTCTCCCGTGTTCTCCAGCGCCGCACTCATGATCTTGAAAGGCAGGACGGCGATCGATTCTTCACCTGACAGCGAGCGCGCCGGCAGCGTCGGCAGGGCGCCGAGCCGGTGGTTGAGTTTGCGCAGCAGATCGTTGAACCGGGGATGACCGTGCAAGACGTCCAACTCCGGATCGACGGCCATCCAAAGCAATTTCGCGTCGTGGATTTCGTGGGCCTTCTCCAGCAGGTCGAGCGCTTCCTCAACCCTTCCCAAGCCGCAGTTAATCAGGGCCAGGTGATACGGAGAAATGTGGCGGCGCACTGCAATCGATTTCATCTCCGCCAACACCGCTTCGGCGGCTTCCGTGTTACCGGCCAGCGCGTTTGCCGCCCCCAGCCGGCCGAGCGTGTTAGAAGCTTTGCCCATCGCTTCGACGCATTTTTTAGCATTCGCAATCGCTTCTTCATGACGACCCATACGGCTCAGCAGAAAACTCGAGGCGTAAAGCATCATCAGGTTATTCGGTTCGGCTGCAAGCGTCGTTTCACACGCCGTCCATGCTTCTTCAAAACGCCGCGCGTGATACAAACACCAAACGACCGTGAAACGCGAAATGATGGCGAGCGGATCGAGATCGCGAGCGAGTTGAGCTTCATAGATCGACTCAGTGAAACGCCCTTCCATGGCCAGCTGCAGCGAGTAGTAGATGCGCGCGGCTGAATAATTCGGGTTGAGATCAATCGCGTGAAGCAGTTGTCCTTCGGCGCTGGCCCAGGCGAAATCGCGGCAAAGTATTGCCTGGCCCACGGCGGCATATCCTTCAGCGAGGGTCGGATCGAGCGCAACCGCTTTTGAGCCCGCTTCATACGCAGCGGCGGAACACTCGGCAAACGGCAGGACAGTGAAACTGCCGAGCCAGTTGTAGTACGACGCAATACCAGCGTAGGCGAGCGCATAGTTCGGATCGAGCGCAATCGCCTGGTGATAACAAACAATCGCGCGCGCGAAGCCGTCTTCAGTAAACGTGTTCCAGTAGAAGCGGCCGCGCAGGTAAGCCTCGTGAGCTTGGGCGTTGTTCGTGCCTCGCTTGGCGAGGCGCACGCGCTCGTCGCCGGTCAGGTGCGGGATTATCGCCTCGGCCACGTTCGATGAGATGGCGTCTTCGAGGCTGAGCACGTCAGTAAACTTTTCGTCGAACTGGCCCGCCCATTGAGCCGTGCCATCGATCACACTGAGCAACTGAATGGTGACCCGGATGCGCTCCTCGACTCGCCGGACGCGGCCATCTAACACAAAAGCAACGCCGAGCTCGCGGCCGGCGACAATCGGATCGTAGTCGCCGCCATAACGCAGCACGCTGTTTGTCGGCCGAACTGCAAAGCGGCGGACCGCGCTCAGTCGAGTTATGAGGGCGTCAGCCAGTCCGGTGCCAAGATAGTTTGGACCGGAGTCGCCGCCGTTTTGCAGGTCCAGGAGTTTCAACGGCAACACTGCGAGGGAGTTTTCCGTCGAGATTGGTTGCGGTTTGCGCGTGGGCCGGTTGAGCGGAGTTTCCGGCAGCACGGAAATCGGCGTGCCCGCGAGGTAGCGCGCGATGTCTTCGCGCAATTGCTCCGCGGTTTGATAGCGCCACTCCGGTTCCTTTCGGAGCGCGCGCATCACGATGTTGTCGAGCGCGCCGGAAAGATCGCGGCGCAGGGAATCGCCGGTGCCGCTGCGCGTCGAATAGAGTTGTTTGAGCGTGGTTACCTCGTCGCCGGCGACGACAAACTTGGGCAACAAATCTTCCGGGCGAGTGATGATGAAGCTCGGCGGCGCCGGCGCCTCTTCACAAATAACTCGCGCCATCTCGTGTGGCGCGCGATTGCTGAGACGATAGGGCCGGTGACCGGTCAACAACTCGTAAAGCAAAACGCCGAGCGAATAGACGTCGGTGGTTGGCGAAGTGGCGCCGCCCTGCACTTGCTCCGGCGAAGCGTATTCCGGCGTCATCAGACGCATGGCCGTCGCGGTCGGATCGTGCGTGATGTCGCCCACGAGTCCCGGGTCGAGCAGCTTGGCGATGCCGAAGTCGAGCAGCTTCGGAATGCCTTCGGAAGTTACGAGCACGTTCGACGGTTTGATGTCGCGATGAACCACCTGCTTCTGATGCGCATAGTGCAGCGCGTCGCAGATTGACATGAAGAGGATGAGCCGCTCGCCGATGGTTAGTTGGTGCGTGTCGCAGTAATTGTAAAGCGGCTGCCCTTCGATAAACTCCATCACGAAATAGGGCAGGCCGTCTTCGGTGGTGCCGCCGTCGAGGAGACGAGCGATGTGCGGATGGTCGAGCGCCGCGAGGATTTGGCGTTCGGTGCGAAAGCGACGCAGGATAAAATCCGTATCCATGCCGCGCTTCACCAGCTTGATCGCGACGCGCATGTTGAATTCTTTGTCCACGCGTATCGCTTCGTAGACTGCGCCCATGCCGCCGCGTCCAATTTCGCGCTCAATGCGATAAGGGCCGAGACGGCGGCCAATCATCGGGTCTTCGTCACCGAAACTTTCAATTTCCTCAAACGAAGTCAGGGCGTTAAGTTCGGTTGATCCGTAGAGTGGTTCTTCGAGCAGGTTTCCGGCGCTCTCGTGCTGCGACAACAGTCCTTCGACGTCCTTCCGCAAGGTGACGTCACCCGCGCAGACGTTTAGCAGGTAGCGTTCGCGCTCTTCCGGAACGAGGTCGAGGGCCGCCTGAAAGATAGCTTCAACTTGTTGCCAGCGTTCGGGGGTCATAGGAACGAGTAGGACAGACATTCCTGTCAGTCCGGTGGGACGCACATCCCTGCTTGATCAAATTAATACTCGAGTTGAGGTGCAACAATCAGAACCGGAAGCGGTAGCGACCGGCCAAGGGCTCAACAGTAGTTATCAGACTGTTATTACTTCGGCTCAAAAATCGACGTTATGCGAAGTTGACTGCTTGGCCGGTCGCTACCGCTTCCGGTTCTGATTGTTGAACTTCGGACTGAAACCACTTGCTACTTCTTCTGCATTTCACCGTAAAGCCAGGCCTTGGCAAACCGCCATTGGCGTTTGACCGTCGTCGGGGCGACGCCCAGCACGTCGGCCGTTTCTTCAATTGAAAGTCCGCCGAAATAGCGCAACTCCACCATGCGTGCTTTTTGCTCGTCGAGAACGGCCAGCGTTTTCAAGGCATCGTCCAGCGCGATTAGTTCGGCGCTGCGCTCAACCGCGCGGTCGATATTTTCATCAAGGGAGAGCTTCTGAAAATCCTGCCCGCGCTTTTCTGCGTTGTGCTTGCGCGCATGATCCACCAGCAGGCGTCGCATGATTTGGGCGGCAACTCCGAAAAAGTGCGCCCGGTTCTGCCAGTTAACTCGCGTCTGATCCACCAGCCTTATGTAAGCCTCATGCACCAGGGCGGTGGGCTGCAAAGTGTGGTCGGGACGCTCGCGACGCAGGTAATTTGCTGCAAGTTTACGCAGTTCATCGTAGATGACAGGTAATAAAAGATCAACCGCGTCTCGATCGCCTTTTGATACTTCGATGAGCAGCTGCGTGACGCTGTCGGTTGGGTTTTGAGTCAAACGTTTTTTGCGCTTTCTCGTCGGACAAGATAGGGAAGCATTCTAGTATAAAGCGCACGAGGTCAGTACCACCACGCGATAGCCGGTTCTTCGGATTTCCCTTGAGTTTGCCACAGAGGCACAGAGGCGCGGAGAAAAGACAAAGACCGAATAGCGCATCGTCAAGATTCTTTATTTTGAATCCTGCTCTGTGGCTCTGTGGCAAACTGATTCACACGCGACCGCGTTGTGGTACGCACCTCACTCCAAAATAATTCCCCCCCGGCGTGGCCCTGTTTGCCGATCTTCTGCGCGTTAGCAGGTGAAGACAATTATTAAGCACTTAAAGAGGTCCGAAGCAATGCAAGCGCAACAAGCAATCATGACAAACAATTCGCGGGTTTTAGCGGGTATTCCGTCGGGGGGCGGAGTCGGCGGCTGGATAACACGACTGCTCGGGTGTTGGCATAAAGAAATGAGCAGGCCGTTCTCACACCAGGGCCACAGTTATAGAACTTGTCTTAATTGTGGCGCCAGCCGCCGGTTCAATGTTGGCAGTTGGGAAATGCAGGGAAAGTTTTATTACGCACCGGCGCGGGCAAACTGAACGGTAGACAGTAGACAGTAGACAGTAGACGGAAGCCGGAAAGAACATTTTCCATTTGTCATTTGAAATTTTTCATTTTTCATTTCAAGCGGAAGCCGAGAGGTTCTCCTTAAATAGCGTCGCTAGTCGGAGAGATGCGTGGCACCCGCATTGCCGACTTAAATGAAAAATGAAAAATTTCAAATGACAAATGGAAAAGGTTCTTCTTGCTCTGCTTTCCGGCTTTTACATTCACTCCTTCCAGACAATATACTCACCAATCTTAAGAATCTCTCCAGCGTCGAATTAGGGCGTTACTCGTTTCAATAACCCAGGCAACTGAGGAAGATGGTGATTTATGTCGCGCATGACCACTCGCAGCCGCGTGCTCCTATTTTTGTTTCTGGTAACCACGGCCGTTCTCGCCTATAACGTGAGTCTCACTATTCCGAGCGAAGCCCGAACGATGGAACCCGCCAGCCCACCCGCGAATCCGCTGCTGGAAAAGTGGGAAGGGCCGTATGGCGGCGTGCCTCCGTTTGATCGCGTAAAGGTGGCGGATTTCAAACCGGCCCTCGAAGCCGGCATGGCTGAGAACCTCGGCGAAGTTGAACGCATCGCCAAAGATTCCTCCGCGCCCACGTTTGAAAACACCATCGTTGCCCTCGAGCGTGCCGGACAGACACTCGATCGCGTGCAAACCATTTACGGCGTCTTCGGTTCAACCATGAATGGCCCGGAGTTCCAGGTAGTGCAGCGCGAAATGGCGCCGCGCCTGTCGGCGTTCAACGACCAGATTACGCAGAACGAGCCGCTCTTCAAACGCATCGAGGCGGTCTACAACTCGCCCGAGAAAAACAAGTGGACGCCTGAACAACAACGTCTCGCGTGGCTTTACTACACCAACTTTGTTCGCGCCGGCGCTCGCCTGAATACAGCAGACAAGGCGCGGCTCTCGGAGATCAATCAAAAACTTGCTGGACTCTACACGAAGTTTAGTCAAAACGTTTTGGCTGAAGAAGACGGTCAGGTAATCGTGCTGAAGAGCGAAGCGGAGTTGGCCGGCCTGCCGCAATCCGTACGCGACGCAGCTGCCGCGGCGGCGGTCACGAAGAAACAACCCGGCACGTGGATC
>Ga0207650_10002628_pt1 | contig 12429 bp, 13 predicted proteins | sample KBSS63metaG_FD_184325 | JGI IMG/M metagenome (GOLD analysis project Ga0207650, IMG submission 184325) | Switchgrass rhizosphere microbial communities from Kellogg Biological Station, Michigan, USA - KBS S6-3 metaG (SPAdes) (version 2) | ecosystem: Host-associated > Plants > Roots > Rhizosphere...
ACGCTCTTCCTGGACGAGATCGGCGACCTGCGCTTCGATCTCCAGGCAAAGCTGCTGCGCGCGATCCAGGAAGGGGAAATCGAGCGCGTCGGCGGGACGAAGCCGATCAAGACCGACTTCCGCCTGATCGCCGCGACCAACATCGATCTCGAGCGGGCGGTGAAGGAAGGGCGTTTCCGGGAGGACCTGTATTACCGGATCAACGTCATCCCGATCCGCATGCCGCCGCTGCGGGATCGGCTCGAGGACCTGCCGGAGCTCGCCCGCCTCTTCCTGGACCGGTACAAGACCAAGTTCCGGAAGCCGCTGAAAGGGATCGCCGACACGGCGCTGAAGATCCTGGCGAGCTACTGGTGGCCGGGCAACATCCGCGAGCTCGAGAACCTCATCGAACGCCTGGTCGCGGTCAGCGACAAGGAATGGATCACCGACGAGGACCTGCCGCTCGAGTATCACTTCGCCAAGCTCGACGCGGCGTCGGTCTCGAATGAAACCCGCTTCCAGGAGGCGTGCGACACGTTCGAGCGCAACTTCATCCTGCGCGCCCTCGAGAAATCGGACTGGAACGTGACCGCCACGGCACGATATCTGGGAATCCCGCTCAGCACGCTGAAGCACAAAATGGCGCGGCTCGATCTGCGGGACCTGGCGCGGAAGCTTCGCGGGGCCTGAACTAACTCAGCAGCAAAGCCCGGCCAATGCGTTGGCCGCCCGGTCAACCGGTTAGCCGATTGAGCCACCTTCAATCGGAATCGGGCCGGATTTCGGGCCGAATTCAGCGATCCAAAGAGTCAGATCGACAACGCCGCAATCTGGGGCTTAAGTGCCCACGCGCGGGGACGCATAGGACTCTACCGACATCCTGCCACGCTTCGGAACACCCGTTGCTATTTCTTCGTACGCGCGCCGCATCGGCGTGTTCTTTTTCGCACCACCAGCCAGTCGTTTCCCGCGGTCGGCGGCCTTCGAGGAGCACGCATGCAAGCTTCCCTGTTCAACGTTCGCGTCCCGCTCGACACCGGCGCGGACGTGTTCCTGATGAACACCTTCACCGACGCGCAGCTGATCGTCAGCCGCGACGTCGTCGAGTTGCTGGACCGCGTGCACCTGGCCGACGACTTCTCGGACGCAGAGCGCGAGGCGATCGCGCAGCTCGTCGAGCAGGGATTCCTGGTCCGCGACCGCGCCGCCGAGCGCGAGGATCTGCGCGCGTTCTTTCGCGAGGTCCGCGAGGGCACCGGCACGCTGAAGGTGACCGTGCTGACCACGCTGCAATGCAACTTTGCCTGTGATTACTGCATCCAGGGGGATCACGGCGACTACAACAAGCACGCCGCGAAGATGTCGCCGGAGATCGCGGCCCGGGTGTGCGCCTGGGTCGAGGCGCGCATGGAGGCGAACGCGCCGACGCGGCTGATCCTGACCTTCTTCGGCGGCGAGCCGCTGTTGAACCTGCCGGTCCTCTACCTGATGGCGGAGCGGCTCCACGCCGCCTGCGTATCGCGCGGCGTCGAGATCCTGATCAACATCATCACCAACGGCCTGCTGCTGTCGCGCGAGATGGTCGAGCGGCTGAACCCGCTGGGGCTGAACGGGATCAAGATCACGCTCGACGGCGACCGCGAGGCCCATGACCGGTCGCGGCCGCTGCGCGGCGGCCAGGGCACGTTCGATCGGATTATCGCCAACACCCGCGCCATCGCCGATCTCACGCGCGTCGCCATCGGCGGCAACTTCGAGATGGACACCGCGGACGCCTATCCCGCGCTGCTCGACTTCCTCGCCGCGCAGGAGTTCGCGCCGCGGCTCTCGAAGGTGACCTTCAAGCCGGTCATCCGGCCTGCGACAGGCTCAGGCCGTCCCGAGCCTGTCGAGGGACGCGAGAAGAACGCGCCGAAGAAGGGAATCATTCCGCTGACCGTTGTCGGCGCCGAAGGCACGGCCGCCAAGCCATTGAACGGCGCGTGCATGACATCGGCGGGCACCGGCGTCAGCCGCGTCTGCGACACCTGCAACTTCGTCGACGAGAAGATGGTCTACCTGCGCGAGGAGACGAAGAAGCGCGGCTTCGCGACGGTGGACGGCGTCCACATGGGGCCGTGCGAGATCCACAAGGAGCACGCCTACACCATCGGACCCGACGGCTCGCTGTTCGCCTGCCCCGGCTTTGCCGGCGAGGCGCTGCAGTCGACCGGCCACATCGACGGCCGCCAGGAGGACTATCGCAGCCAGGCGCTGCGCAATTTCGAACGACTCGCCGCGTGGCAGGAGTGCAACGACTGCGCCTTCATTCCGGTCTGCGCGGGTGGATGCACGGTCGCCGCCCACAACGAGCTCGGCGACATGCACGCGCCGAACTGCCACAAACCGAGTTTCGAGGCCGGACTGATTTCGCTGGCTCACGACGCGGCACGGGCACACTTGGCCGCTGCCGCAGGCGCCTAGCCCGGACTCGATTCACCAGTTCGCATCACGCCATCAGGCAAAGGAGAAAGGGATGAAAGGCAAGAAACCGGCAAATCCGAAAAAGAACGCCACGCTCCGCCCCTGGCTCGTGGATGTTGTCATCGAGAACCTTCGTTGAGAGGAGACAGGCACATGAAGATCACGGTCATCAAGAAAACGAACGGCAAGGTCCAGACGCTCTCGCAGTGCCCCTGGATGATCGACGAGCCGCCCGTCGCCAAGAACTAGCGCGCGTTTCCACCGCAACGTTTCGAGGAGCCGACCATGAAGATCACCGTTATCAAGAAGACGAACGGCAAAACTCAGACGCTCTCACAGTGCCCATGGATGATCGACGAGCCGCCGGTTTCGAAGAGCTGAGGTCGGCGATGGCCACTGGTGCCATACGCCGCAACAGCCGATAATGTAGTGGCACGTTGGTGCCGCCACTACGCCGTCCGAGTCTGCTCGCCGCAGTGTCACTCGTCGCCGCAGCAGGCGTGTGCGCGCCTGCCTGTGCGCGGCGTGGGGCATCAGTGCAGCCGCCCGCGGTCATGCGCATCGGGCTCGGCGCGCCCGCCGACGGCGTGCGCGGTGTCGGTGTCGGAGCGGTCATCAACCTGTTCAAGAACGACTCCTGGCTGAGCCTGCGGCCGGACGGCCGGCCCGCGGAACGCATCGCCATCGGCTGGAACTGGGACGCCGCCGGCACGACGCTGCACCTGAAGCTGCGGCCCGGCGTCTATTTCCACGACGGATCGCTCCTCACACCAGACATCGCGGCACGGGCGCTCCGCAAGACGGCGCGAGAGAACGGCGGCGCCTTCACGAGCGTGACGTCGGTGTCGCCCAGTGGCGATGACGCGGTCGACATTCATCTGAAAGAGCGGAACGCATTCATCCTGACCGAGCTGGCCGGCGCGATGGTCGTCAAGCCGGAGGACGAGAACGTTGGTACTGGACCGTTCAAGCTCGACTCCCAGGATGAGGACGGAGGCGTTCTCAGCGCCTTCCCCAAGTACTATCGCGGCAGCCCCGCGCTCGCGGGCGTCACGGTCACGAATTACCCCACGCAGCGCAAGGCGTGGGCGGCGATGATGCGCGGCGATATCGACATGCTTTACGAAGTGAGCCGCGACGCCGCCGACTTCGTCGAAGCCGAGAAGACCGTCCGGTCGTACACGTTCGAGCGTCCGTATTACATTCCGCTCGTCTTCAACGTTCGTCACCCGCTGCTGAAGAACCCTGAAGTGCGACGGGCGATCGATCAGGCCGTCGACAGGGAGGCGATCGTGCGGGACGGGATGGCCGGCCGCGGCAAACCCGCCGACGGGCCGATTTCGCCGCAGAACTGGGCCTACTCGCCGCCGCCGGTGCCGGTCGCCTTCAATCCCGCCGAAGCCAGGCTGCGGCTCCAGAAACTCGCGGGCGCGAAGCTTGTGAGCGCCAGCGGGGACGCCGCGAAGCTGACCTTCACGTGCCTGGTGTTCGCCAACGATCCCCGGTTCGAGCGCCTCGCGTCGGTCGTCCAGAAACAGCTCGCCGACGTCGGAATCGACATGAAGCTGCAGCCGGTGCCCCAGAAAGACCTGATCCATCGGGTCGGCGCCGGCGAGTTCGACGCGTATCTGTTCGAGGCATCCGGCCGCGCCCTCAACCGCGTCTACGAGTTCTGGCACTACAGCGACGGCGGGTTCAACAACACCGGCTACAGGTCGGCCGACGAGGTGCTCGACCGGATTCGAGGCACGCTGTCGGACGACGCCACCATCCGGAAGGACGTCGCCGCGCTGCAGCGCGTGCTGCACGAGGATCCGCCGGCGGCCTTCCTGACCTGGCCCGTCACCTCGCGAGCGGTCTCCCGGAGGTTCGACGTCGCGCCAGAGCCGAATCGGGACATTCTCGCGAACGTGTGGCAGTGGCGCGTCGCGGCCGCGGGCCAGCAGGCCGCCCGGTGAAACGCATCACGTCCCGGTTCGTGCTGCTGATCGCCACAGCCGCGGTCCTGCCGCTGGTGCTGTACGGAGCGATCTCGGTTCGATCGCTCCGAAACGGCACGACGAGCTCGGCCAGCGAGGGCAACAAGAAAGTCGCAAAGCAGGTCGCCGAGCAGGTCAGCCTGTACATGCGCGGCAACACGCGCGTGCTGCGATCCATCGGCGCGGAACTGAGCGCCAGCGCGCTGACGCCCTGGCAGAAGGAGCGCATCGTCAAGGACTACGTCCTGCAGTTCCCTGAATTCCGCGAAATCACGTTGTTCGACGATGCCGGCGCGCCGCTGGTGACGAGCGCGCTCAGCACATCACGGCTGGTGGTCCCCGAGGTCGCGCGGCGGCGGCTCGACGCGACCTATATCGCGCCGGTGAGGCTCGACGATGATTCGCTGCCGACCACGACCATCGCCGTCCACCTCACGCAGTCGCAGCAGGGGCGCGGCTGGATCGTCGGCGAAATCGCGCTGGAAGAGCTCTGGCGCATGGTCGACAAGATTCGCGTCGGCAACGAAGGCTACGCGCTGATCGTCGGCGAGGACGGCCGGCTCATCGCGCACGGCAATCCCGACGAGAAGCGCCGCATCGCGGCGTCGGATGAGAACCGGGCGTCGGAAGCGCTTCGGTTCGCGGCGGAGTTTCGCGCCGGCAAGGATTCCTACCGCGAGTACCGCAGCGAGAACGGCCGGGTCATGATGGCGACGGCGGCGGCGGCCGACAGCCCGCAGTGGACCGTCATCGTCGAGCAGCCGAAGGTCGAGGCGCTGGCGACGGCGCGCAGCATCGAGACGCAGCTGCTCACCGCGATTCTGCTCGCGCTCCTCGGCACGGTCATCCTCGGCTACCTGTGGGGCCGAACGTTCATCCAGCGCATCTTCGCCCTGACGCGGGTGACGCGCTCGATTGCCGAAGGCAAGCTCGAGACGCGCGTCGCGATCAGCGGCCATGACGAAATCCGCGAGCTGGGTGACGCGTTCAACTCGATGGCGGATCGGCTCGTCGAGCTGCAGGCCGACATCCGGAAGCAGGAGCGGCAGGTGATGTTCGGGCGGATTGCCGCGGGCCTGGTGCACGACCTGTCGCACCCGATCCAGAACATCGGCAACAGCTGCAAGCTGATTCTGAAGATGTGGGAGGACGCGGAGTACCGCGACACGTTCCGCCGCATGGTGGAGCGCGAAATGCAGGTGGTCAAGCGGGTGCTGGAAGACCTGCAGAACATCGCCAAGCCGATCCCGCTCGAACGCTTCCCGATCGAACTGAACCGCTCGGTCTCGGATGCCATCGAATCGATGCAGGGACTGGCGGAGACGGCGGGCATCACGCTTCGCGCCGAGCTCGCCGGCGAAGCGCTCTACATCGAGGGGGACCTGTTCGCGCTCGGCCGCGTCTACCGCAACCTGGTGGTGAACGCGATTCAGGCAACGGCGCCGGGCGGGCTGGTGGCGGCCGCCGTCGAGGGGCACGGCGATCGCGTCCAGGTGCGCGTGTCCGACACCGGCTGCGGCATCCCGGCGGATCGGCTGCAGGCCGTGTTCGAGGATTTCGTGACGACGAAGCGCCGCGGCCTCGGCCTCGGGCTGGCGATTACGCGCAAGATTGTCGAGCAGCTCGGCGGCCGCATCAGCGTCGCCAGCGAGGTCGGCAAGGGCACGACGTTCGTGATCGATTTCCCGCGGACGACGGCGCGGCCGATGGCGCAGGCGGCGGGGTAACCGGATTCCGGCGGAGGAGGAGGGGAGACACGATGTGCAGAAAGCTGCTGCAGACAGGGCAGATCGACGTCAACGGGCACGTCTACACGGTCCACTATTTCGAGCTGAAGACCGCGCGCGGCGCGCGCCGCGTGAGCTGCGAAGTGGTGCTCGACGCCGGCGATCGCATCATCCTGGATGACGATTCGATGACGAGCCTGCAGGCGCGGGTGGCGCGCCTGGCGCCGGCGACGATTTACAGCCGCGCGCTTGCGTCCGGGACGCCGCCGGTCGCGGCGTAACCGTACAGAGAACGGCCGGGCCCATCGGCCCGGCCCTCTGAGCGACGCGCCTCGGCGCCGGGCCCGACGACCGGCCTTACTTCTTGGGCAGTACCGCGTCCTTCAGCTGCTTCGCGATCCGCGCCTTCACCACCGTCTTCGCCGGAATCTTGATCTGCTCGCCCGTGGCGGGGTTGCGGCCCATGCGGGCCTTCCGCTTCTGCACCACCAGCTTCACCATGCCGGGCAGCACGAACTCGCCGGAGCGCTTCAGCTCCTTCTCGGCGAGCACGTTGAGCTCGTCGAAGAACTCGCGCGCCTGCGTCCGCTTGACTTCGAACCGATCCGCGAAGTGCGAGAAGAGTTCGGATTTGCCCATCCTGCGGGCCTCTGCCATCGCTTATTCCCCTTGCTTGGGCGCGCTCCTGAACGTCCCGCATGTGCCGCGCGCGCGTTGCGGAGGCAGCGGACAACAGTCATCAAAAATCAGGCTCGTATCCTATAGTGCGCCGTTTTACGGTGTCAATCGCGGCCCGTCGAAATACCCGCATGAATGCTACACTTTTTTGCTATGCCGCTGGAGACGTTCCCCAACCCGCAGCCCGGCCGCGACTACGAGATCGCCATCCGCTGTCCCGAGTTCACCTCGATGTGCCCGAAGACGGGGCTGCCCGATTTCGGCGAGATCCGCATCACCTACACGCCCGACGAACGCTGCATCGAGTTGAAATCATTGAAGTACTACCTGATGGATTTCCGGTCGCGGGGGATCTTCTACGAGGCCGCCACTAACCAGATTCTCGACGATCTCGTCGCGGCGTGCGCGCCCCGGCGGATGACGGTGGTCGGCGATTTCACCGCGCGCGGGGGCATCTCGACGGCCGTGACCGCCACCTACGACAAGACGGCGGGGCCGCGCGCCGCGTAAGGGGGCGGGTCGCGAATCGCCCGGCGCGGCACCATGGACGCCCACCGCATTCCGATCGAGGACTCGATCGACCTCCACGCATTCGCGCCGCGTGACGTCCCCTCGGTCGTGGACGAATACGTCCGCGCCGCGCATGCGGCCGGACTGCGCGAAGTGCGGCTGATTCACGGGCGCGGAAAAGGCGTGCAGCGGGGAATCGTGCAGGCGGTGCTGGACGCGCATCCGCTGGTGGCTCGTTTCGAGGATGGCGCCGGCTCGCATCTGGGCGCGACCGTCGCGGAGCTGGTGCCGTAGAGCGCCCCGCCTGTCATGGGAGACGCCCGTGCCACAACGAGCTCCTGGTTCGTTTCCAGCCCTTCGCGGTCCTGGCGGTCGTGGTGGTCTTCGTGAAGCGCCGTCCGGCGCGTGACGCGCAGTCGGGCGCGATGCTCTAGAACACGCCGGGCAGGACGCGCCAGCGGACGCGCTGCATGTAGGCGCGATACGCGGGGTCGAGGGCGAGGGTCTTCTCCTCGCAGACCGCGCGCATCATCAGCGCGCTGTCGGCCGCGATGAGGATCACCAGGTTCCAGTCCGCGGGAAAGGCAATCGCGAAGCCCATGTGCGTCAGCACGTAGCCCAGATAAATGGGATGCCGCAGGAAGCGGTAGACGCCGGTGCTCACGATGCCGCGGTTCGCCGGGGTGAGGCCGAAGCTGCGCCCGAGCGACAGCTTGCCGAGCACGACGATAATCAGCCCGATCGCCGAGATGACGACCGCGAGCGACTCCGACGAAAGCGCCGAGACCGTGATCGGCCGTACCAGCGGCGGCCCGAACGTCGAGAACAACGTCAGCGTCCGCGCCTTCCAGCTGCGATCGACGGCGCCGGCCGACCGGCGTACCAGCGTGAACGCGACGACGAGCGCTTCGCTGGCGAGCATCAGGATGCCCGTGATGTGGCCGGTTTTGGCCGCCTCCTGCGCCAGCCGCATCGCCATCGACGAAAACAGGGTCAGGATGGCGACCTTGGCGAAGAACTCGCCGTAGTCGCGGCGCGGCGCCGCCGGGCGCGACGCGGCGCCGCCGTAGCCGGCCGCGCCTCGCGCGAGGGCGAGACTCAACTCTCGTTCCCTTGCGAGTCGGATTCCTCGAGGAAGTAGCCGGCGCAGGCCGCGTCGAGCAGGTCGCGGGTGATGACAGGGTCCTTCTGCTGATAGCGGCACATGTCGACGACCTGCTCGACCAGGTCGCGCGGATGGCAGGCGCGCATCTGCAGCTTCCGCGGCTGATAGTAGGCCCGCTGCAGGTACTCGACCATGACCGCGTCGAACGGCAGCCCGCGCTTGCGGCAGTTCAGCTCGAAGATCCGCGCGTACTCGTCGATCGTGGGGTTCTTCGCGCGGATCTTGTAGGGGATCCGGCGCAGGAACGCCTCGTCGGCGAGCGACTCCGGCTTCAGGTTGGTCGCGAAGATGATGAAGACGTTGAACGGGATCTCGAACTTGCGCCCGGTGTGCAGCGTCAGGAAGTCGACGCGGCTCTCCAGCGGCACGATCCAGCGGTTCAGCAAGTCTCGCGGCGGAATCCGCTGGCGGCCGAAGTCGTCGACGACGAAGACGCCGCCGTTGGCCTTCATCTGGATCGGCGCCTCGTAGAACTTGGCGATCGGATTGAACGTCAGGTCGAGCATCTCGAGCGTCAGTTCGCCGCCGACCACGACCACCGGCCGGCGGATCGTCTCCCATCGCCGATCGTGCGCCGCCGCGGCGATCACGCTCTCGGCCGCCCCGGCGGAGTTGGTGCGCACGTGGTTCACCGGATCGAACATCGTGATGGTCTGCCCGTCGACGTCGATCGCGTGCGGGATGTGCATGTCGGTGCCGAGGGCCCGCCCGATGCCTTCGGCGACCACCGTCTTGCCGTTGCCGGGCGCGCCGTAGAGGAACAGCGACTTGCCCGAGTTCACCGCCGGGCCGAGCTTGTCGTACATCCCCTGGTTGACGATCAGGTTCGAGAATCCCTTCGCCAGCGTGTCGCGATCGATCCAGGGGCGCGCCGCCATCGCGGCGCGGACGTAGGCGTTGTATTGCGACAGCGGCACCGGCGCGGGGCCGACGTAGCGGTTGATGTCCAGGAACTGCATCGCGCGATCGCGGCCCAGATCGGTGAGCACGTAGCGGTAGCCGGCGCTGCCGACGCCGGTCGCGCCGCGCACCTCGATGAGCTTTTCGACGCGCGCGTGCTGGATCATGGCGTCGAGGACGGAGTACGACAGCCGCAGCTTCTCCGCGAGCTGCGTGCCGCTGGTCTCGCCGGCAATCAGCGTCTTGAGCATCAGCTGCGCGAGCGTGTCCGGATGCAGGCCGGTGTCCGCCACCGTCTGGGGCGGCGCGCCAGGCTCGACTCGCGAAACAGCTCCGGACTCGACGGCCGCGGCAGCGGTACCTGACGGGGTCATTTCGACTTCTCGATGAGCGGGAACAGCACGGTCACGAACTTGATCGCGGCAGGGCCGATCGTGATGACCCACACCGCGGGAAAGATGCACGTGACCAGCGGGAACACCATCTTGACGCCGGTCTTGGCGGCGGCTTCCTCGGCGCGCTGCCGCCGCTTCGTCCGCAGCGTGTCGGAGTAGACGCGCAGCGCCTGCGCCACGCTCGTGCCGAACTTGTCGGTCTGGATCAGCATCGTCACCAGCGACCCGAGGTCGTCGACGCCGCTGCGATCCGCGAGATTTCTCAGCGCCTCCGAACGCGGCTTGCCGGCGCGCAGCTCGAGATTGATCAGCCGGAGCTCGTCCGACAGATCGGGATAGGCGAAGGCCAGCTCCTGACCGACGCGCTGCAGCGCCTGGTCGAGGCCCAGCCCGGCCTCCACGCTGACGACCAGCAGATCGAGCATGTCGGCGAGCGACAGCCGGATGCGATGCGAGCGGCGCTTGGCGAGGCGGGCCAGCACCATCCCGGGCAGGATGTAGCCGAGGCCGAGCCCGCCGAGCGCGACCGGGATGTTCGGCCGCATCAGGATCGGCGTCCCGAGGATCGCGAACAGCAGCAGCGCGAACGCGACGCGGATGCCGTAGAAGATCGTGAGCGCCTCGTCGCGGCGGAATCCGGCCTGCACCAGGCGCAGCCGCAGGTCGCCGAGCTCTTTCGCCGAGCGCGGCGCCTTCTCGCCCAGCCGCTTCAGCGCCGCCACGACCGACTGGAAGCGCGGCGCCTGCTGTTCCTCGATGGGGGCGGTCAGCTCCTCGAGCCGGCGATCGATCGCATCCGCGCGCGAGGGGGTCAGCGCGTAGGCGAGCGCCGCCACCAGCGAGGTTCCGAAGGCAAACGCGAGCAGCGGGATCATCATGGACACGTCCCTACACCTCGATTTTGACGACTTGCTTGATCCAGAAGTAGCCGATGGTCTGCATGACGACCGTCGCGGCGAGCATCATGTGGCCCATCCGCTCGCGGAAGAGCAGCTGCATGTGCTCGGGATTGATGAACGCGAGGGCAATCCCCAGGAACGCCGGCAGCGCCAGCAGCACGTAGCCGGTGAGCCGGCCGTGCGCGGTGTAGACGCGGACCTGGCGGAGGATCTTGAACCGCTCGCGGACGACGTGCGCGAGGTTCTCGAGAATCTCGGACAGGTTGCCGCCGGTCTCACGCTGGATCAGCACCGCGGTCGCGAAGAAGCGGACGTCGAGCAGCGGGATCCGGACGTTCAGATTGGTGAGCGCGTCCTTCATCGGCAGGCCGAAGTTCTGCTCGTCGAACGTCTTCCTGAACTCCGGCCCGACGGGTTCGGGCATTTCATCGGCAACCATCTTCAGCCCGGTCGCGAACGCGTGTCCCGCCTTCAGCGCGCGGGAAATCAGATCCAGCGCCTCGGGAAACGCCTCTTCGAACGCGCGGAGCCGGCGGGTGCGCTTCACGCGCAGAACCAGAAAGGGCAACCCGAAGCCGGCCGCGGCGCCGATCGCGCCGCCGACCATCATCCGCGTCGCCGTGAGCACGATGAACCCCATCACCGCCGCGCACATCAGCGCAATCAGCATCAACCCGCTCAGGCTCATGCGGACGCCCGACTGATCCACCCAGGCGGCCAGCGCGGAACCGCGCGCCGACTCGTTCGCCAGCCGATCGAACGCCGGCAGCGGGCCGTCCCGCCGCGTCTTCACCAGGTCGGCGGACTCGTCGCTGTCCTTCGAGTCGATCTTCGAGACCTCTTCGAGGCGGGCGTTCAGCTTGCGCTGCTGCAGATATCCCGGCAGCTTGGTCACGGCCAGATAGAGCCCGACCACGGCGCCGGCGCCGATCACGAAGACCGACACGATCAACAGGAACGCTGCCATTACCGCACCTCGGTCACGCCCTCGAACATGTCGGGGGGCAGATGGACGCCGGACGCCTTCAACCTGTCGCACACCTTCGGGCGGACGCCGGTCGCGCGGAACCGGCCGATCACCTTGCCGTCCTGCGTCACGCCGAGCTTTTCGAAGAGGAAGATCTCCTGCATGGTGATCACGTCCCCTTCCATGCCGGTGATCTCGGAGATGCTGGTCACCTTGCGGGTGCCGTCGCTCATGCGCGACTGCTGGATCACGATCTGGATGGCGGCGGCAATCTGCTGGCGCATGGCGCGCTCCGGCAGATTGGTGGCGCCCATCGCGATCATCGTCTCGATTCTCGACAGCGCGTCGCGCGCGGTGTTGGCGTGGACGGTCGTCAGCGAGCCGTCATGGCCGGTGTTCATCGCCTGCAGCATGTCGAGCGCTTCTTCGCCGCGCGTCTCGCCGACGACGATGCGGTCGGGGCGCATACGCAGCGCGTTGACCAGCAGCTGGCGCTGCTTGATGGCACCCTTGCCTTCGACGTTCGGCGGGCGCGTTTCCAGCCGGGCCACGTGCTCCTGGTGCAGCTGCAATTCGGCCGCGTCTTCGATGGTGACGATGCGCTCGCGCTCCGAGATGAAGGCGGAGAGCACGTTCAGCAGCGTCGTCTTGCCGGCGCCGGTGCCGCCGCTGATCAGCATGTTCAGCCGGCAGCGCACGCAGTGCTCCAGGAACTCGAGCATCGGCCGGGTCATCGACCGGATGTTCATCAGGTCCTGCGCCTT